>ERZ1370068.8189-contig-7063_pt1 | contig 81796 bp, 131 predicted proteins | sample MGYA00561227_ERZ1370068 | MGnify/ENA primary metagenome ERZ1370068 (study PRJEB38410, sample SAMEA6850437) | metagenome | study: Metagenomic assessment of the ecological functions of the soil: analysis of the soil microbiota associated with the...
GCTACGTATTAAGGCCATTGCGGGTTGATGGTACCGCCGTGGATCGACTGCCGCGATCTTGCTCAAGTGTTCGAGCACGAAGGGCCGCTACCGCATCCGGCGCAGGATCGGCCGCATATGACAGGCGCGCAGTTCGAAATCCGAATAGACGGCACGCCGCGCACTTATCGCGATCGGAAGGATTTTGCGATGGAGGCGGCGTCGTTTCTGAAATCCCGAAATCCGCACAGCGTTGTAGAAGTCAGGGACCTAAAGAGTGGAGAGGTGACGGCCGTCACCTGCAAGGCCGGCTGATGCCTCTCACCATGCGCCCTGGTGGCCTTAGTTCCGGGGGACTGCGGAACTGCTGCACGCTTCCGCCGAAGAGGTCACTGAGCTGATGGCGGACGATCGGTCCATACCGACGACATAGCTCCCCCTACGCTGGCGAATTGCCGGCTCGCGACAAGATTGCCGATGTTTATACCGCCGGCTACTTGCAGGCCACAGAACGTCACTTGCGTTTCGCTACCGCGCGACTAGGACTGCGGCCTTTCTCCCGGTGCAACAATTCTCGACTTCGGTTGCGGCATCGGTTCTTCCGTGCGCTCCTTGCTGGCGCAGGGTTACAATGCCTTCGGCGTTGACGTGCCTCGAATATTGGGACCGTGATTTCGACAAGTACTGGCTTATCGGCGATAAACCGCCCCCGAAGTCACCGATCGGCTGAGGCTGGCTGATCCCGCCCACTATCGACTGCCGTTCGAGGATGGCACGTTCGACTTCTGTTTTAGCGACCAGGTCTTCGAACATATTTTCGACTATGAGACGATAATGTCGGAGATCGTCCGCGTGCTGAAACCAGACGGAATCTCGATCCACAACTTTCCCGGTCCCAACAACTTCATGGAAGGACACGTCAACCTTCCCTTTCCTTGGCTCTGCTACAGCCGCTCGTATCTCACGCTTTGTGCTTGGATTTCGGCAATCCGCGGGAACGAACCGGACTGGCGTGGCTCGCGTCAGAAGCAATACCGAAATCATGCGCTTCAACAATTTATCCGACGAAGGCGAAGCTCCGCAGGCTCGCTCGCTCGGCTGGCGCGGACATCAGTTTCGTTGAAACGGATGCATTCATGTTTCGAGGCGGCGGTCGCGCTGCCCCGATGCTTGAATGGCTTCGGACGATCAAAATGGATCGGCTGGCAGTTCAAATTGCAGGGTCGGTTATGCTGCAGCGATACATGATTTTGAAGCCGCGGCACCGATCAACGGCCGTCGCCCACAAGGCGAGCTGATGGCTCTCAACTATGCGCCTGACCGGCCTTAGCTCCGGGATCGACAAGGACCGCGCGGACTACACCGTGTTCTGCGGCGAGTGGAATATCGGCCGCATCTATGAAGTTCGAGGCGGCCCCGAGCATCTGCGGTGGTTTTGGGCGTTGCACTTCCCGAGCAAGCCGGAGAGCCTTCGCACAGATAACCGCGTGGCCACGCTGGAGGCGGCAAAGGCGGAGTTCGAGGCGAGCTGGGATGCCTGGAAGGCTTGGGCGAAGCTGGAGGAGGCACCGTGACCCGGCTTGAACAGTTTCGAATTTGCTCGTGATCGTGAAATCAATGTCGCTCGGAGACCCCCTCAAAATCCTTTCAACAGTATCGACCCATGACGGACATGGGACCGCTGGCGTGCCAACAGCAGCACCTCGATTCAGAACAATTCAGGTCTGCCCCAAGGACCGGCTGACCTTCGCACCGGCAGGCTCCTGATGCGTCAAACCGCCTGCGCCCGGCGGTCCCTAGCTGGTATGATCGGCGGCGGCACCCGTGGGAGGGAGCCCCATGTTCGGCATGAGGCGGCGCGAGTTCATCACGCTGCTCGGCGGCGCGGCGGCGGCGTGGCCGCTCGCGGCGCGGGCGCAGCAGCCGGCGATGCCGGTGGTCGGGTTCCTCAACGGCATCTCGGCCGGCGAGCGCCCTCACGCTGTGCGAAGGCGTTCCGCCGCGGCTTGAGCGAAGCCGGCTATGTCGAGGGCCAGAACGTTGCGATCGAATACCGCTGGGCGGAGAATCAATCGGATCGGCTGCCGGCGCTGGCGGCCGACCTGATCGCCGCCAGGTGGCCGTGATCGCGGCGACCGGCGGCAACAATGCGGCGCTGGTCGCGAAGGCGGCGACCACGACGATCCCGATCGTGTTCACGAGCGGCGTCGATCCGGTCGCAGCCGGGCCTCGTCGCCAGCCTCAACCGGCCGGGCGGCAACGTCACCGGCGTGAGCTGGTTCAGCGCCGAGCTTGGGGCGAAGCAGCTCGAGTTGCTGCGTGAACTCGTTCCCGCAGGCCGCTCTGATCGCGGTTACTGCTCAATCCGAGCAATCCGGAAGCGGCGCTTTACGAGCAGCCGACGTGCGAGGCGGCCGCCCGCGTGCCCTGGGCTGCAGCTGCGATGTCCTCAACGCCAGCACCGACGCGCGAGATCGATGCGGCGTTCGCGACGCTGGTGCAGCGACGCGGCCGGCGCCGTGCTCGTTGCGTCCGATCCGTTCTCTGACCGCTCGCGCGCGTCAGTTCGCCGTGCTGGCGGCGCGACACAGCATTGCGATGGTCACTGGCACCGCGAGACTTCGCGATGGCCGGCGGCCTGATCAGCTATGGGAACGACACCGCTGACGCGTATCGCCAGGTCGGCATCTATGCCGGTCGCATCCTCAAGGGCGCGAAGCCGGCGGACCTGCCGGTCGATGCAGGCGACCAAGTTCGAGCTGGTCATCAATCTCAAGACCGCCAAGAGCGCTCGGACTTCGACGTTCCGCCGACGCTGCTCGCCACGCGCCGACGAGGTGATCGAATGAAGCGGCGCGAGTTCATCACGCTGCTCGGCGGCGCGGCGGCTGCGTGGCCGCTCGCGGCGCGCGCGCAGCAGCCGGCCGAACGGATGCCGGCGCATCGGCATCGATCGGCGACGCGCCGATGTGGGACGCCGCTTCCGGCAGGGGCTGCGCGAGCTCGGCTACCTCGAAGGTCAGAACATCGCCATCGAGTACCGATCGGCCGAGGGGCAAGCCTGAGCGGCTCGCCGAGCTCGCGGCCGAGCTCGTCCGCCGCCAGGTCGACGTCATCGTCGACGCACGGCACGCCGCCGAGCGCGTGGCCGCCAAGCAGGCGACCAGCGACGATCCCCATCGTCATGCATCGGCGATCGGCGATCCGGTCGGCAGCTGGGCTCGTGCGCCAGCTCTCGCCCGGCCGGGCGGAAATGTCACCGGGAACACCATCCTTGGTCACGGAGGTAGGCTGCCAAAGCGGCTCGCAACTCCTCAAGGAGGCCGTTCCCGGCCATCTCGCGCGTGGCGTTCTCTGTGAATCTCGGCCAATGCCTCGCAACGTCGCCGTACCTGGGAGAGTTACAGAATGCGGCGCCGCGCGTTGGGCCTCAACGCTGATCGCCGCGTCGACGTGCGCAGCGTCAACGACTTCGACAGCGCCTTCGCTGCAATGATGCAGCGAGCGCGCCGACGCGTTCATGATGACTGCCGACCCTCTTCTCATGCTACACATCAGGCGGGTCATCGACTTCCTGGCGGAGCAACCGGCTGCCGACGCATCTTCCGAATGCGGACAATGTCGTATGCCGGCGGCCTCATGTCCTACGGACCGAGCCTGCCCGATCTGTTCCGGCGCGGCGCCGACTACGTCGACAAGATCTTGCAAGGGAGCCAAGCCCGCGCGACCTGCCGGTGGAGCAGCCGACCAAGTTCGAGCTGGTCATCAACCTCAAGACCGCCAAGGCGCTCGGCCTCGACGATTCCACCGATCGCTGCTCGCGCGCGCCGACGAGGTGATCGAGTGAGAGCGGCGCGAGTTCATCACGCTGCTCGGCGGCGCGGCGGCGGCGTGGCCGCTCGCGGCGCGCGCGCAGCAGCCGGCGATGCCGGTGATCGGGTTCCTCAGCGCCGCATCGCCTGACACGAACGCGGACCGTCTGCGCGGATTTCGCCAGGGCCTCAAGGACACCGGCTATGTCGAGGGCGAGAACGTGGCGATCGAATACCGCTGGGCGGAGGGTCAATTCGATCGGCTGCCGGCGCTGGCGGCCGAACTGGTTCGCCGACGGGTCGCCGTGATCGCAGCATTTGGAAATCAGTGCGGCGTTCGCGGCCAAGGCGGCAACCACGACGATCCCCATCGTCTTCAGCGTCGGCGATGACCCGGTCAGGCTTGGTCTTGTCGCCAGCCTCGCCCGGCCGGGCGGCAACCTGACAGGGATCAATATTTTCACGACTGAGTTGGCGGCAAAGCGGCTGGAACTCCTGCGTGAGATGGTGCCCGCAGCCACTCGCGTTGCCGTGCTCGTCAGCCCGTCATAATGCTGTCATTCCGAGTCCACGGTGAGGGATACGGCAGCGGCTGCGCGCGCCATGGGGCTGCAGGTCCAGGTGCTCAACGCCGACACCAGCCGCGAGATCGATGCGGCCTTCGCAACGCTTGCGCGCGAGCGGTCCGACGCGCTTTTCGTCGACGCCAACCCCTTCTTCATCTCCCGGCGCGTCCAATTGGTCAACCTCGCATCGCGCCTCGCGGTCCCGGCGATTTATTTTGATCGCGCGTTTGCCGAAATCGGCGGGCTGATGAGCTACGGAGCGAGCCTGACGGATGCGTATCGCCAGGTCGGCGTCTATACCGGCGCGCATCCTCAAGGGCGCCAAGCCCGCAGACCTGCCGGTCGTGCAGTCGACGCAAGTTCGAGCTGGTCATCAATCACCAAGACCGCCCGGATGCTCGGCCTCACCGTGCCGCCGACGCTGCTCGCCCGCGCCGACGAGGTGATCGAATGAGAGCGCCGCGAGTTCATCACGCTGCTCGGCGGCGCGGCGGTTGCGTGGCCGCTCGCGGCAAGCGCGCAGGACCCAGCTGTCCCGCTGATCGGCTTTCTCAACAGCGCATCGCCCGGCCCGTTCGTGCGGCTCGCGGATGCCTTCCGCCAGGGCCTGCGCGAAGGCGGCTATGTCGAAGGCCGCAACGTCACGATCGAGTACCGTTGGGCGGACGGTCAATTCGCGCGGCTGCCGGAGCTGGCGGCCGACCTGGTGCACCGTCAGGTGTCCCTGATCGTGGCGACCGGGGGCGCAGTGTCGGCCCGGGCGGCGAAAGAGGCGACCGCGACCATTCCGATCCTCTTCATTGTCGGCCCTAATCCAATCGGCGATGGCCTCGTGACCAGCCTTAACCGGCCGGGCGGCAATGCCACCGGCGTGGCTTTGTACACTTCGGATTTGCTGCCGAAGCGGCTGGAGCTCCTGGAAGAGCTGCTGCCCCGCGCCGCGACGGATCGCAGTGCTCGTCAATCCAAGCGATGCCGCTCACGAACTTGAGACGAAATACGTCGAAGACGCGATGCGCGTAACCGGACAGCAAATGGTTCTCCTCGAGGCCAGCGCGGAGAGCGACTTCGAACCGGCGCTCGTCTCCGCCGTCCAGCAACGGGCCGACGCGCTTCTGGTCAGCGCCAACCCGCTCTTCACGAGCCAGCGTGCTCAACTCGTCGCGCTCGCGGCACGCCATGCCATGCCCGCAGGTTATCCGTGGCGAGAATATGCCGACGTCGGTGGGCTGATGAGCTATGGCCCCAGCATCGCAGGGGCGTACCATCTGATTGGGCGGTATGCCAGCCGCATCCTCAACGGCGAGAAGCCGGCTGACCTCCCGGTGCAGGCACCGACCAAGTACGAACTGGTCATCAACCTCAAGACCGCCAAGGCACTCGGCCTCGAAGTGCCGCCGACGCTGCTCGCCCGCGCCGACGAGGTGATCGAATGAAGCGGCCGGAAAGAGAGGGGCTACGATGAAACTTCCCCGTCGACAATTTCTGCATCTGGCCGCGGGCGCTGCCGCGCTCCCGGCGGTATCGCGCATCGCGACGGCGCAAGCCTATCCGACGCGGCCAATGACGATGGTCGTGCCCTACTCAGCGGGCGGCCCGACCGACACGATTGCGCGCATCATGGCGGAGCGGATGCGGACATCGCTCGGGCAGATCATCATCGTTGAGAATACGACGGGCGCCGCCGGCACGATCGGCGTCGGTCGGGTGGCGCGGGCGGCGCCCGACGGCTACACGATCTGTATCGGCCATTGGGGCACGCACGTGGTCAATGGGGCGATCTACGAGCTGCAGTATCATGTGTTCAACGACTTTGAGCCGGTATCGCTGATCGCCACCAATCCGCAGCTCATCGTGGCGCGCAAAACCGTACCAGCAAAGGACTTGAAAGAACTGATCGCTTGGCTGAAGGCGAACGTCGCCACCGCGACGCAGGGGACCGCCGGCCACGGAAGCGGCTCCCACGTCAGCGGGGTCTACTTCCAGAGCATTACGGGCACAAAATTCCAGTTCGTGCCTTACCGCGGCGCCGGCCCCGCGATGCAGGACCTGGTGGCCGGCCAGATCGACATCATGATCGACCAGGCCGCCAATTCCATACCGCAAGTGCGTGCCGGCACGATCAAGGCCTATGCCGTGACGGACAAGACCCGCCTGGCGGCAGCGCCCGACATTCCGACCGTGGACGAGGCAGGCGTGCCGGGGCTGCACATTTCGATCTGGCATGCGCTCTGGATGCCCAAGGGCACGCCGAAGGAAATCATCGCCAAACTCAATGGCGCCGTTGTCGACGCCTTAGCCGATCCCGGCGTGCGCAAGCGGCTCGCCGATCTCGGCCAGGAGATTCCGCCTGCGCGAGGATCAGAATCCGCAGACACTCGCGGCCTACCACAAGGCTGAGATCGAGAAGTGGTGGCCGATCCTCAAGGCCGCGAATATCAAGGGAGAATGAATCCGGCTCGTCGTTTAGCATTTCAGGAAAGAAACATGATGAAACTTCCCCGCCGAGCAATTTCTGCATCTGGCCGCGGGCGCTGCCGCGCTGCCGGCCGTCGTCGCGCATCGCGCGGGCGCAAGCCTATCCGACGCGGCCGGTGCGCATCATCGTCGGCTTTGCCGCCGGCGGCGCGACCGACATCGTCGCGCGCCTGATGGGTCAATGGCTGTCGGAGCGGCTCGGCCAGCCATTCGTCATCGAGAACCGGCCGGGCGCCGGCGCGCAATATCGCGCACCGAGGCGGTCGTGCGCGCGTCCGCCGGACGGCTATACGCTGCTCCTGGTCGGTCGTACGAACGCGATCAACGCGACGCTCTACGACAAGCTCAATTTCAATTTCATCCGCGACATCGCGCCGGTCGCAGGCATCATCCGCGCGCCCAGTGTCATGGTGGTGAATCCATCGGTTCCGGCCAAGACGGTTCCCGAGTTCATCGCCTATGCCAAGGCCAATCCGGGCAAGATCAACATGGCGTCGGCTGGCAACGGGACCATCGCTCACGTGTCATGGCGAGCTGTTCAAGACGATGACGGCCGGCGTCGACATGCTGCACGTACCTTATCGTGGCGTCGGCGCAGGCGCTGACCGATCTGCTCGGTGGGCAGGTGCAAAGTCATGTTCGACAACGCATTCCGTCGTCAATAGGGGCATATTGGAACTGGACCTGGCTTCGAGCTCTGGCGGTCACGACTTCGACACGTTTGGCCGTCTTGCCGGAGCTTCCGACTGTCGGCAGACCCGTGCCGGGTTATGCCGCGGTTGCCTACAACGGATCTCCGAGCGCCCCGAAGGGCACGCCTACCGACGATTATCGACGACAAGCTCGGCAAGCAGATCGACGCGGCTCTTGACGATCCTCAGATCAAGAACGCGGCTTACGGAACTCGGTGGAATGCCCATGCCAGACGACATCCCACGCGATTTCGGCAAACTCATCGCCGACGAGAGCTGAAAAAGTGGGGCAGGTGATCCGGAGTTCCGCCAACATAAAGGCGGAATGAGGCGTCGCTTCACCGGCAATCCAGAGCGGGATGTTTATGAAACTTTCCACCGTCGGCATATTTCTGCATCTGGCCGCGGGCGCTGCCGCGCTGCCGGCCGTGTCGCGCATCGCGCGGGCGCAAACCTATCCGTCGCGGCCGGTGCGCATCATCGTCGGCTTTGCCGCCGGCGGCGCGACCGACATCATCGCGCGCCTGATGGGTCAATGGCTGTCGGAGCGGCTCGGCCAGCAATTCGTCATCGAGAACCGGCCGGGCGCCGGCAGCAATATCGCCACCGAGGCGGTCGTGCGTGCGCCGCCGGACGGCTATACGCTCCTCATGGTCAGCTCGTCGAACGCGATCAACGCGACGCTCTACGACAAGCTCAATTTCAATTTCATCCGCGACATCGCGCCGGTCGCGAGCATCATCCGCGTGCCCCTACGTCATGGTGGTCAATCCATCGGTTCCGGCCAAGACCGTTCCCGAGTTCATCGCCTATGCCAAGGCCAATCCGGGCAAGATCAACATGGCGTCGGCCGGCATCGGGACCGCGCCGCATGTCGCCGGCGAGCTGTTCAAGATGATGGCCGGCGTCGACATGGTGCACGTGCCCTATCGCGGCGCGGCGCCCGCGCTCACCGATCTGCTCGGCGGACAGGTGCAGGTCATGTTCGACACCATGCCCGCGTCGATCGAGTACATCAGGGCCGGCAAGCTGCGCGCGCTGGCGGTGACCACCGCGACGCGCTCGGAGGCGCTGCCGGACATCCCGACCGTGGGCGAATTCGTGCCGGGCTACGAGGCGAGCGGCTGGTACGGCGTCGGCGCGCCCAAGAACACGCCCGCTGAGATCATCGACAAGCTCAACAAGGAGATCAATGCCGGCTCTCGCCGATCCCAAGATCAAGGCGCGGCTTGCCGACCTGGGCGGCATCGTGCTTGCCGGGCTCGCCCGCCGACTTCGGCAAGCTCATCGCCGACGAAACCGAGAAGTGGGCCAAGGTGATCCGAGTCTGCCGGCATCAAGCCGGAATGACGCGCGATCCGCGCCGACATTCCATAACATTCCGTTCGGCGAACGGCGGCAAAGACCGCTGGTTGGCACTTTTCTGCCGTGCCAACCGCGCCGAGCGATGTCGGTTATCAGGGGTAGACGCGGCCGACATATGCTCAATGCGAGTTCTTCGCATTTTGACCCATCTCGACATCGCACCGCCAGCTATGCGGTGGTGGGCGACTGATCGCTCCCGGACGAGGTGGTCCAATAAATCCGTGGCCGCGAAGCATCATTTTTTGCTGTAGTGTTTGTACTACGATCGTGAGTTCGAGCATTCTCACGTGCGCCTGAATTTCTAAATCAAGTCAGCAACATAAAAACGCAAACCGGACCCAGGAGTTGCGACTATGGCCCGCACAAGTCCTGTCAGCCCGATTTCGGAAAGCAAAATGTTGGATCAGGAAGTGGATGGGCTTGCTGACCGAACAAGGTGGCGGAAGGTACGATCTCGTACAGTTTCCCGACAAGTCCCTCAGATTATGAGAGCAACTACACCGGTAATGAACCAAGTAAAAATTTTAGCTCGTTTGGCATTATAGAGCAAAATGCAATCAAGAGCGTTTTCGATAATATATCAGCAGTCACCACCTCAAATTTCAGGAATTCGACGGCACCTCGTCGAAGGACGCGGTTATACGCACGGCCAAAATGGACATGTCCTCCGAGGCCTTTGCGTATTTACCATCGACGGGACCGGAAGGCGGTGATGCTTGGTTTAGCAATAGCCTTTTCGAGCCAGGGAGGTCTGTCGCAGTCGGCACTTACAGATATGCCGACTTCTTGCACGAGCTGGTCACTGGTGGGGCGTGGGCACTCTTTCAGGAGGCAAGTACGGATCGACGCCTCACGATCTCTTAGAATACAGCGCTCATGAGCTACAGTTCCTATGAGGGTGCGAAGGGCTGGTACGCTCCCGAGGGTGATTTCCCGCAGACTCTGATGATGGTAGTGATATTGCCGCATTGCAGTACATGTATGGTGCCAACTTCGCTACCAACGCCGGCAATACGGTATATCAGTGGGACCTCTAGTAGTGGGGCGGTTTCGGTCAGTGATACCTTAAAGGGAGTCACTAAGGTCACTACGTTTGACGCGCGCCGATACCGACACGATCTTCATGACGATTTGGGATGGCGGCGGCGTAGATACTACGACTTTTCCAACTATCAAGCTAAGAGACACTTCCCGCCTCTTTGTCGATCTTCGCCCCGGAGGCTGGACCACAGTTTCGTCCGACCAGCTTGCCGACCTCGACGGCAGCGCCGGCGATATCGTTGCGGCTGGAAACATTGCAAACCCGCTTGCAGTGCGCTCTCCCCAACGGCCAGACGGCCAATCTGATCGAGAACGTGATCGGTGCGGAGACCAACGACGTGATCATCGGAAACGACGCAGCCAATCGGATCGCCGGCGGCGGCGGGTCCGACACGTTGACGGGGCTCGGCGGTAACGACAGGTTCGTCTTCAACACGCCGTTGGGCACAAGCAATGTCGATCGCATCACGTGACTTCAGCGTGAAAGACGATACGATCGAGCTCGAAAACAAAGTTTCCGGGCATTTGAAAGTAGGAGTTTTGGAACAGGCCGCGTTCTACGTCGGAAGTGCAGCCCACGACAATAGTGATCGAATTATCTATGATCAGACGAGCGGCGCAGTCTATTATGATGCGGACGGCACGGGTACCGCAGCAGCGGTGCAGTTTGCCACTCTGGGCACGGGGCTAGCAGTCACCCACTTGGACTTTTTCATCGTATGAGAGGGTAGGAACCTTCTGGCAGGAAACTCGCTGCCCAAGCCGGCGATGCCAGTAGGCCCGAATGCATAATGAGCCAGACGAACAAATCGTCTGTTCCTTCAAGCCGTTCTGGCGGTGAATGCTCTGGAAAATGGCACGTTTGAGACCTGCGCCGATGACGTGTGCAGGTCCGCTTACGGAGCAAGAGCGGTCCTGTCGCGAATATCGCTGGGAGGCCGCGTCTGACGCAATTCCGACATGCGACCACTCGCCACGCCGCTACCGCGCACGCGCGCAGCGCGAGCTGAGCGAGGCGCTTTGGAGCGGCAGGCAGCCACCGACGAGGTCCTGCGCGTCAGCCAGCAAGCTCGCCGGGCGAGCGCTGGAGCCTGTGTTCCAGGCGAGGCTGGCACCAGAACCAATGCGCGAGAAGTGCCAGGTGCCAACCCCAGCGACTCCAAAACAGGCAACCGCTCATTGGCGTGCGCTCCTTCGACCTATTAGACCACAGCGGGCGGCCGCTCGCTCAAACACCCCAAAGCCGCGAGCTGACGCGCGAGGCTGCGATGGCAGCGTTCGCCAAGAGCTGGCGACGGCAATAGCCCGCCCCGCCATTGGCGAGCCCGCGGGCCCCACACCGCGACGGGGCTAATTCTGCTGTGGAAAACTCAGAAACCGAAATGCTTGCGGGCGCGAGCACATTGCTCAGGCGGCGGCGGTGAATGCTGGTCAGACCTCAAAATGTTTGCGAAAAGGCAGATAAATCAATGACTTGTTTGCCTTATACGCCAAAAAGGTGATAATGAGACCATAAACAATGCAACACGCGCTAATAACAAATGACTTCGCGCAAAGGGTGCAAGGGGACCGGCGTCAATGTCCAAACCACGCAAGCCGCGCGGCTCGTGCCCGCTTCCAAAGCGAGAGATTACCCGCGCATTCGAAGGCGTACCAGGCGCCACCTCGGTCGAGATTTTTCCGTCTGACGGGCGAATCGTGCAATACATGGCTGGCGCCGAGCGAACAGCTGTGGCGGCAAGCGATCTGGATAGCTATTGGTGAAGAGGAGAAAGCATGCGGCTCCGACTGAAGGGTATTAACAGCAGCGCCTCGCCGACGGCAGCGGCGGACTTATTGGTGGGCGTGGAAGGGCGACTGTCTTTCGTGGTGAGCCGGGCTCGCCGGAGTTCATCGCGAGCTACAATGGCAGTCGCCCAGAAGATCGCGCGCCGACGGGCGCGTTGCACCGTTAGTCTGTTTCCAGAGAGCGCCGAATTTCATTTTTGTATCTCGCCCGCACCGCCGGACTACATCGCGCAGATCGCGCATCGAGCTGGCCTTCGGCGATTTTCCGCTCATGGCTCGCCGACCCGCGCGCTCGCTCGATCTTCCTGGATTGGCGCGACCAGTTGGCAAGAACGATCGCTGCGCCAAGCCGACTCACGCCTACGGCACGCTGGCGCGGATCTCTGTCCTGGGCGCACGATCGCCGTACTCGATCGCGGTGGAACCGGTGCGCCAAGAGGCGGCAAGCTCTGTCACGTATCCGGTACGCGCATCGACAAGATCTGGGACGATGAGGAGGTCGAGCGCTTCCTGCGGACCGCGCCGCCCTCCCTGCGGCTGGCGATGCTGCTCGCAATCAACACCGGACAGCGGCAGGGCGATCTGCTGCGCCGCCGTGGTGCGCTTCACGACGGCCAGGCGACCATCGGTGCGCCAGCGGAAGACCGGCGCTTATGTCCCGATCCCGGTGCACCGACGCGCTGAAGGCTGCGCTCGACGCGGCGATCGAGGCGAAGCCCGATCATGCTGACCACCAGCGACGGCAAAGCCGTGGAGCGAGAGCGGGATCCTCAAGGCGCATGGGGCAAGCGCGACGATGCGGGCTGGAATCCGCGGGCTGACGTTTTCACGATCTCGCGCGGCACCGCCGCGGTGAGGCTGGCGCGCGCCGGCTGCAACGAGGTGGAGATTTATTCGATCACGGGGCAGCAAGCCCGAGCAGACGCGCGCGACCACCGACAGCAGCACCACCTGCCGAGGGACGCCGAGGTCGCAGGTCAACGCGATCGCAGAAACCGGAACGCGCTACAAACGAGCTCGCGCGGGATCAAAAGGGGGACGAAACTCCCCCGACTGTCGCTCCCGACCGCTCCGGAAGGTGGCGACCGCGAGAACGGAGAAAGCGTAGCGCGATCAATTGGCTGGGGCGCCAGGACTCGAACCTGGGAATGGCGGAATCAAAATCCGCTGCCTTACCACTTGGCTACGCCCCAACAGGCGGCTCGTTGCCACCATGGCGCGCGGACCATAGCGGCGAGGCTTGGACCGATCAACGGCCGTCGACAGAGCCGCCGCGCGCTTGACGGTCCCGGACCGGGCGAGCGGTCGGTGCAGCTCATCGCCATCGTGCCGCATCGACGAACGCTGACGCTGACACGAGTGGGCACACCGAGAGACGGGAACTCGGCAGTCATCGCGCCGGTTCGAGCCGCGACCCTTATCGGCGGGGGTGCGGTGACGCCACCTGCAGCATTTCTGTCACAGCGGTTGCAAATATCATTCTGCTCCCGCCTCCATCATCGACATCGACAAGATTTGCTCGCAGTCTTTGATCGGACGGCGACATAAGCCAGGGCCTCACATGCACAGAGTGGAAGAGCCTCCTCCTCGGGACCGTTGCGGGCATTCGTCGCGGCCTCGGCGGCGCACAGGCCGCCGACATGCCGGCGAAGGCCCGGCCGGTGCAATATGTGAAAGATCTGCAGCCTGTACGGGGACGGCTTCTACTACATCCCCGGCACCGACACCTGCCTGAAACTCGGCGGGTATTTGCGTGTGCAGGCAGAATACAACATGGGCAACGGCGGCGTTGCCGTCCGGCACCGAACGCGATCGAAGACGGCCAGGCGCGGTTCACGCGCGATCGCGACCAACGACGATCAACTACCGCGTCCGCGCCGAGACCTCGTGGGACGTGCGCCAGCAGACCGAATACGGCGCCATTGCGAACCTATCTGCGCTTCGGCGTCGAGAACAACACCCCAGGCGGCACCGGCGGCGGCTCGACACCCTCGCCATACTGGGATCGCGCATTCCTTCAGTTCGCCGGGTTCACCGTCGGCCGGGCGCGGTCGTTCTTCGACCTCTTCACCTACTGGGGCACGTACACCTACACGAACGTGCGGATCAACGGCGACACCGACATCACCGGTCAGAACCTGTGGGCCTATACGCGCCGAACTCGGCAACGGCTTCTCCGCGCACGCTCTCGCTCGAAAGACCCTGCCGTCCGCAAGGCCTTTACATTTGACGCGACTGCGTGCCTGGCATTCTTTGGTCTCAACGGCGCGGTCGTCAACGACAACGCGTATGACGGTTAACAACGCGGCGCCGGCTTCGGCTTCCGGGTGCCTGACGTCGTCGCCAACCTGCGCGTCGATCAGGCCTGGGGCTTTGCCGGCGTCAGCGTCGCCCTGCACGACGCCAGCGGCGCTCTATTACGGCACCGCCAACAACGTCGGCAATGGCCATCCCGAGGACACGTACGGCTGGGCGAGTCGCGACGGGCGCAAAGTTCAATCTGCCCGGCGGCGACATCGTGGGCGTGAACTTCGCTTACGGTGTAGGTGCCACCGGCTTCGTGGCGAACGGCTCTGCCAACGCGCAATGTACAATTCCAGCACCAGCGTCGGAGTCGGCTGGCTCTCGGACGGCGTCTTCACTAACTGGCACCGCGGTCGAGCTGACGCGGGCGTGGAGCATCACCGCGGCCTATGAGCACGTCTGGAGCCCGCGATGGAGAACGTCGTGGTACGGCGGCTATGCCAACATCGACTACAACGGCGCCGCGACCGGAATCATCAACTCTGCCCTGGCGGCTGGATCGGTCTGCGCGCGGCCGTTCGCAGGGCTCGTGGGCAATCTCTCGGCCGTCACCGCGCTCGCCGGCAACAGCTGCAATCCGGACTACAGCTTCTTTCAGGTCGGCTCCCGCACCCAGTGGAACCCGGTGCCGAGACTCGATATCGGCTTGGACGTGACCTATACGGGCCTCAACACCGCGTACAAAGGCGCCGCCGTCTATGCCGCGAACGGTTCACGGCCCGCGGTCGCCCTGCTCGACGACCAGGGCGTATGGTCGGCGATGTTCCGCTGGCAGCGCAACTTCTATCCCTGATCCCGAAAGGGATCGCGGTATCCCGGCCCCGCGACGGCCCGCGACCGCCGCACCACGCCCCGCGGACCAGCGCATGACCCGAAGTCCCGCGCCGGCAATTCCCAGCCGACGGGCGCCGGGCGTGCCTGCGCTCCAATGATGTAGGGTGAGCGGACCTGACCGGCGGCAAACGGCGCGAAGCGTCCCCACCCGGAGACCAGACGATGACCTACCGTGCGCCGGTTGACGACATCGCCTTTGCGCTCAGGCACGCCGCGGGTCTCGGCCCGGCGCTGGCCGAGGGCCTCTACGGCGATCTCAGCGACGACGTGGTCGAGGCGGTGCTCGAGGAGGCCGGCAAGTTCGCGACCGACGTGCTTGCGCCTCTCAACACGATCGGCGACCGCTACGGCACGCCGTTCAAGGACGGCGCCGTCACCACGCGCGCCGGGCTGGAAGGAGGCCTACCGCGCCTGGGCGCAGGCCGGCTGGAACGGGCTCGCCGCGCCGGCGCAATGGGGCGGCCAGGGACTGCCGCACGCGCGTCAACGCCGCCTGCATCGAGATGTGGAACTCGGCCGCCATGGCCTTCGGCCTCGGCCCGGTGCTGACCATGGCCGGCATCGACGCGCTCGTCGCGCACGGCAGCGACGAGCTCAAGCGCACCTATCTCGCCAAGCTCGTCTCCGGCGAGTGGATGGGCACGATGCAGCTCACCGAGCCGCAGGCCGGCTCCGACGTCGGCGCGCTGCGCACCAGAGCCGAGCGCGCCGGCGACGGCAGCTACCGCATCACCGGACAGAAGATCTTCATCACCTACGGCGAGCACGATCTCACCGACAACATCATCCATCTCGTGCTGGCGCGGCTGCCCGATGCGCCGCCGGGCACGCAGCGGCATCTCGCTGTTTCTGGTGCCGAAATTCCTGCTCAACGCCGACGGCTCGCTCGGCGCGCGCAACGACGCGCGCGCGCATTCGATCGAGCACAAGCTCGGCATCCACGCCTCGCCCACCTGCACCATGGTCTACGGCGACCACGGCGGCGCCACCGGCTTCCTCATCGGCGAGGAGAACCGCGGCATGGCCTGCATGTTCACCATGATGAACCAGGCGCGGCTCTCGGTCGGCCTGCAGGGCGTCGCGATCGCCGAGCGCGCGACGCAGCAGGCGCTCGCCTATGCGCGCGAGCGCAAGCAGGGCCGCGCCACCGGCGCGCGATCCGGCTCGAGCCCGATCATCGCGCATCCCGACGTCAAGCGCATGCTGCTCACCATGCGCGCGCTCACCCGCGCCGCGCGCGCGATCTGCTACGCCACCGCCGTCGCGCTCGATCGCGCCGCAGCGCAGCACCGACGAGCGCAGCCGCGCGACGGCCGCGCACGAGCGCGCCTCGCTGCTCACGCCGATCGCCAAGGCGTTCTCGACCGACATCGGCAACGAGGTCGCCTCGCTCGGCGTGCAGGTGCACGGCGGCATGGGCTATATCGAGGAGACCGGCGCCGCGCAGCATTACCGCGATGCGCGCATCGCCCCGATCTACGAGGGCACCAACGGCATCCAGGCGATCGACCTCGTCACGCGCAAGCTGCCGCTTGCGGGCGGCGCCACGGTGCAGGGCCTATATCGGCGAGCTCAGGCGCACGGTCGAGGCGGTCAATGCCACCAACGATCCGGCATTCGGCTGCGACCGGCGTGCGGCTGCAGCGACGCGGTCGATGCCTGCGACGCGCGACCACGACTGGCTGCTCGGCGGCCAGCACAACGATCCCGACGCGGCGCTGGCGGGCGCGACGCCCTACCTGCGGCTGTTCGCACTGCGGCCGGCGGTGCGCTGCTGGCCGAGGAGGCGCTCGCGGCGAAGCGGCTCGCCGGGAACGGGGCCGATGCCGCGGCGCGCATCGCCATCGCGCGCTTCTTTGCGGAGAACCTGGCGGTGCAGGCCGGCGGTCTCGAGCGCACCGTGGTCGAGGGCGCCGACAGCGTCAACCGCGCGGACGCAGCGCTGGCTTAGACGTCCTGCTGGACTGTGGCGCACGGCAAGCTTCCTTCCCAAACAGGGGAATGGAAGCGCGTCGAAGTCCACAGCGATCTGGATCGGAATACGGGTCGAAAATCATGTCCCTTAAGGACCACACGCTGTTCATCACCGGCGCATCGCGCGGCATCGGGCTTGCGATCGCGCTGCGCGCCGCGCGCGACGGCGCCAACATCGCCATCGCCGCCAAGACCGACAAGCCGCATCCGAAGCTGCCGGGCACCATCTTCACCGCCGCCGAGGAGATCGAGCCAAGGCCGGCGGCAAGGCGCTGCCGCTGGTGGTCGACGTGCGCGACGAGGCGCAGGTGAAGAGCGCGATCGAACAGACCGTCGCGGCATTCGGCGGCCTCGACATCGTGGTCAACAACGCGAGCGCCGTCCAGCGCACGCCGGTCGCCGAGACCGACATGCAGCCGCTTCGACCTGATGCATCAGGTCAACACCCGCGGCACCTTCATGGTGTCGAAATACGCGATCCCGCATCTCGAAAAGGCGGAGAACCCGCACATCCTGATGAACTCGCCGCCGCTCGACATGCAGGAGAAATGGTTTGCCGGCAGCACCGGCTATTCGATCGCCAAATTCGGCATGAGCCTGGTGGTGCTCGGGCTTGCCGGCGAACTGCGCGACGAAGGGCATCGCGGTCAACGCGCTGTGGCCGCGCACCACCATTGCGACCGCGGCCGATCAAGAACCTGCTCGGCGGCGAGCGCGGTGATGCGGATGTCGCGCACGCCCGCAGATCATGGCGGACGCGGCCTATCGCGATCTTCCAGAAGCCGTCGCGCAGCTTCACCGGCAACTTCCTGATCGACGACACGCTTCCTCGCCGGCCGAAGGCGTCACCGATTTCGAGCAGTATCGCGTGGACCCGAGCGAGCCGCTCGCGCCCACGTTCTTCGTCCCCGACGAGCCGCCGCCGCCACCCGGCGTGAGCGTGACCGTGGAGCGGTGGGAGTGAGCACCTTCCCTCATCGCTGGATGTAGGCTTAAGTGTCCCTGCCGCGCCATTTTCGGATAGGCTGATGTCCACGCTCCTCATCACCCACCCCGCCTGCCTCGAGCACCTCACGCCGGCCGGCCATCCGGAGCGGCCGGATCGGCTGCGCGCCATCGAGCGCGCGCTCGAGCGACGAGCGCTTCCAGACGCTCGTGCGCGCGTCGAGGCGCCGGCGGCGTCGCTCGACACCATCGCGCTCTGCCATCCCATGGACTACGTCACCGCCATCCGCGACGCGACGCCCGAAGGAAGGCCTGGTCGCGGCTCGACGCCGACACCGACCATGTCGCCGGGAAGCTTCGAGGCGGCGCTGCGCGCGGTCGGCGGCGCCGTGCATGCGGTCGACGAGGTGATGGCCGGCAAGGCGACGAACGCCTTCGTCGCCGACGCGGCCGCCCGGCCACCACGCCGAGACCGCGCGGCCGATGGGCTTCTGCCTGTTCAACAACGCGGCCATCGCCGCGCGCCACGCCCAGGAGCAGCACGGCATCGAGCGCGTCGCGGTCGTCGACTTCGACGTGCACCACGGCAACGGCTCGCAGGAGATCTTCTGGTCCGACCAGACGGTGATGTACTGCTCGACCCACCAGATGCCGCTCTACCCCGGCACCGGCGCGGTCGAGCGAGCGCGGCGAGCACGACACCATCGTCAACGCGCCGCTGCGTCGCCGGCGACGGCGGCGAGCAGTTTCGCGCGGCGTTCGAGAGCGTGATCCTGCCGCGGCTGCGAGACTTCCGGCCGGACCTGATCGTGATCTCGGCCGGCTTCGACGCTCATATGCGCGACCCGCTCGCCAACCTCAATCTGCTGGAAGCCGATTTCGACTGGGCGACGCAGCAAGCTCATGGAGATCGCCGACGCGACGCGCCGAAGGCCGCGTCGTCTCGGTGCTGGAAGGCGGCTACGACCTGCGAAGGGCTGGCCAACTCGGCCGCCGCCCACGTCACCGCGCTGATGCGGGCGTGATCTGCGCGCTGCGCAGACGCATCAGGGTCGCGGCGATAGCGCAGGCTCGCTCGCCTGCGCCCGGGACCGGATGCACTCATGGAGCGCCACTCACTGGGACCCGATCATGACCGACACAGCCATTCCGACGTCAAGCGCCTGCCGTTCGAACGGGCGATCGAGGAGCTCGAATCGATCGTCAAACGGCTCGGAAGAGGGCAAGGTGCCGCTCGAGGAATCGGTCGCGATCTACGAGCGCGGCGAGGCGCTCAAGCGCCGCTGCGAGGAGCTGTTGCGGCAGGCCGAGGCGCGGGTGGAGAAGATCACGCTCGACGCCGCCGGCAAGCCGACCGGCACTGAACCGCTCGACGTCCCGTAATCTCGTCAGCCGACCTCCATGGGAATGACAAGATATTGTCGTTCTCTGCGACGGCGGGCTGGAGATCGGCGACGGAGAATATGATCATGAGCTTCTTTCCGGCCAGGATCCGGCGCCCGGCGATGTCGCGGGCCGCCGATGCCATCGATCTCGTGGTGGTGCCGCGGCAGCGTCGGATGTCGGCCACTTCGCGGTGCGCCGCGCGCTCCCGCATGTCAACGCGGCGCATGGTCGGGCCGTTCATCTTCTTCGATCACTTCGGGCCGGCGGAGTTCCGCGCCGGCCAGGGCATCGACGTGCGGCCGCATCCCCATATCGGCCTCGCCACCGTCACCTTCCTGTTCGACGGCGAGATCATGCATCGCGACAGCCTCGGGACCGCCGCCGCGATCCGTCCAGGCGAGGTCAACTGGATGACCGCGGGTCGCGGCATCGTTCATTCCGAGCGCACCGCGCCCGATCATCGCAAGAGACGGCGAGCCGATCCACGGCCTGCAGTGCTGGGTGCGCGCTGCCGGCGGCGCGAGGAAGAAAGCGCGCCGGCCTTCTTCCACCACGACAGCGCGGCGCTTCCGCTGGTGCAGCGACGAGGGCAAGACGGTGCGCGTCGTCGCCGGCAGCGTCTACGGCGCGCGCTCGCCGGTGCGCGACTGCTTCGACAGACGCTGTTTGCCGACGTGACGCTCGCCGCCGGCGCGAGCGCTGCCGGTCGATGCCGATACCGAGGAGCGCGCGGTCTATCTCATTTCGGGCGAGGTCGATATCGCGGGCGACCGGTTCACGCGCCGGCCGCCTCCTGGTGTTTCGCCCCGGCGATCGCGATCACGGTCACCGCGGTGAGCGACGCGCATCTCGTGCTGCTCTCGGCGGCGCCGCCATGGATGGCCCGCGCCACATCTGGTGGAATTTCGTCTCCTCGCGCAAGGAGCGCATCGAGCAGGCCAAGGCCGACTGGAAGCTCGCGCCGCTTCGACACCGTGCCCGGGGACGACAAGGAGTTTATCCCGCTGCCGGACTGACGGCGCGTGACCGTTTCGCGGTCACCGACGCTTCCGCAGAGTCCGGCAGATCCGGCAGCTTCTGCTTCACCCGCCCGATATCCTTCCACGGGTCCTGCTTCAGGCTGCTCAGGCGCCTGGCCAGATTGAGCACGGTATATTGGTTGCCGCCTTTGGTCCGGCCCAATTCCTCCCACGTCACCGGCACCGACACCGGCGCGCCCGCGCGAGCGCGGGTGGAATACGCCGCAACAGAGGTCTGCTCCAGGAATTGCGCAGATAATCGACGAAGATCTTTCCCGTGCGGAGGGATTTCGTGATCTTGGCGACGTAACGCTCGGGATCGTCCGCGGTCATGGCAAGCGCGACGGCCTGCGCGAAGCTCTTGGCCGTTTCCCAATCGGCGCCGTCGATCGGCAAGACGACATGCAGACCTCTTGCCGCCCGACGAGCTTGACGAAGCTTTGCAAGATCGATGGCGGCGAGCCGTTCACGCACATCGCGCGCGGCCGCCACGATATCGGCCCAGCCGATGCCTTCACCGGGATCGATGTCGAATACGATGCGGTCGCAAATCTCCAGATGATCAATCATGGAGCCGCGCACGTGCACTTCGAGCACGCCCGCCTGGACCAGCGAAAGCAGCCCGTCCAGGTCCTCGACCGCGATGATCTGCCGCTTCTTGCTGTCGATGACGGTGCGGAGATTCTTCTCGGTGAGGCCGGCGGACGCGTGCTTCTGGAAGAAACACTGGCCCGCCGTTCCATCCGGACAGCGCACCAGGGACAGCGGCCGGTCGACGACATGCGGCGCCATCCAGTCCCACACCGTGCGATAGTAATCCGCCAGATCCTGCTTGGTGACGCCGACGTCGGCCCAGTAGACGCGATCGGGATGGGTGAAACGCACCTCCCCATTTTCGGACTTGGACTGGCTGCCGCGACGATGTCCGTCCGCTCGGCCGCGCCTTTGCCTTTGATGTCTTTGTCATCGCTTTCGACGCCTCGGCTGCAATTTTCGGCGCCGTTTCGACGCTCTCTCTGCGCGCTCGCGCGCGGCCGGGAGTTCTCTCACCACTTCGCGCGGCGGCTTGTCCTCGCGCACGCCCTTGAACGCCGCCTGGCGCACGAGCCTGTCGGCGGTCCAGCCGCGGAATTGCGATTCGATCACCGTCTTGGGCTCGACCCAGTTCACGTCGCGCCGACGGGCTTCCTCGCGGGGATTTGATCGAACGGCGGTCTGTCGGTCTCCAGCGGGTGCAGCCGCTTCCAGAGATCCCGCGCCACGGTTTGCGTGTAGCCGGTGCCGATGCGGCCGGCATAGATCAACCGGTCCCCATCGTAATAGCCCACGACCAGGGCGCCGATCGCTCGGGGCAGAACGGTCGAGAGCGAGTAACCGCCGACCACGAATTCCTGCGCGTTCGAGCACTTGGTCTTGATGAACGTCTCCGACCGGCCGGTGCGGTAGGGCGCATCCTTGCGCTTGGAGACAATTCCTTCGAGCGCCAGCCGGCAGGCGTGACGCAGCACCTCAGGCCCTGATCTCCTCGAAATCGTCGCTGTATCTGATCGTGCCGCGCTGCGCCTTGCCGACCAGCCGTTCCAGCTCGGCCTTGCGCTCGACCAGCGGCAGCTCGGTCAGGTCACGGCCATCGAGATGAAGGAGATCGAAGACGTAATAGACGAAGCGCTCGCGCTCGCCGGCTTTGAGCGCCGCCTGCAATCCCGAAAAGCTCGAAACGCCGCCGGCATCCTCGATCACCACTTCGCCGTCGATGAGCGCGGTGCGCGCCGGGAGCTTGGCGACGGCGCCGGCGACGTTGGGAAATTTGCCGGTCCAGTCGAGGCCCTTGCGGGTGAGCAGGCGGACCTTGCCGCGGTCGAGCCGGGCCTGGATCCGATAGCCGTCGAACTTGATCTCATGCACCCAGCCCTCACCGCTCGGCGCCGCGGCGCGCAAGGTGGCGAGCGATGGCGGCACGAAATCCGGCAGCGGCGCGCCTTGCGGCCGGGATTCCGCCTCCTTGCTCTTGCTGGTACGTTTCTTGGCTCTTCTTCTTTGTTGCCGAGGCACGCGGGCTGCGCCCGCTCTTTTGCGATGGGTTGCCGGTGCTTGCGCGGCGCGCAGCGATGCGTTGCCTTTGGTCGCGCCGGCCGTCACGTTGTCCTTCACGCTCCGGTTCGAATGCCAAACGCGCTTGCGGCCCTTGCCCTCGGCGATTTCCGGGATCGACCGGCCGCTGACCACGGACAGCGGCTTGTCCTCGAGAATGTCCGGATCACCAGGGCTGCGGGCCTCGTCGTCCTTGGCCTTGATCAGGAGCCAAGGCTCTTTTTCTCTCCGCGTCGGCCGTGCATGCGCACGAGGTGCCAGCGTCCATGCAGCTTCTCGCCCTCGAGCGTGAAGATGAGGTGGCCCTTCTTGTAACCCTTGTGCGGGTCGTCCTCCGGAATCCACCGCCCGCGATCCCAGATCATCACCGTGCCGCCGCCATACTCTCCCTGCGGAATCGTGCCTTCGAATGTGTTGTACTCGATCGGATGGTCTTCCACGTGGACCGCAAGACGTTTCTCGCCGGGAACGAGGCTCGGACCGCGGGTGACCGCCCAGCTCTTCATCACGCCGTCGAGCTCGAGGCGCAGGTCGTAATGCAGGCGGCGCGCAGCGTGCTTCTGGATGACGAATTGATTTCCTTTGCTACGCGTCGCGCGCCCGCGCGGCTCCGGGGTGACGTCGAACTTGCGCTTCTTGCGATAGACCTGAAGGCCCACGATCAGCGACCTCTAGCTCGCCCGCTTGATCTTCTTGCGCTTCGCTGGGACGCGCTTGAGCGCGGTTGATTTCGGCGCAGTGAGGCGGATCCGGTCACTGGTGCTGGTTGCGGGAAAAGGGCGACGGCACAAGACACCAGCGAGAGTTTGAGGTAACCTGTCTCATTCGCACGCGGTGCCATGACGCAACTCGATTCCCGTGGTGATCGAGAAAAACGCCGCAGCTGAGCGGCAAGTTCCGCTCAAGCATTGCAGAAAACCCCAAATGCGTTAAGCACTTCGCCTTGTTCCCGGTTTGGTCCCGGCGCCCCCGCTGGTTAAATACTAGCCAACCCGTTAGGTTACCGACCGATTTGTCGGTGGAGTTCCCCGTGGCCAGATCATCGAAGACCCCCTGCTCGACCTTGTCCAGACGCCGGCGGACCTGCGCCGCCTGGAGAGCGGGCAGTTGCGCCAACTCGCCGACGAACTGCGCCAGGAGACGGTCGATGCGGTCGCGGTCACCGGCGGCCACCTCGGCGCCGGGCTTGGGGTGATCGAGCTGACGGTTGCGCTCCACTACGTGTTCAATACGCCTGAGCGACCGTCTGATCTGGGACGTCGGCCATCAGGCCTATCCGCACAAGATTCTGACCGGGCGGCGCGACCGCATCCGCACGCTGCGCCAGGGCGGCGGACTTTCCGGCTTCACCAAGCGCGCGGAGAGCGAATACGATCCGTTCGGCGCCGCTCATTCCTCGACCTCGATCTCGGCCGGGCTCGGCATGGCGGTGGCCCGCGACCTCGGAGGCAAGGCCAACAACGTGATCGCCGTGATCGGCGACGGCGCCATGTCGGCCGGCATGGCCTATGAGGCCATGAACAACGCCGGCGCCATGAACTCGCGCCTGATCGTCATTCTCAACGACAACGACATGTCGATCGCGCCGCCGGTCGGCGCGCTGTCGGGCGTATCTCGCGCGCCTCGTCTCCGGACGGACCTACCGCTCGCGTGCGCCACACCGTGCAAGAAGCTCGCCAAGCTCCTGCCGCCGTTCCTCGAACAGCGCGCGGTGGCGATGGAGGAATATGCCCGCGGGCTCGTCACCGGCGGCACGCTGTTCGACGAGCTCGGCTTCTTCTATGTCGGGCCGATCGACGGCCACAACATCGACCATCTCCTGCCGGTGCTGAACAACGTGCGCGACGCGCAGGACGGACCGTTCCTGGTCCACGTCGTCACGCAGAAGGGCAAGGGCTACGACGCCGGCCGAGAAATCGGCCGACAAGTACCACGGCGTCGTCAAGTTCGACGTCGCGACCGGCGCGCAGGCGAAGTCGAAGGCGAGCGCGCCAGCCTACACCAAGGTCTTCGCCGACAGCGCTGATCAAGGAGGCGAGGAAGGACGACAAGATCGTCGCCATCACCGCCGCGATGCCGTCGGGCACCGGGCTCGACCTGTTCGCCAAGGAATTTCCCGACCGCTGCTTCGACGTCGGCATCGCCGAGCAGCACGCGGATGACCTTCGCGGCCGGGCTCGCGACCGAGGGCTTGCAAGCCGTTCGCCACGATCTACTCGACCTTCCTGCAGCGCGCCTACGATCAGGTGGTGCACGACGTCGCCATCCAGCGCTGCCGGTGCGCTTCGCCATGGACCGCGCGCGGGCTGGTCGGCGCCGACGGCCCGACCCATGCCGGCGCCTTCGACGTCGCTTATCTCGGCTGCCTGCCGGGCTTCGTGATCATGGCGGCGGCGGACGAGGCCGACCTCGTACACATGGTGGCGACCGCAGGCCGCGATCGACGATCGCCCATCCGCGTTGCGCTATCCGCGCGGCGAGGGCATGGGCGTGCCGATGCCGACGGAAGGCAGGCCGCTCGAGATCGGCAAGGGACGCATATTGCGCGAAGGCACCAAGGTGGCGCTGTTCTCGTTCGGCGCGCGGCTCGCCGAATGCCTCAAGGCGGCCGACGAGCTTGCCGCGCTCGGGCTTTCGACCACGGTCGCCGATGCGCCGTTTCGCCAAGCCGCTCGATACCGACCTGCTGCTGCGGCTCGCGCGCGAGCACGAGGTGCTCATCACCATCGAGGAAGGCTCGATCGGCGGCTTCGCCGCGCAGGTGCTGCAGACGCTCGCGGACAACGGCGTGCTGGACGGCGGCCTCAAAGTGCGCCCGATGGTGCTGCCCGACATCTTCATCGACCAGGATTCGCCCGCCGCGATGTACGCCACGGCCGGCCTCGACGCCAAGGGCATCGTCACCAAGGCGTTCGAGGCGCTCGGCCAGAATCTGCGTGGCGAGACCATGAAGCTCGGGCGCGTATAGACCCGATCGTCTCTCCCCTATCTGCGCTTGCGGCCGGTGCCTTGCGCGGGACTTTCTTTCCTTTCCTGCGCGCCTCGGAAAGGCCGATGGCGATAGCCTGTTTGCGGCTCTTGACCTTTCTTCCGCTGACCGCTTTTGAGCTTTCCGCGCTTGCGCTTGCGCATCACGCGCTCGACGTCCTTCGAAGCACTGCGGGAATATTTTCGTGCCATGATTCATGCCTTTCCGGTCGGTGCGGGCCTTGAGACCTCCCGCTTCGGGTCGGCTCCCGATGAGCCGACTGGAAATAACAGCAGAGCACCGTTACTTGTTCCGGCACGCGAACACCTCCGGCGCCAACAGGCTCGATCGCAGCGCGTCTTTACCCACTGCAGACCCATGGCCACCCACGTTCGCATCGATCGTCTGCTCGTCGAACGCGGCCTGTTCGAGAGCCGCGCCAAGGCGCAGGCCGCCATCGCGGCCGGCCGCGTGACGGCGGATGATGTCCTCGATCGCCAAGCCGTCACGGCGAGGTTTCAGCCGCCGCGGTCCTGCATGCCGAGCCGGCGCACCCCTACGTGTCGCGCGGCGGCGTGAAGCTCGCGGCTGCGCTCGATCATTTCCGCTGCGATCCCCTGTTCGACCTCGCGGACGCGTCTGTCTCGATGTCGGCGCCTCGACCGGCGGATTCACCGAAGTGCTGCTCGCGCGCGGCGCCCGGCGGGTCTACGCGGTCGATGTCGGCCGCGACCAGTTGCATCACGCCTGCGCGCGCGCACCGGATGATCGTATCCATCGAGGACGCCGACATCCGCAGCCTCGATCCGGCGCTGCTGCCCGAGCCGCCCGGAATTCGTCGCCATCGATGTGAGCTTCATCTCGCTCAAGCTCGTGCTGCCGGCGGCGCTCGACCGCTCTGCAACCGCCGGCGCATCTGCTGGCGCTGATCAAGCCGCAATTCGAGGCGGGCCGCGGCCGCACGTCAAGAAGGGCATCGTGCGCGATCCGCTGGTTCACGCCGCGGTCTGCGACGACATCGCGTCATTCGTCGCGTCGCGCGGTTGGACGTCTCCACGGCATCTTCCCTCGCCCATCTGCCGGCGGCGACGGCAATCGCGAGTTCTTCATCGGCGCGCATCGCAACTGAGCTGCCGCCGCTCCAGCCTTTCTCTTGCCACGGCATCCGTTATGGTGCCGCGCCATGACGTCGCCCCGGACCATGACTGCGCCGGACGCGCTAGCGCAGCCCGAGCGCGCGCTGTGGCGCACCGAGATCGACCGAGACGGTCGAAGCTCGCGCTGGCCGATCGCGCTGACACAGCTCGGCCAGATCGCCATGATGACGACCGACCTTGCCCTGATCGGGCGGCTCGGCGACGCGCGCGATTGCCGCCGTCGGTCTCGCGCACCTGATCCTGTTCGTCGGCTTCGTGCTCGGCATGGGGCCGGTCTCCGCGGTCGCCCCATTGGCGGCGCAGGCATTCGGCGCGCGCAAGCCCGCGCTGGTGCGGCGCTGCGCTGCGCGTCGGGCTGTGGGCCGCGTCGTCATCGGCATTCCGGTCAACGTCGCGCAGCTCTGGGGCGAGGACATCCTGATCGCGGCCGGGCAGGCGCCGGAGACGGCGGCGCTGGCCGCGCGCTATCTCGGCTGGCTTGACGTGGTCGATGATCCCCGCCTGGTGCTTCATCGCGCTCCGCAATTTCATGGGCGCGGTCAATCGTCCGGAGCCGGCGCTGTGCGATCACGCTCGCGGCCATCCCGCTCAACGGCGTGCTCGCCTACGCGCTTGATCCACGGCGCCTTCGGCCTGCCGCGCCTCGATCTGCTCGGCGCCGGGCTCGCGACCACGCTCGTGAACGTCGCCATGTGCGTGGCCGCCATCTGGGTTTGCTACGCCCGCCGGCCGTTTCAGAAATATCGCGTGCTCGGCCGCTTCTGGCGTGCCGGACTGGCAGCTGATGCGCAAGCTGTTCGCGATCGGATGCGCCGATCTCCGGCGCGCTTCATGCTGGAGTGGGGTCTGTTCTCCTCGGCTGCGCTGCTCGTGGGCTGGATCGGCACGACCGCGCTCGCCGCCCACCAGATCGCGCTTGCAGGTCGCGGCCATCCTGTTCATGATTCCGTTCGGCATCTCGCTTGCCGCGACCGTGCGGGTCGGGCACGCGGTCGGCCGCCGCGATCCGGCGGCGGCGCGCAGGGCCGGCTTCGGCGCGCTGGCGTTGGGCGCGGTCTTCATGACCGCGACGACGGTGATCATCGTCGCGCTTCGCCATGACGTTCCGCTGCTGTTTCATCGGCGATCAGACCGACGCCGCCGAGACGGCGAGATCTTGCCGCCACGCTGCTTCTCGATCGGCGCGACCTTCTTCATCGACCGACGGCGTGCAGGGCATTGCCGGCCGGCGCCTTGCGCGGATTCAACGACACGCGAGTGCCGACTGGTGTTCGCCGCGATCGAGCTTTCTGGCTGATCGGCTTCACCAGCGCCTATGGATTGGCGTTTCACGGCCGGCCTCGGCGCAGTCGGCATCTGGATCGGCTTCTCGATCGCCGTCGGTACGTTCGCGGTGCTGCTGGTCTGGCGGTTTCACTGGCTATCGGAGGACGGACGGCGGCAGTTGGACGCCCTGTAACAATGATCCGCCGTCGTGATCCGGTCTCTGGACGCGTTACCCGCACGCCGGCTATCGCAGGCCCATGGTGGAGCGCCTCGTCGATCGCCGCGACTCGGCCAGCGCGGCGACGGCGTCGCGGACACGCCCGCGGGCGCGCTCTACGTGCCCTACACGTTGCCGGGCGAGACCGCCGAGGTCGATCAATGGCCCGGCCATCCCGACCGCCGGCATCTCATCAAGGTCGACAGCGCGAGCCCCGACCGCATCGCGCCGATCTGCCCGCATTTCGGAACTGTGCGGCGGCTGCGCGCTCCAGCATCTCGCGCACGGCGCGCTACCGCGCATTGGAAGCGGGCCCTGGTGGTCGGAGGCGCTGGCGCAGGCCGGGCTCGACGCGGCGGTCGACGATCTGATCGACGCGCACGGCGACGGACGCCGCCGCGCCGTATTCCACGCACGACGCGGCACGCACGACGTGCTCGAGGTCGGCTTCGCCGCGCTGCAAGGCGCATCAGCGTGGTGGCGATCGATCGCTGTCCCGATCCTCGCGCCAGGCCTCGACGGCGCGATCGAGACCGCCTGGGCGATCGCTGAGGCGCTTGGCGCGGAGACGCGCAAGCCGCTCGACATTCAGGTCACGGCGACCGAGACCGGCCTCGATGTCGACGTGCGCGGATCAGGCCCGCTGACCGCCGCGCGGGCGGGCGAGCTCGCCGCGATCGCCGATCGCCGCCGTCTCGCGCGCCTCACCCGTCATGGCGAGATGGTCGCGCAGCGGACGAAGCCGACGGTGCGGATCGGGCCGCGCCGAGCTCATGCTGCCGCCGGGCGCCTTCCTGCAGGCAACGGCCGCGGGCGAGGCCGTCCTGGCGCGGCTGGTGGCGACGCACTGCGCCGGGGCGAGAACAGTGGCCGACCTGTTCTGCGGCGTCGGACCGTTCGCGCTGCGGCTCGCCGAACGCGCCCGCATCACCGCGGCCGACAACGACGAGGCCGCGATCGCCGCCTTGCAGCGCGCCGCGACAGGCGACGCAAGGCCTCAAGCCGATCGAGGCGCTCGGGCGCGACCTCTTCCGCCGGCCGTTCGTGCCGGTCGAACTCAAGCGCTTCGACGCCGTCGTGTTCGATCCGCCGCGGCAGGGCGCCGAGGCGCAGGCGCGCGCGCTCGCCGGCGTCAGCGGTAGCGACCGGTGGTCGCGGTCTCGTGCAATCCCGGCAACCTTCGCGCGCGATGCGCGCATCCTGATCGACGGCGGCTATCGTCTCGCGCGAGTGACGCCGGTCGATCAGTTCTCGTATTCGGCGCACGTGGAATTGGTGGCGTGTTTTCAGAGGACGGGTGAGGAACGACGGCGGACAGGCCGATGAACGCTCAAGGCTCGTTTTCCGTCTTCCGCCGTCTGGCGTCTAGTTTCCCAGCGCTCCCGCCACATCTGCTCGCCGATGGTGCAGGACATCCGCGGCGCCTCGCCTGCGCCGGCACCACCCGCGCGCTCGGGTGTGCGGCCGGCGATCTCCAGCACGAGCTTGGTGCGGGTCGCTTCCTTGAACTGGTCGCGCTCGCGGATCGGGATGACGAACGCGCCGGGGCCGCCGATCACGCAGTCCTCGTAATAGACGTCGAGGTTCTCGACATCCATGGTGAACGAATTCGGCCGCTTCAGCATGATCGGCAGGCCGTTGATGGTGATGCCCGCGGCGAGCACGTCGTCGCGTGCGATCGTGACGACAGCGGGCCGCTATTGTTGGCGCCGTCGCCGGACACGTCGATGACGCGCGCGGAAGCCGCGAAAGCCGCTGGCGTCGAACAGCGGCTTGGCGAAATTGAGCGCGCCGGAAATCGAGGTGCGCGAGGCGCGGCGGTAGGCGCGCGCGCGATCTCGTTCGCGAACGCATCGGCGCTTTCCGGGCCGTCGATCAGCCGCCAGGGCACGACGATCTTCTGGTCGTAAGGGCCCGCCCACTCGAAATAGGTCATCGCCACCTTGCCGTGCTGGCCGCCGCGCAGCGCCTGCATGAACTCGCGCGAGGTGATGCCGGTGATGTAGCCCTCGCGCTGCAGCGCCTGCTCCTCCGGGTCCATCGAGTAGGACACATCGACGGCGAGCACGAGCTCGACGTCGACCGGGACCGCATTGGGCGCTTGTCCGCGAATACGAGCGCCCGAACCAGGCGCAGCGAACGTCCAGCCGGTGACCGCCAGTAGCCCGGCAACGGCGATGCCAGTCAGAAGCGAAATCAGCGATGCATTCATCCGCATCCGTCCCTCCGTCAGCGGACCAGTGCTTGCATGGTGACACGGCTACGGTGCCAAGAAAAGCGGGCGGCGAGATGACCGACCCTGGTGCCCCGATTCCGACGGTCGCAGGACGCTTCGGCACGCTCTGATGCGAACCTCGGACCAGCGCGACTCGAGCAACTTTGCGACTCTGGTCCCGGACGACCCTGTCGTCGATCAATTCGGTCGACGAGATTTCGATGCCGAAACCGCCAAGACCGACATAGGTGAGCTTGGCCGAGGTCAGCAGCCGGATCGAGGAGATGCCGAGATCCTTGAGGATCTGCGCGCCGAGCCCGACCTCGCGCCATTGCCGCGAGCGCGCCACCTCGGAACCGGTCGAGCCCGACTGCGGGATGGCGTGGGTCGGCACGCCGGCGGCACCGTCGCGCAGGAACACGATGACGCCGCGGCCCTCCTGCTTGAAGCGCTCGCAGCGACGAGTGCACCGGATTGGCGCCGCCGAACACATCGCGGATGATATCGGCGCGATGCAGCCGCGCCAGCATGTCCTTGCCGTCGCCGATGCGGCCGTAAACGAAGGCCATGTGCTGGATGGCGTCGAACGGCGTCACATAGGCGTAGCCCGCAAGCGTGCCGATCTCGCTCTGCACCGGGAATTCGCCGATGCGCTTGACCAGCTTGTCGCGCGCCTGCCGGTAGGCGATGAGATCGGCGATCGAAATCTGCTTGAGCTTGTGGCGCTCGGCAAACGCCGTCACGCCCGGCCCGCGCATCACCGTGCCGTCGTCGTTCATCAGCTCGGCAAGCACGCCGACCGGCGGCAGCCCGGCGAGCCGGCAGAGATCGACGCAGGCCTCGGTATGGCCCGAGCGCATCAGCACGCCGCCGTCCTTGGCGACCAGCGGAAACACGTGGCCGGGCCGCACGAAGTCGGCTGCGCCGGCTGTTGCCGTTGGCGAGCGCGCGCACGGTGTTGGTGCGCTCCTCGGCCGAGATGCCGGTGGTGAGGCCGTGGCGGACGTCGACCGAGACCGTGAAGGCGGTGCCGAGCGGCGCGTCGTTCGCCGCCACCATGGGATCGAGATGCAGGCGCTTGGCCTCATCCGACGGACAGCGGCGCGCAGACGATGCCCGAGGTGTGGCGGATGATGAAGGCCATCTTCTCGGGCGTGCAGAGCGACGCCGCGACGAACAGATCGCCCTCGTTCTCGCGGTCGTCGTCGTCGGTGACGACCACGATCTCGCCTGCGGCGAAGGCGGCGACGCACGGCCTCGACGCGCTGATGGACTGTCGATCACGCTTGTCGTCCTCAACCGTCCGGCGCGAGCGAACGGCCAGCGCGGGCGGCTCGCCCATCTGGCCGCGCTGACGCAGATAATGATCGGCGATCACGCACGCCACCATGGCCTCGCCGATCGGCACCGCGCGGATGCCGACGCAGGGATCGTGGCGGCCCTTGGTGACGATCTCGGTCTCGCTGCCGTAGCGGTCGACGGTGCGGCGCGGGGTGAGGATCGACGAGGTCGGCTTGACCGCGAAGCGCGCCACGATCGGCTGGCCGGTCGAGATGCCGCCCAGGATGCCGCCGGCATGGTTGGAGAGGAAGACGCGGCTTGCCGTCGTTGCCCATGCGCATCTCGTCGGCGTTCTCCTCGCCGGTGAGCGCCGCCGCGCGCAAAGCCGGCGCCGATCTCGACGCCCTTGACGGCGTTGATGCCCATCGAGCGCGGCGGCGAGATCGCCGTCGAGCTTGCCGTAGACCGGCGCGCCGAGGCCCGCGCGGCACGCCCTCGGCCACCACCTCGATCACGGCGCCGACCGAGGAGCCGCGCTTGCGGATGTCGTCGAGATAGCCCTCGAAGAACTTGGCCTGCTCGGCGTCCGGGCAGAAGAACGGATTGCGCTCGACCTCGTCCCAGTCCCAGCGCGCGCGGTCGATCTGCATGCGGCCCCATCTGGACCAGCGCGCCGCGCACGGTCATGCCGGGCACGATCTTGCGCGCGATCGCGCCGGCGGCGACCCGCGTCGCGGTCTCGCGCGCCGACTGCGCGGCCGCCGCCGCGATAGTCGCGCATGCCGTATTTGACGTCATAGGTGAAGTCGGCATGGCCGGGCCGGTACTTGTCCTTGATGTCGGAATAGTCCTTCGAGCGCTGGTCGACGTTGTCGATCACCAGCGCGATCGGCGTTCCGGTCGTCACCTGCGCGCCGGTTGCCTCGTCGATGAACACGCCGGAGAGGATCTTCACCGCGTCCGGCTCGCGCCGCTGGGTGGTGAAGCGCGACTGGCCGGGCCGCCGCTTGTCGAGATAGGGCTGGATGTCGGCCTCGGTCAGCGCGATGCGCGGCGGGCAGCCGTCGACCACGCAGCCGATCGCCGGCCCGTGGCTCTCGCCGAAGGTCGTGACCCGGAACAGATGGCCGAAGGTATTGAACGACATAGGATTCCACCCGCTGCGGTGTGGTAGCCCGCGTACCCGCCGCGGTCAAATGGCGGTCGCGGACCGCAGCAGGCGGTAGCCACGGTAGCAGACGGTCGATGACACGTGCCGCTCAGGCGTAGCGCGCGAGCCGGTTGCCGGCGAACACGTAGACCACGCCCTGATCGACGGAATGATGCGTGGCATCCTGCGCCGGCACGAGCGCCAGGTGCGCAATCAGCGCACGCGCGGTGCCGCCATGGGCGGCAACCACGGTATCCCTCTCCAGCGTTGCGTACCATTGGCTTATCCGGGCGGTGACCTGCGCATAGCTTTCACCGCCCGGCGGCCGGAATCCCCACTTGTCCGATTCGCGCTTGGCGACGATGTCCGTGTCTCGCGCCAGCACGTCGGCGTAGGTCAGACCTTCCCATTCGCCGAACGAAATCTCGGCAAGCCGCGTCATCGACGCCATAGCCCGGTGCTCTCCAAGCCGAGCGTCGCGCGCATGATTTCCATGGTTTTTCGCGCGCGGATGAGCGGACTGGAGACGTAATCGAGGTCCTCGGCGCTTACCGCCGTCGCGCAAAGCAGATCGCGCAGGATCTCGCCGCAGCGGACGGCCTGCGCGCGGCCCAGCGCGTTGAGCGGCACATCGTGCCGCCCCTGCAGCCGGTGTTGCACGTTCCAGTCCGTGAGGCCGTGACGGACGTAGTAGATGACGGGCCGCGGCACGACCTCATCCGCGTCCCGGGCGCAGCGCAGTCTCAAACGCGGCGCAGTGATGGCGTGCATCCGCGAGACGGTTGCAACGACCCAATGGGGAGCGCGCTGCGGTGGTCATCACCTTCCTTGCTGACATCGATGTCGGGCGCGTCCGGATGTTTCATTCCGACGATGTGATAGCCGGCATCGACGTGGTGAATCTCGCCGGTGACGCCGCGCGACAGATCGGAGAGGAAATACACCGCGGTGTCGCCGACCTCCTCGATCGTCACGCTGCGCCGGAGCGGCGCGTTGTGCTCGTTCCACTTGAGGATGTAGCGGAAGTCGCCGATGCCCGACGCCGCCAGCGTCTTGATCGGGCCCGACGAGATGGCGTTGACGCGGATGTTCTTCGCGCCGAGATCGGCGGCGAGATAGCGCACGGACGCCTCCAGCGCCGCCTTGGCGACGCCCATCACGTTGTAATGCGGCATCCACTTCTCGGCGCCGTAATAGGTGAGCGTGAGCAGCGAGCCGCCGCGCGGCATCAGCTTCTCCGCGCGTTGCGCGATGCGCGGTGAACGAGTAGCAGCTCACCAGCAGGGTCTTGGAGAAATTGTCCGGCGTCGTGTCGACATAGCGCCCGGTCAGCTGGTCCTTGTCGGAGAAGGCGATGGCGTGCACGAGGAAATCGAGCGCGCCCCATTTCGCTTCGATCGCCGCGAAGGCCGCGTCGATGGTGCTGGGCTCGGTGACGTCGCAATGGCCGACCACCAGCCCGCCGACCTCTTGCGCCAGCGGCTCGACCCGTTTCTTCAACGCGTCGCCCTGATAGGTGAAAGCAAGCTCGGCGCCTTGTCCGTGGCAAGCCTTGGCGATGCCCCAGGCGATCGAACGATTGTTGGCAACGCCTAGGATCAGGCCGCGTTTGCCGCGCATGAGACCCGAGGCTTCCGGCATGCTGTTCCTCGCTGCGGCGCCGACCGTCAGCCTCCTATGACACAGGGCGAAGGCCCCACAAGCAGCCGCCATTTGCGGCGCAGCGTGCTTGCCGCACGGGGAATATCGCCCCAGTGATAGTGTTGGTACCGATGATATGGTCCTGGCCAGGCGCGTCCGTGCCGCAGCGAGGACCCGTGGTGTATCGGCGGAATGGCCGGTGCGCCGCGGTTCAGCTGGAGGGAGAACGCGTTGATCGGATTCCGGCAAGGGGTCGAGGCTACGGTTCCGGCGTTGCGACGCTACGCGCGGGCGCTCACCCGCAACGCCGAGCTTGCCGACGATCTCGTTCAGGACACGCTGGTGCGGGCGCTGAGGTCGGAGCATCTGTTTCATGGTGGTGACATCCGCAGCTGGCTCTACACGATCCTCACCAATCTCAACCGCAACCGGCTGCGTTCACTGGCGCGGCGCCCGGCCATGCAGGCCGATCGAGGACAACGATGCGCCCGACATGACCGGCCCCGAGGCAGGTGCGCGCGACATCGAGCGGGCGCTCGCCTCGCTCGCGGAAGATCAACGCGCGGCGCTCCTTCTGGTCGTGCTGGAAGGCCTTACCTACCGGGAGGTCGCCGAAGTGCAGGGGTGCCGATCGGGACCGTGATGTCGCGGCTCGCGCGCGCCCGCATGCAGATCAGAGCCTATCTCGACGGCGAGCGCCCCACGCTTCGCCGCGTCAAGTAAGTCAAGGACGAAGACGATGATCGATCGAGATTCACCCGTGACCGAGCACGAGCTTCACGCCTATGTCGACGGCGAGCTCCCGGCTGATCGCCGGGACGCCGTCGAGGCGTGGCTTGCCTCCCATCCGGAGCATGCCGCCCGCGTCGCCCACTGGCGGGCGCAGGCGGACGCCATTCGTGCGCGCTACGACGCGATCGCATCGGAGCCGGTATCGGCGCGGTTCGATCTCGACAAGATCACCCGCGCCTCGCGCTCCTGGCGCGCAGCTGCGGCCGCGGCGGTGATCGCGGCGTTTCTCGCCGGCGGAGTCGTGGGCTGGATGGCGCATGGGGCATCGGCGGCGGCGCCGAGCCGCTTCGACATCTTCACGGCGGAGGCGCTCGGTGCTCACAAGGTCTATGTGGTCGAGGTGCGCCACCCGGTCGAAGTCCCCGGCGCCGAGCGTCCGCATCTGGTGCAATGGCTGTCGAAGCGTCTCGATTACGAGTTGCGGATCCCGGACCTCGAACGAACCGGGTTGAAGCTGGTGGGCGGACGCTTGCTGCCGGGACCTTTCGGCCCAGCGGCGTTCTGCATGTATGAAGGCCCGTCCGGCGAGCGCTTCACCATCTACTATGCGCGTACGGATTCACCACAGACCGCCATGCGCTATCGTGCAGGCGACCGCTTCGCCGCTTTGTATTGGGTCGAGAACGGGCTCGCTTACGTAGTGAGCGGCCCCCGAGCGCGAACGTCTCGAGAGCGTGGCCAAGGCGGCCTACGACCAGATCGACAAGGCCGCGACGGCAGCGACAGTGACGGGCAGCGTCCCGCTGCAGCGAGTTCGCCAGGCGCTGCGGTTCACCCCATGTCCTTCGCGGGATCGTAGGGTTTCGTTGCCTGCCACGTCCGCATCAGCTCGGCGAGGTCGGCGCCGCCATCGTCCGGCAATGCGATACGCACGCAGGCGAGCAGGTCGCCCTTGCCCTGTTTCGCCGGGAAGCCCTTGCCCTTGAGGCGGAACGTGCGGCCCGAATTGGTGCCGGCGGGGATCGCAAGCTCGACCGCGCCGTCGAGGGTCGGCACGCGCACCTTGGCCCCGAGCACCGCCTCGTAGAGGGTGATCGGGAGGTCGAGCCGCAGGTCGGCGCCCTCGCGTGCGAACACCGGATGCGGCGCGACCGAGACCGCGATCAGGAGATCGCCGGCGCGGCCGCCGGAGCCGGCAAGTCCCTGGCCCTTCAGGCGGATGGTCTGACCGTCGTTCAGTCCGGCCGGGATCTTGACATCGACCTCCCTGCCGGTCGGGAGCTGCACGCGCTTCTGGGTCCCGGTCGCGGCTTCCGCCAGCGAGATGGTCAGCGCGGCCGTGATGTCTTGACCGCCGCGGGCCGCGGCTAAATCCTGTTCCTCGAATTGAGCACCGGCGCCCGCCCGGCCGCCGCGGGCCCGAGCGCCGCCGAATGCTTCCTTCAAGATATCTTCGAAGCCTCCAAAGCCGCGAAAGCCGCCGCCGCGCCGCCGCCCGCACGCCCAAAGCCGTCGCGTCCCCAGGTGAACGTCTCGAATTGGCCGTCCTGGCCCGCGCCCGGACCGCGCCCGGCGCCGAACCCTTCAAAGCCCTGAAAACGCGGCTTTCCTTCGGCATCGATCTCGCCGCGATCGAAGGCCTTGCGTTTGTCCGCTTCGCCGAGAATTTCGTAAGCGGCGTTCAACTCGGCGAAGCGCGTCGCCGCCTTCGGGTCGTGCTTGTTGGCGTCCGGGTGCAGCTTCTTGGCCTGCCGCCGGAAAGCGCTCTTGATCTCCGCGGCGCTCGCGTTCTTCGATACCCCCAGGATGTCGTAGGGGTCACGCATCCTCAATGCCTCCCAGGCCGCGTCGCTATTGGTCATGCCGGGCCGTTGCCCCAACCGCATGGCGTAATGTGGGAGGCCGGCGCCCGACTGCAACGAGCCGGACGCAATGCATCAACAGGGTCCCCTGCCCCAGGCCCGGTGCCGCTTGACTGGACGATCGCGTTGACGCGTCTTGGCGAGGGCCCGCATTCCTTCGACCAGGCTGCAAGGCCCATTCGCAGCATGACCAAGGGGGATGAATGTCACGCGTCAAGCTCGCCATCGCCACCACCGACTATGACCATTTCCGGGATTTCCGCCTCGGCATCGTCAATGCCGAGGGCATCGACCAGACTTGGCTGACGCTCGGCCATCACGAGGTGTTCGCACGCTTTACCTTCAACCGGGAGTGGGACGTCAGCGAGCTCTCGTTCGCCAAATTCTGCGCCCAGGTGACGCGAACGACGCCCGACATCATCGGGCTGCCGGTCGTCTGCTCGCGCCTTTTCCGATTCTCGTCCTTCTACGTGAACAGGCACAGCAAGATCCAGACCGCGGCCGACCTCAGGGGCAAGACCATCGGCTCGCCTGAATGGGCGCACACCGCCGCGGTCTACATGCGCGGCTGGCTCAACGACGAGCACGGCATCGGGCTTCACGACGTCCACTGGTATCAGGCCGGCGCGAACGAGGCCGGCCGCAGCGAGAAGGTCGAGCTCAACCTGCCGAAGGGCGTGAAGCTCACCCGTGTCAACGACAAGTCCTTGAGCGAGATGATCGCAACCGGCGAGATCGATTGCGCGCTCATCGCACGACCCCCGAACTCATTCCTGCAGGGCCATCCGGACGTGGTCCGCCTGTTCCCGAACTATCTGGAGATGGAGGAGAGCTACTACGAGCGGACGAAGGTCTGGCCGATCATGCACATCATCGCGATCCAGACCCGGGTGCTGGACGAGCATCCCTGGGTCGCGCGCAACCTCTACAATGCCTTCGTCGAGTCGAAGCGGCGCAGCCTCGAGCGCCTGCTCGATCCCGCGGTCTCGCGCTATCCGCTCGCCTGGTTGCCGACTTACGCACGCAAGATGCGCGACCTCTTCGACGGCGACCCCTTCCCCTATGGGATCGAGGAGAACCGGCCCACGCTCGAGCAGTTCCTGCGCTACACCCACGAGCAAGGCATCGCGCACCGGCGCGCCGAGCCCGAGGAGATTTTCCCCAAGGGGATCATGACCTCGGTGAGAGTCTGATCTACGTGCTGCTCCGGGGCGCAAATTGCGCACTTCCCACTTGCCGCGCTCGGCGCGGCAAGCCTCGCCCTGCAACCACGACTCGCTGCCGTTCTTGACATAACTTGCGAGAAAATCACGACAGGTGATGCCGTCCTGTTGGTACGTCGAGGCGAGCGGCGTGACGCGTCCCGCGGGCCCCGGTCTTCGGGTTCTCCCAGGGCAGGCTGGTGTGCTTGCCGCCTTTGGTCAGGACCTCGCTCGCGACCGCACGTGCGATGGCGAGGTCGCCCTCGGCCGGCGTCTCCACGCCCGCCTTGGGCCCGGCCAGCCGAAGCGCATCGGTCTGGTCGGGCCTGCCCTCGTCCTTTTTCGCAAGCATGTTGTCGAGCTGATAGGAGAAGCTGCAGCCGCCGCCGGCGAACGCCAGCGCGAGCAAACAGGCGCCGGCGGCCAGGCGGTTCAACGCCGCGTGCCATCGGCATGGCCTTCCTCTATAACCGGACTGTCGCGACAGCGAGCTTGGCATCAACGCGAGGATACTCCCCGGCATGTCTGGATCAGGTCCGATAGAACACCCGACCTGGTTAACGAGTGGTGATTTCACCGAGGCGGACGAGCCCTTGCGGCTGTTTACCGCCTGGTTCGAGGAGGCGAGCCGCCGCGAGCCGCGCGATCCTACCGCCATGTCGCTGGCCACCGTCGATGCCGACGGCCTGCCCAATGTCCGCATGGTGCTGATGAAAGGCTTCGACGAGCGCGGATTCGTGTTCTTCACCAATGTCGACAGCCAAAAAGGGCGAGAATTGGATAGCGACCGCAAGGCGCGCTGCTGTTTCACTGGAAATCGCTCAACCGCCAGGTGCGGCTGCGCGGGCCGGTGGAACGGATCGAAGACGCCGAGGCCGACGCCTATTTCGCGACGCGCCCGCGCCTCGCCCAGATCGGCGCCTGGGCCAGCAAGCAGTCGGCGCCGCTCGAGAGCCGCCATGCCTTCGAGAAGGCGGTCGCGCTGCTACGCGGCGAAATTCCGCATTGGAACGGTTCCAAGACCGCCCCATTGGACCGGCTACCGCCTGCAGCCGCTGGTGATCGAGTTCTGGCAGGACCGGCCATTCCGGCTGCACGACCGCATCGAATTCCGCCGCGAGGCGCCGGGCGCGCCCTGGCGCAAGACGCGGCTGTATCCGTGAGACTAGGCTTCCGGACCGTTAGAAGCCCCTTGCGCCAAAGACGCCACACGCGATCGTGCAGCGGTTTCCATTTCCACCGCAGCGCAAACGGCTTAGCATGCGCCGTGATTTTGGGACTTGACTTCATGGTGACGCCGCAATCGAACCAGCCGCGCCGCGCTCTCCTGCTGACCGGGGCGAGCCGCGGCATCGGCCACGCCACGGTGAAGCGCTTTTCGGCCGCCGGCTGGCGCGTCATCACCTGCTCGCGCCACCCGTTCCCGGAGAACTGCCCGTGGGAGATGGGGCCGGAGGATCACATCCAGGTCGACCTCGCCGATCCCGCCGGCACGCTCGCGGCGATCGCCGAGATCAAGCAGCGGCTCGACAACGGCGAACTGCATGCGCTGGTCAACAATGCCGCGATCTCGCCCAAGGCCGAACGGCGGCACGCGGCTCGTCCTCGATCGACACCACGGTCGATGTCTGGGACCACGTTTTCCGCGTGAACTTCTTCGCGCCGATCATGCTCGCGCGCGGGCTGCTGGACGAGCTCAAGGCCGCCAAGGGCTCGGTGGTCAACGTCACCTCGATCGCCGGCTCGCGCGTGCATCCGTTCGCGGGCGCGGCCTATTCCACCTCGAAGGCAGCGCTGGCGGCGCTCACGCGCGAAATGGCGGCCGACTTCGGTCCGCTCGGCATCCGCGTCAACGCCATCGCGCCGGGCGAGATCGACACCGCGATCCTCTCGCCCGGCACCGAGGAGATCGTCGCGCACCAGATTCCGCTGCACCGCCTCGGCACGCCCGACGAGGTCGCCAAGATCATCTACGTGCTGTGCACGGACACGTCCTCCTACGTGAACGGCGCCGAGATCCACATCAACGGCGGCCAGCACGTCTAGAGGACGGTCGGATCGGACGCGCTGTCGTCCGTTCACAGCCATTTCTTCCACTTGAAGAAGAAGTAGGGCAGTGCGGCCGCGGCCACCATCAGAACGATCGCGATCGGGTAGCCCCATTTCCAGTCGAGCTCCGGCATGTGCGTGAAATTCATGCCGTAGATCGAGGCGATCAAGGTCGGCGGCATCAGCGCCACCGCCGCGACCGAAAAATCTTGATGATGTTGTTCTGCTCGATGGTGACGACGCCGAGCATGGCGTCGAGCAGGAACTGAATCTTGTTCGAGAGATAGGCGGCGTGGTCGGACAGCGAGTGCACGTCGCGCTGCATGCCGCGCAGCTGCGCGCGCGGCTCCTTCGCCCAGCGCATGCTGTCGGCTTCATTGGCCAGATAGAGCAGCAGGCGTCCGATCGAGACCAGGCTCTCGCGCACCTTGGACGCAAGGTCGCCCTTGCGGCCGATCGGTCTTGAGAATCTGGTTGTAGCTGCGATCGGTCCGGTCTTCCTCGGCTCGAAAATATCGTGCGAGACCTGATCGACCTCGGCGCCGATCCGCTCCAGAATGTCGGCGGCGCGGTCGATCACCGCGTCGAGCAGATCCATCAGCACCGATCTCGCCGGTGACGGTCGGCGAGCAGGTCCGCGCGAGCTTGTTGCCGACGATCATGAACGGCCGCGGGTCGTCGTAGCGCACGGTGATCAGCCGGTGGCCGGACAGGATGAAGGTGACCGGCGTGGTCTTCGGCGTGTCGGTGTCGGACTGACACATCAGGGTCGCGGTCATGTAGCGCGCGCCGTTCTCCACGTAGAGGCGGCTCGTGACCTCGATTTCCTGCATCTCCTCGCGCGTCGGAACCGCGATGCCGACCTTACGCTCGACGATCTTGTCTTCCGTCGGGGTCGGATTGACGAGGTCGAACCAGACCGCGCTTTCCGGCACATCGCGCGTCCGACGTGACCGGAATGCGCTCGAGCGATGTGCCGCGCGGCACGTAAACCCACAGCATGATCCCTCCGCGACCGACGCGCCTTGCTCGCGGGCCGGCGGGCGACGCCGGTCCTGTGATTGGCCAGTGATGGCCAATCATCACCCGGGCTTGCAAGGACAATGAGCAAGCCGACGTCAAGCACCCGCCCGGCGGCTGAGGCCGAGCGGATCGCGGGCAAATCGAACCGTGGAAGGGAGAAGTTTGCGCGGGACCGGCCAGGGACGCCCGCGCTGATAGCTCAGAGCGCCATCTCCGCGGTCCATTTGTCCAGCTCGTGGACAGCCGGTGCATGGGCAGGGGTCCTTGGCCACGCTCTGGAACTGCAGCGCAGCAACAACGGCAGATATTCCGATTTCCCCGTAGCGGCTGTCGAGGTTTGGCTCGCTGCGGCTGACGTTTTCGCCAGATTGCGCCGTGTTGTTCTTGGTCATTTTCTGCTCCGTGGAACTCTCTACTCTTGAGATATTTCTTCGTGCATTGGGAACGCTTCGCGGTTCATTGGGATGACGGCCGAGTGCGGCCGAAATGCGCAACAAATGGTGTCCTATCGTGACATTTCAGCCGCAGCAAAGCCGAAGGCTATTGGCCGATCGGGCGCATTTCGGCACGGTCGTCGCCTGATCCCATATCCCCCACGGCGGATCGTAGCGAGTTTGCGGACAGGCGCTCTGATAGAGCCTCCGCATGGTAAACCCGAGGTTAAGATATTGCGCGTAGGCTGCGAGATGCGGCTCGGCAAGACCCATTCCGCTCCGCAGCATGCGCGATTTTCCACAGCGTGGGTCCAAACTGCGGCTTTCCTGCAACAGGCTCAGAAGACTATCGAATTGGGTCGGTCGCGGCTCTGGAAGTGCCGAGTCCTTTGGGTAGCTAATGGGGACGTTGAAGGATCCGAGGAGCCGATTGCGGGGGCGCGCCAGACAGCGTGAAGAGGGGCAGGTATGGCGGGACGGGGAATCGCACTTGTTCTGGCCGGGCTGTTGCTCGGCGGATGCGTGCACACGCAGTTGGAACCATCATCGGAAGCCAACTTCACTCAACGCGACAAGAAGCTGCTCGCCAACGCGCCGTACGCGAAGGCGACTATTCCGACCGCGTACCAGCGCGCAATCGTTCAATATCACCGCAAGGAAGCGCCGGGCTCGATCGTGGTCGATACCGACGCGCGCTATCTCTACTACGTGCTGCCCGACAAGCAAGGCGATCCGCTACGGCGTGACCGTCGGCGAAGAGGCGCTGTCGTGGTACGGCATCGCCAAGGTCGGCCGCAAGGAAGAGTGGCCGACATGGACGCCGACGGCCGATATCAAGAAGCGGCTGGCACGTTCCCAACTTCGTCGAAGGCGGCGCGCACAATCCGATGGGCGCGCGCGGCATCTATCTCTATCAGGGCAACAAGGACACGCTGTTCCGCATCCACGGCACCAACCAGCCCGAATATATCGGGCAGGCGATCTCGTCGGGCTGCATCCGCATGACCAACGAGGACGTGATCGATCTCTACAACCGCGTCAAGATGGGTGCGATCGTGGTGGTGCTGGCGCCGAAGGCGGGCGACTCGCCGACAAATCCGCAGGTGGCAACGGCGGGCGACCCGCGTCTCAACTAAAGCCTTGAGGGGCTGGGAGCGGCGTCGGACGCGAGTCCGGCGCCGCTTCATTTGTGGCTGGCCTCAGGCGATCCATGAGCCGCTCGCGCCTTGCCCAATCCAGGGTGCGATCGAGCGCGCGGCCGAGGCGGTCGAAGAGCTCATCGATCTCCGCCGGCGCGATGATGAGCGGCGGACAGATCGACACGATGTCGCCGACGATGAAGCGCACGATCAGCCCCTCCTCCTCGGCGAAGCGCACCGCGCGCGGCCCGACGCCGGCCTTCGCGTCGAACGAGCGTTTGGCTGCTCTTGTCGGCCACAAGCTCGACGGCGCCGATGAGCCCGAGGCCGCGCGCCTCGCCGACCAGCGGGTGATCGCCGAGCGCCGCGAGCCGGGCCTGGAACTGCGGCGCCTTGCGCGCGGCCTGCTCGGCGATGCGCTCGCGGGCGTAGATGTCGAGCGCCTTGAGCGCCACCGCCGCCGCGACCGGATGACCCGAATAGGTGAAGCCGTGGCCGAACGTGCCGATCTTGCGGCTTTCATCCAGCATCGCCTGGTACATCGGCTCCGGCACCGTCACGCGCGGCCATCGGCACGTAGGCCGAGGTCAGCGCCTTCGCGACCGTGATCGAGTCGGCTCGAAGCCGAGCGCGGTGCAGCCGAACATCGTGCCCGAGCCGGCCGAAGCCGCAGATCACCTCGTCAGCGATCATGTACACGTCGTATCTCCGGCAGACCTTCATGATCTCTCGGAAATAGCGTTTGCGGCGGCACGATCACGCCGCCGGCGCCCATCACCGGCTCGGCGATGAAGGCGGCGACCGTGTCCGGGCCTTCCTCGCAGGATCAGCTCTTCGAGCTCGTCCGCCAGCCGCGCGGCGAAATCCTCCTCGCTCTCGCCCGCGTGCGCGAAGCGGTAGTGGTGCGGACAGCCGGTGTGCAAAATGCCCGGCGATCGGCAGGTCGAAATCGCAGGTGATTGTTGGGCAGCCCGGTGAGCGAGGCGGCTGCGATGGTCACGCCGTGATAGGCCCTGAGGCGGCTGATGATCTTCTTCTTCCGCGGCCGGCCGAGCGCATTGTTCATGTACCAGACGAGCTTGACCTGGGTGTCGTTCGCCTCCGAGCCCGGACGAGCAGAAGAACACCTTCGAGGTCGGGACCGGCGCGATCTCCTTGAGCTGTCTCGGCGAGCTCGATCGCGGGGTCGTGGCTCTTGCCGGTGAACAGATGGCTGAACGGGAGCTTGCGCATCTGCGCGGCCGCGGCCTCGACCAGCTCCTCGTTGCCGTAGCCGAGCGCCGTGCACCACAGCCCGGCCATGCCCTCGATGTAGGCCTTGCCGTCGCTGTCGTAGACGAACACGCCCTGGCCGCGCTCGATGACCAGCGGACCGGTTTCGCGCAACGCCGCGAGATTGGTGTAGGGGTGGGCCAGCGGTCTCGATGTCGCGGACGGCGAGGTTGCTGAGCGGAGCCATGGCTTTGCTTTCGGTTCGAAGCGATAGCGGCGTTGCACTGTTCTCGCGGCGAAAGGCTCGGCAGGACTCGATCGTAGCGAACCGCGCCGGCGCCGAGCGGCGCTCGCTTGCGATCGATCAGTCGTTTTCCTCATGGTTGGCGGATGCGGGCCGGGGCACCGGCAGCGGCACCGCGCGCCGCAGGCTCTTCGCCGGGCTCGCGCACGTCCCATTGGCACATGCGGTGGCCTGCCTGTTCGCTCGGCCAGGTCCACGTGCACGTGGTCCTCGTGATAGCCGTCGGAGCCCGGACCGAGGACCGTGGTGAAACGCGCGCAGGTGCTCTTGCGCAGCCCGAGGCGAAGGTCCTTGCCGACGTTGCGGATCGGTCAGCCCCACCAGGGTGCCGTTGGCAAGCTTCACCGAGCGGACGTCGATCGCGTTGGCCTTGCCGTGCTCGGAGAGCTTTGCGCCGACGATCCGATTGCGGCCGCGGCAATCATAGGCGGCGTAGTTGTCGAGGCTCCTGAGCGGCGCGCCGAGGGCCGCACCGCGGGGCCACGTCCTCGCGCACCCATTGCACGATGGCCTCGGCAAACGTGCAGCGAACGATCGCGGGCGGCGTCACGCGCCACCCGCGTTTTATCCCGCAGCACCACCGCCTCGAGCCGCACCACGTCCTCCACCCCGCATTCGCCGCGTCCGACCAGCGGCGGCAGCGACGGCGCAACTGCCAACTCGGCCGTGAGCCGCAGCCGGCAGGCCGAGGGCGGCGGCGGCTCCTCCGCCTCGGACGCTGCCGCGAGCCTGCGCGGCCGGCGGCTCTGCGCCGGGAGCCTGAGCCGGCCGCGGCCGCGGCAATGGGACTGCCGCCTGCGCCGAGGCCACATCGCCAAGCGCCAAGGCGCAAAGAGCCGCAGAAATGATGAGGGCGGGGAGGAGCTTCACCGTCGGGATATCCGGGAGGATTGCGACCTAATCGCGGCCGATGGGTCGAACGACTTATCAATCATGCTAGAGCAGAACAACGGGTGGCGCCCAACAATGACAGTCTTGGACTATGGCCCATTTCGATGTCGTCGTCTGCGGCCTCGGCGCCATGGGAAGCGCGGCGCTCCATCATCTGGCGCGCCGCGGCAAGCGCGTGCTGGGGCTCGAGCGCTATACCCCGGCCATGACCGCGGCTCCTCCCACGGTTCAACGCGCATCATCCGGCTGGGATATTTCGAGCACCCTCCTACGTCCCGCTGCTGCGGCGCGCCTACACGCTGTGGCGCGAACTCGAAACGGCGGCCGGCCGGCGGCTGCTCCACGTGACGGGCATCGCCGAGATCGGCCCGCCCGCCGGTCCCTTGGTGCGGGGAACACTCGCGTCGGCCCGCCTTCACGACTTGCGCCACGAGGTGCTCGCCGGCGCCGGAACTGATGCGGCGCTTTCCGGCTTTCCGGCTGCCGCAGGACTACGTCGCCGTCTTCCAGCCGGATGGCGGGTTTCTCGAAGCCGAGCCGTCGATCGCGGCACATCTCGCGCTCGCGAGCGCGGCAGGCGCGAGCATTCGCAGCGGTGAAACCGTGCGCGCGATCGAGCCCGCGCGCGGCCGCGTGCGCGTGATCACCGATCGCGGCACCGTCGAGGCGGGCGCGGCCATCGTGGCGGCTGGCGCATGGACCAAATCGCTGCTGCCGGAGTTCGGTGCCACGCTGCGGGTGACGCGGGAGGTGATGGGTTGGTTCGCCATGGCGGACGGCGATCCATCGTCTGCGGGCCAGCTCCCGGTGTTCATTATCGAGAGCCGGCATGGCATGCACTACGGCATCCCGTCGCCGCACGGCGCGAGCGGGTCCACGGCAGATCAAGGTCGCCAAGCATCACCACCGCAACGAAACGGTCGACCCCGACGCTTATGATCGAACCGTGTCGGCGGACGACGAGGCGTTGATCCGCGCCGCCATTGCCGACCATCTCCCGGTGGCGAATGGGCGAACTCACCGCCGCCAAGACCTGTCTCTACACCATGACCCCCGACGGCGATTTTCTCATCGACCATTTGCCCGGCGCCCCCAACGTCATTGTCGCCTCGCCGTGTTCGGGGCATGGCTTCAAGTTCGCGCCGGTGATCGGCGAGGTGCTGGCCGACCTCGCGACCACCGGCACAACAGCCCATGACATCGGCCGGTTTTCGCTGCGACGGTTTGGCTGAGCCGCGAGCGCCACGCCGGGACCCGATGATTCTCCGGTTGCACCGCCCCCGCACGCGGGTAACCTTAGGCGCCGTTCCAGCGGGTGGAATTCGCTGCCATGGATGCAACCAGGCTGGCGCGGTTTGCGTATAAGTATCTGTGCTAAGCGCTCCAACGAGACAAAAACAACCGTGGGAAACGCCATGCTCGGGCTGATGCAGGATTGGCCGCTGCTCTGCCATCGCATCATCGACCACGCCGCCATCGAACCACGCCGAGCGGCGCGATCGTCACGCGCTCGGTCGAAGGGGCCGATCCACGACACGACCTATGCCGAGATTCGCGCGCGCGCGCTTGCGGCTCGCGCAGCGGCTCGAGCGAGACGGCATCAGGCTCGGCGACCGGGTCGCGACGCTGGCCTGGAACACCTGGCGCCATCTGGAGGCCTGGTACGGCATCATGGGCATCGGCGCCGATCTATCACACGGTCAATCCGCGGCTGTTTCCCGACCAGATCGTCTGGATCGTCAATCACGCCGAGGACCGCGTGATGCTGACCGACCTGACCTTCGTCCCGCTGCTGGAAAAGCTCGCCGACAAGCTGCCGACGATCGAGCGCTATGTCGTGCTGACCGACGCCGCGCACATGCCGCAGACCTCGCTGAGAACGCGGTCCCCTACGAGGAATGGATCGCGCGAGGCCGACGGCGATTTCGCCTGGAAGAGCGTTCGACGAGAACACCGCCGCCGGCATGTGCTACACCTCCGGCACGACCGGCAACCCGAAGGGCGTGCTCTATTCGCACCGCTCGAACGTGCTGCACGCGCTGATGGCGAGCGCGCCCGACGCCATGAAGGGTATTCGTGCGCGCGACGTGGTGCTGCCGGTCGTGCCGATGTTCCATGCCAATTGCTGGGCGCTGGCGTTCGCCGCGCCGATTGCCGGCGCGTCGCTGGTGATGCCGGGCGCCAAGCTCGACGGCGCGTCGATCTACGAACTGCTCGACCGACTACAAGCGTCACCTGCACCGCCGCGGTGCCGACGGTCTGGCTGATGCTGCTGCAACATCTCGAAGCAACCGGCAGCAAGCTGCCGCATCTCAGGAAGGTCGTCATCGGCGGCTCCGCCTGTCCGCGCGCCATGACCAAGACCTTCCAGGACGTCTACGGCGTCGAGGTGATCCACGCCTGGGGCATGACCGAGATGAGCCCGCTCGGCACGCTCGTGCACGCTCAAGCCGGAATATGCCGGGCTCGAGCGGCGATGCGCGGCTCGACATTCAGCAGAAGCAGGGTCACCCGCCGTTCAGGCGTCGAGATGAAGATCACCGACGATGCCGGCAAGCGGCTGCCCTGGGACGGCAAGACCTTCGGCCGGCTCAAGGTGCGCGGGCCGGCGGTCGCCGAGCCTATTACAAGGAGGACGGCGCCATCCTCGACGAGGAGGGCTTCTTCGACACCGGCGACGTCGCGACCATCGATCGCCACGGCTACATGCAGATCACCGACCGCGCCAAGGACGTCATCAAGTCGGGCGGCGAATGGATCTCCTCGATCGACCTGGAGAACCTCGCCGTCGGCCACCCCAAGGTGGCGGAAGCGGCCGTCATCGGCGTGAAGCATCCGAAATGGGACGAGCGGCCGCTGCTCGTCATCGTGCTCAAGAAGGATCAGGCCGCGACCAGGGACGACATCTTGCGATTCATGCAGGGCAAGATCGCGAACTGGTGGATGCCGGACGAGGTCGTTTTCGTCGACGAGATCCCGCACACCGCCACCGGCAAAATCCAGAAGACCGTGCTGCGGGAACGGTTCAAGGATTTCGTCCTGCCCGGCGCCGTGGCGGCGCAGTAGCGCAGGCTTGCCGGTTCCGGTCCGATCGGGGCGCTTCCGCGCTTCGTCCGGGACGCCGGATGGAACTTACCTTCAGTCGTCCGCGGCGCTCGGCCGGCGCTGCGGCTGACGTCCATGCCCGCTCATCCCTCGACCCGAGCCCATTGTGGTTGGCCCTCGATTGGCGTTATCCGTTCTGGAGTCTCGCCCCCTTACGGTCCGTTGCGGTAAGCTGGAGCACAATCACCGCGGCGCCTCCGGGAAGCCAACGCATGACCACCTTCGATGCGACCGTACCCGCGGCGCAGATCGGCGCGGTTGCGCCCGCTGCGAAGCGTCGTCCGCTTCGGTGGCGAGCCGCGCGCCTTTTGGCGCCTGCTCGCCCACGGCGCCGTACTGCTCATGTTCACGCTGGGCATCTACCGATTCTGGCTCACCACGGATATTCGCCGTTTCCTATGGTCCAACACCGAGCTCGCGGGCGAGAGCTTCGAATATACCGGAACGGCACGCGAGCTTCTGCTCGGCTTCCTGATCGCGATCGCGATCCTCCTGCCGCTCTACGCCGGCTTCTTCCTGGTTACGCTCAGCCTCGGGGAACTGTCGAGCTTGCTGGCGCTGCTGGTCCTCACCGTGCTCGGCCACTACGCGGTCTACCGGGCGCGGCGCTACCGTCTCACCCGCACGGTCTATCGCGGCGTGCGCTTCCACCAGAGCGGATCGGCTTGGCGCTATGCCATCTGCGCCGTGTTCTGGTGGACCTTGATCCTGTCGACGCTGGGGCTTGTCTACCCGTTCGCCCAGTCGCGCCTCGAACGCTTCAAGATGCGCAATACGTTCTTCGGCAATCTGCAGGGCCGCTTCGAAGGCTCGGGCTTTCGCCTTTTCCTGCGCGGCTCTGCCCTGTGGCTGCTCGCCGTCGTGCCGTTCGGCATCGGACTCGTCGCAACCGTGCGCGTCGTCGACTGGAGCACGCTCACGGACGCGCCGGGCGGCGACGATCTCTCGAGCTGGCTCGAGGCCAGCGGGCTTGCCGGAGCAGTCGTCTATGCCGGCTTGACCGGCATTTGGGTCCTGCTCGCGTTTGTCCTGCTCTATCCCATCTTTCAGGCAATCGTTCTGCGCTGGTGGACATCCGGATTGCGCTTCGGCGAGGTCGTGGTCACATCGCGCCTGCGCACGGCGCAGGTGCTCGGCGTCTATGCTCGCTTCCTGTTGTATGCGTTACTGTTCAGCCTGGCGGCGGCCGCAGTCGGTTGTCCCCGGCGCGATCGTGCTCCCGAGGCTCACCGGGGAGCTCGATTCGATGCCCAAGGAAATCGTCACGACGGTCGCCGGTCTTGCCGCCTATGTCGCGATCGCGCTCGGCTACTCCACAATCTATCAGGCGACCGTCAAGCTCGGGCTCTGGCGGTGCGTGGTGGAATCCCTCGACATCTCCAATCTCGCCGTGCTCGAACAGGTGACGGCAGCCGGGCAGCCGGCCTCGCCGGTCGGCGAAGGTCTCGCCGACGCGTTGAGCGTGGGCGGGATCTGAACGCATGATGACGCACTTCGGGAGCGGGCACCTTCTTCGACGGCGCGACCAGCGCACGGCACGCCGTGACGGTGGACCTCGCGCCCGACGTGTTGCGAATTCGTGCCGCCGACGGAACCCTGCTCGGCGAGTGGCCCTACGACGAGCTCGAGGCCGTGCCCGCGCCCGACGGGCGTGCTCCGCCTCGGCCAGGCCGGCAGCCCGGTGCTCGCACGGCTCGAGATTCGCGACCGGGAGCTGGCCGACGCGATCGACAACCGATCGCTCCCGGTGGATCGCAGCGGCCGCGGCGAGCGGCGCATGCGGGCCAAGGTGATCGTCTGGAGCCTGGTCGCGACCGCCTCCTCGTCGGGGTCGCGGTCTGGGGCGTGCCGCGGATCGCCACCCGGCTCACGCCGCTCATTCCCTACGCCCTTGAGCTCAGGCTGGGAGAGCTGATCGAAGCGCAGGCGCGCGCCAGCCTCGATACCCGCCACGCCGGCGCCGCTTTCGAATGCGGAAATGCCGCCAAGGAGAAGCCGGGCCGCGCCGCGTTCGACAAGCTCATGAATCAGCTCGAAACAGCGGCCGGCTTGCCGATCCCGCTCCATCCGCTCGTGGTGCGGCAGCCTGAAGCCAACGCGATCACGCTACCCGGCGGATACATCTATGTCTTCCAGGGTCTTATCGATAAGGCCGAGACGCCCGATGAGCTCGCCGGCGTCATTGCGCACGAGGTCGGCCATGCCGCCCACCGCGACGGCACGCGAGCGGTGCTGCAGGCGGCAGGGCTTTCGCTGCTGTTCGGCATGCTGCTCGGCGATTTCGTCGGCGGCGGCGCCGTGGTCTTCGCCGCCAAGACCATTCTGCAGACCAGCTACAGCCGCGAGGTCGAGACCGCCGCGGACGCATACGGCGTGATGCTGATGACCAGGATCGGCGGCGATGCACGCGCGCTCGGGAGATTTCTGTCGCGGATCGCGGGCACCACTCATTCCGGACCGAAAATCCTGCTCGATCATCCGGAGACCCGCGACCGCGTCGACCGTCATCGAGGCGATGGCGGGATCAGCGCCGACGCGACCGCCTGCTCGATCAGGCCGGATTGGGCGGCGCTCAAGAGCATCTGCTCGAGTTCGTGAGGCAGACCGATGGCGCGCGCGCTACATCCACTCGGAGCCCACCTCGCGGCTCGCCATCTGGGCGCGGCGCATCGCGCGGCTTCGCTCTGCTCGCCTCCATCCTCGCGATCATCATCGTGCGGTCGGGCCTGCTCGAAATCTGGCCCGCGCTCGCAACCTTCGCGGGCGCGCTCGGCATCGCCGTCGTCGCGCTGCTGGTCGCGTTCGCCGCTTTCGTCGTGATCTGGATGGAGGGCCTCGCCGGGCATGGGCGCCGCGCTGACGGCAATGGCGCTCTCGCTCGCGCTGCTCGCCTATCCGGCCTATCTCGGCCTCAAGGCCGTACCGGCTGCCGTGGATCTACGACATCACCACCGATCCGATCGATCCGCCGCGCTACGACGCGCTGGCGCGGCTGCGGCCGCGCGACGCCAACCCGATCGCCTATGCCGGCCTCTACGCCGCCGAGCAGCAGCGCAAGGCCTATCCCGACGTCGGGCCGCTGGCGACCAATGCCACGCCGCAGGCCGCCTACGATGCCGCGCTCGCGGTGGTCAACAAGCGCAAGTGGCGCGTCGTCGATGCGCGCGCCCCGCAGGCCGGCGCGGCGCGAGGGCCATATCGAGGCGGTGGCGCGCACGCCGATCATGGGCTTCCGCGATGACGTCGTCGATCCGCGTGCGGGCCGAGCCCGACGGCGCGCGCATCGACGCGCGCTCGTCCTCGCGCTACGGCTCGTTCGATTTCGGCACCAATGCCTCGCGTGTACGCGTGCTGATGAATGAGATCGAAGATGCCATTCGCGCACAACGACCGGAGCGTCCGCCGGCACAGCCGTCCGCCAAGAAGTCGACACCGGGCAAGAAAGACCAAGCCAAGAAATAGCGATCAAGGCAAGCGGTAGCGCCCGTCGATCGAGGGCGGGCCGTCGGTCGCGACCACCCCGCGCGTCATCAGATCCTCGATGTGGGCGAGCACCGAAAGGCCCGCCGCCTTCACCAGCCGCGGATCGAGCCCGATATAGATCGCACGCACCAGGGTGGGGATATCGGCCTCGCCCTTGCCGAGTCGGTGCAGGATCGAAGCCTCGCGGCCTTGGCGATGGCGGATGTAGTGCTGCACGAAGCGCGGCGCATCGCGCACGACGCCGCCGTGGCCGGGCAGGTAGATCGGCTCCGGGCGGCGCGCGAGCTTTTGCAGCGAGGCCATGTAATCGCTCATCGCGCCGTCCGGCGGCGCGACGATCGGCGTCGACCACGCCATCACGTGATCGCCGGAGAACAGCAGGTTGCCCTCCTTGTAGTGCGAACGCCATGTGGTTTGCGGTATGGCCGGGCGTCGTGACCGCCTCGATGCGTCCAGCCGTCGCCGGTGACGACCTCGCCGTCGGCGAGCGCGCGGTCGGGCTGGAAGTCGGTGTCGTTGCTGGCGTCGAGGCGCGGCGCCTCGCCGATATTGAGCGGCCGCGCGGCGCGATGCGGCCCTTCGCGCGAGCACCACGGCCGCCGGTCGCCGCCTTGATCGCGCGGCACCGCGGGGAATGATCGCGATGCGTGTGGGTCACGAAGATATGGGTGACGGTTTCGCCGCGCACCGCATCGAGCAGCGCCGCGATATGCGCCTCGTCGAGCGGACCGGGATCGATGATGGCGACGTGGCCTTGGCCGACGATGTAGGACAGGGTCCCCTTGAAGGTGAACGGGCTCGGATTGTTGGCGAGCACGCGCCGCACGCCGGGCGCGACCTCCTCCACGGTGTCGGGCGCAAGGTCGAAGCTCTTATCGAAGGGAATGTCGTCGCTCATGCGTACCAGCCTTGGGAGGAAACGGGGCTTCTCCCAATGCTGTCGCGTACATCAGGATCGAGAGCCAGGGACAGCAATCGGTGGATCAGCCGAGCTTGCGCCCGATGATGTCTTCGCAGCGCGCGTCGGCGCCCGGCCCGCTGTCCAATTCCCGGTCGCCCAGGTAGAGCGCGCCCGACATGGCGGCCCGCATCCGGTTCGACGGCGGCCCGGCCAGCCCCAGCGGTCCGGATTTGGCATGCACTTTTTGCCAATAGCTGGCATCCTGGGGAACGTGCGTTGCATCGTCGAGCTGGTCCAGTTCGGTCGTGTATTCCGCCACGAAGCCATTGGGCTCGATGAAATAGGAGAACACGTTGCTTCCGGGTCCGTGGCGGCCGACGCCCCACTCGATGTCGAAGCCGCTCCGCTTGACGCGGCCGGCGCCGCGCATCAGCCCGTCGATATTCGGCAGCTCGTAGGCAACATGATTGAGCGACGGTCCGTTGTTGCGGAAGATCGCAATGCTGTGGTGATCCGCGCTGCAGCGGAGGAACTCCATCATGTGCGTGCTGTCGGAAAGCCTGAAGCCGAGCACGTCGATGAAAAACGGGACCTGATCATCGGTACGCGCGCTGTTGAGAACGACGTGGCTGATCTTGGTCGGGCGCGAGCGATCCAGCACCACATTCGGATGCTGCACGCTGTCCGACGATATGGTCATCGGCAGCCCGTCGGGGTCTCGAACCGAAAGCCGTAGCCGCCGCCGGCGCTCGCCGTCGAGCGGCGCCGGATCGCCCGCGAGAGCGACGCCATAGCCCTTCGCCCTGGCGCAGAGCTGATCGACCGCGTCCCGGTCGGCGGCGGCAAAGTGCACGCCGAGCAGGCTCGCCTGCGGCCGCTCCCGGATGGTCAGCACATGATGCTCGCCGCCGGTGGCGCGGAAGTGGATGCTGTCGCCGTCGGCGGAGACCTCTTCGAGCGCCCACACCTTGGTGTAGAACTCCGCCGATTGATGCAGATCGCGAACGCCAAGCTCGATGCTGCGGACGCCGGTAACCCTGCTGTTCGTCATGGGGAATGACCTCTTGTCATCGCTCGGCCGGGAATTTCGCACAGTCCGGCGGCCGGGGCCAGTCACCCATCCCGGCCCGAGAGCCGATCACAGATGCTCGAGCTTGGGCATCACCTCGGTCGAGAACAGCGCCAGCGAACGCAGCGCTTCGGCGAGCGACATTGCGCCGAGAAACATATAAGTGAGCAGATAGTTCACGCCGAGTTCGCGCACCTGCCGCTCGATCTCCTCCCGCACCCGCTGCGGCGTTCCGGCAATCACCGATCCATCGGCCACGCTCTCTTCGAACGTGGCGCCGCGCGGCACATTGAGCCGCGAGGTCAGGCCGGTCACCCCGTGCATGTTGCGCAGCCAATTGAGCTGCGCGAGGTGGAGTTCCATCGCCGGCTTGGCGAAGCGCTTTGCTTCCTCGTCGGTATCGGCAACGAAGATGTGGCGCAGCACGCCGATGGCGGTGCCTCCGGGGAACTCGGCTTTGGGCTGAGCCGGGCCGCCGCGTTTCGCCAACGCCTGCTTGAATGCGTCGATGTTGGTCTTGGCGAACGGCGTGGGCCCGAGGCTCACGAAATGCATGCCGTGCTCGCCGGCCCAGGTCGAGCCGATGGTATTGGACGAGCCGTACCAGAACGCCGGATGCGGCTGCTGCAACGGTCGCAACGCAATCGGGACGTTCTCGTATTGATAGTGCTTGCCCGAATAGTTGAGCGTGTCCGTGGTCAAGCCGGCGCTGACGCAGTTGAACGCGTCGATGAAGATCTCGCGCAGATCGTCGTGCTCGATCTTGTGGTATTTGAGCTCGAACGGCGATACGCCCGCGGCCGACGCCAACTTCCATGCGCCCGTAGCTGAGATGGTCGAGAATGCAAATCTCCTCGATCAGGCGCAGCGGCGAATAGAGCGGCAGCAGATAGACCAGGGGCCCGAGCCGCATGCGCTTGGTCGCGCGCGCCACCGCGCCGAGATAGATCCCCGGCACCGGCACCATGTTGAGCGGCGTGGCGTGATGCTCGGCCACGTGCAGGCAATAGATGCCGGCGTCGTCGGCGGCCTGCGCGAATACGAGCCGTTCGTCGAACAGGGTCGCGAGCGGACGCTCGCCGTCCTCGACGTGGTCGAAAGTCCGAATTTCATGGTTCCTCGGCTAAGGGCGTCTGGAGGCATCTAGTGAATTTCCGGCTCGGGAATCTGTCCCGCTCCGGCGAGGAAATCGAAGTCGCAGCCTTCGTCGGCCTGGCCGATATGCGCGGAGAACATGGCGCCGTAGCCGCGCGCATAGCGCGGCGGCGGCGGCTTCCAGGCCGCCCGGCGGCGGGCGAGCTCCTCCTCGCCGACATGCAGATGGATGCGGCGCGCCGGCGACGTCGATCTCGATCTCGTCGCCGGTGCTGCACGAATGCCAGCGGCCCGCCGACGAAGCTCTCCGGCGCCACATGCAGGATGCAGGCGCCGTAGCTGGTGCCGCTCATGCGTCCGTCCGAGATGCGCACCATGTCGCGCACGCCCGCCTGAACCAGCTTCTTGGGGATCGGCAGCATGCCCCATTCCGGCATGCCGGGGCCGCCCTTGGGGCCGGCGTTCTTGAGCACGATGACGTGGTCGGGCGTGACCGTCGAGATCGTCGCGCTCGACCTCGCGCGCCATGTGGTTGTAATCCTCGAACGCGAGCGCCTGGCCGCGATGCTTGAGAAAGCGCTGGTCGGCGGCCGCCGGCTTCATCACGCAGCCGCGCGGCGCGAGGTTGCCGTTGAGCACCGCGGTTGCGCCTTCGGCATAGATCGGATCGTCGAGCGAGTGGATGACGTCGCGCAGATGAGACCTCCGGCGCCCGCGATATTCTCGCCCACGGCTGTTGCCCGTCACCGTCAGGCACGACAGATCGAGCTTGTCGCTTCAAGTTCGCATCATCAGCGCGCGCAATCCGCCGGCGTAGAAGAAATCCTCCATCAGGTATTTTCCCGACGGCCGCACGTTGGCGAGCACCGGGATCTCGCGCGAAAGCTGGTCGAACCGCTGCATGTCGAGCGCAATGCCGGCGCGGCGCGCCATCGCAATCACGTGGATGATGGCATTGGTCGAGCCGCCCATCGCCATGTGGACCTTGATGGCGTTGTCGAAGGCGGCCGGCGTCAGGATCCGATCGGGCGTCAGATCCTCCCACACCATGTCGACGATGCGGCGCCCGGCGGCGCGCACATGCGCGGATGGCTGGAATCGGCCGCCGGGATGGACGACGCGCCCGGCAGCGTCAGACCGAGCGCCTCGGCGATCGCCATCATGGTCGCGGCCGTGCCCATCACCATGCAGGTGCCGAAGGAGCGCGCGATGCCGCCCTCCATCTCGTTCCATTGCTCCTCGGTGATGTTGCCGGCGCGCTTCTCCATCCAGTATTTCCACACGTCGGAGCCCGAGCCGAGAAACTCGCCGCGCCAGTTGCCGCGCAGCATCGGCCCGGCCGGAACGTAGATCGCCGGTATGCCCATGCTGATGGCGCCCATGACCAGGCCCGGCGTGGTCTTGTCGCAACCGCCCAGCAGCACGGCGCCGTCGAGCGGGTGGCTGCGCAGGAGCTCTTCCGCCTCCATCGCCAGGAAGTTGCGGTAGAGCATGGTCGAAGGCTTGACGAACGGCTCCGGCCAGCGACATCGCCGGCAATTCGATCGGAAAGCCGCCGGCTTGCAGCACGCCGCGCTTGACGTTCTCGGCGCGCGCGCGCAGGTGGGCGTGGCAGGCGTTGATTTCGCTCCAGGTGTTGATGATGCCGATGACGGGCCGGCCGCCCCAATCGTCGGCGTCGTAGCCGAACTGGCGCAGCCGCGAGCGATGGCCGAACGACCGCATGATCGTTGACGCCGAGCCAGCGATGGCTGCGCAGGTCTTCGGGACGTTTGCGATTCATTGAGGCGATCCGGCGGTGGGGACGCGCACTTTATCCTGCCCGGGACCAAACATGAAGGGGACGCGATCAGGATCACGCCGATCCATGGGCGAGCGTGTCCCTCGCGCATGCCGACTTTGTCGCAGGTCCTAGGCGGGTCCCGCTCCCTGTGGCACCTTCCGCGCCATGCAGGATCGATCGCTCGCTTGGGGCCTCAGGATCGTTTTCGGTCTGCTCGTTTTCGCGGTTCTGGTCACGGCGATTCTGATCAGGCCGGCAAAATGGCTCAGCGACTTCGATCAATCTTTCTATCTGACCATTGCCTACGATCTCAATCATCACGGCGTCTTCAGCAACGGCGTGTTCGACAAGGTGAACAGCACCGTCGCGGTACCGCCGCCGGGCATATTTTTCGGGCCGATCTATCCATGGCTCATCGTCGCGGCGACGAAGGTCGACGACCGGTTCGCCAAAGCCGTCGATTGCAGCGTGCAGGATACCAACAAGGTGCACGACAGCGCCGACTGCGACGCCTATGCACGACCCATGCTCATCATGCACGCTGCGTTTCTGGCGCTCGGCGTGCTCGCAGTGGCGTTTGCCGCCGAGCTCATATTCACGAGCAGCGCGGTGTTCTGGCTCGCGGGCAGCCTGGCAACGCTTGCGCTTCTTCCCGATGCCGACCTGTTTTCATTCGTGATGACCGAGAGCGTCACGTTTTCGCTCTACAGCATCGCAGCGCTCGCGCTGGTGCTGGCCTTGAAGGCGCCGCGCCTGTCGAGGATCGCGCTCGCGGGATTGCTGTTCGGGCTGCTGTGCCTGACCCGGCCGTCGTTCGTCGTGCTGGTCCCGGTCGTGATCGGACTGATCGCGGTCAACGACATCTGGTTATCGCCGGTGCGATGGCGCTCGGTCCTCAGCCATGGCTTCGCATTCGCGCTCGCGTGGCTGGTGATCGTCGGCCCCTGGCTCGTTCGCAACGCGGTCTCGGCGGGAAAATGGGGACTGACGGAGGAGTATGGCTCCGCTGCGCTGATCGAGCGCTTCGCCTTCGACGACATGACGGCGCGGGAATTCGTCCTCGCGTTCCCATATTGCCTGCCGGGCATCGGCGAGCCCGTGGTCAACTGGGCATTCGGCCCGCAAGCCATGGCAAGGTTCGTCTATTACAAGCCCGGAAGCTTTTTTAACGTCGGCCGTCTGCGTCGCGACCAACTGGTGGAGGCTCACGGCCGGCTCGATCCACTGATCAAGGGCCTGATCCGCGACGAGATGGCCGAACGCTGGTGGCGCTATCTTCTGGTCAGTCTGCCTTTGGCGTGGTGCGGCATGTGGGTCGGGGGTTGGTTCGGCCTCGCGCTGGTGCCGCTGTTCGGCTGCGCCTGCGTGATGGCCGTGCGCCGGTCAAAGCCGCTGTTCCTGCTGTACGCGGCGCCGGCCGTGGTCATGCTCGCCCTGCACGCCGTCGTCGCCAACCACTACACGCGCTACAACCTCATTCTGATCGGACCATTTCGCCGTCGGCGCCGCCTGGATCGCGGCGCAGATCGTCCCGCCGGCCATCAGGCAGCGCCGGCGGGCATCGCAGAGTGCCGGGCGCCTGATCGTCAGTGCGCCCCGGCGCGACGCGTCATCGGCCTAGTCCACGCTGGCGCCGGCGAACTCGACCACCTTTCGCCACTTCTCGGTTTCATCGACGATGATCTTGCCGAAATCCGCGGGCGTGCCGCCCATCGGCATTCCGCCCATTTCGGCCAGCCGCGCCTTGATGTTCGGGTCGGCCAGCGCTTCGTTGATCGCCTTGTTGAGCACCGCAATGACCTCGGGCGGCGTGCCCTTGGGCGCGCCCATGCCAAACCACGCGCTCGCCTCGTAGCCCGGCACGGTGTCGGCGACGGTCGGCACGTCCGGCAGCGCATCCGAGCGCTTCGTCGGTGGTGACCGCGAGCGCGCGCAGCTTGCCGCCCTGATGTGCTCGATCGAGGACGGCAGGTTGTCGAACAGCACCTGCACCTGTCCGGCGATCATGTCGGTGAGCGCCGGCGCGGAGCCGCGGTAGGGCACGTGGGTCAGCTTGCACGCCGGTCATCGCCATGAACAGCTCGCCCGAGAGGTGCACCGATGTGCCGTTGCCGGACGACGCCAGGTTGACCTTGCCCGGATTGGCCTTGGCGTAGGCGATGAACTCGGCCACGGTCTTCGCCGGCACGTTGGGTTGACCTCCATGACATTGGGCACGCGCGCGATGCCGGCGACCGGCGCGATGTCGCGCGATGAAGTTGAACGACAGCTTCTTGTAGAGCGACGCGTTGATGCCGTTGGCAGGATTGACGAGCAGGACGGTGTAGCCGTCGGGCGGCGAGTTGATCACCGCCTCGGTCGCCGATGTTGTTGCCGGCGCCGGGCTTGTTCTCGATGATGAATTGCTGCCCGAGCTTCTCGGACAACTGCTGCGCCGATGAGACGCGCCAGGATGTCGGTGGTGCCGCCGGCGGATAACCGACGACCCAACGCACCGGTCGGGTCGGATAATCGAGCGCCGCGGCGTCGCTAATTCCGGCCCAGGTCAGACCGGCCATCCCGAGCGCAAATAGACCAACCAAATTCCCACGTGACTTCATAGCGCCTCTCTCCTGCGGCCGGCTCGTTGCGGCAAACGATTGCGGCGACGCGGTTGCATCCGCGAACTTGTGCGTGAAGGTACGCGGCATCGATGGCCCCGCACAAGGGCGCCGGCGGCGACAGGATGACGCCCGGGTCGTCCGTCCCCGGCTGAGAACAACGACAGCCGATCGCCAGTCCGATTCACCGCCGCTGGTCGCAGCGAAATGTCAGCGCCGACGATGGCCCGATCCCGGGCTACGAGGCTGGTCGCGGACAGTGCAGCGGGATAGCGCCATGGGTCGTCAGTGCCCGGACGTCCGTTCTGCCGCCTCCGCCCGAGCGCAGCCATCGACTTTCGAGCCCACAGATTTGTCATCGCAGCGGCCGAAATGAGGACCGGAGGTCTGCCGCCGAGTCAAGAGTGTCGGAGCCGGTTTGAAGCTGGGCCAAAGCGAACGCCCGATGCCGCCGGCGAAGCATAGAAACCGTGTGCCCATCATTCAGGACAGAGGGCGCATAAGCGAAGCGTTAACCATCAACGTATATTCTTGGTCACGCGCTTGACAACGTGGCCGCAAACTACCCGCCTCACCGCGTGAGGCGGGCGTGGGAATGATTTTAGGGGATGCCTCCACTGACGATGACATGCACCAGAAGGAGATCGGCCGCCGCACCGTCCGAGCGGGCGGCGGCGCTGGAACGTCTTCCGACGCAGCACTGATCGAACGGATCGCGGACCGCGATCAACTCGCCATGCGCACGCTGTTCGCGCGGCACCGTGTGGTGTGTGTATCGCTGGCTTCTGCGGCTGGTAAGGACAACGCGATCGCTGAAGACCTCTTGAGCGACGTGTTTCTCGACGTCTGGCGGCAAGCGGCCACTTTCGAGGGGCAGTCGTCGGTGTCGACCTGGCTCCTTGCCATCGCCCGCAACAAGGCCATTTCGGCGCGGCGTCGCCGCCGGACGTAGAACTGAACGACGAACTTACGTCCACGCTCGCGGATCCTGCGGACGACCCCGAGCTTTTGCTTCAGAAGAAGGACCGCGAAGAAGCTCTCCGCCGCTCCGTGGCACGGCTGTCGCAAGGGCACGCCGAAATCATCGACCTCGTGTACTACCACGGGAAGTCGGTCAAAGAGGTCGCGGAGGTCATGGGCCTCAATGCGGCCACGGTGAAGACCGCATGTTCTACGCGCGCAGAAGCTGGCGGAATTCGCCGCGGCAGCGTAGCGGCAGCAGGGGCATGCCGGCGGCGGCCTGACGCCGGCATCGCTTTCAGCGTCTGCTGGCACCGCTCGGTGCGAAGAACTTGATCTCAAAGCGGGGCGCATACGCGCGTGCGTATTCCTCGCAGACATCATCTGGGAGATGCTTGAGGCGCCCGACAATTACCGTTGCCGGTCTTGCCTAAGCTTCAGCATCCGCAACTCGCGTCGTGTACGCGCTCCTTGCGTGGCTGGGACGCTCCAGAGCTGCACGGTTGCAGATACTTGCGGAAATTCAGCGCGACCAGAGAGTATCTGGTCGGGTGGCAGGATTTGAACCTGCGACCCCCACGTCCCGAACGTGGTGCGCTACCAGACTGCGCTACACTCCGCCTGCCAGAAGGCCGCCCTTATAACCGCCTCCCCCGGCGCCGCAAGCACAGGTATCCGCGATGACCGCGCCACCGGCAACCCGAGTGATAAAGGCGCAAGCGACCAGGGACGGTGCGCCCGAGGGTGGCGCGACGGCCGCGCTGGCCGCGCGCGTGCTGGCCGCGGGCGGCCTCGTCGCCTTCCCGACCGAGACCGTCTACGGGCTCGGCGCCGACGCCACCAACGCCGAGGCGGTCGCCCGCCTCTATGAGGCCAAGGGCCGACCGTCGTTCAATCCGCTGATCGCCCACGTGACCGACGCTGCCGCCGCGCGCGCGCTCGCGCGCTTCGACCCCGCCGCCGAGCGGCTCGCGGCGGCGTTCTGGCCCGGCCCGCTGACCCTGGTGCTGCCCAGGCGTGCCGGATTGCCCGGTGGCGGAGCTTGCCACCGCCGGCCTCGATACCATCGCCGTGCGCGTGCCCAGCCATCCGGTCGCGCGCGACATCCTGGCCGCGGTCGGCCGCCCGCTGGTGGCGCCGTCGGCGAACCGCTCCGGCCACGTGTCGCCGACGACCGCGCAACACGTGCTCGCCGACCTGCGCGGCCGCATCGAGCTGATCGTCGACGGCGGGCCGACGCCGATGGGACTCGAGATCGACCATCGTCGCCTGCCTCGACGCAGCCGATGCTGCTGCGGCCGGGCGCGCTGCCGCGCGCGCAGATCGAGCGCGTGGTCGCACCTCGGCGAGCCGCCGTCCGCGCCAGCGCGGCACGCGGACGACGGCGCCGATGGCGCCCGGACAGCTCGCCTCCCACTACGCGCCGCGCGCGCGGCTGCGGCTCAACGCGCAGAACGTGCAAGCGGGCGAGGCGCTGCTCGCCTTCGGCCCGGTCGCGGCCGAGGGCGCCGAGCGTGCCGCGCTGGTGCTCAATCTGTCGGCGCGCGGCGATCTCATCGAGGCCGCCGCCAACCTGTTCTCCCACCTGCGCGCGCTCGATGCCGCAGGCGCCGCCACCATCGCGGTGATGCCGGTGCCGCACGCGGGCCTGGGCGAAGCGATCAACGACCGCCTCGCACGCGGCGGCCGCCCCGCGCGCATGAAGTAGGAAATCCATTGCTCGACGCGCTATAGTCGGGGCGCGTCCATCCGAGCGAGCCCGCGTGATGAATATCGTCCAGACCCCCGCCAAGTTCCTGTCGACCGATCTCCTGGCCCGCTTCATCGCGATCGTGGGCGACAAGCACGCCATCACCGATCCGCAGGCGCAGGCGCCCTATCTCGCTCGAGATGCGCGACATGTATCACGGCCACACGCCGGTGGTGCTGCGGCCGGGCTCGGTGGCGGAGGTCGCCGACATCCTCAAGCTCGCGAACGAGACCGTCGACTCCGATCGTGCCGCAGGGCGGCAATACCGGCCTCGTCGGCGGGCAGATCGCCGCATCACGGCGAGATCGTGCTCTCGCTCAACCGCCTCGACCGCATCCGCGAGGTCGATCCGGTCTCCAACACCATGACCTGCGAGGCCGGCGTCACGCTGCAGCGGGCGCGCGAGGCGGCGGCCAGCGTGGACCGGCTCTATCCGCAATTGCTGCCGTCGGAAGGGACCTGCACCATCGGCGGCAATCTCTCGACCAATGCCGGCGGCACCGCCGCGCTCGCCTACGGCATCGCGCGCTCGCATGCGCTCGGCATCGAAGTGGTGCTCGCCGACGGACGCGTGCTGAACAACCTCAACAAGCTCAAGAAGGACAATACCGGCTACGATCTCAAGAACCTGTTCATCGGCGCCGAAGGCACGCTCGGCGTGATCACCGCCGCGGTGCTGCGCCTGGTGCCGCGCCCGCGCTCGGTCGAGACCGCCTTCGTCGGCGTGCCCTCGCCGGAAGCGGCGCTCGAGCTGCTCGGCCTCGCGACCGAGCGCACCGCGCGGCGGCGTGACCAGCTTCGAGCTGATGCTGCGGCTCGGGCGTCGAGCTGGTGCTGCGGCACGGCGCGCGGCTGCCGCGATCCGCTTGCCGGCGACGCATCCCTGGTACGTGCTGATCGAACTGTCGTCGCAGGCGCGCTCGGGCTTGCGCGCGATGATGGAGGAGATCCTGGCCGACGGCGCTGGAGCGCGGCCTGATCGAGGACGCCACCATCGCCGACAGCCTCGAGCAGGCGCAAGATGTTCTGGCGCATCCGCGAACTGTTCGGCGAGGTGCAGCGCCATGAAGGCGGCTCGATCAAGCACGACATCTCGGTGCCGGTCGCGGCGGTGCCGGCCTTCATCAGCGAGGCGAGCGCCGCGGTCGCCAAGCTGATTCCCGGCGCGCGTCCGCTGCCGTTCGGCCATCTCGGCGACGGCAACATCCACTACAACGTCGCGCAGCCCGTCGGCGCCGACAAAGCCGAGTTCCTCAAGCGCTGGGACGAGGTCAACGCCGCGGTGTTCGACGGTGGTGGCGAAATACGGCGGCTCGATCTCGGCCGAGCACGGCATCGGCGTGATCAAGCGCGACCTGCTTGCCGAAGGTGAAGGACCCGGTCGCGTTCGAGCTGATGCGCACGCTCAAGCGCACGCTCGATCCGAAGGGCATCCTCAATCCCGGCAAGGTGCTGTAGCGCGCGTCCGTCGCCAGCGCCGCAACGAGCTCGCATCAAAACAGCGACGGCTGCCGCGTCGTCCTTCTTCGGCTTTCTCGCGCTTGGCCGGCGCGGCTGCGTCGCCTTCGCCGGCAGGCAGGCCGCGCCTGCTGCGACGAAGACGGCTCGATCAATGCCGGCTCATCGTTCGCCGCGCGATTGACCGCGGGCGAAACCTCGTAGGCATCGAGCAGTCCTTCGCGGCGCGGGAGCAAGCAGCGCGGTCGCGGTCAGGGCGTCGACGTTGCGGCAATCGAGCCAGAAATCGAAGGCGTCCGGCGGCACGATCACCGGCATGCGCTCGTGCAGCACGGCGAGGTCGCGGCTGGCGTTCGTGGTGATGATGGCCGCGGTCTCCAGCTCCTCGCCGTTCGGCCCGATCCAGGTCTCCCACAGGCCGGCGAAAGCGATCGGCTCGCCATCCTTCGGGCGCACGCACATAGGGGCGCTTGCGTCCGCCTTCGTCCTTCCACTCGTAGAAGCCGTCGGCGGGCACCAGGCAGCGGCGGCGGCGCATGGCGATTGCGGAAGGCCGGCTTGTCGTTCACGGATTCGCCGCGCGCGTTGATCAGCAAGCGTGAACTTGCGCGGGTCCTTGACCCAGGGCGGGATCAGGCCCCAGCGCACCAGCGCGAATTGGCGGCGACCTTCCACGATGCGAACGATCGGGATCGGCTGCGTCGGCGCCACGTTGTAGCGCGGCGGGAAGTTCGGCTGTTCGAGATAGCCGAACAGCCGCCGGAACGCTTCCGGCGAGGATGATGATCAGGTAGCGTCCGCACATGCGGGACTTGTCTCGCTGCTGAGGCTGCACTAACCATACCGCACGGTTTCGGGGCCGGCGGCATCGCTCGAATAGTGCTCACAGATAATACGGCTCGGAGCGTCACCGCCATGTCGGACGCAAGATCCTATCCCGAGCGTCCCTATCTCGCCGCCAGCGCGGCCATCGTGCGCGACGGCAAGATCCTGGTGGTGCGCCGCGCGCGCCCGCCGGCGCATGGCCTCTTCACCCTGCCCGGCGGCGTGGTCGAAGTCGGCGAGACGCTCGCGCAGGCCGTCGTGCGCGAGGTGAGCGAGGAGACCGGCATGACGATCGAGCCGGTTGCGCTCGCCGGCTTTCGCGAGACCATCGTGCGCGATGCGCAGACCCGCGTGGAACGGCATTTCGTCATCCTGTGCTTTGCCGCGCGCTGGCGGGCAGGCGAGCCGGTGCTGAACGAGGAGCTCAGCGAGGCGCGCTGGATCGACCCGGCCGAACTCGCAAACCTGTCGACGACACCCGGTCTCGCCGAGATCGTGGCGGCGGCGTTCGATCGGCTCGCGGAGGTGGGCGATCCGCAGACCGCCTGTTAGCGCGCTGGTCTGCCATGCCTTCCGCCGCTCGCGGCCGGCGCGCCGGGCCGCCTTTTTCCGTCGCGTTGGACCCCAACAATGCCGCCACACCGCGATCGCACGGACTGCATGTCGCCACAGATATTTCACCCATGTTACGACGCCTCCTGAGAGCGGCCGCCATGACGGCTTCGATCGCGCTCGCTGCGGCCGGCGCCCGCGCGCGCCGAGGTCGCCGCCGCGCCGTTCGACGGCAGCCTGCAACGGCTCGCCGAGATCCTCGGTGCGCTGCATTATCTGCGCAACATTTGCGGCGCCAACGAAGGCCTGAAGTGGCGCAACGAAATGCAATCCCTGGTCGACGCCGAGACTCCGGGCGGCGACCGGCGCGCCAGGATGATCGCCAGCTTCAATCGCGGCTATCGCGGCTATCAGCAGACCTACCGCAGCTGCACGCCGGCAGCCGATCTGGTCATTCGCCGCTACCTGGAGGAAGGCTCCAAGATCGCGCGCGAGATGACCGCGCGTTACGCGAACTGACGCGAGATCTCAGAATCTACCGGGGCGCTCCGCGCGCGCCGGGCAGGATCGCGCCGGTGGCTTCCGGCGCCGGAGGCGTAAACGTCGTCGTCTTGACCCGCACGCGGATAGTTCGACGGCGGCGCCCGGTCCCCGGCGTCCGTGGACTCGGCTTCCCAGCCGCGATCCACGCCGCCTTGCGCCGGTGCGCGGCGATGGACGGTGGTTTCCCAGGGTTGGAATAGGCCGCGATCTCGTTGCCAGCAGCCGCCGGTGTGGACGCCGATTTCCAGCTGGTCGTGCCACAGCGCCGTTGCCACCAGCACCGCCCGCCAAGCCGCTGGCGAGCAGCTTCAGCCCGAAGAAAGCAGGCGGAACCGAACCACGACGCCAGCGAACGGCGGGTCGGCCGGTACAGCGGCAGTGGGAGCTGATAGCCCGGCGGCGCGCGCCGATAGGCGCGCATCGAGGGCCGCTGCGGAGGCCGTGCGGGCCGTTGCAACCCGGCGGCTCCCGGCGCTCACCGCAACGGCTCGAGCTGCCATCATATGAGAAACGCCCTCTGACCCGCCGCCACGCTGGGGCGGGAACGTCCCGCCGCCCGTGACCTCTAACTGCGGCCCATCTCGCTGGGCCACAATGCGAATTCCTCCGCCGAGGTCAGCCGACAGCGAGATTGGTCCCCGATCGATTAAACTTTAGTGTATTGAAAAATAAGGAAAAACCTTGACCGGCCGGGCAATCGCCCGGGTGCCTGGGCACCATTTTGATCTCCGAACGACCCTCGCAGGTTGCAAGCCCGCTCCGCCACCTCCGACAGCACCGCCGGCGCACGCCCCGGGCGAAGCGGCGCTCGGCTTCCGCGCGGCGCAGCGATCGCGGAGATCGGGCCGCGCGTCCAGCGGCGTATGCGTTTCGCGCGAGTCCCCGCATCGCATCGGCACGGCATGCATCGCGGCGCGCATTAACCGTTCCCAAAGGTGCGCTCTAGGCTCGCCGACGCTGCATGCTAACGTGACGTCATCGCAATGGCCGCAGCAACGGCCGCAAATTGACCTGGGCCATGACGACACAAGCGACCGAGGCTGCGGGGCACGTTCCGGATCATGAGCAAAAGCGGGCGGCGCTCGGCTATCTGAACGAGGCCTGGGTCGGAGGCTCGCATCGACGGTATCGACGGGGACTGCCTGGCGCAGGCGTGCCTGTTCGCGGCCTTCGCCGAATTCGTGTCGACCTATGGCGAGGAGGCCGCGGCGCGTTTTGCCGAGGGCCTGGCCGTGCGCATCCGCAACGGCGAATTCTCCTCTGGCCAGCGCCAAACAATAGCGCGCGACCGCCCGCTCCATGTCGCGGTCGGATTGATCGAGCCGTCGGCCGCGGCCGACATCATCTCGTCGCCATACGATCTGGAACCCGGGGCCGCGATCACTCGCCTTCAGTTCGCCCGATCTGCTAGACTGCCGGCATCCGGACCCGGCTGCCGATCCATGCTGCTGCGTATTGGCTTCGTCCTGTTCGTGCTGACGCTCGCTGCCAGCGGCGGCATGCTTGCGCAGCGCACGGTTCGCAGCGAGCCGCTCAAGTCGGCGCACCGGCGCGCCGCCGCTGCATGCGCAGCAAGCGCCCGCCGCGGATGACAAGCCGGCCGGCCGACGTGATCCCGCCCGCGCCATCCGGCTCCGCGTTCCCGAGATCATCACCGATCTGTCGCGCCTGCCGGCGCCGGTCGCGCGCACGCGCGCGCGCATCCTGGCGGCGGCACGCAGCGGCGAGCTGCGAACAGCTCGCCGCGCTGATGAACGAGGACGATGCCGATCTTCTCGTTCACCGACGACAAAGACCCGATCGCGTTCTGGAAGGCGACCTACCCCGACTCCGACGGCGTCGAGGCGCTGTCGATCCTGATCACGATCCTCGAGACCGGCTTCGTGCACGTCGATGCAAGGCACGCCGCAGGAAATGTATCGTCTGGCCGTATTTCGCGCGCATGCCGCTGCCAGGCGCTGACGCCGGAGCAGAAGGTCGAGCTGTTCCGGATCGTCACCGGCGCCGACTACAAGGACATGCTGGCGTTCGGCGCCTATGCGTTCTACCGCGCTCGGGATCGCGCCCGACGGCACCTGGCATTTCTTCGTCGCCGGCGATTGACGCGACGGGGCGTCGCCCTTCCCGACCGATGTCTACGCGCCCTGCCTGTCCCGGCGGACTGCCGCGCGCATGCCTTCGCCGTCGTGATTGACGACGGTGGCGCCGGCGAGGATGTGGTCGGAGCTTTGGGTCATTTCCAATCCGCCGCCCTTGTGACCGGCGCGCCAGCGCCTTACGTTTGGTCTGCGACATCTGACACATACCGATCAAGCATCCGATCATGAAAGCAGCGCTGCTTCCCGACCGCGGCGTGGTCAAGGTCGCCGGCGACGACGCGCGCAAGTTTCTCAACGGGCTGCATCACCAGCCGACATCGCCAAGGTGACGCCGGCGCAGGCCGCGCTTTGCCGCGCTGCTGACGCCGCAGGGCAAGATCATCGTCGATTTCATCGTGGCCGAAGCGCCGGCCGCCGACGGCGGCGGCTTCTTCCTCGATTGCCCGCGCGCGCTCGCGCCGACGCTGGTCGCAGCGGCTCAATTTCTACAAGCTGCGCGCCAAGGTGATCGTCGAGGACCTGTCCGAGACGCCTCGGCGTGCTGGCGATCTGGGACGGCGACGCGCGCCGACCGAATACGGCCTGTGCTACGCCGACCCGCGCCTGCCGGCGCTCGGGCTGCGCTGCATGCTGCCGCCGCATCTCGCCGGCGAGGCCGCGGCCGACCTCGGCGCGGAGCTCGTCGATGCCGCGGCCTACGAGGCGCACCGCATCGCGCTCGGCGTGCCGCGCGGCGGCCTCGACTTCATCTACGGCGATGCCTTCCCGCACGAGACCGACATGGACCAGCTCGGCGGCGTCGATTTCGACAAGGGCTGCTTCGTCGGCCAGGAGGTGGTCTCGCGCATCGAGCATCGCGGCACCGCGCGCACGCGCGTGGTGCCGGTGACGCTTCGACGGCTTTGCGCCCGAGGCCGGCATCGCCGGTGAGCGCCGGCGACGAAAGCCGTCGGCACGCTGGGCTCGTCGGCGCAAGGCCGCGGCCTTGCGATGCTGCGCCTCGACCGCGTCGCCGACGCGCTCGCGGCCGGCCAGCCGCTCACCGCCGGCGGCATCGCGATGCGGCTGGTCAAGCCGGCCTGGGCGCGATTTGCATGGCCGGGCGAGGCGAAGGCTGCGCAATGACGCCTCCCCTGCTCCATCGCCGACGGTCTCACGCGCTGCCCGTGGCCGAAGCAGGACCCGCTCTACGTCGCCTATCACGACGACGAATGGGGCGTGCCGGAATACGACGACCGCGCGCTCTACGAGAAGCTCATGCTCGACGGCTTCCAGGCCGGCCTGTCCTGGATCACCATCCTGCGCAAGCGCGACAACTTCCGCCGCGCCTTCGACGGCTTCGAGCCGGAGAAGATCGCGCGCTACACGCCGAAGAAAGTCGAGCGGCTGATGCAGGACGCCGGCATCGTGCGCAACCGCATGAAGATCGAAGGCGCGGTCGCTCTCGGCGCGCGCCTATCTCGACATCATGGAGAAGGGCCCGGGCTTCTCGCGGCTGCTGTGGGACTTCGTCGACGGCAAGCCGAAGGTCAACCGCTTCCGCACGCGTCAGGCAGGTGCCGGCCGAGACCGCGCTGTCGCGCGCGATGTCGAAGGAGCTCGCCGGCCGCGGCTTCAAGTTCGTCGGGCCGACCATCGTCTACGCCTTCATGCAGGCGGTCGGCATGGTCAACGACCATCTGGTGACCTGCCACCGGCACGCGACGTCTGGCCAAGCTCGCAGGCCGTTGATGCCCGCGCAGCCGAAACCGGCCGCACGCTCGCGACGCCGTTCGCGCGCCTGGCAGCGCATGCTGTCGGGGCGAAGGCTCGACCTGCTCGATCCCTCGCCGCTCGACGTCGAGATCGAGGACATCGCGCATGGGCTCGCGCGCGTGGCGCGCTGGAACGGCCAGACCGAGGGCGCGCACATCTTCTCGGTCGCGCAGCATTCGCTGCTGGTCGAGGCGATCGCGCGCCAGCGCGCGCGCCTCGACCGCCGAGCCGGCTCGCGCGTGCTGCTGCACGACGCGCCGGAATACGTGATCGGCGACATGATCTCGCCGTTCAAGGCGGTGATCGGCGACGCCTACAAGGCGGTCGAGGCGCGGCTGCTCGCCGCCATCCATCTGCGCTTCGGCTTGCCGGCGACGCTGCCGGCGGAGCTCGCTCGCGCTGATCAAGGCCGCCGACCGCGCCGCCGCCTATCTCGAGGCGACGCGGCTCGCCGGATTTTCCGCCGCCGAGGCGCGCCGCTTCTTCGGCCCGCCGCCCAAGTTCTCCGCCGTCGATCGAGCGCGACTACCTCACGCCCTGGCCGGCGGAGGTCGCCGAACGGCGCTATCTCGAGCGCTTCGCCAAGCTCGCCGGCGGCTGATGCCCGACACCGGCGATCGGCACGCGACGCGCGCTGCTGCGCGCGTGCGAGCGAGCTCGCAGCGTTCTGGCAGAAATGCAACATGGGTTCGTTTCGGCCAAAATCAAACTGAGATGCGATCCGACGCTTTCGCGTCAAGATTCGTCGCCATATAAGCGGCAAGCGCAACAATCGGCGGTTCGGGACGATCCATGATCCACGTCTGCTCGCTGGCGCGCCTGCTACGACACGGTGGAAGAAACCGGCGCGCTTCACATCGTCACCCTGCTCAAGGACACCGACCGGGTCGCGCGGCCCAAGACCATCCCGGAGGCCAACCATCTCGTGCTCGGCATGGACGACATCACGCGTCGCCGATGGACGGCTACGTCATTCCGTGCGACGAGCATGTCACCCGGCTGATCGAGTTCGTGCGCGGCTGGGATCGCGCCAAGCCGATGGTGGTGCATTGCTACGCCGGCATCAGCCGCTCCACCGCCGGCGCCTATGTGGCGGCGTGCGCGCTCAATCCCCGCCGCGACGAAATGGCGATCGCGCGCGAGCTTCGCCGCGCCTCGCGCGACGGCGCCACGCCCAATGCCCGCATCGTGTCGCTCGCCGATCGCGTGCTCGGCCGCGACGGCCGCATGGTGGCCGCGATCGATCGATCGGCCGCGGCGAGATGGCCTACGAGGCACGCCGTTCCGGCTCGACCTGGAGTAGAGCGCGCCTGCGCCCGGGATTGGCGGCGTTGCCACTGTTAATATCAATAAAATAACAGTGGCGGTTGCGAATAAATTCATCGCAGCGCTGCCTACCGTGACGCATTTGCCTCCGCTGTGCATGATCCGCTGTGTCATAAAAATCCCGGAGCGGTGTCCCGTCCGGGTGTCAGTGCGCAACTCTGATGATGCGTGATCCATACGTCGATTACGTTACGTAGTCAGAGCGAGTCTCGATGTGCCGGATTCGCTGGTTTGCACGTTGCGAGCACGGCGCGAACAGCGCGTCAAGGTGCGCAACTGTCGGGCGGCAGCGACTCGCCGCATGCGCGTCCTAAATGACCGCAACAGAAACGTGGAGGATACGACATGCGAAGCTTCGCCCCCTCGCTCATTGCCGCCACTGGCGCTGACTGGCGACCAGCGCGAGCGCGACTGCTCCGCCATGGCGCAGCAACCGGCGCCCGCGACCACGGTCACCACGCTGCTCGAAGCAGGTCCTGGCGGACGTTCCCGGCCGCGAGGTCATCGGTGATCACGCTCGACATCCCGCCCGGCGCCGGCTCGGCTGCCGCACCGCCATCCCGGCCATCACGTTTTCGGCTACGTGCTGGAAGGCAGCTACAAGCTCAAGCTCGACCAGGGCGACGAAACAATCCTGACCAAGGGCCAGACCTTCTACGAGGCGCCGGGTCAGTTGCACGCCGTCTCCGCCAACGCCAGCGCGACCGAGCCCGCCAAGGTGCTCGCCGTCATCGTGGCCGAGAGCGGCAAGCCGATCACCGTCCCCGAAAGCAGTAGCGAACAGGCGCGCGGCGCTCGCCATTGCGTCTCCCCTGCTACACCCGCCATGACCGACGCCGCGCTCACGCCGATCGAGATCGGGCTCACCGCCGCGATCGTGACCGTCGAGGGCGAGCGAGCCGGCGATCCTGGTCGCCGGCGACGGCGCGCAAAGGCGAGACGCCGCGCGCGGGCTGCCGTTCGGTCCGTTCGATCCGCTCGCGCATCGCACCTTCGAGATCGGCCTGCGCGCCTGGGTCGAGGCGCAGACCGGCGCTCACCGTCGGCTATGTCGAGCAGCTCTACACCTTCGGCGATCGCGGCCGCCATGCGCGGCCCGACGACACCGGCGCGCACATGGTCTCGATCGGCTATCTCGCGCTCACCCGCATGCCGGAGAACGTCGCGGCGCTGCAGCGCGGCCGGCGCCGGCTTCGAGCCGTGGTACCGCTTCTTCCCGTGGGAGGACTGGCGCGAGAAGCGGCCCGACGATCCTCGACAAGGTCATCCTGCCGCTGCTCGACGAATGGGCGGCGCCGCCCGCAAGCCGGAGCCGGCCGCGCGCTCGGCCGCCGCGAGCGGCTGCGGCTCTGCTTCGGCGTCGGCGGCAGCCCGTGGGACGAGGAGAAGGTGCTCGACCGCTACGAGCTGCTGTACGAGGCCGGCCTGGTCGAGGAGGCGCGGCGCGACGGCCGCGAGGCCGCGCTGGCGCGCGCGGCCGTTCCCGCGCTCGGCGAGCCGATGCGCTTCGATCACCGCCGCATCCTCGCGACCGCGATCGCGCGGCTGCGCGCCAAGCTCAAATACCGCCCGGTCGTGTTCGAGCTGATGGCGCGCGAGTTCACGCTCACCGAGCTGCAGCGCACCGTCGAGGCGATCTCCGGGCCGGCGCCTGCACAAGCAGAATTTCCGCCGCCTGGTCGAGACGCGCCGCGCTGGTCGAGCCGACCGGCGAGACCTCGACCGCGACCGGCGGGCGGCCGGCGGCGCTGTTCCGCTTCCGCCGCGAGGTGCTGCAGGAGCGCCCTGCGCCCGGCCTGCGCCTCGGCGCGCGCGCGTCATGATGCTTTCGCACGCCGAGCGCTGCTTCGTTAGCATCGCGCCTTGCGGGCTGGTGGTTTCATGGACGCATTCTTTGTTCGTGCTCGCGTTGCTGGTGCTGGCCTTCCCGATCATGGCCATCGTCGCGCTGGTGAAATCGCGTCGGGCTCGGCGAGCAATTGCGCCGGCGTCGAGACGCGGCTGGCGCGCGCTCGAACGCGCGGCGCGTCGCGCCCGCACCTGGCGTGCCGGAGCAGCCGGCGCCGGCTGAACGCATCCGCGCCGACCGGCGCCGCCGATCGCCGAGCCGATTGCCGCCGCCCATGCCGCGCCCACCTGCCGCGCCGCGCCGAGCCGGCCGCGCCGAGCGAAGCCGAGCCGGCGATCGCGCCGTCCTCGCCGATCGCGCCGCCGCCACCCGCACCGCCGGCAGCGCCGGCAGCGCCGGCGATGAGCTTCGAGGAGCGCTTCGGCACGCAATGGGCGGTCTGGGTCGGCGGCCTTGCGCTCGCGCTCGGCGGCATCTTCCTCGTGCGCTACTCGATCGAGCAGGGCCTGCTCGGGCCCGGCGTGCGGGTCGCGCTCGGCGCGCTGCTGGCGGCCGCGCTCATCGCCGCCGGGCGAATGGGCGCGCCGGACCGAGCGGCTCGCCGGCATCTCCGGCCTGCCGACCGCGCACATCCCGAGCATCCTGACCGCCGCCGGCACCACCGTCGCCTATGCCGACGTCTACGCCGCCTATGCGCTCTACGGCTTCCTCGCGCCCGGCGCGGCCTTCATCCTGCTCGGCCTGGTGGCGCTGGCGACGCTTGCCGCCGCGCTGCTGCATGGGCCGGCGCTGGCGGGCCTCGGCCTGGTCGGCGCCTATGTCACGCCGCTGCTGGTCGCCTCCGCAGCGGCCGGACTACTGGTCGCTCTACGTCTATCTCGCGGTCGTGACCGCCGCCGCTTTCGCGCTCGCGCGCTTCCGGATGTGGCGCTGGCTCGCCATCACGGCGGTCGTGCTTCGGCGCGCTGTGGACCTTGCCCGGCATCGGCGTCGTCGGCGTCGACGCGCTCGGCGCGCATGCCTTCCACGTGATCGTCGGCTTTGCGCTCGCCGCGCCGTTGATCGTCGCCGGCCTGCTGTTCGGACCGGACGCGCGTGCCCGGCCAGCATCGACGGCGTGTCATCGGCGGCGCTCGGCGCCTACCTGCTCGCCGCGACGCCTGCTGGTGCTGGCGAGCCGGCACGATCCGCTCGCGCTCGCGACCTTCGCCGTGCTCGTGGCGGCGACGGTCGCGATCGCCTGGCGCGCGGAGGCGGCGACCGCGGCCGTGCCGGCGGCGGCCGTGCTCGTCGTGCTGGTGTTCGTGCGCTGGGCGGCCGATCTCGACATCGAGCGCCTGGTCATGCCGTCCGGTCCGGTCGCCGGCGCGGTGCCCGAGCCGCCGAAGCCGAATGCTCGGGTGGCATCTCGTGCTCGGCGCCGGCTTCGCGGTGCTGTTCGGCGGCGCCGGCTATCTGGCGCAGGGCCGCTCGAGCGGCCGATCGTGCCTGATCCTGTGGAGCGCGGCGGCGGTGTTCGCGCCGATCGCGATTCTCGCCGCGCTCTATTACCGCATCGCCGGGTTCGAGCCTTCGATCCCGTTCGCGGCGGCGCGCGCTGCTGCTGAGCGCGCTCTATGCGTTCGCGACCGAGACGCTGGACAAGCGCGCGCCACGTCCGGGACTCGCCGCGGCGAGCGCGATCTTCGCAACCGGCGCGGTCGCCGCGCTCGCGCTCGCGCTCACCATTGGCGCTGGAGAGAGGCTGGCTCACGGTCGCGCTCGCGCTGATGGTGCCGGGCATCGCCTGGGTTGCGGACAAGCGGCCGCTGCCGGCGCTGCGCTGTGCTCGCCGCCGTGATCGGCGTGCTGGTGCTGGCGCGCATCGGCTGGGAGCCGCGCATCGTCGGCGACGACGTCGGCACCACGCCGATCTTCAACTGGCTGCTCTACGGCTACGGCATTCCCGCCGCCGCGTTCTGGCTGGGCGGCTATCTTGCTGCGCCGCGCGCGCCGACGACGTGCCCGCGCGCATGGTCGATGCCGGCGCCATCCTGCTCACCGTGCTGCTGGCCTTCCTGGAAATCCGCCACTTCATCAACCGCGGCGACGTCTACCGGGACGTCCTCGAGCCTGGCCGAGATCGCGCTGCAGGTCTGCGTCGGGCTCGCCATGACCATCGGGCTCGAGCGGCTGCGCCTGCGCACCGCACAGCGTCGTCCACGATGTCGGCGCGCTGGTGATCGCGGCGCTGACGCTGGCGGCCATCGTGCTCGGGCTCGGCATGATCGAGAATCCGCTGTTCACCGGCGAGCCGGTCGAGCGGCCGCTTCGTCAATCTGATCCTGCTCGGCTACGGCCTGCCGGCGGTGCTGACGGCGATCGCTCGCGCTGGTGTCGCGCGGCGTGCGTCCCGCCGAATACAGCGCCATCGCGGCCGTGACGGCGGTGGCGCTCGCGCTCATGCTATCTCTCGCTCGAAGTGCGGACGCTCTATCACGGCGAGGTGCTCGACGCAGCGGCCCCACCACCGATGCCGAGCAATACACCTATTCGGCGGTGTGGCTCGCCTTCGGCGTGACGCTGCTGGTGGTCGGCATGCTGCTGCGCTCGCAGGCGGTGCGGCTCGCCTCGGCCGCGGTGGTCATCCTCACCGTCCTCAAGGTGTTCCTGATCGACATGAGCGATCTGACCGGCATCTACCAGAGCCTCTCGTTCATCGGGCTCGGCATCGTGCTGCTCGGGGATCGGCTGGCTCTATCAGCGATTGCTGTTTCCACGCCGCGCGCCGCCGGCCCCATCGCCGGCTGTGAACGGTCGACGCAAGCGGTTGCGTAAACCAGGTGCTGGGCTACCGCCCACTCCCGGTTTGCGTCTTGCTACAAAAGCATGCCGCGTTTTGAGAGTTCACTTGCAATGTGCGCAAGCGGCGGATGGTATGCGGCTACATGTTGTCGTGGGACGACTTCCGCTACGTCAAGGCGATCGCCGAAGCGCGTTCGCTGGCGGGCGCGGCCGGCAGTCCTCGGCGTCAATCATTCCACGGTTTTCCGGCGGCTTGGCCCAGATCGAGCAGCAGCTCGGCTCGCGCCTGTTCGAGCGCGGCCGTGCCGGCTATGCGCTCACCGCCTGCGGCGAGCAGATGGTGGAACTCGCCGAGCGCATGGGCGAAGACATCATCAGCTTCGAAGCGCAAGGTCACCGGCCAGGATCTGCGGCCGTCGGGAGAATTGCGGATCACCACCAGCGACGTGCTCCTGCTGCATCTCCTCAGTGACGTGCTGATCGGCTTTCGCCGCGCCTATCCGGAGATCATGCTCGACATCGTGGTGTCGAACCAGCGGCTCAATCTGACCAAGCGCGACGCCGACGTCGCGGTGCGGGCGACCTATCACAACCCGGACCCGCTCGCGGGGCCAGGGTCGCACGCATCGCCTGGGCGGTGTTCGGCGCCGCCGCGCTCGCGGCCGAACTGTTCGATCCGGCGCGCGATGCCCGGCGCCACGACTGGATCGCGTTCGCCGATGCGACCTCGATCGCCAGAGCGGCGAAGTGGCTCAAGGAAAACGCGGACGAGAAGCGCATCGTCTACAAGATCAATTCCATGATCGGCCTCGCCGAAGCGGCCGCGGGCGGCGCCGGGCTGGTGCTGCTGCCGTGCTACGTCGGCACGGCGGTGCCCGGCTCGCGCAGCTCAGCCCGCCGTTGCCCTGAGCTCGAAGGCGAGCTTTGGCTGCTCACGCATCCGGACCTGCGCAACACCGCGCGCGTGCGCGCCTTCCTCGACTTCTGCGCCGACGAGATCGACGCGCCGGCGCGACGCTCATCGAAGGTCCGAGCTGATCTGAATCCGTGATCCGGTTTGTCTTTGCCGTCATGCTCGCCGCAGATCGGCTCTTCAAGGCGAATGTACGCCATCCGACACATGCGGGCATCGATCAGTCCATAGGTATAGTTTTTAGTCCGCGCCTCGACGGCGCGACGCGTCCTGCCGGACGGCGTAGACGCGAATTATTCCCAATGCCGTGCGTGTAGAAATGAAGCTGCCGCAGATCTGCAACCAACCGGCTCATTGCGGCGACACACCCGAACTCTCCCTTTGCGTCATTACGCCTCATATTGATTCACCGCGATCAGCACGGCTAGGCAGCTCTGCGTACGGTGATTTTGATCAGATTAGGTTCGACCAAAGTAGGTCCGGCAGTTGGGTGGGATCAACGAGTAGTTCGATGCTGCGGGGGTCCTCGGCTGCCTCCGGATGAAGCCCGCCTGTTCGAGCGTCAGCACCATCCGATGAACCGATGGTGGGCTGACGCGGAAGTATTCCTGCATGTCGGTTTCGGCCGGAGGACGGCGATGCAACCGCGTGTACAGGTGGATATAGGCCAGATACTGGGCCTGCTTGGCGGTGAAGAATTTTCTGGAGCGACTCACGCCGGCCATTCGATTCAGCTGGTGGTCCGTGCCTCAAGACGAGGAGGCACGGATGAATGTACGCTATCGTGTCACATTGACCCAATACGAGCGCAACGAGCTCAGGGCGCTTTTGAGCGGGGGTAAGAGCCCGGCGCGGAAGCTCAAGCGGGGCCAAATCCTGCTAGCTGCAGACGCCGGCGTCAGCGATGAGGACATCGCCTTGAGCGTCGGGGTCGGCGGTTCGAGCGTCTACCGGACCAAGCGGCGCTTTGTCGAAGGCAACCTGGAGCGAGCGCTGAGCGAAGAGCCGCGACCCGGCGCAGAGCGCAAGCTCACCGGCAAGGAGGAAGCCCTGCTGGTGGCGACTGCGTGCTCGAACCCTCCAGCGGGCCGCGCCCGTTGGACGCTGGAGCTGCTGGCCGGCGAGATGGTCAAATTGACCGCGCACGAGAGCGTGTCACGCGAGACGGTGCGTCGTCGGCTCGCCGAGAACCATCTCAAGCCGTGGCGCAAGGACATGTGGTGCATTCCGCAGATCGATGCGGAATACGTCGCCCGCATGGAGGATGTACTCGATCTCTACGGCGAAGCGCCCGATCCGAAACGACCGGTGGTCTGCTTCGACGAGAGCCCGATCCAACTCATCGGCGAGGTGCGGCAGCCGATCCCGGCCACGCCGGGACAGATCGAGCGCTACGACTGCGAGTACCGGCGCAACGGCACCGCGAACCTGTTCGTGTTCCTGGACGTGAACCGCCCCTGGCGCAAGGTGAAGGTCACCGAGCGGCGTGCCGCCGAGGACTTCGCCGCCTGCATGCGCGATCTCGCCGACGTCCATTATCCCGGCGCGGACCGGATCTCGCGTGGTGCTCGACAACCTGTCAACCCATTCGGCCGGCGCGCTCTACCAGACATTCCCGGCCGATGAAGCGCGACGCATTCTGCGCCGCTTGGAGTTCCATTACGTCCCCAAGCACGCAAGCTGGCTCAACATGGTCGAGATTGAGATCGGCGTCCTGGCCGGCCAATGTCTCGATCGACGCATCGACAGCTACGCCCGGCTCATCGCCGAAACCGCCGCCTGGGAGAAACGACGAAATGCCGAACGCGCCCGCATCAACTGGATGTTCACAACCGAAAAGCCCGCGCCAAAATGCATCGCGCCTATCCAAAGCCCGCCGCCAAATCAGGCCGACCTGAAAGAGTCGGAACCTCTGGCAGATGAGGCATCAGTGCCCATTAGGCGACATATGCAGCGCAGCAGAAATGGCGTTAGCCGCTGAGATGATCTAGTCGATCACCTCGTCGGCGCGGGCGAGCAGCGCAAGCGCGCCTCGAACCAGATAACTGATGAATCGCCGCGCCAACACCGAGACATCAATTCGACCGAAGCGGGACGACTTTCTTTGGCAGTGATGCCAAAAACAACACGATACAAACACAAAGAAGGACGACATCTTTGTACAAGAATTCCCCGGTGAGGTTCCACGCTATTGGGTCTGTGGATACGCTCCATTTGACGACACCGGGTGTCGAGAAGAAAAACGACCACGTAATCGCAAACGTACCAATTCCCATCAATGAGCCGAGTGCCGATAGAATCGGGATAAATGCGCCGGCAGCGAGAAGAGCGGCTGTCGTTAACTCTATAATGCCGAGCAGATAAGCCTCGCCTCTGATCCCGAAGATAGACAGCCACGAAACGAACGGACTGTTGGAAATGTATAATGCAATGCCGTCTGCGGACTGGGGCGTGAATTTCTGTATGCCGAACGAAATAAAGATAAGAACCATCACCCATCGGAGAATGCCGAGCAGCCAGTACGAACCATGACCTTTTTCGGAAACATTAAAGTCTTTGATCATGATGTCCTTTTCCATCGCCTGCCGTACCACCCGGAAATTGAGCTTCTTTACGACCCTCCGGTCCGTATCCCGATTTTCAAGGCGATGATCGGAATCTTCCTCTGGTTCCTTGCCCTTAGCAGACTAATCTCGAAACCTCCGGGCTTGCTGTGCCAGGAATGCGGCAATTGTCGCCTTATTGCTCCCATCTCGGCTCGCCAGCCGCCGCGGGTTCCGGAGCGGTCGCCTTCTGGGCCTGATCACCAGTTCATCAGCTTCTTGGTGGCCTGCTCGTTGTCCTTGAGGAACTTGCGGTAGTCCTCGCCCTTGATGATCTGCGGGTCGAGCGCCAGCGCCTCGGCCTTGGACCTGTGCTCCTTCGAGCTGATGGTCTTCTCAGGTAGCCGGTCAGAGCGGTCTCGACGTCCTTCGGCAAGCCGGCCGGCGCGGCGATGCCGCGCGACACCGCCCACACCTCGTTGAAGCCCTGCTCGCGGAAGGTCGGCCCGTTGGGAATGAACGGCGACCGTTCGGCTGACATCACGCCGAGGATGCGGTACTGACCGGCCTTGATGTCCTCGGCGACCTCGCTGACGTTGCAGGCGAGCACTTCGATGTTGCCGGCCAGCACCTGGGTCTTGCCTTCCGGCGTGCCGCGGAAATGCACCATCTGGAAGCTCGTTCCGTTGTTGGCGCCGATGCCCAGCGCCGCGACGTGATCGTCAGTGCCATGGCCGCCGCCGTTGAGCGTGACCGTACCTGGGCGGCGCTTGGCCTCGTCGATGACGTCCTTCACGGTCTTGAACTTGCTGTCGGGCCGCACCGCCCAGAGATTGGGATCGACAACGTGATTGATCAGTGGCGTGAAGCTCTCCAGGTTCTCCTTGCGCGCACCACCCTGCGCCTTATCGAGATAGCCGGCGAACATGCTCGGCGCGTTGATGTAGCCGATGGTGTAGCCGTCGGGCTTCGACGCGGCGAGCGAGCCCCAGCCGATCCAGCCACCGCCGCCGGCGCGATTCTCGACCGTCACGGACTTGCCGAGGATCGGGTTCGAGATCCCTGGCAAGCAGTCGCGCCGAGACGTCGCTGCCGCCGCCTGCGGCATAGGGCACGATCACCAGGATCCCGCGGGCGGGAAACTCCTGCGCGAAGCCCGGACGATGTCCGACGACGGACAGCGCCGCCGCACCTGCGGCCGCGCCGAGAAAACGACGTCCGCTGCTCGAATCCATGGTCGCCTCCCTCCCTGCCAAACAACAGGACGCTCAAAAAAGCGGCGGACGAGGCCGAGAAGAACGCTTGTCCACGGATCCGCAAGCGCGCCTACCTGCCGGTCAACTCCCCGGCGAACTTCGTGGCTCGAGATCGATCCCGTGGCCTCGTCCAACGTCAACCGTTCGACCACGTAGCCCACGTCGCGGCCGTAGAACACGTTGGTGATGTTCGGCACTGGAAACCACGAGAATGCGTCCGCGGTGCTCCCACAGCGCGGACTCGATCTGAGCCTTGACGGCGTAGAAATCGAGCGGGTTCTTCTCATCGATGTCGTGAGTGTCGCGTACGGCGATGCAGACCTGCCCCACCCGCCGCAATCCTTCCTCGATGAGCTTGCGATGGCCGTCGTGGAACGGCTGGTAGCGGCCGAGAAACAGGGCCGTCGGCTTCTTCGGGTCGAACTTGGCCAGGAGCTTGTCGCAGACCTTCTCGGCCCAATAGATGGGCGAGCCGTCCGCCGTGACGCATATGTCGTAGCGCGATGGCGCCTGGAACATGGCATCGGTATCCGGGAAGCGACTGGTGTCGATGCGATTGAGCCAAACGACGAAGGCGTCGCCGAAGGCAGCACGAGTTTCATCCGTGGGGCAAATGAAATCGGCGATGGGCGTAGGTCCCGCTGTCGACCACGCGGTCGCAGAGCCATCCCATCCGCCTGCGCGTGCTCGATGCGATCCGGTGTGGCCGAAACCCAAGTCCTTGCTGATGTTCGCGCGTACGCCGGCATGCATTCGAAATGGACCGCGGTTCAGCCGTGGCGCTGAGCTTTCGCCTTGGCCAGCGTGGTCTTGCCGGCACCTGGGAGCCCCATCACGAGTATTTTTCTGGCCGTCGATGTCATGCCTCAGATCGACTTTCCGTGGCAAGCCGGCCCGTAAAGCGCCGCCGCGATCCAGGTGCGAGAATTTAGATCGCTGTATCAGCAGGATAGAACGTCGGCGTGCTTCTTGACCGAGATGGTTGGCATCGTTCGTTCAACTTTCCGGACATGCGCTACAGCGCTCGCGCCCGCCAGCCGGGGAACGATCTCTCCTGCTGGATGTCGTCGGCGCGGAAGCCGACCGCCTCCGCCTGCCGCACGCCGGGATGACCGGCCACGTCGTAGAGCTCCTCGATCGTGTGCTCGTAGCGCAGCCACTCGACGGCGTTGCCGGTATCGATGTCGACGACCTGCAGCCCGCAGCGCGGCGACCGCGTCCTTGGCGCGAGAGCCGCTCGTCGAGCGCGAGGCCCTCGAAGGTGCTGGTTGCGGCGCGGCCGCGACAGCCCGATCACCGCGTGGCGGCCGGCGAAGGCGAGCCCGCGCGCATAGCCGGGGCAGAACGCGACCGGCGTGAACGCGCCGCTCGTCGCGATCGACGGTGCCGAACTCGCCGGTGCCGGAGTTGAGCAGCCACAGCCTGCCGTCGTAGAGCCGCGGCGAGTGCGGCATCGACAGGCCGCTCGCCACGATCTCGCCGCTCGCCACGTCGATGACGACGCCGCCGTCGTGGCGCTGCTCGCGCCAGCCGTCGGCGACGTCGGAGCGGCTCACCGCGCTGACATAGGCGGGGCGCGCGCCGTCCATGGCGAGGCCGTTGAGATGGCAGCGGTCCTCCGGCGCCAGCGCGCTGATGAACTGCGGCCGCCACAGCGGCCGGAAGCTTCGCTTGTCGCTCACCGTCGCGAGGCAGGAGAACAGCGTGTTGACGAACACCGGCGCGCGCACGCCGTCGATCTCGCCCATGCCGATGTCGTGGATGTCGTCTGGTAGGTGGTGGAGCGCGAGGCAGACACATACGCCGCGAGCCACGCCGCGAAACTGCGACAGCAGCAGCAGCGGTCCCTTGTCGCGCACCTCTCCGGCCGGAATGCACGTCGGTCATGCGCGATCCTCCTGCAGCAGTCGGTCGCAGATCGGTGCGCGTGCCAAGCGCGTCACGGCCACAAGCCGCTCGACCTATACTCACCCTTGTTAATGTCGAGTAAAATCACCGCCAAAGGCACCGGGGACTTCAACGGCACGCGCGCCGACATCCCCGCAGGGCGACAACGGCACTGCCGCGATGTGGCTGATGGACGGCACCAACGTCACGTTTAGCAATACGTAACTGAACGAGCGGTATTAC
>ERZ1370068.9077-contig-7882_pt1 | contig 81692 bp, 115 predicted proteins | sample MGYA00561227_ERZ1370068 | MGnify/ENA primary metagenome ERZ1370068 (study PRJEB38410, sample SAMEA6850437) | metagenome | study: Metagenomic assessment of the ecological functions of the soil: analysis of the soil microbiota associated with the...
CAAGCCGCGTATTGCCTGCGCCACCGGCGCTGTCGGTCGGAACCTGACCTCGTCCGCCGCCGGGCGCACCGCCACCGCCGCGCCCAGCGCCACGGCTGTTGCCGTCCAGCTGCGGGCTGCCGCACCGGTAGGTTCGCCAGGTGAAGGCCGCCGTCGCGCGCGCGAGATCTCGACCGCCTGCTTCTGCAGCACGCGCAGCAGCTCGGCCTGCGTGCCGAGGCGCGGATCGTTCGCCGGAAAGACGTAGGCGGCCGGGCCTTCGACCTTCGGCTTCAGGATCGAGCGCTTGCTCTTGTCGTAGAAGTTGCGCAGGAAGTAGATGCGGTTGTTGGCGAAGTGGTTGAGCGAGACGAGGAGTCCGGTCTGCTCGTAGTTGTTGTTGTTGCGCAGCGACCAGCGCACGCGGCTGGGCGCCGGGTTCTGCCGGAACCAGGTGCGCGACGGTGTCGGTCGGCCGACAGCGTCCGTTCCTCGGTGTCGGCGCTGCCGCCGTTGCCGAACGTCTCATACAGGCGGCTGATGCCGTTGTGCGTCGCCGCCATGAACATCAGGTAGCCGGGCGACCAGGTGTCGAAGGTGCCCCACGCGAACACGCCGGGCATGCCCATGCGCGTCATCTCGTTGACGTTGTTCCAGCCGATCAGGTGCCACTCGTTGGTCAGGATCGGATCGAGCCAGGCGTTGTAGGGGCCGTTGCCGATCGTGTTGTCGTAGAGCAGCGCCACCGACTCGTGCAGGTCGTGCAGCACCTGCGCCTTCCACCCGAGGTAGGTGTCCAGCACGTTCTGGTCGACAGCTTCAGCGTGAGCCCCATCGCGTCGCGGTTGTTGTCGTGCTGCACGTAGTGGCCCCAGTAGACGTTGCTCATCGGCGTCTCTTCGGGATGCTTCTTGCGCCACTCGTAGGCGTCGACGATGCGGTCGCGGCCGTCGACTTCGACGACCGGCGTGATGAGCGTGATGACGTGCTCGCGGATGTTGCGGACGTAGAGGCTGTCGTCGACCGCCAGCCGGTAGGCCAGCTCCATCAGCGCCGTCGGCGCGCCGGCTTCGGTCGAGTGGATCGTGCCGGTGATGTAGTAGACCGGCGCGGCGCGCTTCGCGATCTCGTCGGCCAGCGCGTCGTCGAACTTGATGGTGCGCGGGTCGGCGAGCTTCGCGAGGTCGGCCTTGTTCGCGTCGAGCTTCGCCATCAGCGCTTCGGACGCGACGGCGACGGCGATCATCTCGCGGCCCTCTTCGGTCGTGCCGATGCGTGAAGACCTTCACGCGCGGCGTCGACTTGGCGAGCAGCCGCATGTAGTCGTACACCTCTTTGAGTACGGCAGCTTGCCTTCCGCGCCGGCGACGTCGCCGAGGATCGGCCTTCGGCGTCGGGATCCGTCTTCGACGCCGGGCAGGTAGTCGGTCGAGCGGCGAGCCGAAGAAGGCCTCGGTCGCGTATCTTTGATTCCTCTTCGTGTAATTCTCGTCGATGGGCTGGTTCGGATCGCGCCCCCGGCCTGGCCGTGGCGAGATCGGCCGGCGCGCTGGGCGGCCTTGCTGCGTGCTTCGCCGTGCTGCCACGGGCGCCGTGAGGCACGCGACGGGCGCGAGGAGTCGGCACCTACGCGCTTGAGATGGATCATGGGTGGAGATTGTATGCCACGGATGAACGCCGAGCGATCTTCCGTCGGGAGACCATGGGAACGAACAGCGGAACTGTCACGATCTCGCGCAGAGGACGGGGAGGAGCGGAGGACGGGGAGCTGAACACGCCGCGGATGACACGAACAACGCGGACCCGACGATCATGGCGGCGAAGACGATTGAAGAAGATGGCCGCCGGCAGACGTATTCGACGGGCCCGTCAGGCGCGCCACGCCAGTGCGCCGTGTGCGGGCGCGTATGCGCCGGCGCAGCAGGTCCTTGCCGTAGTCGTTGCCGTTCGGCGTGCGCACGACGACGTGGATGTGCTCGTGGTTCGGCACGTTCGGGTTCGCGGCGAGCTGCCGCAGGTTCGCCGGCGTCTGGTGATCGAACTCGATCGAGGATCACCGGGCTCTGAATGCGGTAGTAGAACACGCTCGTCCGGATCGGTCCTGCCGATCCAGGCGAACGAGGTCCGCGTCGAGGTGCTGCTGCGACCTCGCTCCATCTTCACTCGCGCGTGCCCGTCGTCCATGTTGCCGACGTAGAGCGCGATCAGGTCGACAGCTGCTGTCGCTGCGCGTCGGAGAGATCCGCGCCATGATGCCGGCCTGCGGGACGACCGCGTTGTCCTTCCACGCTTCGGTCAGGTTGTTGTTGCGCGGTCTTCGTCGGCCGCGAGGATCGCCCTCGGCGCGCTGCGCCTCGGTCGAGCGCGTTGACGAACGCGAGGCCGCGGTTCTGCTCGTCCTGCAGGACCGAGCGTCCCTTGTACTTGCCGGACGGTCGCGATCACCGGCTCCGAGCCGGCGAAGAACGGCGTCATCACCACCTGGTCGCCGAGCACGAAGTAGTTGACGATCGCGTGATGGCCGTCGAGCTGCCAGCCCCAGGGCTCGGTCGCCGACGGCTTCCCATCACCGTGAGGTGATAGCGCCACTCGCCGTATCGCTCGAAGTCGTTGCCGTTCAGCTCGCCGAGCGTCTCGTTGAGCCGCATGATGTCGCGCGTCTGCTTCAGCCCGCGCGCGCTCAGCGCGGCGCGGAGCAGGCGCGAATCGCCGCCTGCGCTGCGCCGCCGTCATCTCGAGGAAGCTGACGCCCTGGCGCACGTAGAAGTGCTGATTCATCCACTTCCGCCACTCGTCGTCGTCGACGCCGAACGTGCGTTTTGTCCGCGCTGCGCTGGCGTGAGCGCGGCGAGGAACGCGTCGGCCGCCTTCCGGACGGGCTCGGTCGACACGCCGGTCGAGCGGATGCCGAACAGACCCGTCCGATCTTCCCGTCGTGGTGATGCCTTTGAACGGCTCGGTGAGACCGGCTTTCGAACCGCAGCGATCGCTCCGAAGCCGGTGGCTACGCGACCGCGGTCGTGAGCGAGAGCCCGCGAACCCCTGCGGAGCGTCCAAAGCTGAATCTTTGCATGCGCGCATGATACCTCGGAGCAGCGCTACACTGCACCATGACACTCACTCGCCGCGAACTCGGCAAGCTCATCTCACCGTCCCGGCCGCCGGGCTGTTCCCGCGCGACACCTTTCGCGGCGCTGCTTTGGCCGCAGTTGCGGTCGCCGCGAAGCCCGACTCGGCGTGGGCCGGCGTGCAGATTTCGGGACATGAACGTGCCCGGCACAACTACGGCGGCGCGGACGATGCCGGTTGACGAGTGATCGCGAAGACGGCGCAGCTCGGCGTCGAGCGCGGTCGAACTGCGGTCGCAGCCGATCGAGCTGTTCATGGGCGCGCCGCAGACGGTGCTTCGAGCCCGGGACGCGGACCGCGCGGCGCAGAAGGCGGCCGAGGACCTGCGCGCGTGGCGGCTGAAGACCGACCCGGCGAAGGCGCGTCAGCGGCGCGCAAGAAGTTCGACGAAGCCGGGATCAAGATCGACGTCGTCAAGTTCGACAGCATCTACAACTTCACCGATCCGGAGATGGACTACGCGTTCAACGCTGGCGAAGGCGGCCGGGCGCGCGCGCGATCTCGTGCGAGCTCGAAGCCGACGGCGCGAAGCGGTCGGCCAGTTCGCCGACAAGCACAACATCGATGGTCGGCTATCACGGCCACACCAAGACGGCCGAGGCGATGTTCGAGGAGGCGTTCGCGCTACGCGAAACACAACGGCGCCAACCTCGACATCGGCCACTACATCGCCGGCAGTCTCGGCAACCCGGTGGACTTCATCCAGAAGCACCACGATCGCATCACGCACATCCACGTCAAGGATCGGAAGACGCGCGAACGGCGTGACGGCGCGAACGTGCCGTTCGGCCAGGGCGACACGCCGATCAAGGAGGCGCTGCAGGCTGATCCGCGACAACAAGTGGCCGATCCAGGCGACGATCGAGTTCGAGTACACGGTGCCCGCAGGGCTCGGACCGCATGGCCGAGATGGCCAAGTGCGTCCAGTACTGCAAGGCTGCCTGCAGAGCAGCACGGGCCGGGCCTTTAGGCCCGGCGCCGCCGCAGCGTGCGGAGGTCGAGGCTGGAGGTTGGAGGCTGGTTCCGGAAAGCTTGAGGCTTTTCGGATCGAGTAATCGAGGGGTGTGTTACTCCCCTCGATGCGCATGAGCCAGATTGCTGATGCTTTTCGGAAAACCAACCTCCAGCCTCGTCAGCGATCGACCTGGTCCAGCATCCAGATCTCGCTGCGCGATTCCGGTCATCGGCAGCAGCAGATGCGTGGCGGTGACGGCGATGTCCATCTGCACCGTCCGCGGCGTCAGCAGGAACTGCGCCGGATCGGAACGACGTCACCGGGAACGGGTCGCCAATCGGCAGCCCGTCGCGTCGTCGAATCGCCGTGCCCAGACGTTGGCGACGCCGGTGCGATTCGACACGAAATAGAGGATCCGCCCGTCCGGTCCCCAGCGCGGCTTGTCGTCGAACCACGAGCCGTCGGTGATGGCCTGCCACGGGCCGCCGGCCGCCGGGACGACGTAGACGGTCGACGTCGAGGCGTACGACAGATCGTGCGCGAGGAACGTGATCCAGCGCTGATCCGGAGAGAACCGCTGGTTGAAGAGATTGCGCTTGGGATCGGACGCGATGACACGGACAGATCGGATCGGCCGGCCTCGCTCGCGCTCGAGACGGACACGAGGCACGTCGAGTAGCGCTCCGACTGGACTGAAGCGGCAGGCACCGAGGATCGCTCCGCCCATCCTTCGACCAGTCGAACCCCTGCATCTCGACCCGGCTCGGCTTCGTCAACACGCGCGCGCCGCTGCCGTCGCGCATTGAGCACGCGCGAGCGCGAGCCGGTTGTCCCGCGTCGGCACACCGCGAGAACGCGAGCCTGCGCGCCGTCGGGAGACCAGCGCGGCTTGAGCGAGCCGCGCAGTCCGTGCTCGCCAGCAGCAGCCGCTCCCGCCCTTCGCTCGATCGATCGTTCCCACAACTCGTTGCGGCCGGCCCGCACCGTGCGATAGGCGACCTTCGAGCCGTCGGCGCGCGCGTCGAAGTCCACTTCTCCCGTGCTGCCGTCGCGTGATGGGATGCGGCTCGCCGGTGAAGCGGCCCGTCGGCGAGGTCGAACGGGAACGCCCACAGCCTCGTCCGGCTCGACGTCGCCGTGAAGAGCAGTCTCGTGCCGTCCGGCGAGAGCGCCATGTTGGTCTCTTCGCCGGCGCCGGTCGTCAGGCGTTCGGGGCCATCGAGCCACTTCTCCGTCACCGGATCGACGGTGATGCGCCAGATGTTCTGGCGTATCGCCGGCGCGCCCCTCGAAATAGATGCTACGGCGGGACTCGCGCCCAGACGAACCTGCCCGGCGCGTGACGCTCGCGAGGTCCCGCTGCATCGCGCGCCGGATATCGCGGCGGCGACCGTGGCTGCCGCCGTCGAGCGGCACGGTGCACGAATCGTCATCACCGGCCTGCGCGTCGTTCCCCAGCACGGAGATCCGCTTGACCGTCGGGATGCCAGGCCGCATGAACAGCGCTGAACTGACCGAGCACGTCGGGGCGGACGGGACGCGGCGGCCGTCCGTCGAGGCCGACCGACGTAGATCGCCGGCAGGTCCGGGCAGCACCGCCGATCGCTTGAAGAGAATGCGGCGTCCCGTCAGGAGACCAGCGCGGCTCGTAGCCGAAGCTCGAGACGAGCCGCTCGGCACGCCGCCGCTCGCGCAGGATCGACGTGCAAGCCGCCGCCATCGCGCTCCGAGCCGGAACACGATCGACCGCCCGTCGGGCGACCACTGCGGCTGCGACTCGTTGGCCTCTGACGTGGTCAGCCTGACCGGATCGGGATCGCCCGAGACGCTGCTTCCAGAGGTCGGCGTTTCCCGGCTCGGTCGCTCGCGTAGACGATCCACTGGCCGTCAGGCGCCCACGAGGCGTCGCGCGGCAGCGTCGCCTCGTCGTAGGTGATGCGCTGCAGGGTTCGCCGCGGCTGCGGTCCGGACCCGCAGGCCGGAGCAGCGTCACGGCGACGACACGCTCCACGACGCCAGCCGTCGCCGCGACGAGCGCCGGGCCGAGCCGCCAGCGCATGGCCGCCGCGCGGAGCGGTCGCGAGCCTCCGATCGCCCGGCGCGCGCCGAGGCCGCGCTGGAAGGACTCGAGCCAGCGATCTCGTCGTCGCCGACGCGGCATCCTCGGGATCCGTCGCAGGCTCCGGAGCAGACTGCCAGCGCGGTGCTCGCGGTCTCGTTCCGCAACTCGACGGGACGATCCGTGCAGGTCCGCACGCTCGCGACGAATCGATAACCGTGACCGGGGATGGTGACGACGAAGTCGTGCTGGTCGGGACGTTGGCCCAGCGCACGCGCCGCAGCGACGAGATCTGGCGCGCCAGGTTGTTCTCGTTGACGGCGGTGCTCGGCCACACGCGGTTCAGCAGCTCTTCTTTGCTGACGATGCGGTCGCGGTGCTCGAGAGAGGACGACGAGGACGTCGAACGTCTTCGACGTGATCGGCACGGCCCGGCCGTCCCGCCACAGCCTGCGCTTGACGGGCATCGACCACGAACGGACCGAACCTGGCATCCGCCCCGATCTTCCGCTCTGGCACCCTGCGCGGGCCCCGAACCGTCGCTCTCGGCGCGATGCTGTCATCTCGGCCGGGCGAAGTCAATCGGCCTTCTCCGCGGCCTGCAGGCGTTCTGCAACGCGAGACAGCAGGCCCGACGCGCCTGGCGACTGCGCTGTCCCGCGCGTCGGTTCTCGGCTGCAATTTACTCGCGATCATGGAGCAGAAGTGCTGGCGAACATGCCAGCGCCGCAGCGTATCGCATAGCGCAACGACCACCTTTCAGGTCTTTTCACATCTTTTCATCGGCGCCCGTTATAGACACCCGCCGTCACGTCTGCGTAGGGTCCGGCCAGCAGTCCACCGCTTTCGACGAGGAGGAGAACGTCGTGATGCAATCGCTGTGCTAGGCGTCGTGCTGCGCTGTGGCGATCGCCGTCCTTGGCCTTCCGGGCCTGATTCAGGCCCAGGGCCTCACCGGCCAAATCTCCGGGCACCGTCACCGACGCGTCCGGCGGCGTGCTGCCGGGCGTCACCGTCACCATCAAGAACGCCGGCACGCGGCCTGACGCGCGAAACCGTGACCGGCGACCGATGGCGCGTTCCTGTTTCCCGACCTGCTGGCCGGCACGTTCGACCTGACCGTCACCATGCAGGGCTTCAAGAGCTACGAACAGAAGGGCATCGTGCTCGCGTCCACCGACCGCATCGCGCGCTGCGCGCGATCGCGCTCGACGTCGGCGGCGTGGCCGGAGACGGTCTCGGTGCAGGCCGAAGCCGTCAGGTGCCAGACGACCAACGGCGCGCGCGCTCGGGTCTGATCACGCGCGACAACATCGAGGACATCGCGCTCAAGGGACGCGACTTCGCGGGCATGCTGAAGCTCGCTGCCCGGCGTCATCGACACCGGCAACCGTGAAGCGCCGGATGGGGCAGAACATGGGCGGCCTCGTCGATCAACGGCCGCGCGTCGTTCAACTTCTCCTACGACGGCGTGACCAACAAGGACACCGGGCCAGAACAGCGGCGAACTACGCGGCGCCGCGCGCTCGACTCGATCGCCGAGATCCGCGTGCAGACGTCGAACTTCCAGGCCGAGTACGGCCGCAGCTCCGGCGCGACGATCACCGTCGTCACCGCGCAGCGGCTCGAAGGACTTCCACGGCAGCGCGCGCGTACTACAAGCGCGACGATGCGCTGGAACGGGAACGAGTACCAGCGCCAGCGTGCTGTGCGGCCAGGGACAGACGGCCCAGTGCCAGCCGCCGCTCTATACGTTCGACAACACGGCCTGGACGCTCGGCGGTCCGGTGCTGATTCCCGAGGCGCGACTTCAACAAGGGGCGCAACAAGCTGTTCTTCTTCTGGTCGCAGGACCTGCTGTCGCGGACCGATCCGGGCAGCCTGAATCAGCGGCGCGTGCCGACGGCGCTCGAGCGGCAGGGCGACTTCTCGCAGACGTTCGACAACCAGGGCCGGCTGATCTTCATCCGCGATCCGCAGCTGGCGGCAACTGCGCAGCCGACGACGCGGCGGCCCGGCGTGCTTCCCGAACAACGTGATCCCGGCCAACCGCATCGACGCGAACGCGCGGGCGCTGCATGAACCTGTTCCCGCTGCCGAACGCCGTCGATCCGACCGGCACCAATCAATACAACTACGTCGTTCCAGACCGTGCAGGACTGGCCGCGCAACGATCAGGTGCTGCGCGTGGACTGGAACGTCGCGCCGAAGACGACGGCGTACGGACGGCTGCAGTTCGGGCTACGAGAAGCGCGCCGGCGGCGTGTCGCTCCTCGGCTCGACCGGGCGGCTGGCCGCAGATGCCGACGCAGCTACGAGATCGACACCGTCAGCTACGTCGAACACGCTGCTGCACACGTTCAATCCGACGCCGTTCGGCGGAGTTCACGGTCGGCGTCAACTGGGCGCACCAGAACACGAGCGCCGTTCGACGAGTCGGCGCGCGACTGCGAACGACCGCCGGGTGGTGCTGCCGGGCATGCCGCAGTTCTTCCCGCAGGCGAATCCCGCTGCCACCTGCTGCCGCAGGCGTCTTCACCGGCGGCGTGCCACGCGGCAACACCGTCGCTGCGTCGTTCGGCGTCGAGCAGCGCTTGCCGTTCTTCGGCTTCAACACGCTGTTCAACGTCTCGGGCAACGTCACGAAGATGAAGGGCGCGCACACCATGAAGACCGGCGTCTTCGTCGAGCGCACGACGCGTCCCGCGCGCGCGGTCGTCGAGCTTCAACGGGACGTTCAGCTTCAACACCGACGCCGTCGAACCCGCTCAACACGAACGTCGGCTTCGCGAACGCGCTGCTCGGCGCAGTCACGCAGCACCAGGAGTCGGACGGCCACCCGTCGCGCGCACGGCGAGTTCTTACAACACCGAGTTCTACGCGCAGGACAACTGGCGCGTCGAAGCGGAACTTCACGCTCGACGCCGGCGTGCGCTTCTACTACATGACGCCGACGCAGAGCGCGGGCGATCAGGTGGCGGCGTTCGTGCCCGGCGACTGGACCGCCGGACAGGCGCCGAGCGTCTTTCAGCCGATCTCCACGCCGCAGGGCGCGCGCGCGCCTCGAATCCGGTGACGGGCGAGATCTTCCCCGCCGTCTACATCGGCCGGCTCGTGCCCGGACTCGGGCGACTTCACCAACGGCATGCAGGTCTACGACGGCACGCCGCAGGAGAACTCGCCGTTCCGCGCCGCGCCGCGCGTCTCGTTCGCCTGGGACGTCACGGGCGACGGCAAGACCGCGGTCCGCGGCGGCGCCGGCGTCTTCTACGACCGCTACGCCGACGACAACATCCTCGATCTGATCGGAGCTGCCGCCGGTGCTGAACACCTACACGACGAACTACACGACGATGCAGCGAGCTGCTCGGCGAGCCCGCTGACGGCGACGCCGACCGCGGTGCGCGGCGATCGAGGACGTTCGATGCCGCCCGTCGTCTACAACTGGAGCCTCGGCGTCCAGCGCGATATCGGCTTCGAACCTGGTCGGCGACGCCGCCTACGTCGGCAACGCCGGCCGCAACCAGCTGCATCGGCCGTCGATCTCAACGGCCGGCCGTACGGCTACGCGTATCAGCCGTCGAGCCTCGATCCGACCAACGTCGTCGGCGGCCAGGCGCAGCCGCTGCCCGACGATCTTCCTGCGGCCGTACCGAGGCTACGGCGCGATCCACGCAGCGCGAGTTCACCGGCTACTCCGACTATCACTCGCTGCAGTTCGCGGTGAACCGCCGCGCGGTCGACCGACGGCCTGTCGGTCGGCGCCGCCTACACCTACCAGCTGGTGAACAAGAACCTCGGGCACGATCGATCCGTTCATCGACTGACAACCGCGCGCGCAACTACACGTCGAACGGGCGGCGGCCGCACGCGCTCGTGTTCAACTACTGTACGAACGCGCCGAAGCTGAGCCGGACGTGGGACAACGTCGTCGTCAAGGCGGTCTTCGACAACTGGCAGTTCTCCGGGGTGACGCACCATCACGAGCGGCACGTATGGCGCGCTTCAGCTACAGCTACGCCAACGTGCCGACCGGCGCGCTGCAGCGGCACCGGCGCGCATCAACGGCGGCGCCAGCCGCGTCGGTCATCGTCTGCGATCCGAATTTGCCGCGCGGAGCAACGCACGTTCGAGCGGCAGTTCAAGACCGAGTGCATCGCGCCGCCCACGGATCAGTACCGGCTCGGCACGGCGACCGAACGACGAGTATCTCGGCCCCGGCTACATGAACTGGGACATCTCGGTGTTCAAGAGCGTGCCGATGGGCGGGCTCGCGGCGGCTCCAGCTGCGCGTCGAGCTCTACAACGCGTTCAACACCGACCAGTGGACCGGCGGTCAACACCAACGCGACGTTCGACTACACGACCGGCGCGCTGACCAACGCGAACACGTTCGGCGGTCTGAACGGCAACACCAACAGCGCGCGACGCATCCAGCTCGGCGCGCGGTTCACGTTCCTGAGATTGCCCCATGCCGCCGCCGAACGCGCGGACGTCGAGAATCCTCCCTCACGACGTCCGCGCGTTCGGCAGGCGGTGCGCGTGCGGCGCTGGAGCCGGAGGCCGGAGGCTGGCAGGCTGGTCTCGGAAAGCTCGAGGCTTTTCAGATCGAGTAATCGAGGGGCGTGCACTCCCTCGATGCTCAATCCAGATTGCTACAAGCCTTCCGGAAACCAGCCTCCAACCTCCAGCCTCCAACCTCCGCAGCCGTCTACCAAGCCTCCAGCCTCCGCAGCGTAAGATCTAGGCATGTCGAAGATCGTCGTCATCACCGGCGGCAGCTCGGGTATTGGCGCGGCACTGGGTGAGTTGCTCGCCTTTCAGGGACACGAGGTCGTGCGCGTCGCGCGGCGCAGGCAGGCCTCGAGGAGGTCGCGGCCCGCTGTGAGGGGCGCGCGCACGTGCAGGTCGCCGACGTACCGATCGCGCGCAGGTCGCGCGTGTCGTGGACGAAACGCTGCTCGACCGGTTCGGCCGCATCGACGTCCGGGTCAACAACGCCGGCCAGGGCATCTCGCGCAATGCCGTCGGAGCTCACCGACGACGACCTCGGATTCGGTGATGCGCGCGAACGTGCACTCGGCGCTCTACGGCATGCAGGCGGTCCTCCCGCACTTCAAGCAGCGCGGCGACGGACAGATCATCAACATCTCGTCGCTGCTCGGGCGCGTGCCGTTCGCGACGATCCGATCGGCCTATTCGGCCGCGGAAGCACTTCCTGAACGCGCTCACGGCCATGATGCGGGCCGAGGTGCAGGCGACGCACCCCGGCATCCAGATCATCGCTCGTCTCGCCCGGCGTCGTGCGGACCGACTTCGGCCTCACGCGCGGCACGGCGGTCCCGACTCCGCGATCGTTCCCGCGAGTCGCAGAGCGCCGACGAGGTGGCGGCGGTCATCGCGCGCGTGATCGAGACCCGTCAGCCCGGACGTCTACACGCGCCCCGCCGCCGGCATGATCGCGAACGTACGCGGAAGTCGGCGCGGACCCGTCCTGATCGCCGTGCCGGGGCGCCCGGCCTACGGCGCCTCGCGCCTCGCGCCTCGCACCTCGCGCCTCGCGCTCGCACCGCGCCCCGCGCCTCGCGCCTTCGCGCCTCGCGCCTCGCGCCTCGCGCCTCGCACCTCGCACCTCGCACCTCGCGCCTCGCAACTTCGCACCTCACGCACCTCGCGCCTCTTCGCTCACCGCACGTAACGATTCCCTGCGTCGCTGCGCGCGGAGACCGAACACCTGGCGGCGCTCGGCACGTGCGGCTCCTTCGGACCGTCGACGTCGTCGTTGCGCACCTTGAGGTGCTCGATGATCGGCGAGCCGCTCGTCGGGCGACAGCAGCGGGCCGATCAGGCCGTGCGCGGGCGGATCGCCTTCCTTCCACGCCTTGTAGCCGCGTGTTGAACTCGTGGCCGGTGTTGTGATTGCCCGTCGTGTCGACGTGTCGAACACCCAGAAGCCGCTGTCGGGCTGCTTCAGTCCCAGCTTTCACGGTGTCGTACTTCGCGGCTGCCGACGCGGAACGTCTTCGGGCCGCTCGGCGACCGGCGACGAGCAGGTCGTAAATCGTCGGCACCGATCCGTTGTGGAGGAACGGCGCCGTCGCCCACATGCCCGCGAGCGGACGCGGCTTGTATGACGGCGACCACCTGCGGCAGGTCGAGGCGTGCCGAAGCCGTCCCATGTCGTCCTGCTGCGCCGGCGTGAGGCCAAGATCCGCGTAGGCCTTCTCGCGGATCAGCATGCCGAGGTAGCTCAGGCCCCGCGCCGACCGAGAGGCGCGTCGGGATCGATCTCCGACAGCTGCCTGCGCCATCGCGGCGTCGAGCCCGGCGAGCTGCTTCTCGCAGGGCGGCGATCTGCGCGGCGTTGTCGCCGGGATCGTCGCCTTCAGCCGCGCGATCTCGGCGTTGCAGGCGCGCGTCTGCGCGCTCGGTTCCAGACGCGTCAGCTCTTGCGCGCGACCGGCGCGAAGGTCGTCGGCGGTGAGCCCGGTCTTCGTGAGGTCGACCTCGGCGCGTCGTAGAAGTTCAGCGCCGTGTTCGGATCGGTGCCGATGTCGTCGACGCACAGCGTCTTCACGATCCACTCGGATCGGCCGGGCCCCTTGAGCGGCGAGTTGCGCGCCTTGATGCGCGGGCGGCGCGATGTGCGGGCCGTGGCACTGCGACGCAGTGCTTGTCGAAGAGCTCCTTGCCGCGCGCGGCCTTCGCGCGATCGATCGGTCCGAGCACGTCTTCGTTCCACGCCGGCGGCTGCAGCTTGCCGCAGCGTCAGCTCGATCGTGTGCAGGTTGTCGAGGAGCGCCGAGGAGCGGAAGCGCTGGTCCGGCCGGCAGCGGATTGCCGTAGCGATCGAGCAGCGCGTATTTCGCGCCCGTGCCCATCGTCTCGCCGATGTTGCGCGCCATCGGCTGGCTGACCGACGCGTTATGCTGCACCCAGTCGAACTTCCAGATGTTCCAGACCGGCGGATAGTTCACCGGCGCGTTGCCGACGGCGTAGTTCGCGCGCCTCGAGGTGATCGCCGAACACGGTGTTGGCGATGCGCGCGAGCGCGTCGGTGCGGCCGTAGCCTTCCTCGGTCGGCACGAGGCCGTGCCACTTCTCGTTGCACGCCATCTTGCCGAACTGCCCCGCGACGTTCGAGCATCTGCCGCGCGCAGCGCCCAGCGTCCGCCGCGTGTGCTCGGGCCCGAGCACCGCGTCGGCGAAGCGGTTGAACTTCATCGGATTGACCAGCGTGCCGAGCAGCGAGGCGGCGAGCGTCGGCACGAAGTGGCCGATGTTCGCGTTGGTGAACGCGTGCAGCGCCGACCCGCCGTCGATGCGCAGCGCCGTCGTCCGGCCGTTGCGGCGTGACCTCGATCTGCCCGGTGTGGCAGGCGGCGCAGGTGATGTCGAGCAGCTCTTCGTTCAGCTGCTGGTCGTAGTGCCTTCGTGAAGCCGACCGGCAGGCCGTCGGGGTTCCGCGCGCGTCACGCCGTCGACGACGAATCCGTAGCGCCGCATGATCTGCGGATCGGACAGCTTCGTCGTCGACCAGGGCATCTCGAGATTGCGGAACCAGCTGTAGCGCAGCGTCCTTCAGCACGCGCGCCCTGCGCCGTGTAGTAGTAGGTCTGGCGCGCGCGCCGCCTCGACGCCCGGCCCCCAGCCCTGATCCGGCATAGACGACGCGATCGACCGTCTCGGTCGGCAGCATGCCGACGCCGCGGTTGGTCTGCACGATCAGCACAGGCGGCCAGTCGCGGCCGGCGAGCGCGCGAGCACGCCGAGCCGCGACCACCGCCAGGCGACTTGACGACCGTCCCGATGCGTGATCGCGCCGAGCCGGCTGCACCAGCGACGGCCTGGCGGCCGGCGCGGGACGGCGCCGCCGCTCAGGCGCGCCTTGCGGCTCGCCGACTCCGCGACCCAGCGCGCGCGGTTGATGCTGCCGATCGGCCGATGGTCCGGCAGCGCGATACTTCGTGACGTCGATGAACCACGCCTCGCACTCCGCGTCGGCGGCAGCATCGACTTCGGCTGCAGCGTGAGCCGTCCCACGGTGTAGAACGGCGCCTGCGCCTCCGGCCACTCGACGCTCGCGTTCTCGACCCAGAACGTCGGCGTCGCGCGCTCTGCCCGTTGACGCGTCATGCGCGACGGCTCGAGCAGCTGGATCGCGAAATCGAAGCTGGCCTGCGGCGGATCGCTCGTTCACGTGCCGCAGCCAGCTCGTCGCGCGAGCACGTTCTGCGCCCTCGCCGATCGGCCGCCCGGCGTTGTCGGGCGCCGGGCGTCGCCGAGAACTTCACCGCCTCGTCCCGGCCGTGCAGGAACGGCACGTTGCTCCAGTAGCGCGTCTGCTGGTATGGCTGCAGTGCGCCGTGCTGCTGCCGGAGGCCGCGCACGGCGGTCTGGAAGAACCCCTTCAGATCCGTGAACGACAGCGACAGCAGCGCCCGCAGGTGGCCGAGCAGCCGCCCGCTGCCCAGCACGCGCATGAACGCCGCGAACGCGTGCGCGTCGTTGATCGGAAAGGTCGGCGCGTTGTTCATCGAGTAGTCGAGCCGCGTCGCCTCGGCCCGACCACGCCCGCCGGGCACGTCGACGCGCGAACGACAGCGCGCGGACGTCGGGACTGGAATCGTTCTGGAACGTCGACGCGGCGTTTGCGAAGCGGACGGTCGCCGGATAGACGCCCGGCTTCGCGAACAGCCCGCGCGCGAGCCGCGCGGCCAGCGCCGGCGTCGCCGTGCGGCGTTCGCGACGTCGAACACCTCGAGCGTCGCGCGCACGCACACGCCCTTCGTGTGCGTGCCGCGGCCGAGCGGCCGCTTCTGCTGCCGCGCGAACCGCGCCTGTGCGGCGAGGATGCCGGCCACGATGTCGGCGATGTCTTGCTGTTCGGTCGGGAGCTTGCGCTCGAAATCCATCGTCGTGCGTCATCCAGTCTCGGACAAGCAGCGTCCGTGCGGCGATGAGATCGGCCGTGTTCAGGCCCTCGCTGAACCAGCGGTAGACGGGCTCGCAGCACGGCGCGCGCGCCGGGCATCGCGCCCCGACGCGAGCAGCAGCCGCGCGAGCGACGGTCGCCGCGCGCAGCTCGAGCGATGCGCGCCTGCTGCTGCCGCGACGACGTCGAGCGCCAGCCGCAGGCTCGTCTTCGGCCGCCCGCTTCGTCGCCGTTGAGCAGCAGCAGCTCGCCGCGCACGCGGTGCAGCTCGGCGAGGAAGCCGCGCTCGATCGGTCCGCTCGGCGTGCGCGAACCCTTCCGTCGACGACCGCCAGCCCCTCGTCGGCGCGCCCGTCGCGCAGCAGCGCGTCGGCCGTGCAGCGACAGGAACATCGTCCGCGTCAGGCCCGAGCGGAGCGCGTGCAGCGCGTCGAGCGCTGGCGCGCGAGCTGCGCGGCGCCGTCTCGGCGGTGCGCCCCTGCACGGCCATCGCCGAGGCCCTGGAAGCCGCGCGCCCACTCGGCCTCCTGCGGGAACTCGTACTCGCGGCAGAGCGCGATGATCTCGTCGCCGAGCATGATCGCCTCGGCGGTCTCGCCGCGATAGAGATGCACGCCCTGCGCGACGATCAGGGCGAAGACGAACGTCACCGGCTGCCGCTGCGATGCGGCCGAGCGCGATCGTTTCGCGCGCTGCGCGCCATCGCGCGGTCGGGATAGCCCGAGCGCCCACAGCGGCCGCGCCGACATCGCGCGCGCGACCATGCCGGGATCGATGCCGAATGTAGTCGTTGTAGGCCTCGTGCTGCGCCGGCATCGTGGAGCTCGCGCGCCGCTCGAGCAGCCGGCTCGACTCGGCGAAAGTCGCCCGCGAACTCCGCGGTCACGCCGGCGACGTGGTGGACCGCCATCAGGAACGCCGGCTGCCGCGACTGCTCGGCCTGCCGCATCAGCGTCGCGGTCTGTTCGTGCACGAGCGCGAGATCGCCGCGGATCATGTTGAAGAACGTCAGGTTCCACAGCACCGGGAAGAGCTCGGGCGGATCGCCGAGCTGCTGGCAGAGGCGCGCGCGCGCGCGTGAACGTCGACTCGAGCTCGGGCGCCGCCCATCCCTTGACCGATCGCAGCGCGAGGCCGCGGATCATCTGGAGGCCCGAGCTCCAGCTGCAGGCGCTCGGGGCCTTCAGGCAGCGGCGCCCAGTCCGTCGAGTCCGCGCTCCGCGAGCGACAGCGCGCTTCGCGGAAGCCGAACAGCGCGGCCGCGCGCGCCGCGCGGCGATGAAGAACTCTCGCGCTCGGCGGCGAAATCGCGCGCGGTCTCGTACAGCACCGCCAGCGCGCGCGGCGATCGGCGGCGCCTCCCGTGCCGTAGTGCGAGCGCCAGCGCGCGCGACGATCGCCTTGCCGAGCGCCACGCGCCGCGTCGGCTGCAGCGACGCGTAGAGCACGTTCTGATAGCAGCACGTGCACGAAGCGGTAATCGAGCGTCAGCGTGCCGTCGGGGAACTCCTGCTCGTCGCCGCGCGCTGACGAACACGTGCACGCGCTCCGAGCTGTCTCGAGGCGCTCCTCGACCTCCGCCGGATCCATCTTGAGCGCTTCCGGCGATGATCGCCGAGTCGAACTCGACGCCCTGCACGCTGGCCGCCAGCAGCAGACGGCGATCCTGCTCGTCGACCTGCTCGATCTTCCGCGCGATCATGCCGCGCACCGACTCGGGCAGATCGTCCGGCACCTCGGCACGCCGCGCGCGACGGTCCAGGTGCCGTCCTGCTGACGATCCCGCCAGTGTCGCGCAGGTAGCGCAGGAGATCGACCATGAAGAGCGGGCTGCCCTCCGTCTTCGCGTGGATCGATCGGCGGCGAAGCCGCGCGGGAAGGCGATGGCCGGGAAACTCGAGCGACGAGATAGCGCTCGACGTCGGCCGGCTCGAGAAACCCGAGCGCCAATCTCCTCGAACAGCACCGCGCGACTGCAGGTCGCTGCGGATCGCCAGGAACGGATGGTTGCGCCAGCGCCATGTCCGCCGGACGGTAGCTGGTCAGCACCAGCACCCGCATGTCGGCGAAGCGGCCGGCCAGGTAGTTCAGGATGTCGACCGTCGAGATGTCGGCCCAGTGCAGATCGTCGATGAACGAGCACGACCGGCTGCAGCGCGCGAGATCTCCTGCAGCAGCGCGCCGAGCTCGCGCTTCATCCGCTCCTGCGATGGCGCGGGTTGTGAGGGATCGCCGGACGGCGTCGCCACCTGCGTGCACCACGTCGGGGCCGCGGTCATCACGAGTGCGTCGAAGGTGGGGCCGTCGGACCCGCGCAGCAGCGCGTCGATCGCATCCAGGATCGGCAGTACGCTTCCGCACCGGCAAGGCTTTCAGAGCAGCGCCCGCGTGCGATCACCGGATCGTTCCCCGGTCGGCCGCGGTCCACGGATGAAATCCTCGATGAGGCTCGGTCTTGCCGATGCCGGGCCTCGCCCGTGACGGCCACGGATCGCCCCGGACTCCACGCTTCACGCGCGCATACGCGCGCTGCTGCAGCCTGCCTCGTTGGGCGCGTCGCGCTCCAACGGTGGTCGTCTTGGGTTCCATGCCGGGGATGCGCGCAGTATACTCCGCGCCGTGCGCAAAGCTCCCCGCAACCTGGTGCACCGTCCTCGAGACAGAGCATCACTTGCGCTCCACGGCACGCCGCCCTTCGACGGGCCCGGCCCCGAGAATGCCGACGAACGGCTGCACGCGCTGCATGCGCGCATGCACGAGCGCGGCACGAGCGCGCTCTGTCTCTCGGGCGGCGGCATCCGCAGCGCGACGTTCGCGCTCGGCGTGCTGCAGGGCCTCGCGCGCGTCGGCGCGCTCGCATCGATCGACTATCTCTCGACCGTCTCCGGCGGCGGCTACATCGGCGGCTGGCTCACGGCGTGGCTGCACCGCGAAGGCGCGGACGGACGCGCCAGAGGTCCTGCAGACGCTGGATCCCGGCCACCGCATGCACGACGCCGACCAAGACGCTCGCGCATCAGGCCGTGTCCGCCGATCGAGCGCGTCCGCGAAACGTCTCGCTATCTCTCGCCCACGCGCGGCGGCGCCGTCTCGGCGGACGTCTGACGCTCGTCATGCACGCTGACGCGCAACCTGCTGCTCAACTGGCTCGTCATCCTGCCGCTGCTCGCCGCGTCGCTCACCGTGATGCGCGTCTATTACGTCGGCCTGCAGCGGGTCGAACGGCCGTTCACGTGCAGGCCCTGCTTCGTGCCGGGCGACGCCGCGTGGTGGTCGATCATCGCGCTGCTGGGCGGCTTCGCCATCACCACGGCTGCATCGTCGTCCTCAACTTCGTCGGCTTCGGGGCACGCTGGTCGCAGCAGCGGTTTCTCGTCTGGTTCCTCGACGCCGGCGATGGCGGCCGCGGTCGGCGATGACGTTCTTCTGGTCCGCCTATCCATTGAGATCAGCCTGCGCGACGCGATCGTGCTGGCCTCCGCGATCCCGGCGCTCGGATGGATCTTGCTCGGCGCCGCGTCGCGCGTGACTCCTGCGCCTCGCGCCCGCAAGACGGCGCGACGCTCCGCATTCGCGTCGGCGTGCGCACCATCCTCGCGGCGATGGCCGGCGGTCCCATCATCGGCGGGGGCATCTGGTATCTCTGCACGTTCGGAGCACGGCTTCGGCCCCGGCGAACAGCTGCGCGCGCTGTACGCGGTGTTCGGCGTCCGGTCGTGCTCGACTCGCGCTGCTGCAGATGATGGTCTTCGTCGGCGTCGCCAGCAGCGAGCTGGACGATGCGGTGCTGGAATGGTGGAGCCGGTGCGGCGCGTGGCTCGATGCATCGCCGCGAGCGTCGTGGATGGCGGGCGGCGTCCTCGTGTTTCTATCTGGCGGACCTGATCGAGATGCTGCCATCACCAGCATCGGACCGTGCGCTGTCGATGGGACACAAGCGCGGCGTCGGCGCTCTGTTCGCCGCGCTCGTCCCGCTGCTCAGTTCGCTCGCCGGCATGGCGCGCGCGCGCCGGCGGCGCAACGGGCAAACCGGTCCATCGATCCGCCTGTCTGTTCAGAAGCTGTCGCGCTCCCGCATCATCATCGTCGTCCTGCTCGCGACGATCGCATGGGCCGATCTGCGCGCGTCGGAGGCGATCGGCGGTTTTGCGCTGCCGCTCGGGCTCGGGCTCGCGCGGCCTGGGCCTGACGGCCAGCGCGTTCGTGCCGGTGAACCGGTTCTCGCTGCACGGCATGTATCGGCAGCGGCTGATCCGGACGTTCCTCGGCGCGTCGCGCCGCGATCGCCATCCCAACGCGCTTCACCGGGTTCGACGCGCAACGACGATCTCCGCGTCCACGAGTCTGAAGGACGTGCGGCCGCTGCACGTGATCAACACGACGCTGAACGCCGTGTCGTCGACGCACGTCGGCCGGCACGAGACGCAGGCGCAGTCGTTCACGTTCACGCCGCTGCACGTCGGCAACCACGACCTGGGCTACCGTCCCGCGGACGAGTACGGCTCGGACGGCGGCGGCGCAGGGCACGGGCCTCTCGCTCGGCATGGCGCTCGCCGTCTCGGGCGCGGCGGCCAGCCCGGCGATGGGGATGTATTCGACCAAGTCGCGCGCGTTCCTGCTCACGCTCGCCAACGCGCGGCTCGGGCTGTGGTTCGGCAACCCGCAGAGCGAGCAGCGACGTGGCAGAGCACCGAACCGCCGCTCGGCGTCGGGCCGAGCTGCTGCGCGAGCTGCTCGGCCTGACGACCGATCACAATCCCTACGTCTATCTCTCGGACGGCGGCCACTACGAGAACCTCGGCCTGTGGGAGATGGTGGCGCGCCGCTGCCGCTTCATCATCGTGTCGGACGCCGGCTGCGATCCCAGCTACACGTTCGACGATCTCGCCAACGCCGTGCGCCGCATCCGGCCTCGACCTCGGCATCCCGATCCAGTTCGACCGTCGCTCGACATCACGAAGGCCGGCCAGGGCACGACGCAACCCGCACGCGGCGATCGGCCGCATCCGCTACTCCGTGGTCGACGGCGCCGACGCGCCCGACGGGACGATCCTGTATCTCGAAGGCGACGCTGTCGGGCGACGAGCCGGTCGACGTGCGCAACTTCGCCGTCCGGCGACCCGACGTTCCCGCACGACTCGACGGCGAACCAGTTCTTCGACGAGGCGCGCTTCGAGAGCTACCGCACGCTCGGGTATCACAGCGTGCTGTCGATCGCCGGCGGGATGCGGAACCTGACCAGCGCCAGCCGCGCTCGTCCGACGCCGCCCACCTGGCGCTGGCGACGCCACCGATTACGCTGGATCAATGCGTCCAGCCGGCTTGCGGCGACGATTACGGCAGACACATAGCGGACACGAAGCTACCCGGATCTCAAGCAACGGAGCTGCGTGAGCCAACGAAGTCAAACGAAGATCATGATTTGATCCGTTTGACTTCGTTGGCTCCGTTGCTTCGTTCCTGAGATCCGTTCCCTTCGTCTCCCTCGCATGGGCGCGTTCTACGCTGTGCTGAGCGCCGCCAGCTTCATCACGGTGTTCCAGCTGCGCCCGGTGCCGCGCACGCCGAGGACCCTGTCGACGACGGCGCCGGCCCTTCGAGCTTGCCCTGGCCGGCGGGATAAGAACATGTAGAGGTGACGGCCGTCGCAGCGAACGATCTCGGGACCCTGCGATCGCGGCCTGTGCGGCCTTGACCTTCGCCGTGTCGAGCGGCGCCTTGAAGAAGCTGACGAGCAGACGGCTGGGATCCTGCTTCGCCTGCGGCCTTCAACGGATTCGCGTCGATCGCGGCCTGCAGCTCGGCCGGCGGTACGCACGTGGTAGTCGACACGTCAGGCCGCAGGCGCTTCGCCGTTTCCGCCTCGAGCAGCGCCTCGCGCTTCGCGGGCGACTTCATGCGCGCTGCCGCGGAACGACGCGTTGCCGCTCTGCAGCAGCGTCTTCCGCGATCCTGAAGCCGACGCCGTCGAGCATCTGCGCGCAACTCCGCCATGGCGACCATCTTGTTGCCGCCGACGTTCACGCCGCGGAGCAGCGCCACATACGAGGTCATCGCAGCCGCTTTCCTTTCTCGCGCGCGTCGATCGAGGATCTTCAGCAGCGCGCCAGGCGCGTCTCGTCCCGCTTCGCGCTGACGATCCACCAGCCGATGACCTTGCGGTAGCCCGGCGGGCTGCGCGTCGAAGAGAACGCCGCACGCCGCCTTGTTCTTCCGCAGCAGTCCGCGCACGGCTCGTCGAGCCGATCGCGCCGCTGCTCGTACGCGTAGATGCCGGACTTGTTCTCCGTCCGCGCGGCGAACGCCGTGACGCCGCCGGCGCACGCGCTTCCCGGCGGTCAGCACCTTCATGCGCGCGATGTTGACCGCGCTCCAGATGCTGCGTCCTTCCGCCGCGGCGTGAACCGGATCGTGTAGCGGTCCGGCGCCGATGCTCTTCCGGATGCCGTCGATCCAGCCGACGCAGAGCGCCTCGTCCACCGACTCGGGCCACGTGACGCTCGGCTTGCCGGAGTCCTTCTTGTGGAAGCCGACCCACAGCTCCGCCGCCTTCGCGTGGTTCGCGCGGAACCACTTGCCGCAGGTCCGCGGGCGTCTCGAAATACGTCACGTCGGTCGGCGTGGGCACGGACGTCCCGTTTACTATAGCGGGAGCTGGCCGCCGCTGAAACGAGCCGATGGCGGCGGGCCACAAAGATCGGCTGGAAGGTCACGAAGACCACAAGATACCATTTGGTCTTGGCGGATCTTGTGAGCTTCGTGGCCTTCGTGGCCCGCCGCCGTGAGCCTGTCTCAGTGCCGGACGATGATCAAATGTTGTGCTCCTGCACCGGCCGGACCTCGATCGAGCCGGATCTTCGCGGACGGGATCCGCGCGGCGATCTGGATCGCTTCGTTCAGGTCCTTCGCCTCGATCGGGGTAGCAGCCGCCGAGCTGCTCCTTCGTCTCGGCGAACGGCCCGTCGGTCGTGGACATGCTGGCCGTTCCGGACGCGGACGGTCGTCGCGGTCTTCTACCGGGGCTGCAGGGCGTTGCCGCCCAGGTAGTGGCCGCTCTGGCTGGATGCCCCTCGGTGAAGGCGATAATACTCCGCCCATGCAGCGCCTCCCTTCGCTCTTCGGCATGGTGCTCGAGCTTCTTCTCTTCGTCGTAAATCAGGCACAGATACTTCATGGCACGCTGGCCCTCCGCCCGTTGGTCGCCAGGGGGCCGGCGAAATCGACATCTGCCGGTCTACTGCTTCGTGACATTTACGTAGATATAGGTCGGTGGCGACCTCGAATTCGTCCTTCTTGAGCGGTGTCTTCATCGATCTTCCAGTCGGTCGTCGGCCGGAGGATCGTCCCACTGCGCCGCGCGCCGGCCTTGGACCGGCATCGCGAACGCCCGCTCGTCGGCCTTCCAGCGGATAGGCCACGGTGCCTCGCTGCCTCGTTGAACGCCAGCTCCAGCGTCGGCAGGTCGGCCCGGCGCAGGTACTGATCGAAGACCGGCGTCGAGGTCCTGCCCGAGCTGCTGCGTTGAAGAACGGACGATGTCCTCGGTCATGATGTTCTGGGCATTCTGAAGTGCTGGAACAGGTCGTGCAGCAGCTTCCACCACCGCGGCGTCGTCGTCGACGACGCTGCGGAGCGTGTTGAGGAAGAGCGCGCCCTTGAAGTACATGTCCTGCGGCGGCGTGCGGTGGATGCCGCGCTGCGTGACGATCGGCTCGCGGTTGCTGCACCTTCGACTTGTAGCCGTTCAGGTATTTCAGCGCGTCGTCGTAGCCGAAGAGCGTGCTCGACGTAGAGGCTCTCGAGGTAGGTCGTCCAGCCCTCGTGGATCCACATGTCGGACACGTCGGCGGCCGAGACGGCGTTGCCGAACCACTCGTGGCCGCTCTCGTGGATGATGATGAAGTCGAACTTCGGGCTGATGCCGACGCCCGTCCAGTCGCGCTCCAGATAGCCGTTGGCGAAGCGGTTGCCGTAGGTGACGGCGCTCTGGTGCTCCATGCCCGAGTACGGCACCTCGATCAGCTTGTAGCCGTCCTTCTTGAACGGGTATCGCCGAAGTAGTGCTCGATAGGCCTCGATCATCGGCTTCGCCTGCGCGAACTGCGCGCTTCGCCTCGTCGAGGCTGCCGGGCAGCACGTAGAAGTCGAGCGGCAGATCGCCCAGCCGGTCCTGCGAAGTGGACGTAGTTGCCGATGTTGAGCGACACGCTGTAGTTGTTGATCGGGTACTGCACCAGCCAGTCCCAGCGCGTGTAGCCGTCGCCGAGGTCGGTCTTGCCCGACGAACTTGCCGTTCGAGACGTCGATCAGGCCGCCGGGGATCGCGACGCTGATCTCCATGCTTCTCGACTTCGTCGCGCCACTGGTCCTTGTTCGGCCACCAGACGGCCGCGCCCTCGCCCTTCGCACGCGGTGTAGATCCAGTCCGTGCCCGGCGGGGTCCTTCTTGAACGGCGATGCCGCCGAATCGCCCGCTGCTCCTTCGGGTTGCCCGAGTAGTAGAAGTCGATCGCGTATTCGCGTCCGGCCTTCAGCGTCTGCGGAAAATCGACCCAGACCGTGTTGAGCTCGCGCTCGTACTTCAGCGGCGTCGTGCCCAGCAGGATCTTGTCGACGTTCAGGTTGGCGTAGAGATCGAGCTGGATCCGGCGTGTCGTCCTTCAGCATCTTGAAGCGGATGGTGTTCTTGCCGCGCGATCGACTTCTTCTCGGGATCGACGCGGACGTCGAGGCGGTAAAACAGCAGGTCGTTGTTGGCGCGGTAGCGGCCGCATCTCGCCGCGCAGGATGTCGGCGCGGGTCGGCGCGACGAGCCCGGCGGCGGCGTGTCTGTGTCTGCGGCGTCTGTGCGGGGTGGCTGGCCTGTGCAATCAGGGCGACAAGAATCGGCAATCCGAGCATCCGCACATCATGCCTCAAGATTTTCGCGCCTGTAATCCTCCGCGGGCACGCGGTGCCATTCAGCGACCTGCCGTCGACAGTTCCCGGAACCCGCGGCATCACTGGATCGGCCTGGGGGCATCTGCGCGTTCCACGCGGCGAACTGCTGCCTCGACCGCTGGAACGTGTCCCAGTGCTCGGCGCGCAGGTCTGCTCTTCTCGCCGGGATCGGTCACGACGTCGAAGAGGTGCTCGGCGCCCGGCTCCTTCAGGTACTTCCAGCTGCCGACGCGCGCGCGCGTCACGGCTCGATGGTGCGCCAGAAGAGCGTGCGGTCGTAGGGCGTCGTCGCACCGGTGCAGACACGGCAGTCAAGTCGTCGCCGTCGAGCGGATATGCGGGGTCCGGCGTCGCGCCGCCCGCGGCCAGCGATCGTCGCCGTCCAGTCCATCGTGATCGACCGGCTGTTCGGTGGATCGGCCCGGCGGCACGACGCCGGGCCAGCGGACGATCGCCGGGACACGCAGCGCCGCCTTCCAACAGATCGCATCTTCTGGAACGAGAACGGCCAGTTGAACGAGTACCGCTCGCCGCCGTTGTCGCTCGTGAAGATGACGCAGCGTGTTGCGCTCGAGCTCTGCGCGCGCGCGAGCGCGCGCAGGACGCGGCCGATGCCGGCGTCCATGCTCTTCATCATCGCGGCGTAGATCTTCAGCGAGCCGCCGTCGGTCATCGGCCCGGCGCCGTGATCCTCGTGGCCGATCGCCGCGTCCTCGGGCCTTCCCACGGCGAGTGCGGCGCCGTGTAGTGCAGGCTCAGGTAGAACGGCTGCGTCGCGGCGGCGCGTGATGTAGCTCGACCGCGCGATCGCTGAGCAGGTCGGTCAGGTAGCCGACGCGCTCGACCGGCGTGAGGTTCTCCCACAGATCGCCGCTGTGGCGTGGAAGTAGTCGGCGGCGCCGCTCAGGATGCCGAAGAATCTCGTCGTAGCCGTGCCGGTTCGGTCCGAACTCCGGCTTCCAGCCGAGATGCCACTTGCCGATCAGCGCCGGTCGTCGTAGCCGGCGACCTTCAGGCGCGACGCCACGGTCGGATGGTCCGGCGGCAGGCCGATGTCGATCTCGGTGACGCGATCTTCAGCGGCTCGCGCGAGCCCGACCTCGAGCGCGCTGCGGATAGCGGCCGGTCGCGAACGCGCACGCGTGTCGGCGTGCACACCGGCGCGGCCGCGTAGCGCGCTCGAGGAACTTCAGCCCCTGGCGCGCCAGCCCGTCCAGCACGGGCGTCTCGTAGTCCGGACGGCCGTAGCAGCTGAGATCGCCGTAGCCGAGATCGTCCGCAAGGATGAACAGGATGTTCGGTACGCGCGGCCGCGCCCGCGTCGGCCGTCCGCGCCGAGCGTGCCGCTGCCGCGGTCGCCGCCGCCGTGCGTGCTTGATGAAACTCCCCGACGCGTGACTGCGCCTGACCATCGACTGGGCCGGCAGCGTAACACATCGCCGCCGACGCGGGACCGCGTCACGCTCACGTCCGCAGCGCGCCGCCGCCGATCGCCCTGAGCCACATCCGGCGGATCAGCGCGCTGCCTGCAGATCGCGCGCGCCGTGCATGCCGCAAATACGCGTCGCGCGCGGACGGGCTCGTCGCGACGACGCGCGTTTCGGTGGGACAGCCACGTGCCCGCCGGCACGCCGTCGGACGTGACCAGAAAGTTCATCGTCCCTATGGCGAAGCCGGACGGCGGCGACTTGAAGGACTCGGAGCGTCCGCACGTGCCGCCCGGACCGGAAGGCGCGACGACCACCGTGCCGACGACCAGCCTCGCGCGGCGGATCGTCCGACAGGAGCGTGAAGCCGCCTTTGAAGGCGCGACGTCGATGATCGGCTCGCGCCCGGCATTCAGGATGCCGCTGAGGCACCGGACGGCCGAACCGCCGGATCCACGTCAGCGTGCTGAAGAACGCGATCTCATCGGCCCTCTCACCTGCCGCAGCGCCGCGTAGACGCGCACGGCGGCGCGGCGATGTGACGCGTGTGAACCTCGATGAATCCGCCACTCGGGCGTGAACTCGTCGAGGCGTGACGATGATGGCGCCGCTCGGGTCGTGAACAGCCGGCGCCGTCAGAACTCGCGAAAGCGAGCACGGGCCCGACGCGGCGACGAGCATCGCGCGCGCGGACGCGTGGCAGCCCGGAAGGCGCCGCCACGGGACGCGCGGTGAAGCGCCAATCCTGCGACGACGACAACCACGCCGGAGTAGGCAAATGCTTCTGAACCGGAACATGACGCGGCCCCTGATACCGGTATAACGAACGGACCGCGCGATTGTGACGTCGGGCGGATCAGGGGCTCTTCGGGAGTCCAGATCAGGCCGAAGCCCCTTCGGGCTGAAACGCCTGCGGCGCAATGCCGACAATCGTGCGCGAACGACCATCCACGACAATGCTCATGCCGATCGCCGTCGGCGACGACTGGAACCGTTCCACCCAATAGCGATGGCTCAGGATGGCGACCGCGGCACCTCCGCCCAGAACTCAGCTCCGATGAAGGGACGGCCCAACTGGGGCTTCACGCGTTCCGCGGCGAAGAACTGGGCCGTGACCGCGGCGCCGGGGACGGATTCCTCGGTGCTCGGCGATCGTCACCTTGAACGTCGCGGGTGTGTAGCTGCCCTGTGGCGCGCCAAGTTTCGGCGGCGGCATGCACCCGGCGGCGCAATCGCAGCCAGCGCCACGAACGCGGTCCGATATGGGCGGGAGCGCATCGCCGCATTGTAGGGCAATAAGTGGGCCTCATGCGCAACAATTCGCCGGTTCTCTCTGCTGGCGCTCGTCCTGACCGCGCCGGCGCTGGTCGTCCGCGCGCAACAGCCCGCGTCGCTCGAAGCGCGTCGTGAACGCGATGACGTTCCGCAACATCGGGCCGTTCCGCACGGCCGCGTGGGTCACGGAGGTCGCGGTGCCGGAAACGCCGCGCGCACGATCACCTCTACACGATCTACGCGGCGAGCCGCAGCGGCGGGCTGTGGAAGACGACGAACGCAGGGACGACGTGGACGAACGTCTCGGACAGCGTCGGCGCGCGCCGCCGTCGGCGTCGGTCGCCGTCGCGCCGTCGAACCCGAGCGTCGTCTGGATGGGCACCGGCGATCAGGCGAACGCGCGATCGTCGTACTCCGGCAAGGGCGTCTTCAAGTCCGACCGACGCCGGCGCGACCTGGCAGTTCATGGGGCTGCCCGATTCGCACCACATCGCGCGCATCGTCATCCACCCGACGAACCCTGACGTCGTCTACGTCGCGGCGATCGGGCACCTCTTCTCGAAGAACGACGAGCGCGGCGTCTTCAAGACGATGGACGGCGGCAAGACGTGGAAGAAGGTGCTGTACGTCAACGACGGCGTCGGCGCGATCGATCTCGTGATCAACCGCAAGACGCCCGGCGACGCTCTACGCCGCGATGTGACGACAAGGACCGGCGTCCCGTGGCAGATCGTCGAGAGCGGGCCGGAGAGCGCGATCTACAGGAGCGAGAGACGGCGGCGAGAAGTGGACGAAGCTCGGCGGGCGGCCTGCCGACCGGCAAGATCGGCCGCATCGGCCTCGACATCTACCAGAAGAACCCGCTGATCCTCTACGCGCTGCTCGAGAACCAGAACCAGAAGCCCGGATCGCGCCAGGCGACGCGAGGTCAACGCGATCAGTCCGCTCGCCGCCGGCATCATCGGCAACGAGCTCTATCGCACGGACGACGGCGGGAAGACGTGGAAGCAAGGTGACGGACGTCAACGTCGCCGGCGGCAAGGCGCCCTACTCGTTCAACCAGATTCGCGTCAACCCGCACGACGACAAGACGGTGATCGTCACGAGCGACTCGATGTTCATCTCGCGCGACGGCGGCAAGACCTGGGACAGCGACTTCTTCCGCGGCGTCTTCGGCGACTTCCGCGCGATGTGGTGGGACCCGCGAGGACAAGGACCGCATCATCCTCGGCAGCGACGGCGGCGTCAACGTGTCGGTCGACGGCGGCAAGACCGGCGACTACTTCCCGAACATGGGCGTCGGCGAGGTCTACGCGATCGGCGTCGACATGGACGATCCCTACAACGTCTACGGCGGCATGCAGGACCACGACTCGTGGAAGGGCCCGAGCAACAGTCCGACCGGGCCGCATCACGCTCGAGCACTGGGTGACGGTCGGGCCCGGCGACGGCATGTACAACGTCGTCGATCCGACCGACAGCCGCTGGGTCTACAACACGCGCGAGCTGAACCAGATGGGCCGGCATGGATCAGAAGACCGGCGTGCGCACGACGATCGCGCCGTCCGCGGCCGCAGGGCCAGCCGCGGCTGCGCTACAACTGGATCGCGCCGATCGCGCTGTCGCCGCACAACCCGCAGATCGTCTACGCCGGCGCGCAGGTGCTCTTCCGCTCGCTCAACCGCGGCGACACGTGGGAAGAGATCAGCCCCGATCTCACGACGAACGATCCCGACGAAGATCGGCCGCAACGTGCCCGTTCTGCACGATCACGTCGATCTCGGAGTCGCCGCTGAAGGCCGGCACCATCTGGGTCGGCACCGACGACGGCAAGGTGCAGCTGACGCAGAACCACGGCGGCAGCTGGACCGACCTCACGCCCGCGCTGACGCGCGCCGGCGCGCCGGCGGATCGCTGGGTCAGCCGCGTGTTCGCGTCGCCGCACGACGCCGGCACGGCGTTCGTCTCGAAGAGCGGGTTCCGCAACGACGACTTCGCGCCGTATCTCTACACGCACGACCGACGGCGGCAAGACGTGGACGTCGATCAGCGGCAACCTGCCGAACGCGCCGATCAACGTCGTCGTGCAGGATCGCAAGAAGCGAAGGATCTGCTGGTCGTCGGCAACGACGTCGGCGTGTTCGTGTCGATCGACGGCGGCGGGCGCGTGGACGCAGCTCAAGGCCAACCTGCCCGACCGTCGCGGTGCACGACCTGACGATTCATCCGCGCGAGAACGATCTCGTGCTCGGCGACCTACGGCCGCGCGTTCTGGACCGGCGACATCACGCCGCTGCAGGAGCTGTCGGCGAAGACGCTCGACAAGCCGGCGCACCTGTTCGACATCGAGCCCCGCGCGCGCTACGGCTTCAGCACGCAGGGCATGAACTATCACCTGTTCGGCGACAAGTATCTCGAGGTGCCGAACGAGGCCCGGAGGCGCTCATCATCCATCACTACCTGAAGGCCGACGCCTCGTCCCCGGCGAAGGTGACCGTGAAGGACTTCACGGGAAAGGTCGTGCGCGAGCTCGATGGACCCGCGAGCAGGCGGGTCTCAGCCGCGCGCCGGTACCGCTCAGCCGGCACCGGCGGCCGCGGCTTCGGCGGAGGAGGCGGCGGCGGACGCGGGCGCGGCGGTGCGCCGCCCACCGCGCCGCTCGCACCATCGGCGATGCACCGTCACGGTGGACGTCGCCGGACGGGCACGCTGACCAAACCCGCGCGCGTCCGAGAGACGTTTAGCAGCGTTGTGCATGGGCTGAGCCGACGGCTCACGCTCCGGCTTTCGAAGATCCGCAAAGCGACACAAAGAACACGAAGCGTCTATTTGAAGACAAAAGAGCTCAGGCCGGATGCGTCTTTGTGATCTTCGGCGGCCTTCGTGCCGGAGCGTAAGCCGTCCGTCACCCGTCTCAGCCGCTCACTTCCGCTGCATGTGCGCCCACACGCCGCCGATCGAGCGGGCCTCGGGCGCGATGCGGTTGAAGCGCGTAGCCCAGCGGCGACGGCGCACAGAATGACCGACGACGCCGGACACGATGGTGCGGCGGAAGATCCGCGACGTCCAGAAGTCGTCCTCGTGCTTCCGGAGGCCGTGGTAGACCTTGCCGGCCACCGCGCCGTTCGACGATGGCTTCGGCGAGGAGCGTCGGCGCTGATCCAGATGACGCAGCCGACGGCGACGACGCCGGCGAACGCGGCGACGAGCGCGACGATCAGCCAGATGAGATCGTCGCCGTCGAACGGCTCGAGCATGCCCCGAGCCTGCCGAAGGGCCTCCGCCTTCCACCGCCTCCGCCGACCCGCCCCAGCGAAGCGGCGTCGCACCGGAGAGCCCACGCGGCGCGACGCACCGCCGCCGCCGGAGCGGCCGCCGCTCGCCGGCGAACCGCGACGGCGCCCGCGCGGCAGCGACACGTCACGTCCAGCGGCACGGTCGATCGAGTTGGCCGACTGACGTCCACCAGATCGCTGCCGTCGGCGCTCGGCCTGAACCGCGACCACTTCCACCGCACCCACGCGTGGAGCAGCGAAGAGAAACGTCGCGTAGCCCGCCAGGGCCGCGGCGCCGTAGCGGATGGCCATCGAATGGATGTGCATCACCAGCAACAGGAAGGACGTGAGGCACGCCGCCGCCGTCGCGAGCGTCACGATCAGCATGCAGTGGACGCGCGGCCAGTAGCGCCGGCCTCGAGACGCGCGCCTGCGACCAGCTTGCGCCGGGGCGCCTCCACGACGTCTTCAGTCCGCATGTCCACCGCCGGTCTTCGTGGCATGCCGTCGGCGCGTTTCATCGCCACTGCGGATCGTAGCCGCGATCACGCCGCTTTCGCTCGACGCGCAAGCTGTAGGTGAAGAGCGCAATCACCTCGAACAGCGCGATGAATGCATACCGCGAAGCGCGTAAACGCATCGGGCTGCGGAAAGCACGGCACGCCCTCGTCGATGCACTTGCGCACCATCACGTCGATCGCGATGTGCTCGCGCAGGATCAGCCGACAGCGCGTTCCGAAGATGACGACCGTGCCGGCGATGTTGCCGAGGATGCGGCTGGTCCTTGAACCAGGGAGCGGCAGCGCCACGAGGAACCCGACGATCGGCGCAACGCGTCGCCTCAATGGCAATCCAGCACCAGCTCAGGCCGTTCATATCAAGAATGGAAGACTGGAAGGCTCACTCACTTCTTCGCGTCTTCCGGTCTGCCCCGGATGATACGTGCGTTCGGTGTGCGTCTCGAGCTGGCCGGGATAAGCTATAGCGTCGCGCAGGTTGCCCGGTGCGTAGCGCTCGGCCTGATCGTTGAAGTGCTTCGACGCCGGGTTGCCGCTCTCGCCGCCGGCGCGTCACGGCGCGCGCGCGCACACCGTCCGTCGCCGAACTCGACGACCGCGACGAAGCTGTTGCCGCTCGTGCCGTGCATCCGCTTCGTGCCCGGGTACGTCCGCGCGCCGAACGACGCCAGCGATCCCCACGTCGCCGGACGAGAACCCCACCGGAATGCTCGCCTTGCTATCGTCGAACTGCTGGCACGATGTTGCCGTCGTTGCGCTGGAAGCGGTTGATCTGGCCCCACGGCGTCTTCCAGGTGCCGAAGTCCGCCGTCAGCTTGTCGGACGCCGCGGCCAGCCGTTCTGCACCAGCTGCTCCCGGTGTCGGACGTCGTGGCCTCGCGTCCCCTGCCCCGAACCGCGGCCGCCGCCCGCCTGCTGCAGCAGTACACGGCCAGCGAGTTGGGAATCGACAGTCGACGCCCCACCGGAAATCCCACGTCCGCAGCAGCGCGATCTGCTCGGCGGTCTTCTCTTCAGCTCGCTGGTGTCGGGCAAGCTGATCCCAGGCGCGGACGAGCGCCGGGATCGCCGTCGCGAACGCCGGCTGATAGGAATCGAACGCCGCGTCGATCAGACCACTGAATCGTGAAGTCCTTCTTGTTGCTCGAGCACGCGGATCGCGTGCACGCCGCGCGGCGCCTCGTCGTTGCTCTGCTCGACGTACGGCGGATAGGCTCGCGCGATCGATCGAACCCTTGCCCGCCGCGTCCCACGGCCAGTCGTTCGAGTTGTAGACCCATCCGCTCGGCGGGTTGATGACGTGCGGCACCTCGGCGTTCGACAGCAGCCCCTGCCACTCGGTCGCGGGATCGCTGCCGTCCACCGGACGGTTCCACTCGAACTTCGGGTCGCGCTTCGGGATGAAGTTCGTGAAGAAGTAGCGCGATGTTGCCGTCGGCGTCGGCGAAGATCGTGTTGTTCGACGAGTTCGCGTGCAGGTCCATGACGTCTGCTGGAACGTCTGGCGAGGTTCTTCGCCTTCGTGCGTGCGTACGACTGCATGAGCGCCTTCAGCGGCTCCTGCATGATGCTGCACGGCGACCCACTTGCCGTTCGCTTCGCGCACGATCGGGCCGTGGTGCGTGCGGTAGACGGTGAACTCGCGTCTACGCCATGCCGCTCGCCGTCTTGTACGGGCACGACGATCTTCTCGGCCGATCACGGGCCGCTCCTCGCTGCCGTACTTATAGACGTAGCCTGTCGCCCTTCTTCGTCACCGTCTCGAGGTATTCGTCGACGTCGTCCGCGCCGCTCGTCGTGTGCATCCAGCCGGCGCGCGCGTTGAAGCCCTGGTAGATGAAGAACTGTCCCCACGTCGCCGCGCCGTAGGCGTTCAGTCCCTCGTCGCTCGTCATCTGCAGCTCGGAGCGGAAGAAGAACGACGTGTGCGGATTGATCAGCAGCAGCGCGTGGTTGTTCGTCGTGTTCGACGGACGCGATCGCGATCCCGTTCGAGCCCGTCGGCTCGCCGTGATCGAGCGCCGATCTCGCCGGAGACGCCGGTCGCGGCGCGGTCTTGCCGTAAAACGCTCCGAGCCGGCTGAGCGTTATGCCTTCTCGATGTCGCCGCCGATGGCTGCCTTCGCTGAACGTCAGCGCCATCCACGGCTCGAAGTGCGTGATGACGCGCGGCTTCACGCTGCGGATGCGTAGCGAGGTAGTAGTTCAGGCCGTCGGCCCAGGCGTCCATCAGCGTCTTCAGCCACGCCGGGGCTGGTCGCGTACTGCGCCTTCATCGCGTCCGGGATCGATGAACAGCTTCATCCGCAGGTCGCGCCAGATCTCGCGTCTCGCCCTCGGCTTCGGCGAGGCGGCCCTGCGAGTTGATGAAGTTGGTCTCGACGCGGTTGAAGTCGTCTTCGGCCTGCGCGTAGATCATCCCGAACACGGCGTCGGCGTCGGTCTTGCCGTGGACGTGCGCGATGCCCCAGTCGTCGCGGACGATGGTGACGTTCTGGCCTGCTCGCTGCCAGGCGGCCGCAAGCCAGGAGTCGACGGCTGTGGCGCCGACAGCGGCGCCAGCACGAGCGAGGATGAGAACGAAGTCCTTCATGGTGCCCCGATTCTAGCCTTATCCGCCACTCAGAGCACAGCGCGACGACGGCGCCGCCGCTGTGCAGGGCGCCGTTGGCGATGAGATCGCGCCGCCACACGTAGGACACGGTCATCAGCACCCCGAACGGCAGATCGGCGGCAAGCGCAAACGGCACGCCCCAGATCGGAATGCGCGAGCCCGAAGATCAGCGCCGCGAGTGACGCGCCCAGCCACGCCGGCCGTACGTCGACAGCCGCTCGATCGCGTAGCCACGGTGAGGATTTCCTCGGCGAACCCGGATGTCGCGGCGATGAAGGCGCGCAGCCACAGCGGCAGCGCGAGAATCCTCTCTGTCACGGCCGCAACGTTCCTGAGATCGACGGTCGCCTGCACGAGCGGCTGGGTGAGGAGGACAGAGCCAGCCGGCGGCGGCGAGCATGAGGATCGTCAGGACGGCGTCGCGCCCGGATGCCGGATGCCGACGACGACAGCGGCAGTTGCCCACGCGCGACGACGAAGAGCACGACGGCCGCGATCCCGCAGAAGACCAGTTGCAGCAGAAAGACGATCGCCGGCCGCGGCGTGAGTCCGAAGACGCGGTCGCCGAAGATGACGAGCGCCCTCCGGGCCGAGCAGGGCGACGGCTATGGGTGACCGTGGAGACGGTCTTGCGGGCCACCCTACTTCGCCGCGCGGCGCGCCCCGCGATGGCGAGCAGCAGCGCGGGCGACATCATCACGGTGGATTTCGGACTGCAGCCTCCACGAACAGCCGCCGGACGTCCTTCGGCGAATTGATCGAGGAATAGAAGCCGTCGATGTAATTCCGGGATTCGTCGCGGCTCGGGCGCGAGAAGCCGGGGATCTGATCAGGCAGCGCGCGGATGACGTCCTTCTTCGCGACGAAGTTGGCGACGTAGGGATCCACGAGCTCCTGGCTGCGGCACGGCCCGCGGTAGAGCCGATCGGTGACGGTCTTCAGCAGGAACCCGCGCGCGGGCAGCGCGTACGGGGCGATTCACGAGCCCCGAGTAGTCGAAGTCATACGGGACGACGTTCAGCGACTTGTCCTGGCCGCTGGACGATGCTTCATGTTGTGGAGGGCCCAGATCGACATGTCGGTGTTGCCGATCACGTACTCGAAGATCATCGTCGGCATCAGCGAATCGCTGCCCGAGATTCGTCGAAGCGCAGCCGCGGGAGATCGACGATGCGTCCTTCCATGCGGCGGGCGACGTCCCCTTCGTCCTCGAGGAACATGCCAAGATGCGGCTGCCCGCCGGTTTCCCGCTGGCGCTTGATCGACGTAGCTGACCTGCGCGAGGCGCGCGCGAAACGACTGGCGCGGCATGATGCACGTTATAAATGCGATACGCGAGTACTCGCGCAGGATGTGCTGCTCGTAATCGCTCCCGCCCGAGCACTGCACGACGAGCTTGAGCGCATCCTGCTCCGCGAAGACCGTGCCCCTTGGTCTCCTTCTTGACGAATCCGACCTTCAGCGGGACGTAGTCGCACGTGCGCGCCATGCGGCGCACGTGGCCGCGCGCGCCGGAACTGCACCTGCAGCTCGCGGTTGTCGGCCGTGCGCAGCACGCCCGGGATATTGCTGCTTGCTGTTGGGATCGTGGTCCTTGTTGATCGTCTTGAAGTCGCCGACGAGCGTGCATCAGGCAGGACTTCGGTGGCGGCGAAGAGCGGCAGCGCCTCGGCCGTCTCGCGCCGCTCCTTCATCTTCTCGGGCGCCGGCCACGGCTCGATCAGCTTCAGCAGCGGGTTTTTGCGGCTGCACGCGGGTTGACTGTCTTGGGCGGCTGGCTCAGCTGGCCGGTTGGCGGCGCGGCGTGACGATCTGGCGCGGTCGGCGAAGGCCGACGGCCCACAGCGACCAGGTCCGGCGAGGAGGAGACGATGGCGTGCACGGGCGGCATTGTAGCCGGACTCGCGTGACTTGCCATATCCTCTGTCGCGTGAAGCGCGCGGTGGCGGTCCACGGCGTCGCGGGCGGGCTGCTCATCGCGGCGCTGCGGGTCGTGGAGATACCGGTTCCTGGTGGTCGACCACTCGATCGAGATTTACGGGGGCCGCGGTGGCGCGTCCTCTTCGCCGGGGCCGGCATCTGGCTCGGCCTCACGCTGACGCGCCGCGAGTCGTCGTCCGCGAGTGCCGGTCCCGTCCCGGGACCCCTTCGCCGGTCAGCCGGGATCGCGTCCGCGAGGCTGGGCATCACCCCGCGCGAGCTCGAGATTCTCCCAGCTGATTGCCCGCGGCACGCAGGCACCAGAAATCGCTTCGACACTTTTCGTCAGCGAAAACACGGTGAAGACCCACACACGCTTCGCGCCTGCTCGACAAGCTCGGGGTCCACCGGCGGATCAAGGCGGTCGAGACGGGCCGCACGCTCGGACTCATCCCCTGAACGGATGATTCCGCACGTCAGGGGCGAAAATCACCCGAAAGGATGACGACGACGGGAGGCTCCGCGCCTAGGAGTGGCGGCATGCTCATGAAAAAACCCGTCCTCACGTTCGGCGTCATCTCGGAGCGCGAGTGTCCTCAAGGCGCTGGTGCTGAACCTGACCGTTCCGTTCATGCACCGCATCCGGGTTCGAGCAGGGGCCTGATCGTCAGCTACGTTGACTTCGTTGCTTGCCGTTTCTGAGATCCGTGTGTCTTCGTCCCCCTTCGTCGACAGGCGCAGCGAAGTTCATCTCGTCCGGAATCCTCCGGCGTCGGGCGGCGTAGAACCTGCGACGACCGCCGCCCCAGATCCGCCGCTGACGGCGGGGACGAGGAAGATCTCCGCGCCGTCGCGGATCGGCGTGTCGAGGCCGCCGGTGTAACGGATGTCCTCGCCGTCCACGAAGATGTTGATGTGCGGGCGGACGTCGCCGCGCTCCGTCAGCACGCGGTCGCGGACGGCGGGACACTCCGCCCAGAGGCGCGGCAGCGCCGTGCGCGAGCGGTCCGGGCGCGGCGTCGATGCGGACGTCGGTCCGGTTCGCCGGCGAACTGCCGGAGCGCCCCGACACGCACGAAGAGCACGGCCACTAGACGACCGCGGCTTTGACGGCGACGATCGGCGGGAGGCCCTCGGCCAGCGTCTGCCAGCTGCCCGCCTTCGTCGGCCGGAGGCGAACAGCTTGCCGCTGCGCGTGCCGAAGTAGACGCCGCACGGATCGCGGCGTATCGACGGCGAGCGCGTCGCGCAGCACCGTCTCGTAGGCGTCGGCCTGCGGCAGGCCGTCCGTCGAGCGGCTGCCACGACGCGCCGGCGTCGGCGGTCCTGAAGACGCGGCAGCCTGCCCTCGGGCGTGCAGCGGAACTCGTCCGACTCGAGCGGCACGATCCACGCGCGAGTCGGCGATCGCGCGGATGGATGGCCGAGCGGGAACCCGAAGTCGGACGGCACGCCGTTGGCGACGTCGGTCCACGTCTCGCCGCGATCGTCGCTGCGATACAGGCCCCAGTGGTTCTGCAGGTAGAACCGATCCGGACCGCCGCCGGGCCTGCGCGATCTTGTGCACGCACTGGCCGAACTCGGGATACTTGTCGGGCAGGAACTCGGCGCGCACGCCGTGGTTCGACGGCCGCCACGACGCGCCGCCGTCCTCGGTCACGTACATGCCGCCGGTCGAGATCGGCGACGCGGATGCGCGCGGGCTGCTCGGATCGAGCAGCGATCGTGTGCAGGCACAGGCCGCCGCCGCCCGGCTGCCAGCGCTCGCCGATGCGGATGGTTCCACAGTCCCTCATCGAGCGACCACGTCGCGCCCGCGTCGCGCGACACGAAGAGCGCCGCGGGCTCGACGCCGCAATAGATCGTGTCGGGCTCGTGCTCGCGCCCGGGCACGATCTGCCAGATCTGCTTCAGCGCGGCGCCGCTCGTCCTCGGGAAACTTGACGTTGCGCCTCGACCGGTTCGGTCCACGCTGCGGCCGAAGTCGTCGCTGGATCGGAGGATCCCGCCGAAGTGCATGCTGTTGGGCCCAGCCCAGAGGCGGCGGCGTCCCGCGCGGCCGTCATACGCCAGCGCGTAGACGGCGCTGCCGGGGAAGTACGGGCCGCCCGACTCCCAGCGCGAGCGCGTCGCGTCCGCGCGGAAGACGAACGCGCCCTTCATCGTGCCGACGAGCAGCGAGGCTGTCGCCCGGCGGACGGCGAAATGTGACGTGCGACGGGCATGGCCGGATGCTAGCACGCTACTCAGGGACGCGGTGCTGAGCCGCCGCGGCGGCCGCCGCCTGATCCCGTTTCAGCCTTCTCGGCGGCGCCAGCCGCGTGCGATCCCGGCGATCGAGACGATGTTCCAGCCCATACCGGGCAGTTCGTTGCACCAGAGGATCGCGCCGCTTGCCGGATCGAGACGATACAGCCGCCCTTTCGACGCGCGCGAACATATCGCCGTCGACGATCATCACGTCGACGAAATCGCCGCCCTTGAGCTCGGTCGACCAGAGCGTGTCGCCGCCGTTGCGATCGACCGCGAGGACCGTCCCCTTCGTGCCGATGATCACCGCACTCGTCCGTGTCGCCATCTCGAACCTCCATACCCGTGATACGTCGGTCATGTATCGGGAGGGTAACAGAGGCGACATGACGGGATCAGGCTCGCTTCATCTGACGCGCGTCGGCTTCGACGAAACCCTACTTGATCACGCCGCGGCCGCGCAGCCACGTCGCCAGCAGCGACGACCACGGCGACAGCGACGGACTGTCGTTCGCGAGACCGACGCCGTGCGGCCCCTTCTCGAACACGTGCAGCTCCGTCGGCACGCCGGCCTGCCCGCAGCGCGAGGAAGTAGTGCACCGCGTTCTCGGCGGGGACGGCTGTGTCTTCATTCGTCTGGAAGATGAACGTCGGCGGCGTCTCCTTCGTCACCGCGTTCTCGCCCGACAGCCGCTTCGCGAGATCCGGATCGGGTGGGTCGCCGAGCAGGTTGCGCTGCGAGCCGCGGTGCGTCCACGGCGCCGTCATCGAAATCACCGGATAGCCGAGGACGGCGAAGTCAGGACGGCTGCCGGCCCGATCGATCGAATCCGCGGCCTGCGGGTTGCCCGCGTCGAACCACGTGCTCGCCGTCATCGCCAGGTGGCCGCCCGCCGAGAACCCCATGATCCCGATGCGCCCCGCGTCGAGCCGCCATTCCGCGGCGTGCGATCGCAGCGTGCGGATCGCGCGCTGGGCGTCGCCGAGCTCGACGGGATGGTGGTAACGCGGGCCGAGCCGGCATTTGAGCACGAACGCGGCGACGCCGAGCGAGTTCAGGTAATTGGCCACCTGGCGTCCCTCGTGATTGGACGCGAGGTTCTGATAGCCGCCACCCGGACACACCACCACCGCCGGCGTGGACGCCGTCATCGACCGCGGCAGGAACACGGTGATCGTAGGCAGTCGTCGGCGTCTTCCAGTGCCGAGTGCGCCGGCGGCGGCGCCGGACCACAACGGGATCACCTGGCCGTCCTTGATCGGCAGCGGCGTCTGCGGCGTCTGGAACGTCATCGTGAAGAGCAGGACTGCACTGAGCATGATGACCTCATGACGACGTGAATGCGCGCGCGGTGTCGCCGTCGGCGACGGCCTGAAAGAGCGGCGTCATGCCCGCACGGGCTCGCCCGGCCGCCCGAGCGAGCCGACCGCGCGGGCGTGCTCGGCCGACAGCGCCGCCGTCGCGTCACCGTCAGACCGAGGTCGCGCAGGCGTCCGTCGTGCAGGCCGTAGATCCAGCCGTGCACCGAGAGCGGCTGCGCGCGGCGCCACGCGTCCATCGCGATCGTCGTCCGGCACACGTTGGCGACCTGGGTCGAGCACGTTGAGCTCCGCGAGCTGCGCGTCGCCTGCGCGTCGGTGATGCCGCGCGGAAAGTGATCGGCATTGCTCGGGCGGATGTCCTGCACGTGCCGGAGCCAGTTGTCGATGAGCCCGAGCGCGGTCGCTCGTCGAGCGCGGCCTCGATCGCCGCCGCAGCCGTAATGGCCGCAGACGATCACGTGCTCGACCTTCAGCACGTCCACCGCGTACTGGAGCACCGAGAGGCAGTTGAGATCGGTGTGGACGACGACGTTGGCGACGTTGCGATGGACGAACAGCTCGCCCGGGCAGCAGATCCGACGATCTCGTTGGCCGGCACGCGGCTGTCGGCGCAGCCGATCCAGAGGTAGCGCGGCGCCTGCTGGCGCTCGAGCCGCCGGAAGAAGCTGGATCGCGTTCGAGCGTCCGCGCCGCCCAGAGGCGGTTGTGCTCGAACAGGTCGCTGACGCTCGCCATTGCCGTTACCCTTACCATCTTGCGATAGGGTAAGGCGTGATGGCGTCTCGCATCGAAACGCGTCCTCGTCGTCGGCCTCGGCACGATGGGACGGAGCCATGCGCTGGCGTACGCGCGAATCCCGGGATTCACGATTGCCGGCCTGTGTGCTCCGCGGCATCGCGTCGCTCACGCTGCCCCGGGAGCTTCGCGGCGCGCCGGCCTTCGCGTCCTTCGAGGAGGCGCTCGCCGACACTGAAGCCCGACGTGGTGTCGATCAACACGCTGCCCGACACGCACGCGGTCTATGCCATCCGCGCGATGCAGGCGGGCGCGCACGTGTTCGTCGAAAAGCCGATCGCCGAAGACCGTCGAGGACGCGCAGCGCGTCGTCGACACTGCCGTGCGGCCGGGCGCAAGCTCGTCGTCGGCTACATCCTCCGGCATCATCCGTCGTGGATCCGCTTCATCGAGATGCGCGCGGCACGCTCGGGCACGCCGCTGCGTCTTCCGCATGAACCTGAACCAGCAGTCGAGCGGCCTGCAGCCTGGGCGTGCACCAGCGCCTCTCATCGGAGTCCTGTCCGCCGATCGTCGACTGCGGCGTCCACTACGTGGACGTGTGTGCCAGATGACCACGGCAAAGGCGACGACGGTGCACGCCGTCGGCGCCCGGCTGACCGACGACAGCGCGCAAGGACATACAACTACGGCCACGCTGCAGGTGACGTTCGACGACGGGCTCGGTCGGGTGGCATGAGGCCGGGATGGGGACCGATGATGAGCGAGACGGCGTTCTTCGTGAAGGACGTCATCGGCCCGAAGGGTCGGTCTCGATCGTGACGCGCCCGGCGGGCAGACGGTCACGTTCGGACGACATCAACGCGCATACCGCAGACGAACCAGATCCTCTGGCATCACGCCGACGTGTCGCAGCCGGACGGAGTCGCACGGCTGACGATGGCTCTCGACCGCCGACGCGTCGACGACGAGCTGTGCGAGCGCGAGCAGGCGTTTCCTGTTGAAGGCGATCGACGAGGACGTCGATCTGACCGCGCACATGAACGACGCCGTGCGGAGCTTGAGGATCGTGCTCGGCGCCGATCAGGCCGTTCGCACCGGGCTCGTCGTCAGTCTCTAGCCGCGCGCCGCTTCGCCGCGTCGTAGATGAGCATGTCGACGTTGCCTGGCGTGTAGCCCAGGAGCTGGATGAGGAGCGCGACCTGGCCGCGATGGTGCACCACCGTGGTTCGCGGCGTGCTGCAGCAGCTCGCCGACCGACATGATGCGCTTTCGCCGCCGCGCGGGACGACGAACTCGACGAGCCGACCGAGATCGTCGTCACGGGACGAGTCGAGGAAGCGCGCATGTGCGCCTCGACTCTCGCCCACGCGTCGGCGAGCGCCGCGGCCGTCGGGTAGTCGTCGGCGCTCAACTGCGGCCCGCGCGGCGGCTCGCAGCTAGCTGCCCCACTCGGCGCTGAGCATTGCACCATCGTGTTCCTGACGGAACCGTAGCTGCCCGCGACCGCCTGCGTGAACTGCTCCGCCGCCATCTGGTCCATGACCTGGAGCAGCTTGCTGATTCGCCCAGTAGCCGTAGTCGTAGAGCCGGCGGAGATCGTCGACGGTCATCCTCTGGGCGTCCTCGGCATATCCGTCTGCGATTGTCCACGCGGAATGCTGAGACTCGTCCACGTCTCCTCGCCGCGGAACGCCTTCGCGAGGTACACCATCTGGCCGACGTGATACGCGGTGTGCGCGAGCGAGCGGTGCAGCGCTTCGTGGACCAGGATGCACCTGCCCGCGAATGGTGACCGTGTCGCCGAGGCCGATCGTCGGTGAGATCCGCGAGCGCGGCGAACAGCACGCTCCAGCCGGCCTCCCACTTCTCCATGAACTCGGCGCGCGTGACCGTGCGCTCGTCGAACTCCCTCGTCGCGCATCTGCGCCACGGCTTCTCGCCGTCGGAGGTGAGGAAGTCGGTGAACCGCGAGCGCAGGTTGCCGGACACGTGCCAGCAGATGTTCGCGAGCGAGTTGCCGCCGTTCGGCCCCGGCCGCAACAATTCGTCGTCGTGGACCTGGCGCACGGCGCCTCGCCGAGCGTCTTGTATCGCTCGTATTCGCCGCGGATCGATCTGATGATCGCGCTCATGATCAGGGTCCCGGGCCATCCTACTCGAACGGGCGACGTCCGTCTTGCGCGGCCCGCCAGGACGGCGTTCAGCGCATTCCTGAATACGGCCATCGCTGCTACGATCCATCGCCATGCCGGACACTGGCTCCGCTGATGACGACGCGCCGGCTCTTCGCGGTCCTGCTCGGGACGATGGCCGCCCTCGATGTTGCGGTCGTCCCCGTGCGCATCGCGGACGTCTCGTCGTTCGGGCGCCTCGTCATCTCCCCCGCCGAAGGCCCCGTGCTGTATGCGGTGTGGAAGCTCCGGCACGGCCATCCGCTGTACGAGTGGCCGATGACGCCGCCGTTCACGCTGACGGTCTACAACTTCCTGTTCTACCGGACCTACGCGTCCGCGCTGCAGTCCCTCCACGTGCCGGACGCCGCGATGCCGGTGGCCGGCCGCTTCATCACGCTGACGTGGGCGCTGGCGGGTGCGGCGTGTCAGTTCGCCGCGGCTCGCCGGCTGTTTCGATCCAGCCGTCCGCCGGCGCTGCTCGTGGCGTCGCTGGCGGTGATCACCTGATCGGCGCCGGGTTTCCGGGATGGTGGACCTTTTCGATCCGGCCCCGACGTGCCCGCGACGGCGCTCGCGGCCGCCGGCGTCTGGGCGGTGGCGATCGCCTCGACCGCAGGGGCGGCGGTTGGTGGTTCTGCGGTGGCAGGGAGTGCCTTTCTGTGCGCCTGGTGCTTCAAGCAGTCGGACGTCGGACTGTTGTCCGCGACCTGCCTCTACGTGATGGTGATGCGCCGATCGATGCGGGAACTCGCGTGGCTGGCCGCGCCGTTCGCGATCGGTGGCGCTCGCGTTCTGATCGGTGGCGCCTCGTATCGCGCCAATATCATCACGATGCCGGCACTCAACCGGCTCGTGGTCTATCTGCCCGTGCACTGGCACCGATCGATCGCCGTGATCGATGCGCTGCTGCCCTGGGCGATGAGCGGCTTCGCGCTCGTCGTATGGCTTCGCCGCGTCATGTCCCGCCCGCCCCTTCCGGCCGCCGACGGAGCCCCCGGCCTGAGCCGCGAACTGTTCGGCCTCGATCTGACCTATCTCCTGCTGGCGACGGTCACCACGTTCGCGCTGAGTCTCCTGTTGCTGGCAAAGGTCGGGGCCGCGCTCAACCACGCGCTCGAATTCCACGTCGCCGCATCGCTGCTCTGCACGGGCGTCCTCGCTGGCGCCTGGCGCGCAGGCGGATCGCGTATTCCATTGGGCGCGGCCGCGGCGCTCGTCCCGATGATCGCGCTTTACCGTGCTGATGATGAACGGCCGCGAGCACGGCCGGCTCGCCACGGCTCTTCAACTCAAGGTCTGGGGGATTCGCTCCATCTCGGGAGCAGCACGGAGCTCGCGGATCGCGCCGAGCTTCCATCGCGCGAATCGACAGCCTGCCGGCGCCGATTTACTGGGAGGACGAGACGTTCCCGCCCCCTGGTGGCGAGCCCCTGTCGGCAGCACTACCCTGGAACGATCATCGATCACATCACGTCGATGACGCGAGGCGGCTGGGGATGATCGACACCGGGATCGACGGCCTGTTTTCGACAGCACTATTTCGGCGCCGCGGTGTTGCCGGATTCATCCGGAGCACTTCGCCGTGGCGATCCGCGCAGGTTACCGCGTCGCGAGCACCTTCCGTCCCGCGTGGCAGCCCGATGCGCCTTTACGTCTCGTCGTGCGCGGGCCATGACGCCTCACTCGCGGTGAGCATCGTGCCTCGCAGCCGCCCACGGCGCCTCATCGCCGTAGACGCCACGATACGCCGGCGGCAGGAGCGCGGCGATCGCCAGACCGATCGCGTCCGTCCACGACCCGCCTGTTTCCGCCGGCGCGGGCGAACAGATCGACCGCGCGAAGCGGCGCGCCGATCCGCATCGTCACCCGCGCGGATGTACGGTCGTGGAATCGACCGGAAAGAGCGACTCTGGGCCGGTGAGGCCGGCCGGCAGCATCCACGTGCCGGGCCGCGTGAGTACCGCGCGACACCCGCGAGCATCGGCCGCATCGCCGCCGTGCGGCTCCGCGTGCCCTCGCCGAACAGCAGGAGCGCGTCGTCGCCGGACAGCCGGTCGAGCGCGACGCCGATCGCCCTGCCGCGCCGCACGCGCCACCCTCGCGCGCGGTGAGCTGCGCTTCGCCCGACGACACCTCGGTGCTCTGCGGCACCTTGACCGTGCCGAAGCAGAGGCTCGAGAAGCGGCGCTCGCGGCTCGTGAACGCCTTCTCGGTCCGGCGATCGCCGTCAGGCGCGCGGCGAGCTGGCTCGCGCCCGCGCGCTGCAGCAGCACGTCCACGACGTTCGCGTCCGCGTAGGAGAGATGGTTGGCGAAGATCGTGAGCGGCCCCGGCCCGACCGCGGCGAGGCGATGATGCAGCCCTTCGATCGACGGACCCGCGCTCGAGGAACCGATCGGCCAGAGGTGATGCAGCCGCCGCGCCAGTGGATCCGGCGGGTAGTGTCCAGCCGTTGTCGACGGCGAGCTCGACTTGAGCGAGACGAGTGCCTCCGGACCGGCGGCGTCGATCTCGCGCTGAGCGCGCGCGCACGTCGTCAAGCGGCAGCAGTCCGCCGCGGCCCAGGTAGTCGAGAATCGCCGCGACGACGATGTCCCGGCTCGCGAGCATCATGCGTGTAGAGATTCTATCTTCCTTTGAGGCGCGGCATGATGGCGGGGCTCGTCAGCTCGCCGAGCGCGTCCTTTCCCACCCAGCGCGCGGGCGGCGCGCCGGATGCCGCGAGCCGGCGGGCGACCGCGACGGCGGAATCGTGCAGCGCCCTGTTGCGCCGGCCGACGCCACGCAAAGCCCAGCTCACGCCCTTCTTCACGAAGTTGCGCTCGTCGCCGGCGGCGCGCTCGATGCGAGGCAGCGCGCGCGAGGAACGGCGCGTCGGGCGCGTTCTTGTCGTGCAGCGCGACGCTCGCGAGGAGCGCGAAGGCCGCGCGCTTCACGAACTCGTCGCGGCTGCGGCTCCACTGCGCGATCTTCTGCCACGCGTGCGGCGTGCGATCGAAGAGGTGGAAGCACAGGGTGGTCGCAGATGGCCCAGTTGTCGAAGTCGCGCGCCCAGCGGTCCATCTGGGCCGGCGTCACGCGGGCCGGATCGGCGACGAAGCCGACGAGCATCCGCGCCTCGCACCAGCCGGTCTTCCACAGCGCCTCGGCCAGCTTCTGGTCGCGCCCGATCGTCTTGCCGCCAGCGCGCGCAGGTCGCGCGACAGAGACGCCGAACACCTTCGGCGCGACGATCGCGTAGCGCGCCATGCCTTCGCGGTTGCGTTTCGTGCCGCGCCGTTCGAGCCACGCGAGTATCTGCGGCACGGTCATCGATCGGGTCATCGAAGCGCTACCGCGGCCAGAGCCAGCCGAACGTGCCCGCGGTGAGCATCCCGTAGATCAGGCCGTCCACGGTCGACTTGAACGTCGTCAGCCAGGATCGACGGAACCAGATCGAGAACTGCCACAGCGCGGCGGAGTAGCCGATAAACGCCGTCGCGCCCGCAAAGCGGAACACCTGAAGGTAGCTCGCCCGGCCCGAGCGCGCGGCCTGATGATACGCGGCGAAACAGCTGATCACGATCGCGTAGACGAACCACAACACGAGGTTCGTCGCAAAAACGATCCGCCGCCCGGGATCACGGTGAGAATGAGCACCGGCCCCTTTCTTCATCTTGTCCTGAACTCCGGCGACTTCATCCCCTCGCGGCTCGACGGCCGCGGCGCCATGTAGTCGCCGGGCGGGACGCTCCACGCGCCGAACGCCTCGAGGACCTTGTCTTCGGCGGGCAACGGCGAGTAATCACTTTGTGCCACGGATGACCTACGTGGGAAGGATCGAGCTGGCGACGAAGACGAAGTATTCGGCGGATCACCCAGGATAGGCAGCCACAGCGACGTCAGGTCCGCGTCATCTGACCTCCTCACTTCCAGTAGTCCTTCGTGAGCGCGACGATGCCGCTTCGCCGAACACGGCCTGGCTCTAAACAGTGCTCGTACGCGCGCCTGCGCGTCGGGGCAGCATATGTACCGCTGCTCCGATACACGGACCCGCGTTTTCTCATTGCGGCCAGGAGCAGGAGTTCATAACCTCCTCGCCATGCACTCGTTCATGCATGACCTCAGTTCGCGAGGTATAGATGCGTCAGATCTCGCTGGTCTCTCTCCTGTCTGCGGTCTGGTGGCGTGCGGCAGCTCGAGTTCGTCGAACACTCAGCCGACGCCGACACCTCCAACCCGCCGCAGGCCAACCGCGCGCCTGTCATCTCGAGCGTCACAGTGACGCCGACGTTTGGCGTGGCCGCGATCGTGACGTTCACCTCGCGGCAATCGCCAGCGACGCCGACGGCAATGCCTCGACCTCGCTCGTGGAACTCGCCGGCAACACCGCACCGGCGCCAACGTGTCGATCATCTTCGTCAGCCCGGAGGGAACGGGCAGGCCACGGTGACGGTGACAGACGGTCAGGCGGTTCAGCGAAACAGCAGCGCGAACTTCGTCGTCGGCAGCATGAGCGGCACGTGGATCATGACGACCGGCCCTCACCGCTGCCCAATCTCGTCGCACGTGCTCACAGGGGAGCACGGGCCTCATCATGGAACCGCTCTCCTGCCGGGCATCGGCAATGGCAACACCGACCCGGCGCAGCCCGACAGATCAGGGCCGATGGGACCATGACCATGCGCATCAAGATCGGCGCGTTCACGGACTTCACCATCACGGGCACGATGGACAGCACGGGCCGCCGCATCAGCGGCAGCGTCTCGGGCTCGGGGCTCACCGGCCAGCCGATCGTGCTGAGCAAGCAGTAAAGGCGCCGCGCGCGAAGGATGACCTCGTCTGGGTTATCCTTCGCGCCATGCCTACGACGAAGCTCCTCACCTGCGGGTTCTCGCCGTTGCCGCGAGCGTGCGAACTGTCGATGCGCGCGCAGCAGGCGCCTGCCCCGCCTGCCGAGATGGACGCGCCCTGCCGTCTCACGTTCCGTAACATCGGCCCCGCGAACCAGCGCCGGCCGCGTGTCGGTCATCGTCGGCGTCCCCGGCAACCCGTTCACGTTCTACGTGGCGGGCGCCAACGGCGGCGTCTTCAAGACGGTCAACGGCGGGACGACGGAAAGCGATCTTCGACAACCAGAACGTGCTCGATCGGCGAGATGCGCTGGCGCCGTCGAACCCCCGACATCCTCTTACGTCGGCACGGGCGAGGAGAATCTGCGCAACAACGCGCGTCGTTCGGCGACGGCATCTACCGCAGCAACGACGGCGGCGACAGTTGACGCACGTCGGGCTCGAAGATTCGACCGGATCGCACGAATCCGGATCGACAGCCGCAACCCCGACGTCGTCTACGCGTGCGCCCTCGGCCACGAGTGGGGACCCAACGATCAGCGCGGCGTGTTCAAAACGACCGACGGCGGGAGGAACCGGCAGCGCGCATCGTTCAAGGACACGCTGACGGGCTGCCCGACATCGATACGCCAATCCGTCGAACTCCAACGTGAATCTCACGCGGGCATGCACACCTCACCTGCGGCAGGCGGTGGCACCTGCGCAGCGGCGGCGTGGCGAGACGGCGCTCTACAAGTCGATGGACGGCGGCGCGACGCGGAAGAAGCTGACGAACGGCATTCCTGTGATGCTGACCGCGTCGGCGTCGCGATCGCGCGCAGCAGCCCGAACATCGCCCGGGCGATCAGCGAGACGCCGAACTACGAGGGCGAGCTAGTGGCGCAGCGACGACGCGGCGCGAGCTGGCGCGTGGTGTACGCGTGATCCGCAGCTCGCGTTCCGGCCGTTCTACTACGCCGACATCCGCGTCGATCCCCAACGCGATCCCAACCGCGTCTATTCGCTCGGCGGCTCGCTGATGATGTCGGAGGACGGCGGCCGCAACTTCCGCACGATCGCGACGCGACGTGCATCGGCGACCACCAGGCGCTGTGGACCGATCCGACGAACGGCGAAGTACCTGGTGAGCGGGCAGCGACGGCGGCTGGCAGGTGAGCTACGGACGGCAGCGGCGAAACTGCGAGGTCGCGTGAACACCTTCTCGCTCACGCAAGTTCTACCACGCAACTACGACATGCAGAAGCCGACATGCATGCTGCGCGGCGGGCTGCAGGACAACGGCACGTGGTGTGGCCCGAGCAACTCGCTGCTGCAGGAAGGGCATCCGCAGAAGAACGATCTGGCTCGGCGTGGCGGCGACGGCTTCTTCTGCTCGATCCGGCCGATCCGGACGGAGCCGCGGCGTCGTCTACAACGATCTCTCAGGGCGCGTGCTCAGCGTCACTGACGCGCGCAGCGGCACCGACCGGGACAACATCCACGCTCGCAATCGCGTCGGCTCGTCGGCGACCGATGGAGAATCACAAGCACCGTTTCAACTGGAACTCGCCGATCGCCGTCTCGCCTCTGACAGCACGAAGGTGTCGATCTTCGGCGGCGAGGTGCTGCTTCAAGTCCACCGACCACGGACAGTCGTGGGAGCGATCATCCGCCCCGATCTCACGCACCAACGATCAAGAAGCAAGCAGGAGAACGTCGGGCGAGCCGATCGTCGTCGACAACACCGCTGCCGAGTTCCACTGCACGATCCTGACGATCGCGCCGTCGCCGCTCGACTCGAACGTCATCTGGGTCGGCACCGACGACGGCAACGTGCAGGTGACGCGCGACGGCGGCAAGACGTGGAGCGAACGTCGTTCAGGAACGTGCCAGGCCTCAAGCCGAACGCGTGGATCCCGACCGGTCGAGGCGTCGCACTCACGACGCCGGCACGGCGTACGTCGCGGCCGATCACCATCAGGACGACGACTACACGCCGTACGCGTACATGACGACCGACTATCGGCAAGACGTGGACGCGCATCACCGGCGATCTGCCGCCGGCGAAGACGGCTGGGCGCACGTCGTCGCGCGAGGATCCGACGAACCGAAACCTGTTCTACGTCGGCACCGAGCTGGGCTCTGGATCGTCGCGCGACGGCGGCGAGCGCACTGGGCGTCGATTCGGCGGCGACCTGCCGCCGGCGCCGGTCGCGCGACATCCAGATCCATCCGCGCGACAACGACCTGATCGCTCGCGACGCACGGCCGCGGCATCTGCGTCGCGGACGACATCACGCCGCTGCAGCGCATCGGCGCGGCGGCGGCCGCGAATGCGCAGCTCTTCGACATCCGCCCCGCCACGCGGTGGACGGCGTGAGCTGGCGACGGCAACCTGGGCAGTCGGTGTGGAGCGGACCCAACCGGCCCGCCGGCGCGACTCACCAACTTACTGGCTTGAAGACATCGACGCCTGGACGCTGCGTCGTTTCGCTGATCGCCGACAAGTCGGGGAAGACGATCCGCACGATCCGCAACGCGCCGCACGCGCCTGGCGTCAACCGCACGGTGTGGGACCTTCGCTACGATGCTCCTGTCGGCGGCGCCGGAGCGGAGCGTCGAGGCGCGGGCGCGCAGCCCGCGGCCGCAGTCGGCGCGGGCGCGGGGCCGGCCGAAGAAGCGCCGGGCGGCGGACGCTTTGGACGCGGTGGTGCGGGTCCTGTCGTCCCGGGCGAGTACACCGTGATTCTGCGGCGCCGGCGGCGCGGATCTGAAGAAGACCGTCGCGGTGGAGATGGATCCGCGGGTGCCCCTCGCCGCGGGCGATCTCCGAGGCGCTCGACGCGGCGCTGACGCTGCGCGATCTGACCTCCCGCGCGAACGCGCTCGTCGAAGCGCGCCAACAGCCTCATCTCCCAGCTCGACGCGCTGCAGGAGCGGCTGCGCCGGCCGATCACGGCGCGTGGCGCGGGCGCGACCAGCGGCGCGCCGGCGGCGCAGCCGGCACCTGATCTCGCGGCGCGGTCGAGGCCGCGCTCGGCGCTGTGACGACGCTGCGCGACAAAGACCTGACGCGCCGCATCTGAACATGGGCTACCGGCGGCGCCCGCGCCTGGTTCAGGAGATCACGTCGCTCTCGGCGCGGTCTCGGGCTCACCGAATCGTCCGACCGAAGGTCAGTCGCTGCGCATGCAGCCGAGCTCGCGGAGCCCGATCGCGCGGTCGCCGCGCTCAACCGGATCCAGACGGAGCACATCGGGAAGATCAACGACATGATGAAGGGCATGCCGTTCATCGTGACTGAGACGATCCGTTAGCGCAGCTAACGAACGACGCCGAATGTTGTCGAGGCCGACCGGATTGGTGCAGCGGTGCGGCCGGGTTCGTCAGCCGGATGCGCAAACCCGTCAATGGCCGTGGCCGCGTGCGGATTCACCACGGTGGCAAACCCGCCGAACGTATTGCCTTACGTCTTGCAGCGAGAGCGCCACGGACCCGTGCGCCGTTCCCGCGATCTCGTAGGGAATCTTCGTGGTGCTCGAATAGATGTCGACCGATGCGAACGTGAACGGGCCGTCGGACGACTGCAGCGTGATATCGCCGATCACCGTCGTCCCTCCCGGGACGATGAACTGGATGAACGGTGCGGGATCGCCGTAGCTGGTAGACGACGCCAGGACGCGCCGGAGGCGCTGATGGTGAGGCCGCAGGCCGTGTGTACTTAAATGGCGCGCCGTTGCGTTGCAAACCTCCGAAGGATCGTCACGGACCGGAGATCGCGGTTCCCGGCGACAGGTCCGGCCGTGACTGCAACCGACGGAGATGCGGGTTCCCTGATGCGGATCCGCATGCCGCCGAGCAGGCCGCGGTGAGGACTATCGGAGCGAGCCGCCCTGAGCGCACCATCGCCACGCCTCCTCCGGCTATTGTGCCATCGAACTTACCTATCGCGCCGTCAGCAACACACCGGCCATTCATGCGGTGATCGGTCGTCCTACTCCCGCCAGAGCCAGCGCAGCGAATCCGGAAAATCGCCCGGCCGTGTGCGTAGCTGTGGAAGCCGGGGCTCCAGTCGGCGCGTAGTCGTAGCCGGCGAACTCCAGCGATTTCGCCAGCGTCTGGTTGGCCAGGAACCAGTTGCCGTTGACGTTGTCGAGATCGTTGGCGCCGTCCTGCAGGATGACGCGGATCGGCTTCTTCGGCGTCGCGCCGCACCAGCGCCTCGTAGTTGTGGCCGCCGCTGTGGCGGTCGTCGCCCGCGGCGATGTTGGTGAAGCTGCCCGGTCCACGAGAGCACCTTGCTGAACTCGTTCGGGCCGCTCCCACGCCACCGTGAAGGCGCAGATGCCGCCGCTGCTCTGCCCGGCGATGGCGCGGCTGGCGGCGTCGTGGCGCAGCTTCACCGTCTTCTCCACCTCCGGCAGAATCTCCTCGAGCAGGAAGCGCGCGTACTGGTCCGACAGCGTGTCGTACTCGAAGCTGCGGTTGTCGCGCGGCGCGTTGCGGCCGCCCGGCTCGATGAAGATGCCGACCGTGCACCGGCATGTCGCCCTTGGCGATCAGGTTGTCGAACACGGTCGGGCACCCAGTGCGCGCGGGCCGTTGCCGTCCTGAAACACCATCACCGCGGCGGGCGCCTCCGGCGCGGTACTGCGCCGGCACGTACATCCACCAGTCGCGCTTCGTGCCCGCTGAAGATCCGTGCTCTCCCACGGCGGCATCTGCGCGCACGGTCCCCTTCGGCACGCCCGGCGTGCTCGCGGCTGTCGGGATGCGGTCTCCCACACCTCGAGCTGCGATCCGCCGAAGCGGCGATCGCCGGCCTCGTAGTGCCACGTGAATGCCGTGCCGCTCGACAGCGTTCTGACAAGGGCGTAGACGTTCGTGCCCGTCCGAGCTGCACCATCGGATAGCGCATGTTGCCGACGTCGCGGACGACGGCCGGCGGCGGCGTGATTCGGCGGCAGCGGCTCCGCCAGCTCGATCGCCCACGCGACGGTCCAGCTCGTCCACCTTCGGCGGCAGGCCGCGCAAGCAGCGCGTTCCGCCCGCCGAACGCCGTCCGATGCGATCGGCCAGGACGGTTGCCTCATCACCCTGGCGGCTTCGCCGCCAACGCCGCGCCCAGCTCCTTCACGGTGATCGCCGGCTGCGCCGCATGCGCACCGGTCGAAAGCGACAGCGCCACAAGAACAAGAGACATCGTTCGCATGGATTCAGCTCCGGTCGGCCACATCATCGCATTTCACAGGATACGCAGGCCGAACAGCTCGGCGGCCTCGAGCAGCGACGGATGATCGAGCGTCAGCGCGGTCACCTCGTCCAGCGTCAGCGCGCCCGAGGCGTGGTCGAAGACCGTGACATTCGCCCGACAGCGCTTCCCACGTCGACCCCACCAGCGCAGCCCCGCCGCCGAGCGGTGGCGCCGGAAGAGATCAGCGCCTGCGGCTGTCCCGGTCCGTTGTCGTGCGCGACCTGCGACGGCCTGAGACCGCTCGCGCTTCAACACCGCCGGATCGTCGGATCGATCAGCTCGCGCCGATCGTCGAGCTCCAGCCGCGCCAGCGCCAGCGGCATCCCGCGGCGCCGGAGCACGCGACGCGGTTAACCGTTGGCCGCGGAACGGCGCGAGCTGCCTGACGATGCACGAGATCGCGCGATCGAAAGATAGAGGCAGCCGCATGCGTCCGGGATTGTCGTGCCGCCCGTCGCCCTGGAACATGCGCGGAAACCAGAGCGCGCCGTCGGGCGCGTCGGGCTTCGCACTCGCGCCAGGCGAAACAGCGATAGAGGATCACGCGCAATCCTACCGGCGCCGCTTGCTCAGCTCGTCGAGCGTGCGCTTGAGCTGTTCGAGCTTCTGCCCCGCCTCGCCCGAGCGCGGCCTTCCGCGGTGAGACGCTGATAGTCCGCCATCTCCCGGGAGGCCTCGGCGATCAGCGCATCGAGGTCCGCCGCTGGCGAGGCGGGCGCGGCTTGCGGCCGCGCCGACGCACCGCGGAGCGGCGCAAGGCGCGGCGGCGGGAGAAGCGGCTCCACCCATCAGGCCGGCCAGCGCCGCCTCGAACGTCGGTCGCGTAGGCGAGCTTGTCCTGCAGGGCCAGCGTACGACGAGCCGCAGCTCGGGCATCGGGCTGCGATCGGCCTGCAGGTAGATGGCCTCCGCGTACAGCAGCGCGCGGCCGATCGGGATCACCAGCAACGGGCCGCGCCGCACGCGCGATCCCTGCTGGTTCCACAGACGACAGCTGGCCCGACAGCTGCGCGTTCTGATCGATCCGCGCTCTCGACCTGCAGCGGCCCGTCCACGAGCCGCGTCTTCGGAAAGTCGTAGACGATCGACGTCGCCGTAGTGATCGGCGTCGCTCCGGCCGGCGATCCAGCCGATCAAGTTGTTGCGGTTGGCCGGCGTGAACGGCAGCATCTCGACGAACTCGCTCTGCGCTCTCGCCCGGCAGCTTCATCAGCACGAAGTTCGGCTCCATCGGCTGCGTCGCTCTGCGTCGCGGTCGGTCGCTCACGGCCGACGTCCGTCGCGACCGTCCACAGATCCTCGCGGTTGTAGAACGACCTGCCGGGTTGGTCATGTGGATACAGGCCGTACACGTCGGCCTGCAGCGCCAGCAGCAGCTCGGGATAGCGCACGTGGGCGCGCAGACCGGCCGGCATCGCCGCGGCGTCCTTGAACAGCGACGGGAAGATCCGCCGCGGTACGCCGCGACGATCGGATCTTCTGGCGTCGAACACGTAGAACGTCGTGCGTGCCGTCGTATGCGTCGATCACCACCTTGACGCTGTTGCGCAGGTAGTTGATCGAGCATCGCTGATTCAGCCGAGTACGTGGCGCGAGTACGGGATAGCGGTCCGAGACAGTGAAGGCGTCCATCATCCACGACAGCCGGCCGTCGTCGTCGAGGACGATGTAGCGGATCGGGATCGAACGTCGAGGAACGGCGCCAGCGCCGCCACGCGATCGCGGACGTTGCGGCGCATCAGCAGCCGGCTCTCCGCAGTCACGTCGTCGCTGAACGGCAGCTTGCGCGAGATCGCCGCGATCGAGCGCGATCGATCAGGCGGCGCAGAATGCCGCCCAGCACGATCCCGCCGGTGCCCTCGTAGGACGTCGAGGCTGTTGGTCTGCCCCTGCGGATAGTTGAACTCCTTCTGCCGCGTCTTGACGTAGACGTCGGCGTTGGTCAGCTCGCCGAAATAGACCTCGGGCGCGTCACGACGAGACTCGGCGACCGTGCTCTGGACCGGCATGTTCGCCGAGATCAGCGTCGGCAGCCCTCCGGGCGTGAAGCCGTTCACCGCGTTCATCGTCGATGCCGTAGCCGTGGGTGTAGATCAGCTTCTCGTTGATCCAGTTGCGGCTGCTTTCGGGCAGCTTCGTCGATGCTGAGCTCGCGCGTGCGCGAGCATCACCTGCCGCAGCCGCGCCGTCGACGTCGTACCGATCGATGTCGATGTCGGGAAAGTCGTAGTAGGTGCGGATCTGCCTGAATCTGGCGCAGCGTGTCCTGCAGCGCGCGCCAGTCCCAGAGCCGGATGTTCTGCAGCGTGGCCTGGTTGTTGTGACGGGTCGGCCGCCTCGACGCGTCGTCTCGGCGGGGAACGGCGCGCTGGGCGATCCGGTCCAGGCCGTAGGCCTGCCGCGTCAGCTCGATGTTCGTGCGTGATGAAGGGCTGCTCGCGAACCAGCTCGTTCGGCTTGACGATGAAACTGCTCGACGCACGACGCCGATCGCGCCGAGTGCCGAGCATAACACACCGCGGCCGGCACGATCGACGCGACCAGCCAGCGAATGCCGGCGTCGCCACCTGCCGCGATCAACGGCGACGGCCGCGCCGGCGGCCAGCGCGATCGACGACGACGCAGCATGCCGGTCAGCGTGACATGCGCGTCGGTGTAGGTCGACGCCGGCAAAAATCGTGTGGTCGTCGAACAGGCGCCCGAATCGGCCCAGCCAGGTGCGCCACGAGCCATGGACCAGCAGCAGAATGCGCCGCACGCGACGGCGAGGCCGCGGCACGTCCGAGCGCGGTCGCGCCGCTTCGGAAGCTGCTCGGCGAGCGCTGCGCGCCGCCGGACACGATGGCGAAGAACACCGGCGATCGCGCAGACCATCACCGCCATCGCGTCGTCAGCCAGCCGGCGACGATCCGCCATGCGGGCAGCGTGAACAGGTAGAAATGCCAGCGGCCGGCCGAAGATCGGATCGACGTCGATGCCGCCGCCGGTAGCGCCGGCGCCGCGTGCCACCACAACGCGAACGTCGGCCACTCAGCCATCATTCCGGCTCCGGCGATCACTGCGGCGAACAGCGACAACACCACAGCAGCCACGCGCAGCACCGGCTCGAGCGGCAGCGGCATGGGTGCGGCTGTTGATGATGATCGCGCGTAGATCCGCCATCGCGCGCGGGCTTCGGAGGAGACAGGCGCCGTAGAGGACGAGGAACGTCGCCACCGCAAAGCCGGCGAAGACGCGCTCTCGATGGCGATGGACGTCCAGAACACGTCGATCGAGTAGCCGAGCGAGGCGAACCACAGTGCATCGACGTAATACGACAGGATCACGCTCGCCGCCGAACAACACCACGCCGGCGACGATGAGGAGCGCGAGCAGGACGCGCCGCCGGCGCCGCGGCGATCGCGGCGATCGCGGCGGCCAGTCGATGGTGACGGGATCGGTGGGCGTCACGCGAACGAGTCGGCGCGCCTCGGCGCGGATCGCGCGCATCAGTCTCTTCGGTGCGGCCGGCGCGGACGGGGATCGATCGGGCGCCGATCGCCCAGCCGGGGTTGATGCCAGAAAGCCATGGAGAGCGCCGCCTCGCGGTCGTAGACGCGCAGGAGCGCGGACCACACGAGCTCGAGCAGGTCGATGCGCTCGGCGTTGAGCGGATCGATGCCGGCGCCGCGAGCCAGCGCGTGATCTGCGCGCGGTTGACGCCCAGCATGTCTGGCGCAGCTGCGCCGCCGAGCGGAAATCGGCGCGGAGCGCTTCGGACCTACGGACGGACGAGAGGGGCATACGACGTCAGCATACCGCAACGAGGTATGTTGCGCAACGTCATAGAGTTGCGCAGTGAGTGCGCCGCGGCGCCCGCCGTGGTTGTCGAGCGTGGTGTCGAGGCGAACCTCGGCAGCCGCGTTCACGCGCCCACGCTTCGGCGGCTCGTGTTCAACGGCGCGTCAGGTCGTCCGGCGGCGCCAGGCGATGAGTGCGGCGGCGAGCGCGCGCCTGCGACGACGGCGATCGCCATCGCGACACGGATTTCCGGCACGTTCCAGGCGACGACGCCGGCCATGGCGACGAGTCCGAGGCCGCCGATCCCGGCGACGCGGATGTGCGCCATGTTGGATGCGATCGGGGCTGGCAGGATCGAGCTTCATCGTCGAGCCTCCTGACACGGAGTATACGCCCGCGGCGTGCCGATTTCAGCATAGGCGGCGAGTAGGCCGGCCCCGTACCCTCGGCGCGTCGCATCATGCTCAGTTCAGCGGGCCGTTGGAGGTCTCGTATGCGTCGGATTCGTGATCGTTCTCGCTGGTGTCGCCGTCGTCTCGATCGCGGCGGAGAGCAGGCTCAGCGGCCAGGCGGCAGTCGGCGTCGCTCACGGTGAGCGCCAGCGTCTCGAAGAACTGCACCATTACGACCGCGCCGGTGAGCTTCGGCAGCCTACGACTCGGTGGCCGCCAACGCCACGGCGCCGCTCGACGGCACCGGCACCGTCATTGTCACCTGCACAAAAGGTGCGGCGGCCAAGGTGGGTCTGGACGCCGGCGGCAACGCCCAGGGCACTACGCGGCGGATGAGCCGGGGCGCGGCCGAGTATCTGACCTACGAACTCTACAAGGACAGCCGGACGCGCCACCGTCTGGGGCGATACCGTCGACACCGCCCTCGATATCCCTGCGGCGCCGAACCGGAACCCGCGCAGCTTCTCCGTCTACGGACGCGTGGCTGCGGCACAAGACGCCACGGTCGGCACCTACACCGATACCGTCGTGGCGACGGTGAATTTCTAAGGGGACGGAGATCATGCGACTTCACCTCATCCCCGTAGCCATCGTGGCGCTGCTGCTTGCGCCTCACGCCGCGATCGCGTCCAACTTCACCGTCACGCCGACGGAGGTCAACCTCTCGACGTCGGCGACCAGCGCGCTCGTCACGTTACGCAATGCGCAGCAAGTTGCCGCTGCGATTCGAGGTCACGCTCGTCAGCTGGTCCGAAGACGAGCACGGCAAGATGGCGCTGAACCCGTCATCTGACGTCACGTTCTTTCCCAAGCTGGTCGAGCTCGCCGGCCGGCGCGTCGCGCAACATCCGCATCGGCATCAACGCCGGCACGGCCCGCGACGTCGAACAATCGTTTCGCCTGTTCGTCGAGGAGCTCCCGGATCAGTCGGCGCCGGCGGCTAACGCGGTGGCCCTGCGCACCAAGGTCGGCATCCCGGTGTTCGTCCGGCCGGCGAAGCCTGTCGCGGACCGCAGTGATCGACGGCGTCTCGGTCGAGAACGGCAAGGTGCTGGCGCGTGTTCGCAACACCGGCAACCTGCACATCAGCGTCGATACCATTTCAGTCAAGGGCACTGGTGGATCGGCCGCCCCCACGTTCACGAAGGAAGGACCCGGTTGGTACGTGCTGCCAGGCGCGACGCGAATCTTTGAAGTGCCGATGACGGCCACGGAATGCAGGTCGACGACCTCCGGTCGCCGTGGAAGTGTTCGGGCACAACAGATCGCTCAAGGGCGCAAGCCAGGTGTCGCCGGCTGCGTGCGCTGCTCCCTAGGAACGATTGTCGCCGCGGCGCTGCTCGTTGTCACGCGGCCGCGCCGGCTTTCGCGCAGGAGCGCTCGATCTGGGCCCTCGTGATCAACGACGAACCGAAGGGCGACGTCGAGATCCTGCTGACCGCCGATGGACCGTGGGTCGATCCATCGGTCCTCGTCGCCGCCGGCGTGCTGAAGGTGCCGGACGGCCGGCGCCAAGCGTTCGCGCCGGACACGATCGTGCGCGTGTCGCTCGCCTCGCTCGCGCCCCAGATCACGTTCACCCTCGACGAAGCGGAGATTCGCTTGATCATTTCCGCGGACCCGGCGCTGTTGAGCGCGACCGAGCTGGCGATCTCCAACCCGCGCCCGCCCGGATGGAAGGTCAGCTCGAACAACGCCGTCTTCCTGAACTATTCCGCGAACTGGTCGACCGACGACACGACCACCGGTTACGGCGAACTCGGCGCGCATCTCTTCGGCGCGCTGTTCGAGACCGCCGCCAGCGTCGACGACACCGGCGCGGTCACGCCCGGACTGACCAGCCTGACGTTCGATCAGGTTCGCGGCCGGCGCCGCTGGGTCCTCGGCGACACGATCGGGCGATCGACGACGCTCGGCAGTTCGCCGGTGGTCGGCGGCTTCAGTCTCTCGACGCAGCAGGATCTCGATCCGTATTACGCCATCTATCCTGCGCCGCAGATCAGGGGCGCCGTGCGCACGCCGTCGACGGCGGACGTCTACGTCGACGGCCGCCTCGTCTCGTCGGTGCGGTTGCCGCCCGGACGATTCACGCTGAACGATCTGCCGATCGAAACCGGCTTCGGCAACGCTCGCGTGATCATTCGCGATGCCTTCGGCCGCCAGCAGTCGATCGACCTTGGCTTTTACCTCTCGACGCAGTTGTTGAAACGCGGCGAGCAGGACTATTCGTATGTCGCAGGGCTGGAACGAACGTCGAGCGGCACCAAGGTCGAGTACGGGCGCGCGATGGGCACGGCGGTCCACAACATCGGCCTCACCGATTGGTTGACGATCGGCTTCCAGGCCGAAGGCGCAAAAGATCTCGCGATGGCCGGCGCCGGGTTCAACGCCAGGCTCTGGCGCCTGGGAACGTTTGGCGCCGAGGGACTGGCCAGCCAGACCGCCGACAAGGAACAAGGCTATGCCGCGACCGGCGTCTACTCCTTCCTCTCGAACTGGTTCAGCACCGAGTATGCGCGCGACGTGGATCGGGCCGAAGTTCCAGAACCTGTTCCTCGACACCGGCCGACCAGGAGCAGGTGACCGCCGACGCGTCGGCCAGCGTTTCGCTCGGCCGGTTGGGTTCGCTCACCGTCGGCGGGACGCTGGGCGGTCCGGACGCGCTCACCGCGCGCATCTCACAAATCGATCCGGATCTCCTCGGACGACTCCCCGACTCGCTGAAAAGGAGCACTGCAGGATGCGCTCGCGACCCAGCACGATAAATTGTTGCGACTGGGCTACACCCTGAACGTCACGTCACGCGCACAGCTGTCGGTGAACGCGACCCGCGTTGACAAGGCGGGATCGCCAATCGCGTGGGAGGGCTTTGCCTCGCTGACCGCTGACGCTCGGCTGGCGCACGGTTGCCAGCGCGGTGACGACGGTCGATGCGGCGGGCGAGGCGTTGACGTCCGTCAACGTCCAGCGATCGTTGCCGCTGGGGCCCGGCTTCGGTTTCCGCATCGACGCCGACGCCCAGGAGCCATACCGGACTTCGGGAATCTTCGAAGCGCAAGGCCGGCGCGGCATCATCGGCGTGCGCGCTGACGGTTCTCAAGACGACAAGACGATCGGCACCATCAACCTCGCCGGCAGCATCGTCGCCATCGGCGGCGAAGTGCTGCTGTCGCGGCCGGTGGACGACGGGTTTGCGCTCGTGAAAGTGCCGAACCAACGGGGCGTGCGCGTGCTCGCGAACAATCAGCTGTCCGGACGCACGGGACGGCGCGGATCGCTGTTCGTCCCCGACCTGCGTTCGTACCTGTCGAGCCCGATCGGGATCGTGCAGGACGATCTTCCGGTTGAAGTGAAGCTGGGTGCGATATCGCAGGACATCGCCGTGCCCGTATCGCGGCGGCGCCGTCGTGGTCTTCGAAGCCAGCGTCATCCGCGCGCTGACCGGCCGTCTCGACGTCGCCGGCAAGCCGCCGGCATACGGCACGCTGACGGTGACCGTTGGCGCCACCGAGTTCAGTTCGCCGCTGAACGCAAGCGGCGAGTTCTATTTCGAGGATCTGCCGCCCGGCGATCATCCGGGTGTTGCCAGCTGGAGCGGTCGGCACGTGCCGGGCGACGATTCACATGCCGGACAAGGCGCCGCCGATGACGGATGCCGGCGTGGTGACGTGCGTGGAGGAGCCGCAGTGACGCCGGCTCGATCGCTGTTGATCGCGATGGTGGCAGTGGCCCTGCTGATCGGCGCCCGTCCGATTGCCGGGGACGAACAGTTTCCGCGCGGCCTGCTGGCCGGCGCGGAACCAAAGAGCCAGGCACGCATCTGCACGATCGAGACACGGCCGCTGAGTTTTGGCATCTACGACCGCTCGAAACGAGGGGACGTTGAGGCGATAGGCCAGATTATTTACACCTGCGCGATCGCTGGCGGTGGTGGTGGTGGCGGTGGTGGCGGTCGCGGTGGCGGTGGTGGTGGCGGTCGCGGTGGCGGTCAGGGGTGGGGACAACAGCCGGCGGCGGTCAAACCGGCATCCGTATCGAGATGGCGCAGGGGGTTCCGGGAACTCGTTCGCCCGCGTCATGTTAGGGCTCCGGGAGGAGGCTCGAATACAACATCTATCTCGACTCGACTCACCGCCAGGTCTGGGGCACTGGCGAGGGCCCCACCTGGCCTATATGTCGATGCGAACCCCCGAACGGGACGCCCGTGATCGTGCCGGCGTTCGGGCGGCGCATCTTCGGCGGTCAGGATGTTGAGGCCGGGCCTACGGCGACAATGTTGCCGGTGAGAATCCTGTTCTAGCAGGCCGCTGGAAAAGCGCAGCGCCGATAAGAATGCAAAATGCAAAATGCAGAATGCCGACGTCTCTGTTTAAGAAATCGATGATCAGGATGGCGTCGCGAACTTCGCTGCGGCTCGCCAATTCAAGTGCTGTCGGAAGAGGAACGCCGGGCCGCGAAGATCCGCAGAGTATTAAAATTCCACGCCCCGGATTTCTCTGCGTCGCCGGCGAGCTTTCTGCGTTCATCTTTTTGCCACCAGGACGCGCCAGCCCAGCCTAGAAATCGATGATCAGGACCGCGTCGCGCGCTGCGCTGCTGGCGCGGCGGCGCATCTCGAGACGCGCTGCACACGCGGCGTGGTGCCACGACGCGCGCAGGAGTCGTGAGTCACCTGGAAACGTCGCGAAGACGGAGGGGCTCGACCATCCGCGGCACGTCCACTTTGCAGAGTTGGAGGCGGCAAAGTCGCTGGTGACGATGAGGCGCGGATGCGGATTGCGCCTGGACGAGCACCGGCACCGCGCTCAGAATCGCAGCCGCCGAGAACTATTCGCACTATCAAACGATCGTAACAGAACAGAACGATCGGTTGCTGGCGCTTTTTCGACTTCAGCTTTCGCCGCGGCCCGCCTGTCACGTTGGTTGCTGAGCAGTCGATAGGTGATGTAGTACTTGTAGATGTTGCTGACGTAGGTGACCGTTTCGCGGCCGATCCGCTCCGAGGCGACGCGCTCGACGTTGCCGAACCAGACGTTGGGATCGAGGCCCCGCTTCTCTGTCTCGCGCCGGAGCTGTCTCAGGCGTCCCGGCCCGGCGTTGTAGGCCGCGAACGTCATCAGGCCCTTGTTCAGGTTGTCCATCGGCTCGTCCTTGAAGTACTGGTCCATCATGAACCGCATGTACTTCACGCCGGCGTGGATGTTCGGCATCGACCTCGGTGATGTCGCCGACGTTCAGTTCCTTGCCGGTCGGCGGCATGACCTGCATCACGCCGATCGCGCCCACGGGGCTCTTGACGTTCTGGTCCAGCGTCGATTCCTGGTAGCCCTGCGCCGCCATCAGCAGGTAATCGACGTTGTACTGCGCCCCGTACTTCTTGAACAGCTCGCGCCACCGCCTGCGAGCTTCTTACGCTCGGCGTCGGCCGCGGCGTTCTTCGCGTACTTGACGTTCTGCGAGATAGCGGCGCTCGATCGTGTTCCGGAAGGCGTCGCCCTTTGCCGTGCTTCCGGAGCCACTTGTTGACGACCTCCCGCAGCTTGCGGATTCTCCTTGCGAAACGCGATGGCCAGGCTGCCGCCGGAGCGCACGGCGACGTCGCTGGTGCACCTTGATGCCGGTGAACACCTGGCTCCAGAACTCGGCCAGATAGTCGTCCACGACGGTAATCGGGGCGAGGCCGGCGTTGACCATCTCGAGGATGTCGTCGTCTTCGAGCACGTCGGGCGCCTCGTCGATGACGACGGCCGGCTTGCCGCGCGCTTTCAGTTGCTCGTTCAGGCGGGTCGAGCGATTCGTGAGTAGGCGCTCGCCTTCCGGACGAACACCTCCTGGCCGGCCAGATCGTCCACGCGTCGCGATCGGCGGCGCGCCCGGTCCGGTGACCACGACCTGGCTCACATTGGTGCGCGTCGGCTCCGAGAAGGCGGCGAGCTCCTCCAGCTTCGGGCCTGACGGTCACCATCGCCGCGATCATGTCGACCTTGCCGTCCGCGAGGGCGGGATACAGCTGATCGCGCGACATCGGCACGATCACCACGTGCACCTTGAGGTTGCCGGTCTTCAGCTCCGTGTTCAGATCGTTCTCGAACGACTTCAGCGCCTCGTACGTCAGATCCCGCGCTCCTGCCCCCTGTCGATGAAGTAGTGCGTGCGGTTGAACGTCACGCCGACGCGAATCGCGCGCCGCTTGACCATCGCGTCGAAGTCGTCGGTGAACGGCTTGTCCATCGACGGCGCGCACGCCTTCCGGCAGGGACGTCGAGCGGCGACGCCGTCGCCGGGATTGGCTCGTCCACGCAGCGGCCGCCGGCACCGAGGTCGCCGCGGGAGCAGCCGCGGCCGGCGCGTCGGGCCGCTGCGTGCGCATCCGTGGCCGAAGCGGCCAGCGTGACCAACATCAGAATGCTTGCGCCGAGCAGAATTCTTCTGGTCATGGTGCGTCTTCACTGGGCTCACCTCGAGCGTGATCTTGATTGATCTTGCCGGTGAATCGAGTCTCCGCGACCGACGCCGATACCCTCGGCCACCGGTGTCTGGTTGTCGATGCCGACGTCCGCCGTCTCGTCAGCCGAGAAGATATTGGGCTGCGTCTTCTCGACGCGTCCTTCGGCGACCTGCTTTCCGTTCACGTAGAGCGTCGCCTTGCCGCCCTTGCCGACGCCGCCGCCGTCGTACGCGAAGTCGAGCATGACGGTGACCGGACCGGGCGGGAGTGCTTGCGGCGCGGTGACCGTGTAGCGCGCCAGCCCGAGGAAGTTGTAGGTGTAGGCCGGCTTGCCGTCCTTCATGTACAGCGACCAGCCGCCAAAGCGCCCGCCTTGCGACAGGATCGCGCCGTTGGCGCGACCAGCTGGGATCTCGAGCTCCGCGGTGATCTTGCTCGACCGGTTCTTGATGTTCATGAAGGTGTTTTCGAGCATGCCCTGCATGCCTTCGTAGAGCGTGAGCGACTTGCGGTCGCCGAGCACGTCCGGCCGGCCCGCGAGCGGCCGGGTTGGTGCGCTCGATGGTCCGGTCGTCGATCGGCAGCACGTGGTACTTCTCGGCTTCCGATCATGAACAGGGCCTGCATCTCTTTCAGCTTCGCGGCCTGCTCGCCGGCCAGGTTCTTGGTGAGGCTGAAATCGTTCCGCACGTCGTAGAGTTCCCAGACGTCGGACGTCAGCGGCTGCATGCCACTGGTCTGCCAAGGCGCACGGTGGATGGTGCGGGCCATCCAGCCGTCGCTGTAGATCCCGCGGTTGCCGAACATCTCGAAGTACTGCGTCTTGTGCCGCTCCGGCGCCTTCGCGTCGTTGAAGGCGTAGACGCAGACTCGTGCCCTCGATCGGCGTCTGCGGCGTGCCGTTGACCGACTTGGGCTCCGGCAGACCGGCAGCCTCGAGGATCGTCGGCGCGATGTCGATGACGTGCGAGAACTGACTGCGCAGGCCGCCCTTGTTCTTTGATGCCCTGCGGCCAGTGGATCACCATCCCGTTGCGGGTGCCGCCGAAGTCGGACGCCACCTGCTTGGTCCACTGTGAACGGCGTGTCGAACGCCACCGCCCAGCCGGCGGCCATGTGCGGGAAGGTTTCCGGACCGCCCCACTTGTCGATCAACGGGATCAGATCCTCGACCTTCTCGGTCACGCCGTTGAAATAGGTCATCTCGTTGTACATGCCGACGAAGCCGCCCTCGGCGCTGGTGCCGTTGTCGCCGGCGATGTAGATGAACAGCGTGTTGTCCATCTCGCCGATGTCCTCGAGCGCCTTCACGAACCGCCCGATCTCCGCGTCGGTCTGCTCCAGGAATCCCGAGAACACTTCGGCCTGGCGCGCGAACAGACGCCGCTGCTCGGCCGGGCAGCGAGTCCCACGCCTTGAGGTCTTTCGGCCGTGGCGGCCAGCTGCGTGCCTGCCGGGATCACGCCCAGCTTCTTCTGCCGCTCGAGCGTTTCGCTGCGGACCTGCGTCCCAGCCCTTGTCGTACTGGCCCTTGTACTTGTCCGCCCACTCCTTCGGCACGTGGTGCGGCGCATGCGTCGCCCCGGTCGCGTAAGTAGACGAAGAACGGCTTGTCGGGCGTCATCGACTGCTGCGCCTTCACCCAGTTGATGGCCTGGTTGGTCATGTCCACGGTGAAGTGGTAGTTGGGCATCTTCGGCGGATCGACCTTGATCAATCCGTCGTAGATGAGCGGATACCACTGGTCGGTCTCGCCGCCGATGAACCCGTAGAACTTGTCGAAGCCCTGGTGCGTGGGCCAGCGATCGTACGGGCCCGACACGCTGGTTTCCCAGGCGGCGGTTTCGTGCCACTTGCCGAAGGCGCCGGTGCTGTAGCCGTTGAGCCGCAGCATTTCCGCCAGCGGCGCCACGCTGTTCGGATTCTGGCCCGTGTTGCCGGGGAAGGCCGTCGCGGTCTCCATGATCGAGCCGGTATTCACCGTGTGGTGGTTCCGTCCGGTCTTGAGCGCGTTGCGCGTCGGCGAGCACAGCGCCGTCGTGTGGAAGTTGTTGAAGCGCAGGCCGCCCTGCGCGAGCCGGTCCATCGTCGGCGTGCGGATCGGGCCGCCGAACGTGCTCGGCCCGCCGAAGCCGACGTCGTCGATCAGCACGATCACGACATTCGGTGCGCCTTGCGGGCGCCTTGACCTCGAACCGCGCCGGCGGCTTGGCGTTCCGCGCGTCGAGTTCCTTGTAGGTCGGAGGTTTCGGTTCCGCGATCGGCAGCACGGTTCGGTCGAGCTCCCCGCAGGCGCGGCAGCCGCGGCGGGCGCGGCAGTCTGCTGCGTGCGCCGGTGCTGCAGCTCGCCGCGGCGAGCGCGACGCAGGCAGCGAGAAGCACGACGTTCCAGTCTTCATCATCACACTCCGAAGTGCGGGGATTGAGCCCCGAAACACTACGAGGCCGAGCCTATCGTCTTGTGAACCGGAGCCACTGCCATCCCACGCTGAGCGTTCTGAAATTCGTCCCGGTCCGGACCGCGAACGCCGGAACTGTAGGAAAACTTCAACGACTGCTGCCGGCTCATGGGAAACGACACGGTCGCACCCAGCCGCGTGTTGTTCATGCTGCCAGCCGGCTCACCGCCATCGACCGTTGCGCCGCCACCGCTGGTAGCCCAGGTCGCATCGGCGGCCGCCCAGAGACGCGGCCGGAACGTGCTAGCTCGCATGGCCCTGGAGCGCCACCACGTGATCTTGCGACCGTGTTCGGCCACCGGGATAAAAATCATCGTTGTCGGTGAACAGCCAGACCCCGAGGTATGCGTCGATGTCCCAGCGCCCCTTCGGCACCGCCACACCGACCTCTGGTTTGAAACCCCACCGGTTCGTCCCGAGGTTGATCAGCTTCGTGCCGTCGTACTGCCGCCGGTTGGCGTCGTCACCGTCAGGCTCGTTCCCACGATGGCTTTCCTGGGGGCCTTCGCGATACTCTCGCAGCCCCATCGCCGGGTTGCCGACCAGATTGATCGATAGCTTGCGCTCGAGCGTCGGTGAGGCCGAGCGCGTGACGGAGCGGGCCTCTTCGCCCGACAGGCCGCTCACCTCGCCCCACGGTAGGGCAGCGCCGCGGTGATCAAAGCGAGCCTGCCGAACAGCCCGAACGTGTAGCCCGCCGCGACCGGTACACCGTTGATCTTCGCCTCGATGTCTGGTCAGCGGCAGCGTCGGATCGGTGAGGACGACCCGGTCGATCGTGCTATGCCGAGGACCAGGAAAGCCGCTCCTACCGGACTTGCGGAGTACGCCTTGGGCTCGAGATCCTGCGCATCTGCGGCCGGTGCACATATGAGGAGTGCCACCACCAGCCCGATCGGCACGACAGTCGGACGAACACCGCGCGGCTTCGCCAGTCTGGTCAGGTTGATACCCAAGACTCATTCAGCGGCCCACCAGTCCGTTCCATTCACGCTCCCGGTGGCGTCAAGTTGTAGCAACGCGCCAGATCGTTAATGCTCGCCCGCAGGACGCTCCAATAGCGCTCCGCCTGCGGTCCGTAGCTTACCGCGCACCATGACCTGGTTGATTTTCCGCGCGCGTCGTCCATCACGTTTTCGACCTGGGGACGCGTTTCCATCCACTTGTCCGCCGGATCGAATTTGCGCCGCAGCCGGTTCGTCGAGCCTGTTCAAGTCGGACAGCGCATCGTCCAACTCGTCTTTCTTGTCGCGAGCCGATGACTTCTGCGACTCGGTCGCCGTCTTACCGCGAGTGCGGCCCGAACGCCTGGGCCGCTTGCCGCCTGCGTCTTTCCTTGCTCGGCTCGCTTCTCTGCCCAGCTTGCGAAATTCATCCACGCCGTCCTCCACCTTGCGGATGCGGTCGCCGACTTGTGCTTTCGTAAACGCGCCCTGCGCAACTGCCAGTCCGCTCACCGCCACGCACGCGAGAATCGCTCCGACGAGGAATTCTTGCTGTTTTCATAAAACCTCCGCGGCCTTCCCTTGGCTGATTGCTTCGCCTCCTGATATCTCGGAGGGATCGACGACACGACGAGCTGGCTCGCTGATCGCTCCGGAGCATCATCGCGCGGGAAGTCGAGATAAAGGCTCGCGGCTCCGACTCAGTTCCGGCCGTTGCCGTCCCGCCGACTCCACCGGATCGATCGCGCGACTGTGCTTTCCGGTGGCGACGTTTGTCGGGCGGACAGGAAGAGCAGAAAGCAAAGCCAGATCAGCGGCTCTCTTGCAGCCTCGATCGCCCGGAAGGTGCCTGCGGTCATCTGCGCAAATCGGCGGCCGCCGCGCTGTTGAGGAGGAATCGCGATCGCTGTTGCATCCCACACGGTAGAGAGGGACTGCGTCAGTCGCGGCTTTGAAGCGGTGCGCGAGGCGTTTGCCGAGAACTTCGCCCGGCGCGGCGAGTTGGGTGGCGCCTGCTGCGCCTATCATCGATGGCGAGAAGGTCGTCGATCTCTGGGGCGGCATCCGCAACAAGCAGACGGGCGAGCCGTGGGAAGCAGGACACCATGGTGGTCGTCCACTCGGCCACGAAGGGCCTGGCCGCCATGACGCTCGCCGTCGCCCACTCGCGCGGCTGGCTCGACTACGAAGAGCGGGTGGCCACGTACTGGCCCGAGTTCGCGCAGCAGGGCAAAGGAGAAGATCACCGTCCGCCAGCTGCTCGCGCATCAGGCGGGACTCTTCGCGTTCGACGAACCGGTCGATCGCAGCGTCGTCGCCGACCTCGATCGCCTCGCCGGTGGTGCTCGCCCGTCAGAAGCCCGCGTGGGAACCCGGAACGCGTCAGGCCTATCACGCCCTCACCCTCGGGTTCTATGAAGGCGAGCTGCTGCGCCGAGTCGATCCGCGCCATCGCAGCCTCGGACAGTTCTTTCAGGACGAGATCGCCGCCCCGCTCGGCGAGGACGTCTACATCCGGCGTGCCGGAGGAGATCCCGAACGCCCGCCTCGCCACCTTGTCGCCGCCGACCGGCTCCGCATGCTGACCGGATTCCCGCTTCGATTCATGCTCGAAAGCGATGAATCCTCATTCGAACATCTACCGGGCGCTCGTGATCGAATCCGGGCTCGGCGGTCTATCAGGACGAGCGAGCGCGTGTACGCGCGCAACCTCGAAGTGCCGTCCGGTGGCGGCGTCGGCACGGCGCGCGGCATCGCGCACGCCTACGGCGCTTTCGCGGCCGGCGGACGGGAGCTGGGGTTGCGGCAGGAGACGCTGGACCTGCTGGCCGCGCCCGCGATTCCTCCCGCACGCGGGTTCTACGACGAATGCATGAAAGCCGACGGCATCCAGTTCTCGCTCGGCTTCATGAAGTCGACCGCCGATCTGGCGGTTCGGCAGCGCCCGCTCGTTCGGATCCCCTGGCGCCGGTGGCTCGCTGGGCTTTGCGGATCCGGACGTCTGGCGTCGGTTACGCGTATGTGACGAGCCAGATGGGGACGGCGCTGACCGGCGATCCGCGGGATGTGGCGCTCAGAGAGGCGCTCTACTCGGCGCTGTGACGTGCAGTCAAACGACGGGATCGTCGTGCGGGATGCGACCGGTATTGACGATGAACGCAAGTTCGCAAAGAACGCAAAGAATCTGACCGGGTGACGGGATTCCGGCAATTACCGCGGCTGATCCGCCGCCAAATCGTCGTTCTATAATCTCCGCCAACATCGTTTGTGCGCCGGCGCCGATGCAGCGCGGCGAATCCTGGAATTGCGAGCCGGAGAGACGCAGAAAAAATATGGATAGCAGAACCGAGGATCACGAAGAACGAATCGCGACGCTTGAAGCGAAGGTTCAAGAGCTCGAAACGTTGGTCAACATTGCGCTTCGCCTATCAGCGGCCGAAAAGCCAATTTCCGCCCTGCTTTCGCGATACGGCGCAACGGAAGCGGAAACGCTCGCCGTCCATGCACTGCTCGACGATGTGCTGAAACGCGTGCAGGCGGGCGGTTCTATACCCGTCGTTTGCCGGATTCTTCAGAGACTTGCGTAAGGCCTGTCCCGCGGCCAAAGACGACCGCGAGTTCGTCGCGATGCTGCTCGATACGTTGAAGACGGACCGGCCGTCGTATCAGGAACTGCACGCGTTCGTCGCGGCACAAGGATGGCCCGACTGGCGCTGAAGGTCGGCGCTGGTAGGCTGTCTCGCATGGTTTACTACCGCTCGCCTATTCAAGATGAACGCAGAGTTCGCAAAGAACGCCGAGAATCCAAGTGAAATCTACACTCGGCGATCTTGGCGGCCTCGGCGTTCCTCTTGGAGCCAGTACTGCTTTCGCGGATACGTTCCACTAGTCAGTATGAAGGCAGAACTACCCGCACTGCACGTGACGAGTCGCCGGCAATGGCGCTCGTGGTTGACCAGGCATCACACTTCGAGTTCCGGGATCTGGCTGGTGTTTTTCAAGGCCCATACAAGGGGAGAAATCAATCCCCTACGAAGAGATGGTCCGCGAGGCGCTTTGCTTCGGATGGATTGACAGTCTGGTCAAACGTCTCGATGACGACCGCTTCGCGATCAAGGTGACGCCGCGAAAGCCGACGAGCAAATGGTCGAGGATCAATCGGAAGCGGTGGGCGGAACTCAAGGCCGCAGGCTCGCTGACAACGGCCGGGCTCGCGGCCCCGCCCACGAGCAATACCTACGCGCCACGACCAGTCATCCCTCAGCTACCGGCCTACATCGCGAAAGCGCTCAGGGCGAATTCCGGGCTCGTGGAAGTTCTTCCGCGAGCTGGCACCACCTACCGGCGTGATTTCGTTGTCTGGATTCATAGCGCCAAACGACCGGAAACGCGCGCGAGGCGTATTCGCGAATCGATCGGAGCAGCTGGCCGCTGGAAAGAAGTTGGGCCTGAAGTAGGTCAACGTTTCACGCGGAGGCGTTGACAGCCTGTGCGGGATTGGGACGGCGGCGTTCCGGTTCCGGACGTGCCAGGCTCGCCCCACCCGTTGACGGCCTTGCGCGTTCAATGGGTTACGGGGGTTACGGCCCGTTCGGACCGGGCACGATTGCTGCCTTCGGCGAATTCGATTATATCCAGCAGCGACAGGACCAAATGATCAACGACATCCGCATCGCGTTCCGGAATCTGACCCGCGTGCCGGGATTTGCCGTCGCGTTCGTGCTCACGCTCGGACTCGGCATCGGCGCGAACACCGCGATTTTCAGCGTCATCAACGGCGTGCTCCTGCGCCCGCTTCCGTATCCCGAAGCCGACCGCATCATGGCCCTGCGACAGCCGCAGGTCGCCGCCGGGATCGACGATTCGTCGTTCTCGTTTCCCGAGGTGGCCGACTATCGCGGACGGTCGAAGACGATCGACCAGTTCGTCGAGTTCGGCGACTTCACGTTCAGCGTGCTCGGGCGCGGCGAGCCGCACCGCGCCGTCGGCGGGCTGGTGACGGCGAACTTCTTCCCGATGCTCGGCGCGCAGCCGTCTGGTCGGACGGATGCTCGTGCCCGCCGACGAAGTCAAATCGGCCCCGCCGGTCGCGGTGCTCACGTATGCGTACTGGCGAGCGCGTGTTCGGGTCGGACCCGTCAATCGTCGGCCAGACGCTCGACCTCACGGCCAAGAAGGCGGAGATCGTCGGCGTGCTGAAGCCTGGAGCGCACTACGCGACGCAGCGTAAGCAGGACTTCTACGTCAACTACGCCGCCCACGATCACTACATGAGCTCGTCGATGCAGAACGAGTGGCCGCATCGGATGACGACCGTGTACGCGCGACTCGCGCCGGGTGCGACCGCCGCGGGCGCGCAGGCGGAGCTGCGGACGATCGCCGGCTTCGCTGCATGAGGCGCATCCCGAGGCCTACCCGAAATCGCGCGGCTTCGACGTCGTCGTCACGCCGTGGAAGGACGAGCTGACGGCGAAAGCGAAGCCGACGCTGGTGATCCTGCTCGTGACGACGGTGTTCGTCCTGGTGATCGCGTGCGCCAACGTCGCGAACCTCACGCTGACGCGGCTCGGTGCAGCGCGAGCGCGAGATGGGCATCCGCGCCGCGCTCGGCGCTCCAGCGTCGTTCCTGCGGCGTCAGCTGCTCGCCGAAAACCTCGTGCTGTCGGTCGTCGGCGGCGCTGCTCGGCCTCGGGTTCGCCGTCTCCGGCCTGAATCTCCTGATCGCGTACACTCCCGGTTCACCAGCCGCGTCGGCGAGATCGGGCTCGACGGCCGCGTGCTCGCCTTCACGCTTGTCGTCGCGACGGCGATGGCCCTGCTCTTCGCGTGGGCGCCGCGGCTGACGTTCATGAACGATCCGGTGCGCGCGATGTCGGCCGGCGGCGGCCGGTCGACGAGCGGCCGTGGGCGTCGGCGCGCGCAGCGCGTGCTGGTCGATCAGCCAGCTGGCGGCGTCGTTCATGCTGCTGATCGGCGCCGGACTGCTGACCCGCAGCCTGATGCGGCTGTGCGCCGTCGATCCGGGCTTCGATCTCGAGCATGTCCTCAGCCTGCAGGCACCTAACTTCGCTCAGCAGACCCCCGAACGGCTGCGGCAGTTCCGGCGACGATGTGATCGAACGGGTCAACGGGCAAGCGTCGGTGAAGAACGCCGCGATGGCGTCGGCGGCGCCGCTGGCGGGATCGTTCCCGCAGCAGCGCGAATTCCGCATCGACGGCGCCGACGCGGACGCGATCAGTTCGGGCCCGCGCACGGTGAGCCGCGTCGTGAGCAGTTCGTACTTCGAGACCATCGGAACGCCCCTGAAGGCGGGCCGCTCCTTCCAGCCGACCGATACGCGCGCAGTCACCGCCCGTCGTGATTCTCAGCCGAGTCGATGGCGAAGTACCACTTCAAGACCGACAGCGCGATCGGCCGGCGCATCAGCTGGAAGGTGACCAACGGCATCACCGGTGCCGTGTCGTGGACGCGGCCGGCGGAGATCGTCGGCGTCGTCGCCGATTCTCGCGCCGACGGGATCGATCAGGCGCCGATGCACACGATGTTTCAGCCCGACACGCAGGCGTTTGTGCCGTCGACGCTGCTCGTCCGGACCGCCGGCATGCCCGACAACCTCGCGCCGCACGTCATCGAGACGATTCGGCAGCTCGATCCGAATCGGCCGATCGATCACGTGCAGACGCTCGCGGGAAATCCGTGACGAAACGATCGCGCCGCAGCGGCTCAACGCGACGCTGATCGGCCTGTTCGCCGGGCTGGCGCTGGCGATCGCGACCGTCGGCGTCGCCGGCGTCCTCGCGTTCTCGGTCAGCCAGCGCACGAACGAGCTCGGCATCCGCGTAGCGCTCGGCGCCGAGCGCGGCACGATCCTGCGGATGATCCTCGGCGAAGGCGCCGCGATGGCGCTGATCGGTCTCGCCGTCGGCGGCGCGGCCGCCGTGCCGCTATCGCGCCTCCTGAACGGGCTGCTGTTCGGCATCGAGCCGGCGGACCCGCCGACGATCGCGATGGCGGCGGTGCTCCTCCTCGTCGTCGCGATCGGCGCCGCGTGAGCTACCCGCGCGGCGCGCGACGGCAGTCGATCCGATGACAGCGCTTCGGGGCGAATGAGGGCTTAATCCTGGGGCCTGGGGCTATGGGCCTTGCGCTTTAGGCCTGTTCAATAGCACGGCTGCTGGGTTTCGGTCGCTTCAAAGCTGGACTGGGAGGGTAGACTTACCAGCACGGTTCTCCGTGAACATCACAGCGCCTGCCCGACCGCGCGTCCTTCTGGCCGACGATCACATCCACTTTCTGGAATCGGTCCGCCGCCTTCTTGCTGCCGCTTTTGACATCGTGGCCATTGCGGCCGACGGCCGTCAGGCGCTGGACCTGGCCAGGCGCCTCCGGCCCGACGTGGTCGTGCTGGACGTCGTCCATGCCCGATCTCGACGGCTTTCAGACACTCGAGCAGCTCCGGCGAGATGGCCTGGAAACCAGGGTCGTCTTCCTGACGATGCACCAGGATGACGAATTCGTCGCCGCGGCAATCAACGCCGGCGCGCACGGCTACGGTGCTGAAATCGCGCATCCACTCGGATTTGATCAGCGCGATCGACCACGCCCTCGCGGGGCGGCTGTTCGTGCCATCCCTGACCTCGCTCTCGGCTGTCGCAGGCAGCCGGCACACAGTCCAGTTTCATGCCAACGACAGCCACTACCTGGACGACGTAAGCCAGCTGGTGGCGTGCGACACTTCGGTCGGGCGAGCAGGTCGTCATCGTCACCAGCGAAGCGAACCTCGCATCGGCGTCGCTCAGCGCCTGCAGGCGCGGCAGATTGAACGTCGCAATGCTGGCAGAGCGGGGACAGTACATCGCGACGGATTCCGCACTGGCCTTGTCACAAGTGATGCACGATGGGAGAGCCTGACAAGGAGCGCCTCGCGGAGATGATCCACGGCCTCGACCGGTTGCGGCTGGCCGCCCCGAATGGACCGCGGGTCGTCTGACGATCGTCGGCGACATAAACGTCTCCCTGTGCCGGAACGGCGATTTCGAGGCAGCGCTGGAGGTCGAACGGATCTGGAACGAGTTGACGCGCGCGTTGCCGTTCTTCACAGTCTGCAGCTACCCGATCGACTGTTTCGAGCCCGAAGAAGGCCGGAATCAGCTTCCGAACGTGTGCGCGGAGCACAGCGCAGTCACATCAGGATTTTCGTCGCTGCGCTCGCGCGAGATCAACTGAGGCGGCCAAATGAGCTTCGGCACTCCATCGCACCGAGATAGCGACGGGCTGTTCCGGCTGGTGGCGGATAGCCTGCCGCTACTCGTCTGGATTTCTGGGCCCGACAAGCGCTGCACCTACTTCAACAAGCCGTGGCTCGACTTCACCGGGCGATCCCTCGAGTCCGAGATCGGCGATGGTTGGGCAGACGGTGTGCACGCCGCAGACCTGCCGCATTGCCTGGACACGTACACCCGCGCCTTCGACCGCCGTGAACCGTTCATGATGGAATATCGGCTTCGGCGGCATGACGGCGAATACCGGTGGGTCTTGGACAATGCGGCGCCGCTGTTCGATCCCGACGGTTCGTTCGCTGGTTACATCGGCGCGTGCTTCGACGTGACGGAGTTCAGGCGCGCTGAAGCCGAGCGCAACGTCGCCAACGATCGGCTCCGGCTGGCGATGGAGTCGGGCAAGTCCGTGGGCTGGGAATGGGATCTCAAGACGAACCGCGATACCTGGTTCGGCGACCTGTCGACCATCTTCGGCATTCCCTCCAACGTCTACGATGGACACGTCGAAGATTTCCGTCGTTCGGTGCATCCAGAAGACCGGGGCCTGGTCTGGAAGGCCGTCAAGGATGCGATGGAGAGCCGCTCACCTTACGCGGCGGAGTTCCGCGTCGTGTGGCCCGAACGGCACGGTGCGATGGGTGGCAGCCAAGGGCCAGTTCTACTACTCACCCGGCGGCGACCCGGAGCGGATGCTGGGCATGGCCGTGGATATCACCGAACGCAAGGACGCCGAGGAATCACTGCGGCGCAAGGAGATGGAGCTCAAGGAATCCCAGCGCCTCGCTGGAGTCGGCGGCTGGCAGTGGGATCCGGATACCGACACGGTCGTGTGGTCAGAAGAGCTCTATCGCATCGCCGGCCGCGATCCGAACCTGCCGGCCGTGAGCTACAAGGAACACTCACAGCTGTATACCCCCGAGAGCTGGGACCGGCTGCGGGCCGCCGTCGAAACGGCCCTCCACACCGGCGCACCCTACGAACTCGATCTGGAGATGGTCTGCGCCGACGGCACGCACCGATGGGTCACGGCACGCGGCGAGGCCCAGCGTGATTCCGCCGGCCAGATCGCTGCGGCTACGCGGCACGGTCCAGGACATCACGGAGCGCAAGCGTGCCGAAGAAGCGCTGTCCAGCGTGAACGGCCGTCTCATTGAGGCCCAGGAGTCAGAGCGCGCCAGGATCGCCAGAGACCTGCACGACGACATCGGTCAGCGTCTCGCATTGCTGACGTTGGCGCTGAAACAGATGAAGGGACTGCAGCCGGATTCCTCGGGCGAGGCCCTCAGCAGCCTGGACGCGCTTCAGAAGCAGACCGCGGAGATCGCGGCCGATGTGCAGGCGCTGTCACACGAGCTGCACCCGCCACGGCTGCTGCATCTGGGCGTTGCGGCCGCGATGCGGGTTTCTGTGAGGAGCTCTCCGGGCAAAAAAACGTCGGGATTGATTTCGGCCACGAGAACGTTCCGGGCAGTGTACCGCCTGACGTTTCGCTCTGTCTCTTCCGGGTCCTCCAGGAAGCCCTGCACAACGGGGTGCGACACAGCCGGGCCCGGCATTTCGATGTGCATCTTCGCGGAACCGGGAACGCCGTCCATCTCACCGTTCGTGATGAAGGCGTTGGCTTCGACGTCGATGCGGCGAGTCGAGGCCTGGGACTCGGCCTGACCAGCATGAAGGAACGTCTGAAGCTGGTAGGTGGCGAGCTGGTCATCGAGTCGCAATCGAAACGCGGCACCACCGTTCTGGCCCGCGCGCCGGTTCGGCGAAGCTAGGGCGCCGGAGACGTGCGAGGTCCCACATAGCTAGTGGAGCGTCTCCGCAAAAGCATGCTGGCCCCAAGAGGAACGCCGAGCCCGCGAAGATCGCCGAGTGTAAATTTCACTGGATTCTCGGCGTTCTTTGCGAACTCTGCGTTCATCTTGAATAGGCGAGCGGTAGTAAACCATGCGAGACAGCCTACTAGGTGACGCTCCTCCAGGCCGGCGCTCTTCGTTGAAGACGCCGCGCCCGCGACACTATCGCGCGCGCCCACAACGAGCATGCGATGGCACTGCAACATCACGGCAAACTTTTGTCTGAAGCTGAGCGGTGCGACCCGCAGCACTCAAATCAGAATCGGCGCAACGGATTGGAGGCGCGGCAGAAGACGTGACGCATTGCCTCCGAGAATCGCGCCACGTTCCAAATCATTCACCACAGAGCTCTGCAGGACGCGTTGTTTGGATGTTGCGGCGAGGTCCCGGCGCTGGTACGGGAAGTCTGTGCCATACAGAACGTGATCGATTCCCGCTACGTCGCGCAGCATGCGAAGCACCGGATCGCTTGCAGCAAGAGCCGTGTCCCAGTACATCCGCCGGAACATGTCCGCGGCGGTGCCTCGCTGCTCGCCGCCCGCGATGAAGCCCATCTCGTCGATGATCGCGAACCGTGCGGCCAGGTAGGGGATCGACCCTCCGGCGTGAGAGAAGATGTATTTCACATTTGGCGTGCGTGCAAACCTGTTCGTGTAGTGCATCTGAGCGACAGCGCGATTGGTATCCGTCGGAAAGTCAACCAGATTGTCGGGCAATCCCCAACGAATGCGCAGCGGCGTCTGGCGAAGGATTCGGATGCACGAAGACGACCGCGTTGCGACGCTCGAGCTCGTCGAAGACCGGCTCCAGAGCGGCATCGCCCAGGTACACGCCGTTGGAGTTCGTGAACAACACAACGCCATCGAGCCCGGAGGATGTCGAGCGCGCACGACAGCTCTTCCAGGCGACGCGTCGATATCCGGCAGCGGGAGGCAGGCAAAACCTGCGAACCGATCTGGCCTTGCGTGAACGAGTTCGGCCGCGAATTCGTTGCAGCGGCGCGCCAAAGTCCGCGCTTTCGGCGCTATCTCCCGTGTGCACGCCGGGCGTGCTCAGCGGACACGACCGCCGCGTCGATTCCTGGCGTCGTCCATGAACGAGATACTTGCTTCCCTGGACCAGCGAAGCGGCGCCAAGTCCTCCGACGGGAGCATCAGCGTTCTCAGTCTCCTGCCAGAAAAGTCGGGCAGCATGTGGTGATGGGTGTCGATTGTCAACGGCTCTGGCGGGCTTACCCGTCATGCGATTCCCTGTTCTGAAGCCGAGAATCAGCTTGGCTGCGCGGCCGGCAATCATATGAGTCGGCGCATTCGTTGGCCCTGTAATGATTCGCGGCATGACGGACGCGTCGGCCACGCGCAACCCCGTAATGACCGTGCACGCGCAGCGTTGGATCGACAACGGCGAGCTTATCCACGCCCATCTTGCAGGTGCCCACTGCATGTCCGAAAGCTCGCCGAAGCAAGCCGGGCGAGCTCCCGGATCTCCTGGGCCGTCGCCTTCGGCCCAGGAACGAGTTCGGCCTCGCGCACACTGTCAAAGGCACGCTGATTCCGCCAGGCCAGGATGACGCCCTCCTCGACCAGCTCGGAGGAGCGGAACACGCCCGCGACGACGTTGTCGATGCCGCCGAAGCGGAATCGGTCGCCGGTCTCGAGCCCGCGCCGCTGCGCGAACTCCCGCCCGATGAGCGCTGCGTCGCCCTCACGCGCTCGAAGCGCGCGACGTCGCCTCGACCAGCTCGGAGTTTCGCGTGCGCAGCCGGGTCCGCGGCCGGCGCCCTGGAACACGACGACATCGAGGCTCGCCCGGCCGTTGGAAGACCTTGACGGGCAGCACGCTCTCCACGCCGGGCGTCCTCGATCTAACGCGTAGCACCCACGTATGTATCTTCTACCGAGGCAGGAAGGACGTCTGCGGGCAGTAGCAGTTCTGCCTGTAGACGATGAGCGTGCGTGCGGTCTCGGAGCCGGAGAGGCGTCGCGTCGAAGGTCCCGCCAGGCTCTCGACCAGCACGAAGAGCAGCATCGCGAGCGCCACGCCGAGCAGCGTCGGCAGCGTACGCAGCGAGCCGGCGGCACCAGGTGCGCGTGGTGACAGGACGACCTCATCGCTGGGCTCCGCGGATCGCGGCTCCCCGCTCAGGCGCGCAGGCTCCCCGGCTTGTCAGGCTCGCCGGCGAGGGAAGCGGCCCTTGTCGGGCACCGTACGGCGCGTGCCGTGCGCGGCGGCGCAGGTCGTGGGTCACCATGACGATGGTCGTGCACGCTCGGCGTGCAGGCGATCGATGAGCGCGAGCACGTCGGCGGCGCTCTCGTGGTCGAGGTTGCCGGTGGGCTCGTCGCACGGGCAGCGGCAGGTCGGCGACGATCGCGCGCGCGATGGCGACGCTGCTCCTGCCCGCCAGAGCTGGCGCGGCAGGTGCTCCTGCCTGATCGAGCCGACAAGCCACCAGCGCGAGCGCGACGCGGCGCGCTGGCGCTCCGCGCGAGAGCGGGAGCAGCCCGAGCGGCAGCTCGATTCTCGTGGGTAGTGAGCACCGGCACGAGGTTGGGGGGCTCTCTGGAAGACGTAGCCCAGCGTCGCGGCGCCAGTCGGCGAGCGCGCCCGACGAGGCTGCCGAGCTCGACGCCGCCGACGCGGATCGCGCCCGCGCGCGGCCGGTCGATATGCCCGCGAGCTGCAGGTTGAGGAGCGTCGTCTTCCCGCTGCCCGACGGGCCAAGCAGCACGAAGAACTCGCCCTGCTCGATGGAGAGCGTCACGTCCGCCAGCGGCACGACCTCGACGTCGCCCTTCACTGTAGGTCTTGGTGACGCCCTGCACAGCTCGATGAAGGCCATCTCAGCGCTCCTTCTGCGCGGCGAGCGCCTTGACCGGCAGGCCCGGCGCGGTGCTTTCGAGGTGCGGGCGATGGGCTTGTCGGAAGGTTGAGGCCCTCGAGCACCTCCACGTCCTCGCCGACCGCGCCGCCGAGCCGCACGTCGCGCAGCTCGGCCTGCTTGCCGAGCGCGTCGAGGACGAACCCGGCTGCCCTCCACGACGAGCCGCGCGGGAATGCGGACCGCGCTGCCGCCCACAGCCGACGCGGGCTCGCCTCACGCGGTGCCACCTACCGCGTCGGCGAGGAGAGCGCGTCTGGACCAGCATCTCCGGACACGCAGCAGCTCGTCGCCGTCGGTGATGCGCACGTGCGCCTGCAGCGTCACCTTGTTTGATGTCGGCCTGCCGCACGATGCGGCTGACCTCACCCTGGTAGTCGCGGCCCGGGCGCGCGTCTGCGCCGACGAGCACGCGCTGCCCGACGTGGAGCCCTGCCGATCTCCTGCTGCGGCGTCCACCCGCACGCGCACCGAGCGGGTCGTAGAAGCGTCGCGACGCCTGCGCTCTCCGGCGTGAGCTGCGTGCCCGGCGTGACGGGCGCTGCTGAGGCCGGCGGTGGGCGTACGCACGGTCATGCCTTTCGAGCCGCAGCTGCGCTTCGTCGCGCGCGACCTGCGCACGCGCAGCGCCGCCTGCGCGGGTGCGTCGGCCTCCGCCGTCGCGGACGAACTTGTCCTCGATGCGCAGCTCGAGGTCGCGGCCTGCGCGCTTCGAGCACGGCTTCCCGGCCGCGCGCGCCGCTGCGCGTGCGCCAGCGCGGCGCGTCGGCCTGGGCTCGCCACGTCCACGCATGCCGGCCAGCGCGGCCTCCGCGGAATCTCGACGGCGCGCGGGCCCCGCGGCGCCACCTCGGCGAGGTGGCGCTGCACCTCCACCTCCGACTCGCCCGCCGAGAGCTGCGCGCGCGCCTGCGGCCTGGTCGCGCAGCTCGGCCTCGGCGCGCCGACCCGTCCGAGTTCCGCCTCCGCCGTCGCTGCCCGCTCGCGCAGCCAGCGCCGCGTCGAACGACGCGCGCGCGGCCCAGCCAGCCACCTCCCGGCGGGCAGGCTCAACGCCCGCCTCCGCGAGCGCGGCCTCCGCCTGCCGCACGCCGAGCCGGGCGTCGTCGTCGATGAGCAACGAGCGGGCGCCCGCCTCGAGGGCGCATCGGACTCCTGCACCAGCACCTCGCGCACGACGCCGGCTGTCCAGCGCGCTCACCGTGATCGCGAACGGATCGGGCTCGATCCAGCCGGCCGCGCGCACCGCGACCGCCCCGGGCGCCGGGCCCGCCTGGCCTGCGACGACGGGCGCCGGGCGCACGATCTCGACTTCCATGGCGCCGGAGGCCAGTCGCCGAGAGCTGCTCGCGAGCACCGCAGGAAGCCGGCGAGCAGCAGCAGCGGGAGGACGAGGAAGACCCAGCGCCGCCGCAGCGCGCCGGTGCGGCGTCGGCGCCGCAGGCCGCGGAAGCGACTTCGAGATCGACGTTCCGGGTTGGCCTTGCTGCGGGCGTGCCTCCGAGAGTCGCCGTCTGCGGCGGGCGTGCCGAGCGCGACGTCTTCGCCAGTCAGCGGGCGAGGCTCGGGACCGTGGCCTGCCCGCGTCGAGCCGGGCCAGGGCGACTTCGTGTCGCCACCGAGCAGGTCGAGGCGCCATGGCGCGATCGCGCGGAACCATGCCCACGCCTTCGATCGCGGCGGGATCGACGTCGAGCGCGCGCGCGCGCCGCCCGCCACGATGGCCGTCTCGAGGTCCCGCGACGCGGCGCGTGCCGGGGCTGCGCTCGCGATGTCGGCTCCGAGCGGGCCTGGCGGAGGCGCGAGGCTCGCGCGCAGCGCTTCCCCCGAGCGCCTCGCGGGCGTGCTCGCGTGCCTGCTGCGCGGCCTCGACGCGACCGGAGAGCGCGGTCGCCTGCGGAGGTCGAGTTCAGGACGCCTCCCAGCAGCGTGTCGTCGTCCGTCACCTTCAGCGCCGGGCCGAGGCGCAGGCCCGGTGTCGTGTCCGCGCGACCTCATCGCGGAGCACGGCTTCGGCGACGCCGTACTGCAGGCGCGCAGCCCGCGGAGCACCGGACTGCCCTTTCGAGCAGCTCGCGGGCGTCGAGGCAGCCGCGGCGCAACCCGGCGAGGCGGGAGAGGTCCTCTCCGGCGTCTCGCGTGTCGGCGCGTCGAGGGCGGGGGCGCTCGGCGGAAGCCCTGCCGCGTCGGCCAGCTCGCGCCGGTGCAGCGCCAGGGTGCACCTCCTGCTGGTGCACGGCGGGTGGTGGACCTCGGCGACCATGCGCAGGCGCGCGATGTCGCCCTCGGACAGGCGCCAATGATCGTGCAGGGAGCTCGGCCCGCGCGACGCTGCTCGCGTCCAGGAGGCGGGGAGGTCGGTGAGCGCGGCGATCGACGCGAAGCGTGACGCCAGCTCCGTGCGCGCGCGATCGACGGCGATGCGCGTGTCCCAGGTGGCGCGCTGACGTCGGCCCACGCTGCACGCGGGCCTCGGCGGCGCCGAGCTCGCGCGCGGTAACCGCCTCGAAGCGCCCGGCGTCGAGCAGCCCCAGGACGTCGAAGGTGAGCCCGATCAGGTCTCGCGCTCGTCGTGAAGCCGGTGTGCTCCACGTCGAGCTGCATCGATCCGGGTGCGCCGGCCGAGTGAGCCAAAGCATTCGCTCCGGCCCAGCGCCGCCGCGCCGTATGCAGATCTGCCCGTTGAGGAAGGCCAGCGCGCTCGCGTGCCAGTAGTCGCCGCGGTCGTAGAGCGCCGGGTCCTCGAGCGCCGCGCCTTCCAGCACGGGCCGGTCGAGGCGAGCGCGTGCAGGTCCGCGAGCTGGAGCGCCTCGGCGACCTGCTCCGGCGTGGCGCCGCGCGACGTGATGTCCGCGGACATCGCGTCAGGTCGGCGCGGCTGCGGCTCGGGGCCGGGCGAGCCCGGTGAGCGCGGAGATGAGCGCAACGGCAGGCGCGCGGAGCGCACAGGCGGACGGGCGGACGGAGTGCAGCACGGAGCTGAGCGGGCATGGGACCCTCTGCGGTCGGGAGGCGTGACGGACCGCGCGCCGGCGAGCGCGACGACAGGTGTCCGGCTAGATGCGCAGAGGCAGGGGGGATCCCGGCTCCGGGAGGTGCAGGCTGCGGCTCGGCACGAGCGCGTGCCGGCTGACGCGCGAGCGCGGTCGAGCAGCTCGTCGGGTCGCGGAGCAGCGGCGAGCGCCGCCGCGTGGAAGAGTCCGAGCTGCCGCGCGAGCTGCGTGCTGGCGGAGGCCGGCTGCTCCACGGGCGTCTCGATGTCGATGCAGCGCGAATCAGACTGCTCCATGATTGCTCAGCAGAGACTCAGTGCGCGGGCGTGGCGGGCGCGCAGCGGCTCATGCCCGGGTCCGCGTCGCGGCAGCCTGCGCTGGCGGCGGCCGGCTTCAGGCGGGAAGGCGCACGCTGGACAAAGGCTCGACTGCGGGCGCGGCAGGACGAGCGGCAAGGCAACGAACTGGAATCCGCACGGGCGGATGCTAGCTCCGATCCGGGGCCGGCGGAAGGCTCTGGCTCGTGTGTTCGGCTTGCCCGGGAGCGGCTCCAGGCCTGCCTGGTCGCTCGAAGATCCGATACAGCGCGGGAAGCACCAGCAGCGTCAGGATCGTGCTGAGATAGGCCCGCCGATGACCACGGTGGCGAGCGGCCTCTGCACTTCCGCGCCGGTGCCCGTCGCGAGCGCCATGGGGACGAAGCCCAGCGAGGCCACGAGTGCAGTCATGAGCACGGGGCGCAGCCGGGTGAGCACGCGTCGCCTCCTGCAACGGCTCGCCCCTCGCGCGCAGCTCGTTGATGAAGCTCACCATGACGAGGCCGTTCAGGACTGCGACGCCGGACAACGCGATGAAGCCGACGGCGGGTGATGGAGAACGGCATGTGCGCAACCAGAGGGCGACGACGCCACCGGTCAGCGCGAGGGGTACTCCCGTGAAGACCAGCAGCGACTGCCGCGTCGAGCGCAGCGTGAGAGAGGGATCCCAGCGAGGACGAAGCACACAGGGGCACCAAGCAATACGTA
>ERZ1370068.2118-contig-1280_pt1 | contig 81654 bp, 144 predicted proteins | sample MGYA00561227_ERZ1370068 | MGnify/ENA primary metagenome ERZ1370068 (study PRJEB38410, sample SAMEA6850437) | metagenome | study: Metagenomic assessment of the ecological functions of the soil: analysis of the soil microbiota associated with the...
GTATACTTCATTCAGTTACGTATTGCTAGCACCCCGGAACTTAACGAGCAGGCTGCGAGAATACGCGCCGATCAAATCGCGACGTGACGTTGGACGCACGGTGTGCAGAACCAAAAAACGGCAAATACCAGAATATACAGCAGATTGGACCAGGCGTAAACTTGCACTATCCAGAAGGGGCGCCCAAATCCTGCAAGGAATAACAACCACGGCGAAAGACCGCATCGCGCGGTACCAGGAGCATCCAGCGATTCTTAAGTCGGGTGTTCATAACGCGATGGATGGATAGCTATCTGCGAATAAATTGGCCGTCGTAGCCAGCGACGGAGCAGATCTTTGGCTTTATCTGCCGCACCTCCAGTATGGCGTTCGCAAAATAATTCGCCGTAATAGTCAAACTTTGTAAATACCGTTTCTGGCGAGAACACGGTTCAGCTATATAACGCAGCGGAAGCACACAGACCACGCACACGAGCGCGAGTCGAGCGAGGTCGCGATAGCCGTTGGTCAAGCAGAAGTCATCGAGGATTTGTATCGCCCCGTTTCTCTTCGACAGTGGCGAATCCGCGCAAGATGGGAACAATTTTTGTCGATGCAACTCACGCCGCAAAAGACCGGGGCGAGAACTGGAACGCAAACCGTCGTGCGTGGTTTGCTCTGGGGACTGCGTGAGCATCGCGTTGATTTCCAAATAATGCGCTGGTCGAAGTATGGCGTGGCGGTTTATTGCCGCTAGATCGGAAGGAGAACAAGCGCTTGGGAGTAACAAACCTGTATCGAAAACGTTCGCTCCAATTTCCAATCGGGTCATGGCTTGCCTTGCCGGAAATAATTTATGGCAATCGGGCCCTGCGAGTCGTGGCTATGCGCTTGGCGTCGAAAAACGCGTGGCGCATCTTCACGACACGATTCCATCTCTCTCATCGGACTCGTGCGTCCCTGACGCTGTAAAACGTCATCCTGAATACATGAAAGTGAAGCTTGCGGCACTGATCTTGTCATCTCGCCGTCTCAATTCCATCAATGCGATAATTTCGCGTCTTTGTAAAAACATGGGCAACAACGTCCGCAGTTAACCGTTGCCGACTTTCTGGTGGATGGTTGGCGAGAAGCGTTGTTCGGCGAAGGAGGGTCGATTTTTCCGGTCCCGTAAAGATTCTCTGCGTTTTTCCACGCTGGACCCGCGCAAGAATCACAAAACCTTGCTCGAAGCATTCGACCTGGCTTGTGCCGCGATCTCGATCCCATGCAGCTTCATTTGGTTGGCGATCGCTACAAAGGTGCAGAATCATTGTTAATCTCGTGAACCGCGCGGCGGCGCAGAGAATAGGTATCACCTGGCACGGTAGGTAACCCGATCGTCAGCTTAGTGATTTTTATCGCGACTGCGATTTCACCATATATCCATCGTTAGTCGAGGGGTTCGGTCTTCCCATTGTCGAAAGCTTGTGGAATCGCCGCCCGTGTATCTGCGCAAATTTTGGTGAAATGGCCGAGATCGCAAAGACGATTAGCCTTGACATGCGACGTTTCGCGATCAATACAACTTTTTCGCAGGCAATGTATCACGCTGGTGACGCAACCTGCGCGGCATTGAGGAACGATTAATGAAATCGAGTCTCGGGAACCGAGGACTTGGACCGATTACGCGGCAGAGTTCTGCGGAGCCTGGAAAAGCGAGCTAGTTTCGAGATGAGTCGGTGGGGCCTCTCCTTGCGTCGAGCGGTAGCATAACGTTGCTCTCTTGAACGCAGATGTGTGACCCTGATGACTGAGATCGAGCCACTACGAAGGCCAGCCACACTGGCCCCAGCAATGGAGAAAACCGACTTATCGCATTCAACCGACCAGGGATGGGCCATCAATGTTCGTGAAATTTGGAGATACCGCGATCTGCTCTGGTTTTGGTGCAGCGCGATATCAAACTTTATACAAACAAACGGCGCTGGGGGTTGTTTGGGTAGTGTTAGCGCAGCCGCTCGTTGCAGCGGTGATTTTCACGGTCGTTTTTGGCCGAGTGGCGAAGCCAGCGACAGCGCCGTATTTATTGTTTGTTTTTGCAGGGTAACCGTTTGGACCCCCTGTTACCAGGCGCTGCAGCGCGTGGACTAATCTTGTGCGCAACTCTCCAACTTGTCTCCAAAGTTTATTTTCCCAAGTTGCTTATCCCGCTCGCCCAGACCCTTCGCGGCTCGTCGATTTCGCTTGTCATACTGATCGTGCTCGCGGTGTTGATGGCAATTTATCGAGTCCAGCCAACGTTTCGGCTGGCCGCAATTCCGAGTATTCTCATTTTGATGGCTCTTACCTCAACTGATTGTTGCCCTTTGGTTTTCAGCGCTCGGCGTCAGAAATGCGACTGCACCAATGCCTTGCCGTATTTCGTTCGGGTTCATGGATTGTACCGGCCTGTCCCCAGTAATGCCCCAATGAGCATGGTGCCCGAAAGGTGGCAATGGCTCTTATAAATCCGCCGTCGGTTTCATTGAGGGCTTCCGTTGGGCGGTGTTGGGGGTAACGCGTTGAGCGCAGAATTCTTTGCATTACCGTCGCGACGTCGCTGCCACCTTAATTCGGTGGCGCATTTTTCTTTCGCCGCGTCGGGCATAGCTTCGCCGATATGATCTAATTTTTCGCGCTAATTCCTGGAAAAATGTCGGACATTTCCGTCTCTGTTAGAAACTTCAGCAGTCTTTCAGAGTTGCGCATGAACCGAGCAGGCTGGGGGTTACGGGACGCTGCGGGACGATCTGACTCTGCCAGGCGTTTGCCTGGCGTTTGGGGACGGAATAATAAACGTAAAATCAGAAACATTCTGGGCTCAAGGGTGTCTCATTCGATGTTGAAAAAAAGGCGAAGTAGTCGGCATTATTGGACGCAACGGCGCAGGCAGAGCACACTGCTGAAGATTCTGAGCCGCATCATAGAGCCGGCGTCTGGCACCGCAGAGATCTACGGTCGCGTCGGAGCGCTTCTCGAAGTCGGGACAGGTTTTCATCCGGAACTAACTGGGCGCACGAAAACATTTTTATGAACGGCGCGATCCTCGGCATGAGTCCAGGGAAATTCGAAGAAGTTTGATGACATCGTCGCCTTTGCCGAGATAGAGAGTTCCCTCGACACGCCAGCGAAGCGGTATTCGACGGCATGTATGTGCGGCTCGCTTTCGCGGTGCTGCTCACCTCGACCCAGAGATTCTTTATATCGACGAAGTGCTCGCGGTAGGCGACGCCGAGTTTCAGAAGAAATGTCTTGGGAAGATGGAGGACGTGAAAGCGGCGAAAGAGGGCGTACGTAATCTTCGTTACCCACCCAACATGGACCATTCACCGATTATGCAGTCGTGCCATTTTGTTGCGTGATGGAGTGATGGCTGCTGAAGGCGACGTTACGGCAGCCACAATCTCCTCCCTAACGCACTGAAGAAACCCATCTAGCGTTCGCCAAACGTATCGCCTGTCGGAGGAAGATTACAACTACGGCAGCTGACATGCTGTTTGGTTGAAGCAGAAGTTCTCGACGGTAAGGGCAGGAGCTGCGCGATCATTTGCTCTATCGTGAACCATTCGCGCTGCAGATGGTCTGGCAGCTATTTCAGCGTGAAGTAGCGGCCCAGCTCGTATGCTGTTCGCGTCCGACAATCGAAACAGATTCTTGTTTGCGGTTAACATATCAGGGCGACTTTGGCACCGTCATCCCGGGCTTGCGCGAAATAACATGCAACGGCTACAACGTCCTCATTCCGGGCAATACTATGACTATCTACGAGTTGTTATGTTCGCCCGTAAAGAGTGCATGTGGTGAAGGACTGTCTTCGACTTACCATCTTGGCTGTGCCTTATCAGAACGGTCGAGGTTTTCAGTAGTTGGCGATCCAGCCTTTGCCTTGCATCTCAGATTGGAGCCAACATGAACTTAACTGATAGCTCTGCCAAGGGGATAAAGCCGCAACCGCCCCAGCCTTTTGCGTGAGCAATCAACCGGGATTGCGCGACGAGAATCACTATGTAACGCCTCGGCGCTCAAGATCCGTGTGATATGCGTAATTGTCTGTAGTTCTTGGTTTCCGGTCGTAGCGGCACGAGCCTTACCTGCGGAATACTAGCGAATGCGGGCTACTTTATGGGTAACGATCTGCTCCCCGGAGACGATCAAAACCCAGGGATATTTCGAGAGCCCAGAAATCAACGAGATAAATGAACAACTATCGCGGAAGTTGTTCCCACTAATTCAGGTATCGTTGGCGATCTTTTTTCCGGTCTCGACCGCCTCTATCTAACGCTGGTTATCCGCTGTTTTCTGTAAACGCGCAATTTCCATTTCAGCCGAAAATTGCGCGCGCGATCGCAATTTGACGCGACGTGAGCCCCACTTCTTCAAGGACCCGCGTTTTCATGCTGCGCCGTTTGGCGACCATTCCTTCGGGAACGCGGTATTCGTTTGCGTTTTCCGGGATCCTCGACCACAGCAGAAAGCATCCTGTCAAGTGTAAACGCGATCCTTACCTGCGAAACCTAAGTATGACATACGAACAAGCGCTCAAAATTTGTGGACTCGTATGTATCAGCGTTCTTGAGATCCACTATCCTGCCGGCGGCGATTGGTTATTCGTGAATTACGATCAATTTTTTGATCGATTACTGCATTACCGTCTCGAAGCGATTCTCCATGCCTCGGTTAATAGTCGGTTTCTGGATTTGTCTTTAAGGTCAAAGCCAAGAAAATTGGTCTCAACGAAATTGGAAGATGTGACAAGCTTGTCCGGTTGGCTGGACACTGCGATTATACCACCATCCACGAACTGCTGGGAATGAGCCAAAGGTTTGGAAACAAGTAGAGTGAGCCCGGTTTGCCGTGGGCGATCGCCGATCCACGATGAAGCTATTTCCGTTATTATCCCAACGTGCAACCGGTGCGCCTGGCTGCACCACAGCGCACGCTGCAATCATCGCTCATCTTCACGCGTCGCGAATACGTTCCAGAAGTGATCGTCGTTGATAATGGATCCACTGACGCGACACCGAGAAAGCTTCGAATCAGTCCCGCTCAGAGATTTCAGGGTGGAGTTTCGATATTTCCGTGAGCCTATCCAGGCCTCCTTTCTGGCCGGCATCGCGGGGTGCGCGAAGCACGCGGCGGTATCTGCGCATCTTGGATAGCGACGTTCGGCCAAGCCCAAGTTGGCTGGCAGCATTGGAAGAGGCATTTCAGGATCCGCTACGATTTTGGCGGTGGCCCCATCACGACCGCTCTTTGAATGCCTCAGCTTGGTTAACGCTTTTTACGACGAGAATGAGCAGAATGACGCATCTGGCTCAGTTTGTTCGAGGGGGCGACCAGAGCAAATGGGTTGATCTGCTCGTATCTTTGGCCTCAATTTCTCAATTCGAAAAAAAAAGCGTTGTTCGAATTCGGCGGTTTTAAACCGACTTAATTACAAAATCCCTGCAGCGGTTTCAGAGATGGCGGTTGGCCCGACTTTGAAACTCAGGCGAGAGAACCGTGAAGCGTTTTATCACTAACGCTTCGCTGCTGCACAGAAATCCCAGCAAGAGATTAACGGCTGAATATTTCGAGCAGCGCGGCTTCAAATCAGGGTTTGTGATTCATATACAGATGCAAACCACTGCAAACCGCTGCGACAGCCAGCGTGGAGGCAGTTTTTCTTTCTTGCGCAAAGCAATACGTGCTTCAATCATCACCAGCGGGTGCACCGATGTTGAGGAACGACATCAAAATTCGAGCTGCACACAAGGGCATATCGCCTTGGATATCCAGTTTCATCGAAATCGATGCTTCGTGATCAATTTTGCTTGGGTGCGCAAAAAAATTACTGGGACTGGTTACCGGGATGGCAAAGACATTACCACCGGTCAAACAGTATCGACCGATCGAACAGACGTGCTTTGTGGTGCCGATCATGCCCGAAGCGATCACAGCAGTGAAGGCGATATGCGTCATCTATGAAAGTCGGTTTAATATTCCGACCGCTCGCCCCTGAGGAGTATCGGCGGCGGCTATACCTTCGAACATGAAGTGCAGGCAATTGCTCGAATGCGTCACCTCAACATGGGTTGTAGTTTTTGAAGACCACGGGCGATCTACAAAGTGACCGGCAATACAACAGGCTTTAAACAGGCCCTGCCACCAAGCGTCCGTTTTTCCGCAAAGCAACTGTATAGGAGCTTCCGAAGTGTTTCTCAAATTACCAGCTCGGTTCCCGCCGACCTATCGATGGGAAAACAAATGGATCAGGGACAGCTTGGTGCGTGAAAGGATAGAGTTCTTTATAAATATTGAATCCGGAAATATAGCTATCGTGGATGTTCCATCCCCTCCCACGATAGTTTAGGATTTACAACACCGTCTGCACCCATTTTTCCCTGAAAGTCAGCTCGGGGGCGAATGGCAGCACGCCGAGAGGATTTTCTTTTCCCCAGAGTTTTAAAACGGGCTGCTGGCAAATAGTGCCGGCACCGATGCGGGGAAGAAGAGGTGCAAATGTTTTATGGCATACCCTGATGAACGGATCCGCATTCTTCCTCACCCGACGCCGCGCGTTTCGCGCTCGAAGACGGCGCGAAAGACACGTCAACGCTGGCCCAATTCAGATTGCCGCCCAATTACATTTTTTATCCGGCACAGTTTGAACCACAAGAATCATCAATACGGCATCCTGCGCATTCTACACCTCAAAGAAAAAGACAATTTGCGCCACCTGTTGTCTTCCACGGGTTCCAATCAAGGGAACGAAGAAGTTACTATTCGGCAACTCGTTACTGCAGACACTGCAGCTGGACGATCAGTCCAGCCTCTCGAATGCCACGTTTCGCGTCCAGCGTTGCGGGCGTTGTATCAAAATGCCTTCGTTCTCGTTATTCGAGTTTTCTGGGCGCATGCGATTACACCGCCACTGGAAGCATTCGCATTGGGTTGTCCTGTGATCGCTGCGGATATACCCGGCACAAAAAGAACAGTTCGGTGACGCAGCCGTTCTCGACTAAATCGGCGGATCACTTGCAAATTGCTTACGCGCTCGGTGGCTTTTCTCGGATAACGCAAAACGAGAAGAGTTAATTCGTCGTGGGAGGCGATTGCAGGCGGTTTACATGTAAAGGTTGCAAAGGCCTTGTTGGACTTACTCGACAATTTGAACCAATACATGGCGGTGATTTTGGTCCGCCGACTCACGCAAGACACTGCGCTCTAACTTTGCCGCGTCTGAACACAATGGACCAATCGCCAGAGTTTCCATCTGTTGCCATGCCTAAATGCCGGCAATTTCTCGAACCACGAATCGACTCGCTTTTGGCGCAAACGTTCGGCGATTGGGGAAGCAGATCATCGATCTCGACAGTCACTCGACGCGACGGCAGCTGGGAGAATTTTTCGATCGGTCGCCTCAAATGACTGGCGTTTCCGGCCTTAATCCAAGTCCCGCGCGAAGGGTTTTATGCGGCTTTTGAATCGCGGAGTGGGACTGGCGAGCGGCGAGGTTTCTCCCTCATCGCCAGGTGTGATGATACAATGCGTGCGCGGACTTTCTCGCCACGCTGCTCGAAGCATTCGCGATTTGTCCGGAGGCTGGGATCGCTGCTGGTGATGTGTCGCTGATCAATCGCGACGGCAGACAACTTACCAGAGAAGACATGGCCAGTTATTTACCGGCCGAATCGCTCGATGACATGCTTGCCCTGGACGTCGTTCGTTCCTATCCCATCACGCACAATCCCAACTACCGGCCACCTCCGCACGACTGTCTCTCTGCATTTTTCGGCGAAGAGCGTTTACTTTCTCTTACGCAGCTTGCTTCGATTCGCACGTCTCTGGCACAATCCGCGAGAGCCGTTCGACACCTGCCGTAGGCGGTTCAGTCGCCGGATTCGGGCTGGCTCATCCGTCTGACAAACCTCGCCGGAACAGTCCATGCCGAGAAAGCTGACAATGTGGCGCTTTCACGGAAACCAACTCAGCGTGCGCCAGGATAGCTCGCAGCCTCGGTTGCCCTAAAAGCAATGTTCGGACGTGCGTTACCGGAAATCTACAGCGACATCATTCTTTGCTTACGCGTAACGGTTGCGCGGCACTCATGCTTCCCTATCAGTGCTATCTTGCGAACACGACGCCGAAGCGAGATTTCTGCTGGCTGGAAGCGACTTTCCGTATCTTTCTCATGTTGATCCAACGCCCCGTCGCCACTGTGCGAGCCATCCGCGCGTCTCGCTTCTTGCCGCACAACGTAAAGCGGTCGTTGCTTCCGATGTTTCTTCAGCGAATGGAGATGTTCCGAAAGCATCTGGACTCACTCGAAGTGAGAAGTATGCTGCGGGAAATTTCTTCTGGGCCTGAAGTGGCGTGAGGGTCTCGCTTGCTATGATCGCGTTGCTATAGGGGCTAATTCGATAAGAACGCATCTTCTCAATGAGTAAATGAACATCTTGATTGACGTCACGAGCTCGTGCCAGTCTGCCCGAAATATGCGGTATGTCAGCGCATCGACTCGCCAGCTTTTCGCAGAGCTGGCGACCCGTGTCCCAGTTACCACCTTGTGCTGGAACAGGCTGGGTAATTTTTATCAGCGCCTCGACTCACGCGAAATGGAGTACTTGAGCGCCGTTTCGCCGTTACAACGGCCCGATAAGCCATCCTCATGCAAGGAAGACTTGCACGCACGAATTCCTGCGTCTGCTCCCGCAACGGCAGCGTCGACATAGCTCACCCTATTGCAAAGATGACGATGTAATTTTCGTGCCGGCTATGCGTTACCGATCGCCGAATGCAGAAGTTGCCGGAAATGGCGCGACGAACCGGAGCGCGGTCTGTTGCGATCTTCCACGATGCTTGCGGACCTGCGATTGGCCCTTCTATCAGGGCGTCGAATGAAAAAGTTTCAGAATTACATCGAGTTGCTCGCGGCGTTTGATCTCGTGATCTGCGTTTCAAACCAATCACGCGCCGATCTCTTTGAATTCTGGAAGCGAAATGAGGTGACTGCCGGAGTAGAAACCTTCGTGGCGCATTGGCCGCTGGAGTTTGACGAGAATGAACGCTCCGCCGCGCATAGCGCGCGGCCAGTTATCCTCTGCGTATCCTCCTTTAACTGCGCGCAAAGAACCACATACGACTTTTTGATGCGGCCAGAGAACTATGGGACAGCGGCGTCAAATTCGAACTTCAACTCATTGGTTCGAGCACGAACTGGGGAAGGAGAGTGGCGCTTGAAGCCTGGCGGCTCCAGTCACTCCGGGCGACCCATTCGCTGGGCTTAAACATGTGGACGATCGCACGCTCCATCAGGGCCTATCGAGAATGCTTGTTCACCGTTTATCCTTCCCTCATGGAGGGGTTCGGTCTTCCGATTCTCGAGAGTCTTTGGCATGGCAAACCGTGCGTCTGTGGCGGAAACAGCGCGCGCTTGGAAGTTGCCCGGGGCGGCGGATGTTTGACTGTCGATCAAACAAGTGAGAACGCGATTGCCGCCGGGATTAAAAATTGCTCAGAGATCAGGCAACTTATGCGCGATTATGCGCAGAAGCGCGAGCCAGAAAGTTTCGTTCGTGGTCGGATTACATCGAGAAGCTTCTCAAACATTTGCAGCTCCTTTTCGAACGACTCGGCGAGCGATTTTCTGCGGTCAGAAACCAGCCTGGAAAAGCTCGGGATTGCGGAGAGATTGCTACATCGAATGGCTAATCCGAGGGCGCGACACTACACGTGAATACTACACGCCTGCAGAACGAGAGATGTGATCGCGAATAAGTTCAGAGTGGATATCGAGGCGTTCTGGTGCTATGAGTTCGCCGGATAAAACAAAAGAGGCGGTTCCTGCCTGCGATCCGTTAGGTTAAAAGCGGTGCAGCTCTCGTGCCGCAGGCAGGGGCCGATCCGGCGATTTCAGGAAGCCACACGGACGTCCGTCGTCCGCCAGTGCGTGGCTCGCAATGATGCGGCCATCTTTCATCTCGTGGATCCAATCGCAAGCTTCGGCGATCACCGGATTATGCGTGGCCAGAAGCAAGCGCTTTGCCGCCTTCTTGCACGATATTTTGCAGCAGTTCAAAGGCGCGCTCGGAGTTGGCGGTGTCGAGGTTGCCGGTCGGTTCGTCCGCCAGGATGACGCGCGGATCGTTGGCCAGACGAGCGGGCGATAGCCACGCGCTGTTGTTCGCCTCCGGAAAGGTGACGGCTGGGTCTCCGCAATTTGTCGCCCAAGCCAACCGCTTCCAGCAAGCCGGCAGCGCGTTCGCGCATCTCGCTATCGGAAAGCTGCCCAAGCTTGCGCATCGGGATCATCACGTTCTCCTGCGCCGTGAAATCCTCCATCAGAAAATGGAACTGAAAAATGAAGCCGATGAACTTGTTCCGTTTATGCGCCAGTTCGTCATCGCTCAGCTGGGACACTGGCTCCGGATTCGATTGAAACGCGGCCGGCGTCCGGCAGATCGAGCAGCCCGAGAATGTAGAGCAACGAGCTTTTGCCGCAGCCGGACGGGCCGACAACGGCGTGGATACTCCCGGCTCGACATCGAGCGATACGCCGCGGAGGGCGTGCACGCGTTCTTCCTCTTCGCCCAAATAGCGCTCGATCGCCTTCGCAACTAAGGCAAATTTCCGAGTTCATCTTGAACCTCGAATCGTGACCACCGGCGGCAACTCAGCGGCGCGACGCGCCGGGACATAACTCGCGATGAACACGGCCAGGATCGCGAGCAACGTGGCAAAGACGTAATGTCTCCAATCCCATGTCACCAGAAAGTAATTCGTGTAAAGCAGGCCGCGGAGGCGAATGGGAATGTGCGACACGCCCCAGGTCATCAACGCGCCCAGCAAACAGCCGAGCAGCGATCCGGCCGCGGCGATCAGCGCGCCCTGCCACAGGAAAATCGCGCTGATGTCGATCCGCCGGTAACCCATCGAACGCAAGATCGCGATCTCCTTTATTTTCGCGAGCACCGACATCGTAAGGACATTAAAAATGCCGAAGCCAGCGAGCAGGATGATAAGAGAGACGGTAATCGCGACGGACATTCTCAAGGTCAGGAAAAGTTGCAGCGTGCTTTCCTCGCGTTCCTGCCAGCTCGAGGCGTTGTGCTGGAAGAGCGTTTCGAAACGGCTGGCTAAAGCAGGCGCACGATTCGGATTCCGCAGTTTGTATATGATCATCGACGCGCCCGGACGGTTGCTGCAGTAGAGCCTGTGCGACCCTGGCATGCGAATAAACGCGGGTTGAATCAATCGATCCAATGCCCTGCGCGCGCGACCGCTGCAACAGTGAACCGCCAGTACTCGCCGTTGGGCGCGAGCAATTGCACCGTGTCGCCCACGCCAGCCTGAAGTAACTCTGCCAGACGTGAACCGATGATGATCGAGCTGGTGTTATTCGCGAAAGTCATCAAAGTTCCCATCAGTGAGCTGGTGGAGAATATCGGTGGTCCGCGCGTGCAGCGCGGGATCAATGCCGTAAAGCTCGACAGTCGCGTTCTCAAATCCCGCGCGAGCGCTGACCGTTCCGCGTAGAACCGGGGAACAGGAAACAACATTAGAAAATTGCCTGCTCACCCGCATGATTTCATTTGGGTTAGTGATGCCTTCAAAATAGAGACGACGTCCCATGGTTCCTTTAGAGCCTTTCGCGGAAACCATGAGCGGTTCGTAGCGTGGGCGAAAACGCGATTTGATGACCAGCGCGCCATTGCTGCCGATGGTTGAGTCGATAAAGTAACGTGCGAAGCCCTGGGTCTGCGCCTGGGTGCAGATAAAGATGGCGACGCCGAAAACAACGCCGCTAAGGCTCAGAAGCAACGGGCGCTTGCGATGCGTCAAAACCGCAGCGCAATATAAAGCGGCGGCGTCATGGCGCCTTCGGCGGCGGCGGTGAATTGATCATTCGCTGCCGCACTGTTTCTCCCGGGTGGAATTTGTCCTGGTCGGAAACAATCACGTGACTGCCTTCTTCCAGGCCATTGGTCACCTCTGTGAAATCGAGCGTGCGAAATCCGATTCCAACTGTGCGCGAATGCACAATGCCATGGTTCACGATGAGCGCTTGATCGACAAGGAGGGCGCGCGTCGGCACCAGAAGAGCGTTTTCATGGGTGCCGGTGATGATGTTCATCTCCCCGGTCATTCCCACCATCAAATTGTCGGGCGGATTTTCCATCTCCAGCACAACGGTGTAACGCTGCGTGGTTGGATCGGCAGCGGGCTGAACTGAGGTCACGCGCGCAGTAAACGTTCGGGTTCGATAAGCGTATAGCTGCACTTTTGCTTTCATTCCCGGCTTCACTTCACCCACATCCTCCTCGTTCACTTCGCCGCGAATATAATTCTTCCGTGAAGAAACTGTGAAAAGCTCGTTGCCGTCGGAAACGAGTTCGCCATCGATTGTCTGGACATTAGTGAGAAGGCCATCGATCGGCGAGCGGACTTCGGCGCTCTTCATCTGCGGCTTCCAATTTCTTAGTCGTCTCTTCCAGTGAACGAAGATTGCGATCTCGCTCGATTCGCTCCGTTTCCACTGCACCTCGCAGCCGGTTGGCTTCACTTCTCGCCTTCTCGTATTCGACTGCTGGTACGTTGCCCGACCCGACCACCTTTTCGAGCCGCTGCAGATTGTCTTCAGCCGCTTTCAGCAACTCCGAAGAGGCCAGTGGAAGCGCCGCGCGGTCGACGGCGGCCTCGCAAATCGGCGCGCGCTTGCTTCAATTCTCGAGCGGCTTCCTCGTCAGCAATTGTCGCCAGCAACTGACCTTTTTCAACGCTCTTGCCGACTGCGCCACGACCGGCGGAGAACGGTTCCGCCAATTGAATGAAACCGTCATTTTGTGCTCGAATTCGCACCACAAAGGCCGGTTCAATCCGCACGGTCCCATACACCGCGGAGATGGCCGTACCCCGGCGGACCGTGACCACTTCCGCCACCGGCATCAGGAAATAATACGCCAGCGCGAAAAGGAGTACGAGTGCTGCCCACCACCCCACAAAACTCTTTTGATTCCGGTAATTTCAATTCGGACAACTAGTGTGGTATCCGTGATGCTTCTTTGCAATAAACTGGTGCCCAAGCGTTTTCATTCTCAACCTCGCGTCTTGGCAGAAGTTCGAAAACGCTATTCCCAAGACACCACAGTGGAAACGCCCGTTCGATCAGCGAAAGAGAATTAAAGCCGCCAGCCTGTAAGGCGCAAGCGCCAGGCAGTTGTTGTAGTGGCCTCGCTGTGTCGAAGTGCTCCGATGCGTTGCGCCTCTTCAGCTGGTTGCGCCTAGCGCGATTTTGTGTTGTCGTCCGAAAATTGAAAATAGCGCCCGCTGGCCCGGTCCCACTCGGCGATTGCCACGTTGTGCTGGTAAATAGCCTCCAGCAGTCCGCTCCTGGTAGTTAAAAACGCATTTTGACTGACGCGGTAGTCAAGGGGAGACGCTAGACCCGTGGCGACATTTTCCCGCACGGCGTTAGCGCTCTCCTCTGCGGCCACGGATGCTGCCGAGAGCGATCTTTCGCGAGCATCGATCCCTTTGAGGTCGTTGGCGATCCGGGAGAGTTCACGGCTGACATTCGCTTCCAGCTTCCTGCACGTCAGCTCGTTCATTTCCCGTGTTGCGCGTGCCTTCAACACTGCGCCGCCTACTTTGCCATTATCGATTACCCGCCACGTGTATGCCGCCTTTTCACGAATCTCCGACCCGATAAAATCCTGTGTTTTGCTCGTTGAGCCTTGGCGATGGATACCCGTCACTGGAACGTACTCGCCGTTAATGGTGCCCGCGACGACAGGATAATAGTCGGCTGCGATGATCCGTTGATCTTCGTTGGCACCGCGCACGAATAAACGCGCGAGCTTGAGATCGGACCTTCGCTGTAAAGCCGCCGCAGTTTCGGAGTCAACATCGAGGCGCATCGGAATAAACTGCAGTTCGCCTTCGGGCTCGGGCAACGTTGATTTTGCAGGATCGATTGCCATTGCTTCGGCCAATTTCAATTGTGATTCTCGATACGCGCGATGGGCGCTTTCAATTTCCGGAACCAGTTCCGAGGCTTGGACAGAAGCGCTGGTGAATGCGCTCTTATCAGCCAACCCGGCTTCGTAACGATCCTTCTCAGTGGTAACGTTCTCTGCCAATTTTTGTCGTTGTTCGTCTCGAATCGACTCGAGCGACCGATTGTAAAGTGCCGCGTAAAACGCTAACCGCGCCGCGTGCAGCTGCTCCACCACGGCGACATTCAATTGCTGTTGAGCGATGAGAACTTCGACGTCTCCGCGCCGGAGCGATGGGGGCACAGCCATGTTGAATAAAACCTGCTCAAGCCAGCCGCGTCCGACGGCAAAGCCTTTTACTCCGCTTTCACCAGCCCGGTGACCGGCCTGAACGCCGGCCGGCACGCCCAACTCGGCGTGCGGCCACACCAGGGAACGAAAACCAGCCGCTGCCCGGCCGCTTGTTCCAGGCCCGATTTCGCTTCCTGGATAGCTGGATTTTGGTCCAGTGTGGTTTGAAGAACACGTTCCAACGTGATGGCGCCGCTCGTGTGGGCGAGAAACACAACCAAAACCGCAACAAAAATCCTCGGTGTCAGCACCGTCCTTGTGAGTCGCGCACGGCGTGCGGGGAAACACAGGCTGCCAGCCTGTAGCATTCGGCCGCCGGCCGAATGCCCTGCAACATTAACGCGCGAGGTGGCACACGCTGTTCGCGGCAAGCTGCCGCGAATTACAGGCCGGCGGGCTGTGCTCCCCAGCAAAACAAATCGCTGCTTCATCGCTGGCTTAATTTTTCTGGCGGCTTCGCTACATCCAACGCGCCCGCGCTGCGCTGCCGTTTTTGTTGTTCACGTTTTTAATGTCTGATCCGAAGTCAAGTGCTTCCGCTGAACTCGCACAAGCGTGTGCCAGGCGAGCGAGAGCGACGTTGTGCAAATAGATCGCGCTCAATCGAGTGGTCCGCGTCCGGGTTACATCGGACGCGGCCTGCAGAACGTCGAGCTGTGTTCCCAATCCGGCAGCGAAATTGCCTTTGGCCATCTCTAGCGCCTCGTCCGCCGTCTGCACGTTTTTTGTCTCGCTTTCGATGACGCGCTCGGCTTGTTGAAGATCGAAAAATGCACTGCGCACTTCTGAGGCGACGCTCCGCCGCGCCGCTGCCAAGGCTTCCACTGCTGCCTCGCGCCGCGCGCGTGTCGCCTGCATTCGACCTTTGGTCGCAAACCCGTCGAAGATGTTCCACGTCGCGTTTATCCCTACCACCCCCATAGTTAAATTCTGGACCGACGGCGGGGTCGCGCTCACTGTAAGCTTCATATCCGGAAAAAGCGCGGACATGTGGACGCGACGCGCTCCGGTCCAGAACGTACTGACGGTCCTCGATCTCGATATCTTTCTGCCGGGCTTTGATAACCGGCCGATTCGCGTCAGCCCGTGCCAGGCAGTTGTTTAGGTCCGGATGATTGGGCCGATATTGCAATTGGCCCGAAATCTCGAATAGCGCCGCCTGGGCTCCCGGGCGCACGTCGTTGCCGAAAAGTTCTGCTAATCGCAGGTAGGAGTTTTTCAATTCAGTCTGTGCATTGAAGAGTTCTGGACGCTCGTTGGCCAGAGCCACCTCAGCTCGTTGAACGTTGAATTTACCGACAATGCCGGCGCCCAATTGTTCCTGCTGGTTCTTGAGTTCCTCGTCTAAAACTCGCACGGATTCTTCGCGCACGTGGACCTTTGCCCGGTTCAGCAGAAGTTCGTTGAAGGCGATTCGCACATCCATCGTCACGCGGCTGGCAATTTCCTGAAGCTCGTAGTTTGCTTTGTCGATGTTCAACCGGGCGATTGCCACCTGGCTGGTAACTGCCCCGCCGGTGTAAAGGTTCTGGTCGAGGCGCAATATTGCATTGTAATCTTCCTGTCGGAGGCTCGTCTCGCTTTGAGTCTGTCGTTTATCATACAACCCGCTGGAGGTTAGCGATGGCAGAAAGCCCGAACGCGCTTCAATGAAACCGCCATGTGCTCCCACCACCTTCTTGCGCGCAATCAAGATGTCAGGGTTGCGCTCCTGGGCGACGGCGACCGCTTGTTCGATGGTGTGCGCGGGGACCGCCCCGACGACTTTCGGCAAACCGGGCAAAGCGGCAGCGATTAGCATGCTGATAGCCACGAACTTCAAACGCATTTCGTATATCTCCTTGCGAGGGCTTTCCTTGCACCAGGATTGCCCGTGAGTTTTCCTCTTATATCAGTTCTTGCAAGCGGGCGCGACTTCGGACACATTCGGCGCTTGCAACACTCGGAGCTGCTGCAAGGCGGCGCAACTATTGAGATTGAAGCGGCCTAACTTGTGTTCTTGCTCCGAATAGTCTAATTCAGGTAGTTTTTCAGCTTTAACAATTTAGAAATGAGCAAAATCCGAATCGCCATCGTCGGAATGGGCAACTGTGCCAGTTCTCTCGTCCAGGGAATCAATTTTTATCGCGGGTCCAATGGCAACGGCAGCAAAACCGGCCTCATGCACCGTCGCATCGGCTCTTACCAGCCTCAGGACATCGAAGTGGTTGCCGCCTTTGATATCGATCGCCGCAAAGTGGGACTCGATGTCAGCGAGGCCATTTTTTCTCCTCCGAACTGCACTAAAATTTTTTGCGATAAAATCCAGCGCACCGGCGCGATCGTGAAAATGGGTTGTGTTTTCGACAGTTTTGCCGAGCACATGCGCGACCAGGATCCACTGCGCACTTTCCTGCCCCTGGAGAAAGAATCCACCCGTGAGCAGATCATCGAAGAATTGCGTGATTCTGCGGCCGAGATGCTGGTCAATTATCTTCCGGTTGGTTCGGAGCAGGCGACGCGTTTTTACGCCAGTTGCGCTCTGGAGGCCGGTCTCGGTTTTGTTAATAACATTCCCGTCTTTATCGCCAGCGATCCGGTTTGGGCAAAGCGTTTTGCCGATAAAAACTTACCTGTCGTCGGAGACGACATCAAAGCCCAGATGGGCGCAACTGTGCTTCATCGCACCATTGTCGATCTCTTCCGCAGGCGTGGTGTCAAAGTGGTCAGGACCTATCAACTGAACACCGGCGGCAACACCGATTTCTTGAACATGCTTAATCGAGCGCGACTGACCTCGAAGAAAACTTCGAAGACCGAAGCGGTGCAATCGGTCATGGGAGAACGGCTGGCCGACGAAAACATTCATATCGGCCCCAGCGATTACGTCCCATGGCAACGCGACAATAAGATCTGTTTCATTCGCGTTGAAGGCCGCGTCTTCGGCGATATCCCGATGGAGCTCGACCTCAAACTTTCGGTCGAAGACTCGCCCAATTCTGCTGGCATCGTCATCGATGCGATTCGTTGCTGCAAGCTTGCGCTCGACCGCGGCATCGGCGGCGCGCTCCACTCGCCCTCCGCCTATTTTGCGAAACGTCCGCCGGTGCAAATGACCGATGACGAAGCGCACCGCTGCGTTGAACAATTCATTCGCGGCGAGCGCGAAAGTTGACCCTGGAACAGCGGTTTGCTCAGGATGGTCTCAGGACGACAGGCGCGCTTGACGTTTGTCGACGCGAATACGCGGAAAGTGGCCCTGCGGTTTCGAGGGTCTTGATCACGGTGCTGAGATAGACTGACTTCGGGTAGAACGCTTTCCATTTCGTAATCTCGGCCCGGTTCAATACCTTGAAGCCGTAGCGCTCGAATAACTTTTCGCCCCGCCGGCTTTCAAAGGTCACGATCTGGCCATAAACGTGGCGCTCGCCGAACCGATAAAGGTAGTTGAGGTACGCGCTCATCAGGGCGCGGGTGGTGGAAACTTTTCGCGCGTCTGGCAGCAGATTGATGTGAAAATGCGGAACCGATCTGGGCGCGGCTGGAACTTCGTGCCAGCCGTGGCCGATGACCCAGCGAATGAATTTGCGTGAGCGCTCGTTGTAACGGCGATAGCGCCAGAGGGCACTGAAAAACAAGCGCCATTGTATGGGCAAAAGAGTAGAGCTGATGCTGCAACGGTTTGCGTGAGCCCAGCAGGTAACCGCGAATTTGCCCGTCAATTTCCAACACGAAAGAGGATTCCGGTTCGTGATCTGTATAATACGTAGTTAGAAAATCGGCGAACAATTCGCGATCCTGAAACACCGGATCAATCGGGGAACCCAAAAGCCGGTCTCGCAGCAAAGTTTACGGACAGCAACGCGATCGCTCGCTTGATAACTGCGAATTGAGCACTGCGAGGCGTCGTCCATTTAGCGTTGTTTCCTATAGTTAAAGCAAACTTCGCGATAAATGTAAAATAAACGTTCGAACACCCGGGGCCAGGAAAGACGTTCCTCAGCCAGGCGCGAAGCGCGTGCCCCCAGTCGTGGCAGGTTACGCGAGCAGGCGGCTTCGATGGTGCGGGCCAGGGATTCGGGCGTCTCCTCCTCCGCCCACGATTCCTGATCGTGCAGAATAATTCTGTCCATGTAGCTGCCGCGAATGCCAACCACCGGCGTCCCGCAGGCCTGACTTTCCAACGCGACAAGGCCAAAGGTTTCCTGCGTCCCCGGATGGACGAACAAATCGGCCGCGCGATAATAGCGGGCAAGATCAGCCGAGTCCGTGCAATACCGCATCCAGGTGACATTCGGGCAACGCGCTTGCAGCTCGGCGAGATCGCCACGCTCTGGTCCGTCGCCAATAACGAGGAGATGAAAATCTCGGGACCCGTTCCCGTTCAACTGGGCAAAGGCACGGAAGAGCAAACTGGTATTTTTTTCCTTCGCCAGCCGGCCGACGTAAAGCAAAAGCCGGCACGACGCAGGCAAATCCAGTTCTGCGCGCGTTGCCGCGATGTCATCGGGCGAGGGGGAAAAACCGTGGTGTTCACGCCGAGATTCACTGCGCAGACGTTTTCCACTCCCCATTCTGTGAGCACGGCTCCGAGACGAGCAGATGGCACCAGTGTGGCTTGGAATGAATTGTAGAGATGGCGCACATAACGCCGGGTGAAATCCATCATTGCTTCGCCCGCCGTCTGGCCAAGAAATTTCGCGGCACTACGGACGTACGCTTCCGGGAAATGCGAGTGGTAAAATCCGACCACCGGAATGCGCAGCGCTTCGCCGCTCGCAATCGCTTTCCATGCCACCTGATATGGGTCACCTGACTCGATCAAGTCCGGCCGTTCACGCTCCAGAATTTGCTCGATCGCCCGCAGGTTTATCAAGAGCGCGGTAATGCGACGTTCTCGAAATGAGCGGAGAATGAATGAAATAAATTCGCGAACGCTCGCTAGTAACGCATTCCGTTTTGGGTCCCGGGACGACGAGCACGTGCTCGTCCGTGGTCGCGCTCTGAATGTACGCGATCTTTTCGTGCACATACCGCTTCACTCCCGCTCAACGGCGAATAGAACTGCGTCAGATCGCAAAGCTTCATCTGTTAGCGGTCGCCCTGCAGGCCACGCTGTAGAGTTGAATTGTCTATCGCGTCACTTCTCCAGCGAGCTTAAATATCGCTCCGCTTCTATGGCCGCGGCGCAGCCTGCTCCGGCGGCGGTGACCGCCTGTTTATAAACGCGGTCGGCCACGTCGCCGGCGATGAAAACGCCCGGATGCTTGCTTTCGACCAGCCGTTTGGTGATGAGGTAACCATCCTTGTCCATCTCCAGCTTGCCGCTATGCGGTTTCGCGTTTGGATCGTGGCCGATGGCAACGAAAACGCAGGCTACCGGCAATTCGCGTTCTTCGTGGGTAATGACATTGCGCAAATCGATTGCACGCATCTCTCCTCTTTCGTCGGGGATGTAACGCGTGATCACTGTATTCCAGATCGGCTCGATCTTTGGGTGCGCGAGGACGCGATCGGCCATGATTTTGGAGGCGCGCAATTTGTCGCGCCGATGAATCAGATAAACCTTGGACGCGAACCGGGTGAGAAAGAGGGATTCCTCAGCTGCGGAATCGCCGCCGCCCACCACCGCTACGGGAACGTTCCGATAAAATGCGCCGTCGCAGGTCGCGCACGATGTCAGCCCATGGCCGATGAATTTCTCCTCGTTCTCCAGCCCGAGGTAGCGCGCCGAGGCGCCGCTTGCAATGATAAGAGATTCGGTCTCCAGCCATTCCTTGTCGTCAACTTGCAGACGAATGTGCGAATTCAGCGGCTCGAACCCGGTCGCTTCTGCATAGGAAAAGCGGGCGCCGAATTTTTCTGCTTGCGCATGCATGTTCAGGATTAACTGAGGCCCGTCGATGCCATCGGTGAATCCGGGAAAATTCTCGACCAGGGTGGTGGTGGAAAGTTGTCCACCGGGCTGGGCGCCTTCGAGCTACCCAGCGGTCTCAGGTTGGCGCGGGCGGCATAAATCGCCGCGGTCAAACCGGCGCAGCCGCTCCCGACAATGATGACTTTTTCCATTGGGATAAATTTAGCACGGGCCGGACTGGGGAAACTCTGGGGAGCGCAGGCTGCCAGCCTGCACTTGCCGGCAGCCTGCCGGCAAGCTTTGTGCAAAATGGTCTTGGGTATTCCACTAGGGTCTCGGCAAGCTGCCGAGACCGACAGGCTGGCAGCCTGCGCTCCCAGCAAGTCAGCTCGGAGCGGTATGGAACGACAGGAAGCTCGCGCTTCCCTTTTCAATCTTGATTTAGCGCGCTTAGGTTTCACGATGCCGGAATTGGCGGAGGTCGAGTATTTCAGGCGGCAATGGAATGCCGGCATCGGAAATCGTGTGATCAAAATCGCGCAGCACGCAGACAAGCGCGTTTTTCGCGGCACCGACACGCGCGCCCTGCGCAGGGAGCTTGCCGGAGCGCGCTTGTTGACTTCAGAAGCACGCGGCAAGCGGATGCTTTTCCGATTCTCTAACGAGGAATTGGCTCGGCCTGCATCTCGGCATGAGCGGTAAGATGCAGACCGCGCGCCCCGATTTTCGCCCGCAAAAGCATGATCATCTTGTTTTGTATCAGCGTGAACGCGCCCTCGTCTTCACCGATGCACGCCAATTTGGCCGCGTGCAATTTCATCATGGCAAAACCGCACCGGCCTGGTGGGACAACGGCGTGCCGAGATTGTGTTGGCTAAGTTCAATCGCGCGTTTCTCGATCGATTTCTAGATCGCCACCGCAAAGCTCCAATCAAGGCGGTGGTGCTGATGCAATCGGGATTTTCCGGGATTGGCAACTGGATGGCCGATGAAATTTTGTGGCGCGCAAAAGTCTCGCCCTCAAAGCTTGCGGGCAAATTGAGCGCCGGAGAACGCGACGAGCTTTTTCGCGCAACCAAGTTTGTCGCGCGCGAATCGCTGCGCATCATCGGCCCGGATGATTCCACATTGCCGCGGACCTGGCTGATTCATGAACGCTGGCGCGCCGGCGGAAAATGTCCGCGACACAAAACGGTGTTGCGTCGCGCGACAATTGGCGGGCGAACCACCGCATGGTGTCGAAATGCCAGAAATAAGATTCCCGGGACACGCATCCTTTCTGTCATGTCGAGCGCAGTCGAGACATCTCTAATTTCTCCTGAAAATAGTTAGAGATCCTCGACTGCGCTCGGGATGACAGAAAAGAACGCCGGCATGATGCCGGCTGGAAGCCCGCGCTCCCGGCTTATTTCAAATCGCTAAGTGCACGCCGCGCTAGCTCCGGCCTGAACAAATTTTCCCCAGCTCAGATTGTCTCGACCGGGTTGATGCTCGCGCGCCTTGCGAATCGCCATTTCGGAGACTGCTTCGACCACCCATTCGAAGTTCGCCTGACCAACCGAAGCCGCTTCGGCATCCGGCGCAGGATTACAAAAATCGATCGCCACCGGCACGCCATCGCGCATCGGCGAACTCAACCGTGTTCAAATCGTAACCGAGATACTGATTCAACTGTAAGCACGCCGCGCTCGACATTCTGCAAAATCTCCTTGCGGCGCTTGCCACTCGGTTTGATATCGCAAATGATACGGATGCCGCGGATCGTAGGGCATGATGCGGACATTGCGTTGATCGATCGAATAACAGCGGAAGTAATGCTCGAATTTCACTTCTTCCTGCAACATCATGACGAGCTGGCCGGTCTCGCTGTAGGCGCGATAAAATTCTTCCGGGATTGTGCAGGCGATAAACGTTTTCCAGCCGCCACCCGCGAATGGTTTGAAAAATGCCGGCCAGCCGACGTAGTTGAAAATCTCCTCCCAATCGAGCGGATAGGCCGAGATTGCGGAACGAGTTCGTCGTTCGTGTCGGTCGGCGACTTCATGCGACGGCAGCAACACGGTGCGTGGAACCGCGACGCCGATCTTTGTCGCGAGCGCGTTGTTGAAAAATTTCTCGTCGGCGCTCCACCAAAACGGATTGTTGACCACGGCGGTGCCGGTGAGGGCTGCATTCTTGAGCCAGGCGCGATAAAACGGGACGTCCTGCGAAATGCGATCGATCACCACGTCGTAGCCGCACGGCTCGCCCTGAATCACTTTGTCGATCCTGACGAACTTCGGCGACGATGTCTTTGCCGCCGGTCTTCTGATTAACGCGATCGATGAATGCCCGCGGGAAACAGTGTTCCTGGCCAAATAAGATTCCGATTTTTTCATAAAGTTTTCTGCTCGAGGAACACAGGCCTACATGGCCTGTGAGCCCAGCGAATTCTTCCCGCTGCTCCTCCAGTCGAGTCTCAGCGGGTAAGAACTCCGCTGGGCGCACGAACTGGAAAGTCTGTGTTCCGTTCATCGCGCGGGCTTCGACAGTCACAAGGTCGACAAATAATATGGCAGCATGTCGCGCCAGTAATTCCAATCGTGGCCGCGCCATTTTCCGTCATCCAGCCAATGGCTGGATGCCTTTCGAATTCAAGATGCTCGGAGAGTCGATACGATTCGTGGCGCGTGTTGTCCCATTCGCCGGTTCCGAGAATGATGCCCATGTGGTTGTATTTCCACGGGTCAGTGCATGTTCGGCAGATATTCGTACGGGCTGTTGAAATAAATGTTGTCGTCGTGATAGCCGTCGAAAAATGAGCTGATGTCGAACGAGCCGCTCAAGCTGATGAGATGACTGACCGTATCGGCGATGACGAAACGCGATGTTGGCGCGCGTGATAGGCGCCGAGGCTCGCGCCGCCACAGCCCGACGCGATGGAGTGCTGCATTCGCGCCGCGCAGAGATCGAACACGTCACGCACGATCACGTTTTCATAAGCGTTGTGCGTGCGCATTCGATCGGCGGGATGAATCGACTTTGTTGTAGAAGCTTGTCGAGATCGATCGCGTCGGGGCAATAAACGGTGACGCTGTCTGTCATCAACGAACCAGCCGCTAACGGAACCGATCAGGCCGAAATCTTTGTTTTGATAATAACTGCCGAACGACGTTGGAAAAGAATCAGCGGCAGACCGCCGCCGTTGCCGAAGACGAGCATCTCAAACTCGCGGCTCAAATACGGGGTCCACCATTTGATGTAACGTTCCTGCATAAATCGGGTCGGCTTTTATAGACCGGATTCGAAGGATTAACAGCCAAATTCGAAGCAAAACAGGCGGGCGGAAATTGGACAACGGCGACCTTCTTCAGGAATAGCTTTCGCTCCTACCTACAAGGATGCTGCGTCACACCCTCACCGGGAATATTCATCGCCGCACCGTCAATTCCCTTCACGCACGCTCGGGAACCGGTCGCGATATTCTGGTTTATTTGCCGCCAGGATACCGCCGCTTTTCACGACGTCGCTATCCCGTGTTCTATTTGCAAGATGGGCCGAAACCTTTTTCGATGCTGCGACTGCGTTCGCTGGCGTGGAATGGGGCGTGGACGAAACCGCGCAGCTGATTAATTCGCCGCAAACTCATCGAGCCGACCATCATTGTGGCGATTTGCAAATACCGGCCCGGATCGCATTCACGAATACGCGCCCCGACACGCGGTATCATCGACAGCAAACCAAAACGAAAAAGCGCAGCTCGCGGTCTGGCCCGGAAGTGCGGGAAGTTTTCGATCGAGGAGTTAAAACCGCGTTCATTGACTCAAAGTATCCGGACCAAGCCGGAAGCCGAATTTACCGGGCTGGGCGGGTCGTCTCTGGGCGGATTACTCGTAATGACGCTCGGTCTTTGGTTTCCAAATGTCTTCTCGCGGCTTCGGCGGTGATCGTCGCCCTCGGTTTGGTGGGACGATGAAGTGATCGTGGAGGAGTGCTGGCGCTGGAGAAAGCTTGCCGCTCAGGATCTGGCTCGACACCGGCACTGGCCGAACCGGGCTGGGAGCGAGCCCGCAATCTATGCGCCGCCCTGGTCGAGCGCGGTTGGAACTTGCACGACGATCTTGAATATCACGGAATCGAGGGCGCGGATCACAGTGAAGCGTCCTGGGCGGCGCGTGTCGATCCGATGTTGCGCTTCCTTTATCCGCCGCCGGCACCAAAGCCGGCGAGATAACTCGGAACGCTGAGCTTTCCAGTCTGTGCGCGCCCAGCGGAGTTTTACTTCGCTCAGACTGAGCCGAAGGCGGCAGCGGAAGAATCCGCCGCTGGGCGCACAGGCCACCGGCTGTGTTCCTTGTCACTCGGCGACGGCATGCCGTAAACCTGGTAAACGCGCAGGTTTCCGCCGACGAAATCCCAGTCTTTTCGGTAAGCAAATGAACGCTCGCGTTGCGACCAGGTAAGCGCCCGGCGGTCCATCAGGATGATTTGGGTCGTAAACAAGGATACTGGTCGAGTGTCGGTCGAGCTCCCGGGCTTCTTTGCATAAACCATGACAGCATGATTAATCGGTTAAGTGCGGCAGAGTGGTAAGAGAAAGCGACGAACAAATCGCCGCGATCGAGGATCGCGTTAAGATTTGGTGAGTCTTTTCCTGATATTCAACTCCCGGTTCAAAAAACGTCCGGGCGTTTCCCAGCCGCCAGTAGGTCGGCCAGCCGTAGCCGATATTTCGCTGCACGATGTGGCCCCGTTTCACGCTCATCTCGCGGAAGTTTGCAAGGCCGGAAACGCACATGCTCTACGCGGAGGGTGTCGTGCCAGGCCGCACGACGAGTGACCTGCCGAGTTCGTTTCGCCAGATCCTCATCGCTCAATGGCAGGGCATGCGGATCGAAACGCGCAAACTTCTTGAATTGCATGGTGGTTCGGCAAAGAACGAAGCAGCGTCGGGTATAGCGTTTCTGTTTTGCCGATTCGCCGCGGCGGACGCGGGCGATACCGTTTGGTATTCAAACACGGTCATGTTCGCGAATCCGACCGTGTCCTTTTCGAAATGGAGCGGCGGGGTAAACGCACTGGCGCATGGGCGACCCAAACCCAGAAGCAGAGCAGACATTATGGTAGAACCAATTTTACCGATTCATGATCCTGCCTGACGCGGGCCGGCCCCGATCAGCCGTGTGGCGCCATTGCTCTTTGGCGGTTCAGCAAAGTTGCCGAGGCGACGGAATTTCTCGTAACGTTTTTAGCAGCTGATTGATTCGGCGTTTTGAGCAGGCGCTTAAGATTCGATCGCAACGCTTCGCTTAGGATTTGCGCGGCTTTCTCATGGTCGCGGGATGCGCGCCGCCATCCGGCTCCGGCAACGATTTCATCGACGACGTTGAGTTTCATCAAATCGTGCGCGGTCAGCTTGAGCGCTTCGGCCGCTTCGAGCGGCGTGGCGTCGATCTTTCCACAAAATAGCGGAGCAGGCCTCCGGACTGATGACAGAATAGTAGGCGTTCTCCAAGATCATGACGTGATCCGCCACGCCGATGCCGAGGCACCGCCCGAGCCGCCTTCGCCGATGACAGCCGCGATGAACGGGCACGCGCAGATTCATCATTTCGCGGAGATTGACTGCGATCGCTTCGGCGATGTGGCGTTCTTCGGCAACCGATGCCGGGATAAGCGCCGGGCGTATCGATCAGCGAAATCACCGGCAGATTGAACTTCTCGCCGAGCTGCATCAAGCGCAGCGCCTTGCGATAACCTTCCGGGTGCGCGCAGCCGAAATTGCGCATCACATTTTCCTTGGTGTTGCGGCCCTTTTGATTCGTGATCACGATGCAGCGTTGCTCCCGAGCATCGCGATCCCGCACGGCATGGCGCTTGTCGTCGCCAAATAAACGGTCGCCGCACGCAGCTCGTTCCAATTCGTAAAACAGCGCTCGACGTAATCGAGGGCGAAGGGCCGCTGCAGTGTGCCGCGCGATCTGCACCGCTGCCAAGCGCTGAGGTTACCGTAAATTTCGCGGCGTGTGGTTTCGATCTTCGCCTCCATTGCCTCGACTTCAGCATCGAAATCGAGCGCGTGTTCGTCGGAATGATCGCGGATTTCCTGCAACCGGCGTTGCAGCTCCGCGATCGGTTTCTCGAAGTCGAGCGGTTGCGGCTCCTTCATATCACTCCGTAATGGTGACGAGGGGTCTTGCCATTGACAAGGCTGCTCAATTCTTCGGCCTCGCTGGCGGAAATGCCGAGCCCAAGTGGCGGGGGTGGCTGATCGGAACCCGGGTGGGACGCGTCCGGGATGGCGTAGATGGTGTAGCCGGCGTTGGCCGAGACGAATCCAGCGCATACTCGTCTGATATTCACGGGTGCCGAAACCGACGCGTTTGCCATTCTTCCAAGCCAAAATCTCAGCCACTTTGGTATTGATCCGCGGCGGCTGTTTCGGCGGCAGTTTCATTTCCCTGGACATGATATTGCTCGAAAAAACTGTCCGTGGTTGATGAGGACAATAAGTTTTTGTTTCGTTTGAATAAAGAGGGAGAAATCAGGATTCGAAATCAGTAACCTTTCGCCGATGTGCAACATGGTGCCGTTCATGTTGTTGGTGCGCATGATCAGCTCCGGCGTCGATTTCATTTTCTGCGCGACCCGGGCAATGACGTCCCCTTTTTTCACGATGTATTCTTTGTTTTTCGGGAGAAGGTACGAGGCGAGAAAAGTATATCGATGTTGACGGCACCGAGCAGGTCTTTCGCTTCCTCGAAGTGCTGGCCGTTGGGATATTTCTGAATAAACGCAAAGAGAGCATTGCGTGCCTCCACCAGGTTTACCTTCCTGCCGTAATTTCGCCGCCTCCTGAAATTCCGGCAGGCTCAGGTCGGGCACCGGTGTCGCAGGGATTTCGCCGCGCTGTTCTTTTGGACGGCGATCTCCCTGTTTAAAGAGCACGTTGTAGGCGAAGTAGGCGGCGCCGCCAAAAATTGCCGGCGCCAATAACAACGCAAAGAGCCACTTCATGCCAACGCCATTGCCAGCCTCATCACATCATCGCGATGCAACGCAGGTCGCGTCCCTGCCGAAGTCACTCTTCTCGGTACAGGTTGGGTCCCCCGGGAAAATCATGTGCCAGAGGCGCGAAATCTGTCCTTCGGGCTCGTTCGTCCAAGTAAAGTGGCAATTGTGACAATAAAATCCTTTCGGAAAAATCTTCACAGCAAAGAGAATGCTCGCGATCGCCGGGGTCAGAAATTTCCGGGTCATTTGCGGATATTCGATATTGGAAGATTCGCATTGTGGGCAGCGCAGCGCGGCGCCGACGTCAGGATCGGAGACTTCCCATTCCCGCATCAATTGGTGTGCTTTCCCGAAATCATCTTCGTTCACTTTCACTTTCACGTTTGCCCGGGGCTTGGCCATGAAAGCGACTCGTTGGAGATGACTATCGCCGATGATGTCGGCCCCGATCCCAGCTTGTCCCAACCGGTCACGCAGATGTTTGGCTTTCGATTGCTCGTTGAAGGTTGCGATCGTGACCATGGTTTTATAAGCGGCCTGGCCGCGTCCTGAGCAAACAACATTCAGCGCGGCTGTGCAAGACTCGGTGGCGGAAACCATTGATAAAGCATCAAATAAACGAGCACGCCGGTGACGGAAACGTAAAGCCAAATCGGCATCGTCCATTTGGCGATCCGGCGATGCTTGTCCCAGCGGCGCTGAAAAACCGGAATCAGGGTGAGAACGACCAGCGGAAGGGTGACGAAGGCGAGCAAAACGTGCGTCGCCAGCATTGGAAAAATAAATTGCTGCCAGCCAACCGCGAAAGCCGGAAGATTTTTCCCCGACGTGAATGTGATAGGTGATATAGCCAACGAGAAAAAGGGCGGAGGAAACGACCGCTGTAACCATGCAAACGACGTGGCGTTGCCAAAAATTTCGCCGGATAAAATACCAGCCGGCAGAAATGAAAATAGGCATTGACAAAATTGAGCGTGGCATTGATTGCCGGTAAATCGGAAACGGAAATCACGTTGAAGCGTTGAAGAATTACAAGCGTTACATCGACGGTCCCTGCGACTCCAAACCATTCAACGCTTCCACGCGTCATGCCAGCTATTCTGGAACCGCCGCAAAAATCGTTCGCTTCTGCGACGCATCGACCGCGCACGTTCGCGCGATGCCTTCTCGCTACTACGGCGCGGTTTCTGGTTGTTCTGATCTTGGGAGCGATGGCCGGCGGCGGCTGGTATCTGGCCAGGGAAGGATTCGGCCGGAAATGGCGCGGACTCGTGGTTGAGGAATTGCACAAGCACGGCGTGGAAGCCTCTGTTCGGCGGCTGACCCTCGATCCCCTTCGCGGCCTGGTCGCGCAGGATGTTCGCATTTACGATTACAAAAATCGCGAGAACACTATCGCGGAGATCAGTCGCATTTCGCTGGACGTGAATTACGCGGCGTTACTGCAACGCCAGGCCTTTTTGAATGCAATCGATATTCGTAATGCCCAGGTCACATTGCCTTTGCCCGAAGGAGCGGACCCGAAATCGCCACACGCTCAAATCAAAAATTTGCACGCCCACATTTATTTTCCTCCGGAACAAATTTATGTCAGCCAGGCGGATGGAATCTTCTGCGGCATTCGCATTTCGGCGACCGGACAATTGATCAAGCGGAACGATTACAGACCGTCGAAGACGCTGCACCGGAAGAATGGCAGACGCGACTTGCCATCTTGCAGCGATCGGTGAGCGAGTTGAGCCAGTTCAAATTCTCCGAGCGTCCGCATTTGCAGATCAAATTCAGCGGCGATGTCGCGCAGCTTGAGAATGCGCGAGTGGAGGGAACGTTGCAGACCGGGCCATGGCAGCGGGGCAATTATCAGGCACGAAACCTGACCATGACCGGTGAGTTCGCCGATCAAACACTCAGCATCAAGCAATGCGAATTGCAGGATGACTTGGGCGGATTCACTGCCAGCGCAATTTGGCGACAACCGGCGGGCGAGCTTCAGTTTCAGGCGCGCAGCAGTCTGAATCTGCGCACGCTGCTTGAAAGCGGTCGGGCTCTCCCGCCTCGTTTCCGACATCACCTTTCTCAGCGCCGCCGCGCTTCGAGATTTCGGGATCGGCAAAGTTGGGCGAAGGCCAGCCACGTTGGCAGGCCATCGGCCACGCCGCGCTGGATCGGTTCGCGTACAAGGAATTCCGTTTCTAAGCGCGAATGCCGGAATTTTCCTGGGACGGCGAACGCACAATGGTGCGCGACATTCACGTGCGGCATCAAAGCGGAGAGTTAGTCAGGCGGTTGCTCGATGCGCCGAATGATTTTCGGATCGATCTCGCCAGCATGATTGACGCCAACGCGCTTCGTTCTCTGGCACCGGCCGACACGCGTGAATTCGTGAACGATTGGGATTGGCCGCATGCCTCTAATCTTCAGCTGAGCATTCGCGGGCCGAGCGCCGCAGCCGCGACTTGAAAGGCGATGGCACCTTACAACTGCAGCGCGGGCGTTTTCGCACCATTGGTTTTAATAGCGCCTCCGCCAGCGTTCATTTCGGGGATGGCGCGGTCACCTACGAGGATTTTCGAGTGGCCCGGAGACGAGGGCGTTGCCACCGGCACATTCGTTCTACGATTTCGCGCATCACGAGACGCGCCTGTCGAACGTCGTTTCGGGCCTGCGACCAACGGAAGCCATTTACTGGATTGATCCGAAATTGCTGAAGGTCGTTACCCCTACAAATTTCAAAAATCCCTCACGATTACCACCAGCGGTGTCTATCAATTTCGCGGCGGTAAAAACACGCGCCTCTGAAATCAATGTCGATTCAGCGGGCGGGATGGATTATATTTTTCTTGGCAAGACTCTGCCGTTCGACCGCATCAACGCGAAGTTGCTCCTGACCGATGATCGGCTGCAAATCTCGAACTAAACTGGACGCGATTTTTTCCGGCACAGTGCGGGGCAGCGCGGACCTTTCTCTCGCAGAAAAACGACCAGCGTTATCGGGCGGCGATGACGGTCGATCACGTCGATTTTCCAAAACTGACCGATCTCTATTTCAAATACAAAACGGCGGTGGGATTGATGAATGGCCGCTACGAATGGACGGGAATCGGGAGTGACGCGCGGACGATGAATGGCAAAGGCGAGGTGGAAGTGCGCAATGGTGATGTCTTTGCCATCCCGCTCTTTGGCCCGCTTCGGACATTCTCAACAAGATCATGCCGGGGGTCGGTTATCGGGTCGCGCGAAAAAGGGAATATGTCGTTCACGATCAAAGATGGCGTTATCCGCACCTCGGATTTTCACGTCGATGGCGGCACCTTCGGCATGGTGGGAGAGGGCAACGCCCATTTTCATCGATGACAAAATCGATTTTGACGTTCGCATTGACGCCAGCGGAGCCGGAGCCGTTCTCACTCCGCTCTATAGAATTTTTCGAATATAAGGCCGAAGGCAGTCTGGAAGAAGCCGGATTGGCACCCGAAAATTTTCTGAATGCTTAATGCCGAGGAATGATTGAACCGCAGATAGCGCTGATATTTTCTTTATCCGTGCCATTCCGCGTATTCCGCTGTTGGCACCGCTTTTGTCATGTCGAGCGCAGTCGAGGACATCTCTAACTTTTCCCGAAGTATTCGCACTGGAAGAGCGCTGAATAGTAAGAGATTTCTCGACTTCGCTTCGCTCCGCTCGAAATGACAAAGAACTCCTTCTCGGCGCTCACATGTCGATTGCCGGCGGCGTGCACATGGCAATCGAGCGCGCTTGTTCGATCAATTGCACTGCAATGCAGATTTTCGTCAAAAACAACATGCAGTGGTTCGCCCGGCCATTGTCTACTGACGAAATTCGCGCTTTTCTGGACCACCAGCAGCGCGCCGAGTTAAGGTCGGTTTTTGCGCACGCGAATTATTTGATCAATCTCGCCGCCACCAATCCGCAATTTCACGCGAATTCGTTGCGCGCTTTAGCGGAGGAATTGATTCGGGCCGATCACCTCGGGTTGCCATTTCTCGTTATGCATCCCGGCGCACACCTCGGCGCAGGTGAAGAAGCCGGCCTGGAAAATCACCGCATCGATCGACGCGATTTGGCGGGTGATTCCAAAAGTGAAGACGAAGATCGCGCTCGAAACCACGGCTGGCCAGGGTTCATGCCTCGGTCATCGCTTCGAGCACATCGCCCACATTATTGCCAATGTGCGCGAGCCCGAACGGATCTGCATTTGCCTCGATACTGCTCACATTTTTGCTGCCGGTTACGACATCGGCTCTGAGAACGCGGCCAAGAAGACATTTCGCAAGTTCGATCGAATTATCCCGCAGGCGCGGGACCGACTGGTAGCAATTCATCTGAACGATTCCAAAGCTGCACGTGGCTCACGCGTCGATCGACACGCGCACATCGGCAAAGGCAAAATCGGGCTGGCCGCATTTCGTTTCATCATGAACGCGCCGCGGTTTGGCAAAATTCCGAAAGTGCTGGAAACGCCGAAGGGCAAAGAACTGAAAGAAGATGTGGTGAATCTGAGAACACTGCGACGCTTGATTGCGTCCCCGACACCGTCATCCCGAGCGCAAGCGAGGGACCTCACCAACTTTGGTTGATCACACAAGCTAATGTGCGTGACTCAACCGCATTTGATGAGGTCCCTCGTCGTCTGCGCGACTCGGGATGACGGTGTGGCATTGCGATTCGTAATGTGACGCGCGAGTTTGCATTATGCCGAAGTCAGAAAAAATCGCGCTCGTCACCGGCGCAAACAAAGGAATCGGTTTCGAGGTTGCGCGACAGCTGGCGGCGAAAGGCTTTCGCGTGTTCGTCGGCGCGCGCAATGAGAAAGCCGGTCGTGCCGCGGCACAGAAAATCGGACCAGCGGCAACGTTTCTAAAGATTGATGTGTCAGATCCCGCCAGCATTCGCGAAGCCGCGGCAGAATTAGCAAAGATGGTCGACCATCTCGACGTCCTGGTAAATAACGCCGGAATCATCGTTGACGGCGATGACGCGATCTTGAAAGCAACGCCGGACCAATTCGAAACGACCATGCGCACCAACACCCTCGGGCCGCTAATGGTCGCGCAAGCCTTTCAGCCCATGCTCGCGAAGTCATCGGCACCGCGGATCGTCAATGTTTCAAGCAGTGGCGGACAACTGCACGACGGCGCCGATGGCTGGTCGCCAGTTTATTGCATTTCAAAAACGGCGTTGAATGGGGTGACTTCGCAGCTCGCCGCTGCACTGCCGAAATTTGCCGTGAATTCAGTTTGTCCGGGTTGGGTCCGCACCGATATGGGTGGGCGCCAATGCGACTCGCTCGGTCGAACAAGGCGCGGACGGAATTGTCTGGCTCGCGGCCGAGGCACCGCAAAATCTCACCGGCAAATTTTTGCAGGATCGCAAAGTGATTCCGTGGTGACAACACTGGTCCCGAGTCGCTCAAACGAACATTAAGACGCAACGGTCGCTTTCGCCGCGAGTTCTACTTCACTTAAACCTTGGTAGGTCTCGGCGACGATGTGATCGACGACCGCTTTGATATCGTGGGTGCGCTCCCAGACCGCAAGCTGCCGGTCCGCGCCTGTACCTTCATGTAGAATCCGTTCGATGTGGTTCATCTCGCGCCGGCTCCCCAGCTCGGCTACTTCGTCAGCTACAAACTCGATGAATTCGTGAATCAGATTGCGCGTTTCAGTTTCCTTTTCCCTGCCGAAGTCGATGAGCTTGCCATCGATCCCATAGCGCGAGGCGCGCCAGCGATTTTCATCGAGCAAACGCCTCCGGTAAATCCGGAAAGTGACATTTTGCCGGAGCAACTTGTGCAGTTTTGAAATCAACGCCTGGATAAGCGCTGCAATGGCGAGGTATCGTCCACTCGCGATTGCGCGTCGCATACTCGCACTTCCAGTGTGTCGAAAAAGGATGGAGCCGGATGTCCCACCAAATTTTCTTGGCGTTATCGATGCAACCGGTTTTCACGAGCAGGTTGCAGTAATCGGTGTATTCAGAAAGCGATTCGAACGAATCCGGAATGCCGGTGCGGGGAAAACGCTCGAACACTTTCAACCGGTAACCTTTCAGCCCGGTATCGTGCCCCACCCAGAAAGGCGAGTTAACCGACAGCGCGTAAATGTGGGGCAGGAAATAGCGCGCCTGATTCATAACGTGGATGGCGGTTTCGCGGTCTGGAATTCCGACGTGCACATGCAACCCGAAGATGAGATTGGCCCGGGCAAGCAATTGCATGTCGCGCACAATTTCCTGATAGCGCTCGCCTTGAGTGATGAGTTGATCGCGCCAATGTGAAAAAGGATGCGTGCCGACCGACGCGATCTTGAGTTGGCTGCGCGCGGCCAGTGCGGCCAGACGGCTGCGGAGCTCGGTTACGTGGTTCCTGGCATCGTCGATGTCGCGGCAAATTTCCGTGCCCAGTTCGACCACTGACTGATGCATTTCCGGCTTGATCTGCTCCTTGAGCGTAACTTTGCCGTCTTCGAGAATTTCGTGAATGTGGGAGCGCAATTCGCGCGTCCCGGGATCGACAATGGCAAATTCCTCCTCGATACCGAGGGTGAAAACATGATCTTTGGCGCTCATTAGGCAGACCAATGTTGCGCTAAGAATTGCACGCTGTCACCCCGGATGAATGTAGCCGCGGTCGCTGACCGCGGGCCGGCATCACCGATGCCGGCTACACTGTTCACGCAACAATGTGCACGATTACCTTGTGAAAACCGGTGATCCCGGAGGTAAACGCGCGATCTTCTTCAAACTCCTGTACTTTACCTTCGCCATCGGTCGCACGCACCACCAAGGTGTAATCGTCGACATCATCGTCCGGCTCCCAGTTAAAACTCCACAGCGCCCAGGTTAATTTCGTGCCGGGATAATCGATCTTCGCCTCGTCCCAACTTTCGCCGTCGTCCGAACTGAATTCCACCCGGGAAATTCCGCGATCGCCCCCGAAAGCGACGCCTTTGACTGGAACGCCCTTCGCCGCATCAGCTATCTTAATCCACGACTCGTTATAAGGAATGTCGATGCGAGATCGCGTCGGGACGATGAAATTTGGGCCCCAGCCTTGGGTCTCGTAAAAACCTTTCGCGTCCGCCTTTGTTACTTCGATGCGAGTGAGCCATTTCACATGTTTTTCACCGAAATAACCCGGCACGATGGCACGCGCGGAAACCCATGGCGATCCGGCAACTCCGTTCCATTCATCTTGAAGGCGATAAGCGTGGTCGGGGTCATTGCTTTCTGGAACGGAACGGTGTCGGTGTAATTGTCGACGCCGTGCAGCCGCACTCTCTCCGCCCCGGGAAGCGGAGAGGCTGCTTCCAACAAATCCCCCATCGGAATCCCGCGCCAAACCGCGTTGCTCATCAGTCCGGCATCGAGCCCATTACTGATGCACATTAAGGTCGTTTCCTGATCGACCATCTCCATGTTCTTGAAGTCCAGAAGCCGATAGGTGTGCGGATGCTGCACCAGGCCGGTCACTTCGAGATGCCAGAGCCCTCCGTCCACCCGCGGATCGACTACGTTCTTAGTCACGCAATAAAACCGATCGTTCGGGGTGATCGCCTGAACGTCCGCGCCCTTATATTGCGTGCCGTCGTAGCTGAAAGCCGCGATGCGAAACAGCTTGCGCGCGATGGCGGCGGCTTCCGCCCGCGAAGAGAAGGCCGAGCGTGCCAAACAAAAATGCGCGCCGGCCCAGGTGCGGCGTAAATTCGAGGCGGCGCCGCGGTCTTCTCTTGTCCATGACTCGTTAGAAAATCGAAACCGAGCACAAGGACGCGTTCGAAGAGAAGAGAGCGAAATTGCCAGTCCCAACAGCGTGATCAAACGCGCCGCATCGATTGGCATTCCCCGTAGTGGGTCCCGAGCACCGGCCACAACAAGATCGCACTGATTGCTAACGGCAGCGCTACGAAAATGAGAAAGGTCCAGCGATACCCAACATCACCTCGATTGCGGCGGACGAGTCCGTAAACCATTCCGCCAATCGCGCCGACCAGAATTTGTCCGAGGATGGAGGAGCCGACGCCAAGCTGTTTCAAATGGTTGTAGCCACCAACCCGGCCCATAATCCAAAAGAATGGCTTCGGCGAAATGAACACACTGAGGCGGTCGCCCAGAATCACCAGCGGCGTCGCGATCTGGAATAGCCACGCGAGCAAAGCATCGCCAGGGTCATGGCGATTCCAGCGACGAGGCCGGCGTAGAGACCGGCAAAGCGCCGCTTTGGATCGGCTCATCATTATCGCGACTATGAGTCGTAGAGGAACTTGTGCCAAGCGCCTGTTTAGACTTCTGACGTCGCACGGTTGATCGGAATCGGAACACGGACTTTCCAGACCGTGTGCCCAGCGGAGTTCTACTCCGCTGAAGCGGACAGCAAGCAGAAAACACATCCCCTTGCCAACAGCGGAGTGCAACTCCGCTGGGCGCACAGGCTACAAGCCTATGTTCCGAAGAAGGCGATTTTCAAAAATGTCGCCAGGATCCGAAAGCTGGCGACGAACGTGCCCCGCAGTGTTCCGGAAACTTTCGATTCCCCACCCTTGCGACGTCGATGATCAACGGGCACTTCGAGAATGCGCAGTCCTGCTCGGGCCGCTTTCATCTGCATCTCCAGATTCCAACCGTAGGTTTCTTCGCGCATTCCTAGTTGTGCAAACGAATCGCGCCGGATAGCGCGGAACGGCGACATATCGGTGTAGCGAACACCGTAAAGTATGCGGATCAAAAATCCCGCGAGATGCCCCGCAAAAACCTGCTGCGAGTTCATACTGCCCGGCTCGCGTTTCCCGCGTGTGCGCGAACCGATTACGAAGTCATGCGTGCCGCTCATAATCGGCTCGACCAACGCCGGAATAAAGCGCGGAACGTCGCTGCCATCGCCATCGAGAAAAACGATCAAATCGCATTCAGGGAAATTGCCGCCACGCCCGCCGCACAAGCGCGACCGTATCCGCGCGGCGCCGAAACCACTCGCGCTCCTGCGTTTCTGGCGCGTTCCGCCGTTTGGTCTGTGCTGCCATTATCAGCAACAATGACTTCGCGCGGAGTTCCTGTTGCGATCACTTCACGCACGACCTCCGCGATCGGCTCTTCTTCGTTGAGCGCCGGAATGACAACAGAAATCCGCACGTCGAAAACTTAATGCGATTCAGGCGACCGATTGTTCGCGAGAGAGATCTTCTCCAGTCAATTCCAATCGCGTGCCGTCCGGAAGGTATGGCCCTGGCTGCGCTCAAAGTAATGTAAAATTCCGGAGCACTCCGGCGGATGAAAAGCCAATTCCTCAAGCCGAGATGAAACCGAGCTCAGCAGTCAGCGCGTCATCAGTCGGTTTTGGAAGTTGGTGTGAAACACCATTCGCTGGACATCGAGATAAGACCCGCGCTTTCCGCTCACAATTTCTTCGCGAGGCATGATTAATCCCGTCCCGTCTCCCCTAGACCTTTCACGGCGGGGAAATTCTCTATCCCAGCACCCCAGCCAGGCGAGCGAGAAATAAAAGGTTAGCGCGACGAAATCTGTCACGGCGAGCGTCACGGGCCCGGCCGCGATTTTAGGATCCAGTTTCAGCCGATGAAGAAGCGATGGCACGCTGAATCCAAACAAACAGGCCGTGAATAACGACATCACGATGCTGCACCCCACAACGGCGGCGCCGCTGAGATCGTGTCGCCACAACCATACGATTAATCCGACCACGGCGCCGCACGCACCGCCAAGCAGCAGAGCGGTTACACTTTCGCGGCGCAGGTTTTCGAGGAACCATCTGCGCGATAGTGGACTTACGCGCAGTGCTTGAATAGTGAGCGTCATCGATTGCGTGCTGACGCTTTCATTCAAGCCAAGCACCATCGTGAGAAAAAATGCGATGACGAGACTGCCGGCGAGCGTTGCCTCAAACACGCCAGCCAACAGGGCACAGGCCGTGCCGGCGCCGACCGTCGCCAGAAGCCATGGAAAGCGATAGCGAAACGCGCGCCAGGGCGACGCCCCGCGAAGTTGGGCCAGACGAACACCGAGTGCCTCGAAAATATCGTCGCTGCTGAAAGCCGGCACAGGATGCGCGCGTTCTTCGCGATCTCCTGCTTCGAGCATTTCTTCAGCGAAAAGACTTACATCGACGACGCCGACCACCCGGCGCCGCTCGTCCACGACCGGAAACGCGAAGAATTTGTAGAGGACGAAAAATTCGCACGCCTCCAGTACAGTTGCGGTCGCTGGAATGGCGACCACGCGCCTAACCATGATTTCTTCAAGCGCGTTTCCAGCGCGGCTGTCAGCAGAGCGCCGTGTCGGCAAAACTCCAACGAGACGTTTCTCGGAATCGATCGCGAAGAAGTAGATCACCCGTTCTCCTACGCCTTCGCGCCGGATGCGATCGAGCGCCTCGGCGACACTCATGTTCGCATCGAGCAACGGAAAATCTTTGCGCGCGTGATCAACAATCAGCGAGTTAAAATCCGGACTGCCGATCGCGTCATTCATCCGTTTACTTGTAGCACAAGCGCTACGCTCGTGTTGAGCCACGAACCGGTTTTCGAGCTACGTTCCTACGCGATGCACAATGCCTTTGTTGCGCAACGTTTCGGAAGCCTCGCTGAAGTAATCGCGCACGTCGCTTTGCGAGCGAATCCAATCAAGATAGCGATCAATGCCCTCCGCTAGATCGACCTGCGGGGCATAACCCGCGGCCCGAATTGTATCCGTCCCGCTGATAAGGTGGCGCATTTCCCCAGGACGAAATTCCGCATTAATTTCCGGCGCGATTCTTATTCCGAGCGCGTCGGAAATCGCTTTGCGCAATTTCGCGGACGGTCACCCCTTTTCGCTGCCGACGTTTACTGGCCGGCCATCGAGAGCATCAGTTGTGGCGGCGAGTAAATTCGCGCGCGCGATATCCTCAACGAAAGAAAAATCGCGGGTCTGCTCGCCGTCTTCATAAAGAACCGGCGACAGATTGTTGAGCAAACGCGTGCAGAAAATCGCGATCACACCGGTGTAAGGATTGAAGATCGATTGTCGGGGTCCGTAAGTGCACGAATACCGCAGCGCAACGGCTGGAATCCCAACTTGTTTTCCCCAGAGCAGTGACCAATTTCTCCTGATCGACTTTGGTTAATCCATAAACCGTTTCCCCGCCAACCGGTGCCTCCTCGGGCGTGGCCACGCTCGTGGTTGGCTGATGGCAAATCGGGCAGCGCACCGACCAATCGCCGCGCTGTAATTGTTCCACCGGCCGCACCTTTGGAAAAACGAGGCCGTGCTTGGAGCACTCACCCGCGCCTTCGCTGTAAACTGCCTGCGAACTCGCGACGATAACTTTTGATCGGAAGATTCTTTTCGCGAATGATTTCAAGCATTTGCGCGGTGCCGAAGCGAATTCACCTGCACGTATTTCGCCATCTCGGGCATGTAACCGCCGTAAGCCGCCTGGTGAAAGACGATGTCGATGTCAGAAAGCGCGTTTTCAATCGTGGCGCGATCGCGCAAATCCCCATGCACAAACTCGGCGTCGCGGTTGATCCAGGCCGGCTTACCTCGCCTATGCGTGTTCGGTTCGAGGTTATCGAGAATCCGCACGCGCCAGCCTTCGCGCACAAGCAAGTCGGCGACATGCGATCCGATGAGGCCGGCGCCGCCAGTAACAAGAGCGCGTTGTCGCCTTTTCATTGCGGGCAAAGTCGTTCCCATCCTTCGCGCGCAATCAGCTCTGCCAAAAATTTCGTCGTCACGGGAGCGATATCGCCCGCGAATTTCCTCTCAACAATTCCTCACACAAACGCCGCAGCGTTGCGCCATCGTCCACATCATAAAATTTCGGCAGAACGTGAACCTTTAGTCCGACCTCACGCGCGCGTTCGTCCGTTTGGGCAAAAACCCGCTCCGTGCTCCAATCGATCTCTTCGAAAAGGTGACGATTCAGTTTTCTCATCCCAATCAAATAATAACCGCCATCATCGGATGGCCCGAGGACGATTCGATCGTCTGCATCTTGCAACTGCGCCACGGCCTCGCGAAACGCCTCAGCTGTCGCCGTTGGACTGTCTGAATTAATCAGGCAACAGGATTCGAAACCGACATGGAGCAAATCGTCGGCCGCGTTAGTCAACCGCTCGCCAAATCCATTGCCACGTTGCGGAATCAAATCGAAATGCGATGGCAATATACCCTCGTACTCCTTTTCGCTGCGCGCGGGGGTAAAAACGCCAACCCTTTGGAGCGTTCCCCGCTGCCGAGATCACAGCCGCGATATCGCGCAAGAAACAAGTGTTTAGCTCCGCCGCTTCCGAGGGCGTGAGCGGTGGTTGCAATCTTGTCTTTACCGCCCTGCCCGCGGCGCTTTTAGTCATAATCGCAAGCGCGCACCGGCCCGCCGGAATCTGGTTGCCCCATTGCCAATCGAGAACGCGATGCATTCGCGCGTGCTCTGCGTTGCTGGAACGCTCGCGTCAACCCTTTTCGCAGAGCGCGTACTGGTAACGGACCAACCCGCCAGGTTTTCATGCGCGCCCACGGCTGGCTCGCGAACAACGCACAAAAATGGGAATACGGAAGGACTGTGGCCTTTTCTGGCTCTCGATATTCGTTCGAGTATCCATTGACGCGGGCGAGTGCCCGCATCGTTAGCAAAGGAATCGATGCCGAAAACGCGAAGCGCGGCTCGGCCACGAAGCATTTGCCTCCTGAATCAGCACCCGAAATATCTCTCCGACGGCGCGCTCGCGTTCCGACAAAATCGTGAACAGACGAGAGGCGACCAATTGGCTGAACGAATTATCCGGTTGTGGAAGATTGAGGACATCACCCCACGCAAAAGCACAGTTATGCAAAGCCTTCTCCGTCGCTCTCTCCGCGCGTATTTCACCAGCTCCTTCGAGCTGTCGACTCCAAGAACCGAGATTCTTTGAAAACGCTGCGCCAAGGCACGGGCGTAAAACCCGGGCCACAGCCAAGCTCCAGGACCTTGGAACTCGCTGGCGGTTCTCCGGCCGGCCAAAACGCACGAATTATTCGGCCGGTATCATCACGAAAAACTTTTTCGCGACAAAAAATGTAAATCCAGGCGAAACGCTCGAAGAGGCTGTCTGGTTTCTCGACAATTGCGACCGGGCATGGCTGGTTGACTGCAACTGTTGCACCGGGGAAAGAATCGTTTTGGCGGCATGATTCATTTAGTGATCCAACGCTTTGTTCACAGGCTCTCTGTTATTTTTGATTTGTCATTCAAACAATATCTTCACCTTCATGTCGCCAATAACCTGGCGTTCGCGTCCATGATTCCTCACATAATTCAGATTTAAACGGTGTGAACAAGCTTGGCATGAACGACTGGAATCAGCCAACCGCAAGAGCAGAAGCGTCTTTTGTTTTGAGTTGTTCGAAGTTGTTCGCTTCCTTTTGCGCAAACGGTTAACAGCATCAATGTGAAGACTTCGCTCAAGAGTCGACTGTCGGCTGTTGTCATTTTAGGAAGCGATCTGGCCGGGTCCGACCGCTCGATCAGATCGAAGTGAAGGTCGCGCGCCGCGAGGAGCCGGCCACTGCCAAGTAAGTTGACGGCCGCCCTACGTGACCGTAATCCGGCATTCACACCATGAACCTTCTTGATGAGCTCCAGGAACATGTGGCCTGCGGCGACGGCGCGATGAGAACGCTGTTGCTCGATCGGAGGGAGCGTCGGCCCACCCGGGATCAGCGTCACCAGAACGAACGCAAACTGTATGACGTGAAACCGGGCAGAGCTACAATTTGCCTTCCGCTTTTGCCTGAGGTCAAAATGTGTTGAATGCATGCTGGCAAAGACTTTTGGAGTTTGGATGCGACCCTCCACCGTGGTCGAAAATATGCTTGGTCAGTTGACCGAAAGTCGCGGCACGAACGAAGATAGACTTTGAATCATGCACATCACGGACATTATGCTAGAGGGATTCTCCCACGTTTTCGTTCGAGTTCTTTCCTCCGAGAACGCCGGAGGCGGCCGAGATTCTCTACCATACGATTCGCGATCTCGAATCGTACATGCCGCACTTTGTCAGCGTTACCTACGGTGCCGGTGGCTCAACGCGAGATTTGACCCACGATCTTGTCGAGCGCATTCAACACACAACAAAACTGGATCCGATCCCTCACCTGACCTGCGTCTGCCACAACGAAGAAGAGATCGAAGCAATTCTACTTCGATACGCTAAGTCGGCGATTGGAAACATTCTCGCGCTCGGGGGCGATAGGCCGCGTGGAATTGACTACGACAAGTCGCGCGACTCGTTTCAACACGCGATCGATTTGGTGAAGTTCATTCGCAGATTCAACGAATCGGGCGCGCATCCGGATCGGCGCGGTTTTGGGATCGGCGTGGCCGGTTTTCCCGAAGGACATCCGGCGACGCCGAATCGATTGGTCGAAATGGATCACCTTAAAGCGAAAGTCGGCGCCGGCGCCGACTACATCGTCACACAACTATTTTTCGATAATCGCGATTTCTACGATTTCCGCAGAACGCTGTGCGCTCGCCGACATCCACATCCCGATTATCGCCGGCATAATGCCGATTACCTCCATGAGCGGATTCAAACGCATCGCCGAGCTGGCGGGCGGCGCACGCTTCCCGGCCAGGCTTCTCGCGTGCTTTACAGCGATGCGAGAACGATCCTGAAATGGTCAGGCGCGTCGGCGTTCACTTCGCCTTGGAACAATGTCACGATCTTTTGGATAACAACGTAGCCGGCATTCACTTCTACACCCTCAATCGCTCCGACGCCACGCGGATAATTTTTGACAGCCTCGGCATTCCGCGTCGGCGGAACGCACAGGCCCAGACCGTTTAGTCGAGCGATACCGCTTAACAGGCTTACCATCATACGGTCTCCGATACGGTGGCTCGCTGGAAACTGTCCGCGTAATCGGGATGGAAATCGCGCGCGAGATCGTCTCTGCCGTCGGGTCAGGATTTCCGGGATCTATTTGATTACGCCGTTCCTGCATTTGATTCTACCTGCGAGTTAGCCCGATTTGCGCGCGAGATGTGACGCGCAGATGGTCTGGCGCTCTTGAACAAAACAAAACGCGTCGTCTGGTTTCAGCTTTTCGCCAGTCTCGGTGCGATCGCCATTGTGGTCGCGTTGTGGCACATTTTTCCGGTGCCGGAAATTCTGGCCCTGATTCAGCAGCGGGTGATGGGTTGGGGAGTTTGGAGCGCGATTTGTTACCCGATCCTTTACGCCTGCTGTAATGTATTGCTGCTGCCGGGCGGAATCCTAAGCATCGGCAGCGGATTTTTTGGTTTATGGTGGGGATTCCTGATTGCGCTGATTGGCAACGTGGCCGGTGCGGCCATTTCATTTTTGATTGGCCGAACGATAGGCAGGCGCTGGCTGCAACGTCGTCTCGAAAGATCGAAGAGCCTTCACGCGCTGGAACCGGCGGTGGAGCGCGAAGGGTGGAAGCTCATTCTTCTCAGCCAATTGCATCCGCTTTTTCCCACCAGTTTGATGAACTATTATATGGCCTGACCAGGATTCGGTTTCGAACATGTATGATCTGGATTGCAATCGGCCAGGCGCCGGGACTCTTCTCTATGCGTATCTTGGAACGCTTGGACAATTGGGGCTGCGCTCGCCGCGGACAGACCCATCCGCGGATGTACGAATATTGGGCCTGGGGTGGCGGACTACTTATTTCCTTGGCGATCCTCGTGTTGATGGGTCGCATTGCATTGCGCGTCCTGCGGGAGTGTCGATAGCATAACTTCTTGATTTCCAGATGGATATACAATTTGATGACTTAATTCGATCCGCCTCCGCAGTGCGTGAAGCAAGCCTATGCGCCATATTCTGGATTTGCTGTAGGAGCGGCTGTTCAATGCAAATCGGGCGCTGTTTTTGTCGGCAGCCAATATCGAAAATATCTCGTACGGTCTGACGATTTGCGCCGAGCGAATAGCGATCGCCAGTGCAGTCGCGGCAGGGGAGCGGGAATTCGTCGCGATCGCTGTGGTTGCCGATACAAGTGAACCGATCGTGCCTTGCGGCGCCTGCCGACAATTCCTGGCTGAATTTGCTCCGGAGCTGATTATCGTTAGCGCGACGATGCGGGAGGCCAGAAGATCGCAGAATCTTTCCCATCTTCTTCCGACCCGAAGTCGCGGGATTCTTGAAAATGTTCACACTCACCCTGACCCGATCGACGTCCTGGTTATGTTGGCAGTGGCCACGCGGGGATCGAGGCGGCTCTGGCTGCGGCGCGGCTGGGCTGTCGCACGCTGATGTTGACTCAAAATCTGGATACGATCGGCCAGATGTCGTGTAACCCGGCGATCGGTGGCTCGGCTAAGAGCCATATTGTGAAAGAGATTGATGCGCTAGGGGCGCGATGGCAATTAATGCCGATGCCACCGGAATCCAATTCCGAGTACTCAACCGGAGTAAGGGCGAAGCGGTGTGGGCGACGCGGGTCCAATGCGACAAGAAAGCCTACCAGTTTCGGCTAAAGGCCATCCTCGAAAAGACGCGGAATCTTCAGCTGTTACAGGCAACAGCGGCCACGCTCCTCGTCAGTAACCGATAAACGCGTCGGCGTGACAACGGATTTAGGCGTCGAAATTCTAGCGAAATCGGTCGTGATTACGGCTGGGACCTTCTGCGCGGGCTCCTGCATGTGGGCGAACAATCCAAAGCGGGAGGCCGAATGGCGGATACGGCGTCGAGTCTGAGCGACAGCACTCGCGCCTTGGGATTCGAAGCGGGCCGTTTCAAAACGGGAACGCCCTGCCGCCTCAACGGCAATTCGATCAACTTGGGTCGCTCGAGGTCCAGAGGGGCGATGAGCCGCCGCCACGCCTTTCATTCGTGGAAACGGTCCCCCGTGCCAAAGACGAATCGTTCACGTTAAATTTTGACGACACAGGCATGTTCCACGTGGAACAGCTCCCATGTTGGCTAACCCGATACCACTACGAAGACCCACGACATAATTAGCGCAAATCTCCACAGATCACCATTATATCAACATAGAGATTAAGGGCACTGGGCCGCGGTATTGCCCCTCAATTGAGGACAAAATTGTCCGGTTTTCACATAAATCGTCGCATCCCATTTTCCTCGAGCCGGAAGGACGGCATTCCAGCGAGTTTTATGTCAACGGCATTCTACCAGTCTGCCATTCGATGTCCAACTGTCGTTAGTGCGATCCATTCCCGACTGGAGCGGGCCGAGATCATCCGGCCCGGCTACGCGGTCGAGTATGATTATTTCCCGCCCACTCAGCTCCACCCGACGCTCGAGACCAAGCTGGTGGAAAACTTGTATTTCGCCGGACAGATAAACGGCACGTCCGGTTATGAAGAAGCCGCTGGCCAAGGCTTGATCGCAGGAATCAATGCCGGCATTGAAGGCACAAGATCGCGATCCATTTACGCTTTCGAAAGAAATCAGCTACATCGGCGTCCTGATCGACGATCTAACAACACGAGGAACCGATGAGCCGTATCGAATGTTTACCAGTCGGGCGCAAAATCGCCTCGCTCTTGCGCGAAGACAACGCCGATTTGCGTTTGACCGAAGTTAGGCGCGGAGCTCGGATTAGTTGGTGAGGAGCGGATAAAAGGCCTTCGTCGAAAACAAGAGGCCATCGCCTCCCTTTACAATGCGATTGACGCTCTTCAGGCTGATCGGCCGCCCTCTGCGTCAGGCGTTGAAGGACCCGCGCATTTACCTGAGCGCGATTCCGCCTGAAGTAATTGCCCATGGCACCGCACTCAATTTGGCGTCATCTGCTAATTGAAATGAAATACGCCGGCTATCTCGCGCAACAAACAAAACGCCGCACCCATGAGCAGTTGCGTGCCGATCGCACCATTCCCAGTGGGTTCGACTTTAATGTTGTTCCCGGTCTTCGCAGCGAAAGTCGGCAAAAACTCGGAAGTTTCGCCCAACTTCCTCGGGGCCGCACGACGCATTCCGGGAATAACCGCTGCCGATTTATCTATCCTGGATATTTGGCTAAATGGTAAATCGTGCTGAGTGATCTATTTCGCCGCGGCTCTGATTGCTTATCTTCTGGATCCATCCCCTTCGGTTTCATAGCTGGATGGATCGCCGGTATTGATGTTCGGCAGCACGGCAGCGGTAACATTGGTGCAACAAATACGCTGCGTGTTCTGGGAAAAATATGGTTACGCTGTTTTTGTTGCCGATGTCCTAAAGGGCTTCCTTGCTGTTAGAATTGCGCTCTGGCTTCGCCCACGTTCGATCCGTCCACCAGCTATCTCATCGGGATCCTTGCTGCTTTGTTCGTCGTGGTCGGCTACTTCGTTTCCCGTCTGGCTTGGATTTCGCGGTGGCAAAAGGTGTCGCCGCGGCCGCCGGCGCCTGCCTTGGTCTGTTGCCGCGTAGCAACAGTTCATCGCTACGGTTATTGTTTGGATCGCGATCTTCTTCCTTTTCCGCTTCGTCTCGTTAGCTTCCATCGTTGCGGCGGTTGCATTGCCCCTCAGCGCCTGGCTTTTGGGAATGCGAGAGATCCGATCGTCTTAGGATTTAGCCTGTTTGATCGCGACTCTGATAATCTTCGGGCACCGCAGCAACATCGTGCGCCTGCTCCAGGGGCGCGAGCCGCGCTTCGATCACAAATGAAACAAACCGTCATCATCGGCGCGGGAAGCTGGGGAACGGCGCTGGCGGCACTGTGGGGGAAGGATGGGCGGCGCATTTCTCTTTGGGGCAACAACGCCGCGCGCATTAGCCGGGTGCAAAGTTCGCGAGAGAATACCGAGTATCTGCCGGGTATCCGATTGCCAGACAACATTAGCGCCACGCACGAGCTGAGTGACTGTAGTGAAGCCGAGCTTATTGTTTTCGTCACTCCATCCACCGCCTTGCGCGAAATCGCCACTCGTGTCCGCAACGCGGGATCAAAGACAATGCGGTGCTGCTGAGTTGCACCAAAGGAATCGAGCACGGCAGCGGAATGCGGATGAGCGAAATTCTTGTCGGACACTTTTCCCTTCAAATCCAGATAGCGGTTTTGTCTGGACCAAATCTGGCGGTCGAGGTTGTTCGCGGCTCTACCGACGGCAACGGTGATTGGTTGCAGCTAACGAGAAATATGCAGTTGAACTGCAACGCTTTCTCGGGAGCGAACATTTCCGGATCTATACCAGTGATGATGTTGTCAGCATTGAGCTGGGCGGCGCGCTCAAGAATGTTTTCGCGATTGCGGCCGGGCGTGAGTGACGGCCTGGGCCTGGGCGACAATTCAAAAGCTGCGCTCATTACCCGGGCGATGGCCGAATTGTTGCGTCTCGGAACACGGATGGGTGGAAACGCGCGCACTTTCTACGGACTAAGCGGCGTGGGAGATCTGATCGCGACCTGCTTCAGTAAGCACAGTCGCAATCGGAGGGTAGGAGAACGGCTGGGCCAGGCCGAGACCCTGGCTCAAATCCAGGCCGACATGAGAATGGTGGCAGAAGGAATACCTACAGCAAAGAGCGCATTCGAATGCGCGCCGGATCGGCGTGGAAACGCCGATCATCGATCAAGTCTACGCCGTTCTTTATCAGGACAAGCCGCTCCTCTTGCGATGCAGGAATTGCTCGGACGCGATCCCAAGGCCGAACGGCTTTAGGCAGCGCGCAGTTGCGCAAATACCTGCTCGAGAGCTTCGGGGTAGAGAACGTGTTCTACTTCCTGGATGCGCGCGTGCAATGACTCCGGCGTATCGTCGCTGCATCATCGGGACTTTGCGCTGCAGCAATGACGTCGCCGTGATCGATCTGCTCATCCACGTAATGAACGGTTACGCCTGTCCACTTCTCGTTAGCTGCAAGCGCCTGTTTCCATGCTTCCAGGCCCGGAAACTTCGGCAGGAGCGATGGATGAATGTTGACGATCCGGCGCGGAAAGCGGCCAGCATTTGTTCCTTCAAGCACGCGCATGAAACCGGCCAGAACGACAATCTCGCACTTCCGCATTCTGCAACATCGCGACCAGTTGCGCTTCCACGCTTCGGCTCAAGCCTGGTCCGAAAATGCCCCGGCGGCAGGTAGGCGTTCGGCACCCGAACTCACGCGCGATCTCCAGAATCGGCGCATCGAGCACATCGGAAATTACGACGGTGGCTCTTGCGTCTTAACCTACCATCGCGAATGCTTCGAGGATGGCGCGACAGTTCGACCCCTTGCCCGAGCCGAGAATACCGATCTTAATCATCACCCTTCCCCAATTCTCGTTAGCAACTGCGAGGTTGAGTAACCTTTCTCGAACGGAATGATCTCAATCCTGGTTCCGAATTTTTCCAAAACTGCGCGTTCTTTGGGGTCCAGCGTATCGGGCGTGTAATCGCCGCCCTTGGCATAGATCGCCGGCTGGGCCGCCCGCAGGAAATTCGTGGCCCGCAATTCCGGAAAAATCGTCACGTAATCGACCGACTCGAGCGCGGCCAACACCTCCGCCCGATCCTGTTCGCGATTGACGGGCCTGCCTTCGCCTTTGAGCTGACAGACCGAATTGTCGCCGTTCAGTCCCACCACCAGCACATCGCCGAGTTCTCGCGCCGCCGCCAGGTAACGCACATGGCCGACGTGCAAAATATCGAAGCAACCATTCGTCGCGATCACTCGCTTGCCCGCAGATCGCAACCGTTCCGATTTTTCTCTCAATTTATCCAAGGTGATAATTTTCTTGTTCACGCTGTCCGACTACGCATCGCAATGCCTGCGGCAGCAACTCGAAAATTGCCGGTTCATTCCCGATCAATTCACCATCGACGTTAAACCACATTCCGGGTCTTGAACTAATCGCAATCTTTGGCCCGCCGAAAGATAATCCCGTCCGAGGACAAGTGTTTACCGAGGAGGATCTGGGCCGCCAAAATTGCGAGCTCGCCCGGCCCCCGCTCTGGAATGAGGACGATATCGAGCAATCCATCCGCGACGTCGGCTTCCGGCGCGACCGGGATCCCACCACGCAACGTAACGCCCGTTGGCCACGATCACATTATAGAGATCGAGCTCGAAAGCCTGCGCGTCATCGAAGCGCCACCTTCGTCGGTGTAACCGCGTAGCTCGGAAAACGCGGCCGCAGCGCTGCGCAAATAGGCCAGTGGCCCCCATGTCCGCTTCATTTCCGGCGTAAGTTTTTCGTCTACCACGCCGCTGAATCCGCCTGAAGAAACGTTCACGAAATAGCGGATGCGATCGCTGGTCACGCGAACCAGATCAATGGCGCGGGTTTTGCCGGCCATGATCTGTCCGATCGCGGTCTCGAGATCAGCTCGGCACCTCGAGTGTCGCGCGCAAAATCGTTGCCGGTCCCGAGCGGCAAGACGCCAAGAGCGGCCTTGCAACCTCCCTGAGCGATCCCGTTCACTACTTCGTTCAAGGTCCCATCGCCGCCCGCCGACACGATCAGATCGAAGTCCGAAGATTCACTGGCGAATTTCTCCGCGTCACCCGGCCTGTTGGCTGATGCAAAGGCGCTCAGCCGTCAAGCCCGCGCAAACGGTCCTGAATAGCATCAATGTTTTTCACCCCGCCGGCGATTGGATTGAGAATGATGCAGGTTCGCATTGCATCGCGACATTGCGATGTTCTGGGCGAATGAAGCAACGCGCCCTTTGGCTTGCCTCGTCGCGCGGATCAATGATTGATAAGCGGCCGGTATGGCGAAGAATCCGTCCGACTCGTCGAGCGGCTACAAAATCTCGGAAGGCCCGGTGACTTCGTCATCGTTGCGCTCGACGGCAGGACGACAGTGTGACGAATTGACGGAGTTGCCAGCGCACTATGGCAAGCCGCTGCTGGTCGCGATCGCGCGCGATCCGCGGACGCTTTTTGTGTGCTGGAGCGTGGATTGGCCGGCGGCCTTCGCCAAAGGTTTACCAGCCGATCGCTGTGCCCACGTGCGGATTCGGCAACACGGAAATGAGAAAACCGTCGCGGTCGAACCGATGAGCGGCGAGCTGCGCCATCGAAGAGCTCGAGCCGGGCGAGACCTATGCAGTCGAGCTCGGCTATTACGCGCCGCGGGAGACTTGGAACAGTGTGGTTACCGGCAACGAAGTGATGATGCCGTTCGCTTCGCAGCCGCGACGAGACGGTCGATGTCGCAACCGTGCCGTTTCATCTCACTTTTCAACGGATGCTGAGTCTTTTTCGCGGGAAGAATGGCGACGACCTTGCCCAAACGCTCGCGCAATTCCAGGAACGAGCGAACCGGTCAGAACTTTCGCGCGACGAAGCCGAAGTATTGCGCGCTCTCGATCTCTCGCCTGAGGATTTGCAGAAAACCGCAGCTGCCCGCGAATCGTTAGCGAAATCAGAAAGGATCCGCGAGCGTGGCGAAAGACTTTCGGCGGCGCAAGTCGACGCGCGACGAGTTGATTCAACTGACGCGGTGCGGCAGTTTGTCGAGCACTGGAACCGTCCAGGCAATGAATTGAAGTGACTGTTGGTAAACGTCCAATTTGCGTGATCGAAGTAGAATGCATAGAAGCGAATAGATTAGGAATAAGATTAGGTTAGACAAGAACCTTCAACTTCACGATCGTCCGTCGAGCACGCTTTCGGTTCCTTTGTTACTCTCCGCCGTTCAGACGCTGCGCTACCGGGTCAGCTTTATCCCCTCTGGCATCTCGGGTGGTGGCGCGTTGATGCGGCTGTGGCTCTTGCCGTAGCTGAAGTAAAACACCAGCCCGATTGCGAGCCAGACGATTAGCCGCATCCAGTTCGTCCAGCCCAGGCCGTAGATCATGGCGCCGCAGACGATGATGCCGAGCGTTGCAGACCACGGGCACCGCCGGGACCCGAAATCCTCGTTCCAGCTCAGGACTGCGAACCCGCATGATCCAGACACCAGCGCAAACCAGGCATGAAAGCGAACAGCGTCCCGATGCTGGTCATTTCACCGGTGACATCTGCCGGAACGAATGCGGCAAGCAGTCCGGTGAAAACAAAGAAGAGCATGTTCGATTTATACGGCGTCCGGATAGCGCGGATGGACGTCGGAAAAACTCTGCGGAACAAGTCCGTCGCGGCTCATGGAAAAGAAGACGCGCGATTGGCCCGAGCAACATCACGAGAATGACGGAGGAAAAGCCGGCTAGAATCGCGACCGTGACCGACTTCGAGAGCCACTCGTAGCCGGGCATGTACTTGGTGATCGCGAACGCGACCGAGGCTTCGCGGCCGCGCGCTGCGAAAATCCTGACGCGTGGCAACGCCGCTGAGCACGTAAGAGAACAGCACGTAAAGGATGGTGCAGAAGGACGAGCGATCCGAGAATGCCGATCGGCATGTCGCGCTTCGGATTTCGCGCTTCCTGGGCGGCGGCGTCGAGACGGCATCGAAACCGATGTAGGCGAAGAAGACGACGCCGGCCGCGCCGAGGATGCCGAGGATTCCGCCATAGGCGTGGGTGATGCCTTGCGGCGTGATGTAAGTCGTCGGCGCTGGAATCAACGGCGTGTGGTTGGCCGGATTGATGAATCCCCAGCCGATGCCGATGAAGAGCAAGCACAATGCTCACCTTCAAGACAACGATGAGACCGTTGACGAAAGCCGATTCCTTTGTGCCGCGAATAAGCAGCAGCGTGAGCAGGAGCAAGATGAACACCGCCGGGACGTTCATCATGCCGTGAACGCCGCTGCGGGGTCGTGTTCGAATGGCGAATGCGACCATTGATATGGGATGCGCATGTTGAACCAGCTCGAGCACGCGATTGGCAGTATTCGCTCCAGGCGATTGAGACCGTCGATGCGGCGACGGCGTATTCGAGAATCAAATCCCAGCCGATGATCCACGCGACCAGCTCGCCCATGGTGGCGTAGGAATAGGTGTAGGCGCTGCCGGCGACTGGAATCATGGAGGCGAATTCGGCGTAACAAAGACCGGCAAAGGCGCAGCCGATGCCGGCAACGAATGAACGCGAGCACGACCGATGGACCCGCGCGATCAGCAATCGCCGCAGCGGTGCGCACAAACAAGACCTGCGCCGATGATCCCGCCGATGCCGAGCGCGATCAGGTTCACCGGCCCGAGGGAGCGTTTCAGGCTGTGTTCGCCAACTTCCTGCGACTTCTGCCATCAGCTTGGCGAGAGGCTTTCTCGCGAATAGATTTGCCATGAGTTCGTTTAGTTTGATTCGGTTTCGGTCGGATTGGCGCGACTGCGACGGCTGATTTCCGCCACAGGAAATAAATCGGCACGCCGCTCAGCACGATGATAAGGCCAGGCCAGGTGGTTGCAGTTTGATAGATGAAGAGCACGGCAGAGAATCACGCTCGCGCCGATGATATAGAGCAGCGGGCACGACGGGGTAACCGAAAGCTTTGTACGGGCGTTCGGCATCGGGTCGTTTTCGTCGAAGCATGAAGATGCCGAGAATCGTCAAGAATGTAGAAGATAAGCGCGGCGGAGATGACGTAGTCGAGCAGATTGCCGTATAGATTTCCGTAACCGGCGACTGCGCCGGTGGCGTCCGTCTTTACCGTCCGCGGCAAAACGAGCAGGCCGGCCCAGATTCCCTGCACGACCAGACCCCAGCGCTGGCACATGATTCCGGTTCAGCCGACTAACCGAGCGAAAGAAGAGTCCGTCGCGTGCCATCGCGTAATAGGCGCGTGCGCCGGCCAGAATCAGTCCGTTGTTGCAACCAAATGTGGAGACCATGATCGCGACCGCCATGATGGTGGCACCGAGGCCTGGGAAGATGACGTTGGCTGTTTCTGAGGCGACGCGATCACTCGGCGCATTTTGAATTGCGGAGAACGGCAGGGCGGCGAGGTAGGCTACATTTGCCAGCAGATACAAGCTGATCACCAGGATCGTTCCGAACGCCAGTGAGAGCGGAACATTACGCCGCGGGTTGACCACTTCGCCGGCGGTAAAGGTGATATTGTTCCACGCATCAGCAGAAAAGAGCGAGTTCGTTTGCGCGACGCAGATGCCGACGAACAGGCCGAACCCAGTTGCCGCGGTGAGGCCCTTTCCGACTTCTGCAATCCGCCACGCAAGCTCCAGAAATCGGTGAAGTTCGCCGCGCCCGCCCCCTGATCGGAGGCCGACCACGATGCCGAGCAGGATCAGCGCGATGAGCGCTCCTGGTCTTTGCTGTCGTGAAAATGTTCTGCACGAGTTTCCCGAGCTTCAGCCCGCGCGTGTTCATGAAGGTGAGCAGCGCAATAAGCAGCAGGCCGACCAGTTGCGCGGTCGAGAGCGAGATCGCGTAGCCGCCCAAACGAATTGGTTGAATGAGATAATTCGATTCCGAAACCCACGGAACAGAGCACCCCATGTAACGCGCAAATCCGACTGCGACCGCCGCGATCGTTCCCGGTTTGAATCACGAGGAACAAGCGTCCAGCCGTAGAGAAAACCCCAGAGCGGCGAGAACGCTTCGCGCAAGTAAACATATTGCCCGCCGGCTTTCGGCATCATCGCCGCGAGCTCGCCGTAGGAAAGCGCGGCCATTAACGTCAGCACACCGGTCACAATCCAGACCACAAGCAACCAACCGGGCGCGCCCACCTGCCGCGCAATGATTGATGAGACGATGAAAATTCCCGAGCCGATCATCGACCCGGCGACGAGCATGGTCGAGTCGAGCAAGCCGCAACCCCCGAACGAACTTCTGCTCAGTGGCTACGGGTGTTGTCGCTGTGGTGCTGTCCATCAAAGGCTTGTATCTTGTAGCTGCTCGCGTGCCGTCGCGCAATCCCGCAAAGATCGATTCTCGCTTTCAAACAGCTGATGGTATCCTTCGACCGCGATGATTTCGTTTTGGATTCGCTTGCGTAGGTCGATTTTCCTCTTCTTCCTCGCGACCCTGTTCTGCTGGGCGGCGGCGTCGCCGGCTCAAGGCCAGTCCGCTTCACGTCGATCGGCTGCCGAACGGACAGCAATCTGGCAACGCAACAATCCGCAGTTCGAAGCTCTTCCGCTCGAACTTTCCCGCAGAACCACCTTATCGTTCGCGCTTTTATTAATGGAAAACTCGCTTTGCTCGGAGTGGATACAGGAGCCCCCGTTAGCGCCATCGATGTCAGTCGTCATCGGCACTACGGCCTCGATTCAATTTCCAGCACCTCCAAGTTACCGCCGAAATTGATGATCAACGGTGCGTTGAATACGGTCGGGATCGCGAAGTCACTCCGGATCGGTGCGCTTAATCTCGTTGACGAACCCGATGGTCGCGATCGATCTCGGTTCGAAGAGCTGCACCGCCCGTCTTCGGGGCGAAGAGGAAATCGACGGCATTCTCGGCGCCGATATTCTTTTCCCACTCGCGCGGTGCTCGATTGCCAGCGCCGGCTCCTGATTTTGAATTTGGAGCCGCAATCAGAAACAATTACGCCGGGTGTGGATTATCGCGGGATGAGCAGCATGCCGATCCATGTGAGCGATGGCTACAATTTGTATGTGGACGGTGCGATTAACGGCGCACCCGCGCTTCTGATGGTTGATACCGGTGCTTTCGCCACCCTGTTGCATCGCTCATTTGTTAAGCGCATGAAAATTCCATTGCGCGATACCCCGTTTAGGTCTGCGGCGGTGAACCTAAATATGCGCGATGTGCAAATTGCGCGCATTCGGCGCTTGTCCGTGGGTTCGGTTGACATCGTCGGTCACAATGTTGGCGTTGTCGATCTGGGAGGACTCATTCACGGCGGGTTGCTGGTGGGTAAACGGCCCGTCGCCGGATTACTCGGCAGCGAACTCTTACAGCGTCATCACGGGATCATCGATTTCGGGACGCGCCGGCTTCACACTCAAAGGCTAGCGTCGAACCACTGGCCATCACTCGATGTCCAGTTCGCGCGCGCCTTTTTGCATTCGGACATTCTCGACCGCGTTCCGAATTTTGGCGTCGCTGAGGCCGATCTTCTTCGGCAAACCGCTTCAATCGGTGAAACAAGGGGCGTCGAAACATCGGTGGTGGTGGTGTTGATCTGCACGTTTTCGACACCAAAAGTGCGCCTCCCAAAGAGGCTGGGCGCGTTTCCAGGTCTTTAACTCGATAAAGCTCCGAGTGTATCGGTCACTTTACTGAAAACGCCTTCGGTTATTTTGAGCCGCTCGGTCGTAAGTTCGTAAATTTTGTTTTTGGTCTGGAGGAAACGTGAAAGCGCGATGAAAATCGGCACAATGGCTGGCGACAAAATGTGCGGACTAAAGTCTCTCGCGCTTGATTCATTGCGCCAGAGAAAAGCGAAGAGAAGAAGAAGGGACGCAAAGGCACAGGCCGCGAAGAGAATGAACGCGCTGGCATTTTCACTTGTGAAGAAGTGCCGTGCCAGATCGTTTCTTCGGCCATGAGCGCAATTTGTAGCGAGCCCTGCCTGAGCACAAGCCGGTGATAACGCGCGCCTTTGTCCTAGCCGCGGGAATGGGAACCCGTTTGCGTCCGCTGACGGACGCGTTGCCGAAACCGCTCGTGCCAATTTTTCAAAAACCACTCATCACCTTTGCGCTCGATCACCTGATTGACGCGGGCGTGGACTCGTTCGTCATCAATACCCACAGGCTTCCTGAATTATTTGCCGCTTTTTTGCGGCGTAACGCTTACGCCGAGCACCCGGTCACGCTCGTGCACGAGCCGGACTTGCTTGAAACCGGCGGCGGAATCAAAATGCCGAACCTCTTTTGCTTCCGAACCCTTCCTAACTTACAGCGGGGACATTCTCACCGACGTCGACCTTGGGCCGTTGATCGACGAACATTTTCGGCGGGAAATGACGTCACGCTCGCCTTAAGAGAAACAGGTCTCGGCGCCGATATTGCTTTTGCCGATGGCAAAGTCATAGATATTGCCAACCGACTCGGCATCGCTGGCCGCTACGATTTCGCTAACATCGCCGTATGGAGCCCCACGGTTTTCGACGAATTCCGCCGGCACAGAAAATCTCTTTCATCCCCGTAGTGACCGAATGGATCAAGGAAAACGGCAGGATTGGCGGAGTCATTCTGAACGACGGGAAGTGGTTTAACGTTGGATCGGTCCCCCAATATCTGGACCTTCATCGCACACTCGCCGCAGAAAAATGGAAACCGGCACTACGTTCGGATGCCAGAATGGCCTGTGGCAGTGGCGAGAAATGCCCGCGTGGACCCAAGCGCACGGGTGCTCGGCTGCTCTGTCGTGGGAAGAACTGTTGCGTCGATAGCGAAGCCAAATTAGTGGACACGATCCTCTGGTCCGGTGCACAAATTGCTTCTCGAAGTGTGCTGGAAAACTGTATTGTCCGCACTCATCGGACCGCGGCCGGAACCTTACATGACGCCATTGTTTGAAGTGAAAACCGATTTGCTTCTTCGCCAAACGCGCCGGCGTTTGCCCGCCTTCAGCGAGGGACAAATCGAAATCGCCCCGATCGAAAAGGGCGGTTCTGATCGGCAGGTTCTACCGCGTTCGTTGTGTGCCGGAACAATCACTCATCTTGGTAAAATACAATCTCGAGGCGCGCGGAAAACCGGCACTATGTGCGCATCGCTGAATTTTTGGCGGAACACAGAATTGCCGCGCCAAAAATCTATTTTCATGACGCGGAGGAAGGGTTGATTTGGATCGAGGACCTGGGGGAGAGCGATCTTTTCAGTTTTCGCGAGCGACACCTGGTTGGTCCGGAGCGCGCTTTACCGGTCAGCCGTGGATGAAATCGCCAAGCTTCACGATTTGCCTGAGAGCGAATGGGCCGAGCTGGATGGCGAAATGCCACCGGAGTTTAACGCCACGCTTTATCGGTGGGAGCAGAATTATTTTTCTGAAAATTGTCTCGGCCGAATCTTTGGGTTGAATGAAGGGAGACTGCGCGAGCTCGCCTCGCTACCTGCTCTTGAAAACATCGCGCGAGCGACTGGCAGAGTTGCCGAGGGTGTTGGTGCACCGCGATTTTCAGTCGCAAAACATCATTGCCCGAAGCGGACATGCTTATCTTATCGATTTCAAGGGATGCGTCCGGGCCTGGCTGAGTATGATCTGGCATCGCTGTTGTTTGATCCCATGTCCGGTTCTCGGCGGATGAGCGGGAGGAACTTTACTCTTATTATATGGAGCGCCGCGGCCTGTCATCGACTCCCCAAATGCGGGAAACGCTTCGGCTATGCGCAATGCAACGCTTGATGCAAGCGCTTGGGGCTTATGGCTTTCTCGGACTGGTAAAGGCAGCCGACATTTCCTGGCGCACGTCCCCGCCGCGCTCCGCTCTCTGCGTAACCTGATCGCCGATATTGATTTACTCGAGTCGTTGGGTGCGGCGCTTGCTTGTCTGCCAGAGAATGGCTGCAGTAATTAGCGCAGAGGCCTCTTTTTCCATCCGAGACTCGAATCCGACGGCCTGGGATCGTTTTGTCCAGATCGGATGGTGTGGACCCTTTACAGCGTTGGGTTGCTTGGGGGGCGATGCTCACCGCCGAGCGTCGTTCCGATGATTTTCAGTCATTCCACCGGCCACGGCCCGCCTTATTCAGTGCCGGTTGCGCAAAGCGCTCGTCCTTGTGGTGGCGGCCGTCATTGTAAGCAGATCGAGGCGGCTGAGCCCGCTGACCAGATTTCTTTTCACCCTTGCAATCTTGCGTCTGGGATGGTCCGTAATTGCGCCGATGCTCGGCGAATGGGGGCCAATCCAAAGCTTTGCCGCTGGGATAAGCTGGGGACCAAAGATTTTCCTGTCGCGTTTGTTGAATGTTGCCGGCGTGCTCCTGATCCTCACCACTTTCATCGGTCGCAAATTCAGCAGGGACGATCTTTTTCTGCGCATCGGCCAGCTTGATGCGCCGGCCCAGCCAGAGCCCATCCTGTGGTTCCGCAAGCCGATACCATGGAGCCGGTTCGGCCCGCAATTGCTCGTCATTTTTGGCCTGGGCCTGACCGCATTTTTGTTTGACAGTCTCCGGCCGAATTTAGGGGAGCTATCCCGCTTCCGGCAACTTCTTCCCTGGGCCTTGGCGACCGCGGCCTTAAACGCCGCCAATGAAGAATTCCAATTCCGGTGCGTTCCTCTGGCGCACCTTCGCAATGTGCTACCAGTTCGCGAAGCACTTTGGTTGACCGCGATTTTCTTTGGGTTGGCGCATTACTTTGGCCAGCCTTCGGGGCCAATTGGCATCCTTATGGCGACCATCGCGGGTTGGGTTTGGGCGAAAAGTATGGTGGAAACGCGCGGTGCAGGCTGGGCTTTCGGCATCCACATGCTGCAGGACGTGGTGATCTTTTACTTCCTCGCCATGTCGATGAAGACCTAGCGCACAAATGGGTTGGTCTTGCGTTCCTCACCGATAGTCGTGGGGAGCCCGTGTCCCGGCAGGACGGTAACATCGTCTCCCAGCGGAAACAGCTTCGCCTTAATTCCTTGGAACAATTGTTGGCCATCACCGCCGGGAAGGTCCCAACGACCAACGCCTCCGGCAAACAGAACATCGCCGCCAATCAAAAGCTTTTCGCGGTGCGAAAAGAAGCAAAGGCTGCCAGGGCAATGACCTGGGACCTCGAGCACCTGAAATTTAACTCCCAGAAAATCGCGTTCATCCATCTCCTGGATAAAAAATCTGGCGTAACCGGTTCGATTTCAAAGCCGAAGCCGAAGTTGCGAAAAAATCCGGCTCTGAAATCATGGGTGCGGTATCCGGGTGGCAACCAATCGGGCAGTTAAATCTCCGTTTAATTTTCGCAACGTCTCCGACGTGATCAATGTGTCCGTGGGTGAGGAGCAGCAGTTTCAAATCGATTCCGCGGTTTTCCAGCCACGCGCAACTACCGTCTGGTGCGTCAAATAGAATCGGCCCGTTCGGAGCATGAAACAGATAGCAGTTGGTTTCGAAAACTCCGCCGCAAAATGTCTCGTATTTCATTGGTTGGAGGCCGCGAACAAAACGTTTTTTGAATGTTCTGCTTCGCCGATTGTCTCCTTAATCGCTGCAGGAGGTATGGATTCAAGGCAAGTTCTTGCGTTCCGGACGCCGATCTGCGAGTATGGAAAACTTCTCTTTAGGGCATGAACTATCGTTTTCGCTTATTCGCCGCGATGGCGGCGATTTCACTGGCCAGCCTGGCTTCAACACCAGCGCTTCCGGCAAAGACCGACCTGGACAATGTTTGCGTCTCGGTTGGCCGACTGCTGGAGGAAGGCCATTACACCCACAAGCAATTAAACGACGACTTGTCGGGCAAAGATTTTGCGCAGCTATCTGGAGCTGCTCGATTTCAGTCACCTTTTTTCACCCAGGAGGATGTGAATGCGTTGACCGAAAAATATGGTCCTGCGCTCGATGATGACATTTTGCTGGGCAACCTCAAGCCGGCTTACGAGATCTACGATCTCTACCAAAAGCGGGTCGACGAAAGGGTCGCCAAGGTAAAGAATTTCTCAAGCAGCCGGTCGATTTTAAAACTGACGGAACGATTGATTTTCGGCGGGAAAAAGCCCATGGCCGAAAAACGCGGCCGAAGCCGACGAGCTCTGGCGCGGCCGAATCACGAGCGAGCTTTGCAGGAACATTTGAGCGAGCATCCGATCGAACCCGGGCCCCAGCTGGTAGCGCGCCGTTACGATCGGCTGGCGCGCAACGTTCACGAAAGTGATCGCGATGAGCAGGCCAAGTTTTTCTCGATGCCGTTGCGCTCGCCTACGATCCGCACTCAGAGTATTTGAGCGAGGCCGATCTGAAAAACTTTAGTATCAATATGGGACTCTCGCTCGTTGGCATCGGAGCGATGCTGCGGACGGAAGATGGTTACGCCAAAATCGAGAGCTTGGTAGCCGGTGGTCCGGCGCAAGTCGACGGCCGTCTGAAGGTTGGCGATCGCATTACGGCGGTCGGCCAAGGAACGGGGAGTTCGTTGATGTTCGCGACATGCGTCTCGACAAAGTGGTGGAGATGATTCGCGGCAAGAAGGGTTCGAAGGTCCGGCTACTGGTCATCCCAGGCGACGCGGCCGATCCCTCAAGCGCAAGAACGTCGAATTGGTGCGCGATGAAATTAAACTGAAAGATCAGGAAGCGCGGGCGGACATCATCATCAAAAAGATGACGAGGGCAGACCAGTGAAGCTCGGCTGGATTACGCTGCCTTCATTTTATGCGGACATGGATCACCACGCCAAGAGCACGACCAAAGATGTGCTGGCGTTGCTGAAACGTCTGAAGAAGGAAAACATCGCGGGGCTGGTAGTGGATTTGCGGCGCAACGGCGGCGGCTCGCTCGAGGAAGTCATCTCGCTTACCGGGTTGTTTTTGAAATCGGGGCCGATCGTGCAAACCAAAGGCTCGAATGGCAACATTGTCGTCTCGAGCGATCCGGATCCCGGGATTGCCTACTCCGGACCGCTGGTGGTGCTGACCAGCCGACAAAGCGCATCGGCCAGTGAAATTTTCGCGGCGGCCCTGCAAGATTATGGACGCGCGGTGATCGTCGGCGATCAATGCACTTTGGAAAAGGAACCGTGCAGACGATTCTCGATATCGGCAACTATACCTCGCTGCTCGGTAGCCGGTCGCACAAGGATGGCGCGCTAAAATTGACCATCCAGAAATTTTATCGCGTTGCCGGCGGCTCAACCCAGCTCCACGGCGTCGCCTCGGACATTGTCCTGCCGTCGCTGACGGATTTACCGGAATTCGCCGAAGGAGCGCTGAAAAATTGTTTGCCCTACGACGAAGTGCCCAGGGCAAAATACACCAAATGGAGCGAGCCGGTTTCGCTTTATCTCGATGAGCTAAAACGCCGGTCTTCCGCACGCACGCAAAATGATCCCGAATTCCATTATGTGATGGAAGACATGGAGCAGCTGCGTCATCGACTGGATGATAATCGTATCTCGCTTAATGAAGATGTGCGGAAGAAAGAACTTTCCGATGACAAGATGCGCAAGGAATTGCGCTCAAAGAGCGGCTGGCGCGCAACATCGAGGAGCCGCGTGTCTATCGGGTAACACTCGATACCGTGGATAAGCCAAATCTTCAGCTCATCATGTATCCCGGCAAGCTGGCCTCGGCGAAAAAGAACGGGTCGGCCAAAGTTGCGCCGGAAGCCGCGGGCGATTCCGATGCCGATAATGACGTATTCGGCGGTCAAGACGAGGACACGAAGGAGCCTGTGATCGATCCGGAACGAGACGAAACGACCAACATTTTAGCCGATCTGATTCAGCTGGAGCGTGGACCAAAAACAGCCAGCACCAATCACTGAGTAGCTTTGGCTGCGGACGCTGCTCTGGCTCGACCGAGTCTCGCTCCACGAGAGCGTGCTTGCACCGGGGCACCGGTAGGGTGATGCCTCTTCGGAACTTAGATTCATAGGCGATTTGTTCGCCCCGGAACGAATCTGTCCGATCCGCGCAGCGGAGTAGAAGTGCCCGTCTTTGCAAAAAGCGGGCCGGTTTGAAAGCAGACCAGCCCAAGGAAGCTGCCAAAGTGATCAGTGTGCCTGGCGCTTGTCCGATTTCGGTTACGACCCGTGCCCTTTGAAAGGGAGACCGACGTCTTGAGGCTGAATCGAAATCAACGCCGCCAAGGATCTAGATAACGTGGATCGTATTGCGGTTGAAATCTGGGATCCACTGGTCGGCCAAACCAGGGCTGCATTCTTCGATTCGGTGCCAGGCCATATGGGGAGTATTCGTTTGTTCGAGGCGTTCTCCCGAAAACTGTGACCGGCGTTCCGACATCGACTGCACGGAAGAACGCAATCGCCAATTGCTCCGGCATCCGGACACACCCATGCGACGCCGGATAACCGGGGAGATATCCCGCGTGCATTCCATCAGCTTCATGGAAGCGCATGAAGTAGCGCATGGGCGCGGGAATAAATTTACCACCGCGCGGTACTTTCATGTCGACGTCAGCGTCGGTCACAACGGTCTTGCCATTCGCGTCCACGATCTTGCCGTAGATGCTTGAGTAATGATTTACCTCTTTTTCGAGGACCTTAAACGAGCCGGTTTGCGTAAGATGCCCGTACCGGCCGCTCGAGATTGGCGATTCGAGAACCAGACCGCGCCCACGAATCAGAAAGGCGGTCTGTTGTTGAAGATCGATCTCGACCCGAAATGGATTTCCATCCTGTGCGCTCACTGATGCGAGCGATAGCAACAAGATCGAAAATGCCCGGAGGGTTCTCACATCTACTTTAACCCAGATGAGCGGGGAAAAGTCTCAGCGACGAAAAATGCGAGGTGGTCAGACCGCAATCGTCGCCTTGATCGAGGGGTGCGGGTTGTAGTCGAGGAGAGTAAAATCTTCAAAGCCAAAGTCCTCGAGTCGGGTAATTGCCGGATTTAATTGCATGCGCGGCAGGGGCCGGCACTCGCGGTGGAGCTGCTCGCGGGCCTGTTCCAGGTGATTCTGGTAAAGATGGAGGTCGCCGAAAGTATGGACGAAGTCCCCGCCCGAAGGCCGCACGCTTGCGCAATCATCATTGTAAGCAACGAGTAGCTCGCAATGTTGAAAGGCACGCCGAGAAATAAGTCGGCGCTACGCTGATAAAGCTGACAGCTGAGCTCGCCGTCGTTGACGTAGAATTGGAAAAGCACGTGACATGGCGGTAACGCCATTTCCGTCGATTTCGGCCGGGTTCCACGCACTGACAATCAAGCGACGGCTCGATGGATTTTCTTTAATCTCCGAAATCACTTTGTCGATCTGATCGACGCGGATTCCATTCGCTCCGCGCCAATCGCGCCATTGTGCGCCGATAAACCCGGCCGAGATCTCCGTTTTCACCCGCCCATTCGTCCCAGATGGTGACGCCATGCTCATTCAGGTAGCGAACGTTGGTCTCGCCGTGCAAAACCAAAGCAGCTCGTAGATGATAGATTTGAGATGGAGTTTCTTGGTCGTCAGAAGGGAAAACGCTCACGCAAATCGAATCGCGCCTGTGCCCCGAAGATCGACAGTGTGCCGGTTCCAGTTCGATCGCTGCGCGCTACCCCTTGCTCCAGGACGAGGCGAAGAAGATCGTGATATTGCCGCACCTCCAAACGGTAGTGAAGGTTGGCGTCGGCTTCCAGCCGATGTTTCGATAATTCATCGGCGATACGCCGATACCGCCGGTTACGTGGGTTTGCGTAGCTCTTCTTCCAACTCAGTCTTGCGCTCGTTCAACGTTTGCAAGCGCAGTTTCCAGCGATGGAGCTGAATACTAAGTTGATTGATGTAACCGGTCACTTCGGTGCGTTGCGATTCGTTTTCTTTCAACTTGCGCTGCAGATCGGTCAGCTCCTGCGGCGCTGCGGGGCTCGCGCTCGCCAGCACCGTTGGAACAAGCGTCGGCTTTCCGCACCGCTGGCAGTTTAGGGTCATTCCAACCGCCGCCGCGTTGACCACGAGCGGGCTGGCGCAGTGCTGGCACTTGAAGAGGACGTCCGCTGTTTCGTTTCTTGCCTGCGGACGAACGGGGTTCATCATTAACCTGACTGAGCAGAGGCTATACCAAGCAGGGCGACGAGCTGGCGCAGCGACCTGCTCCGAATCGGAAAATTTCGCGTCAAATTTGACGCGTTCTATCAAAAGACTGTTATTTTGATTTACGAGCCAATTCATTGTGAGAGTGTCACTTAGGATTCGTTTGGACCATTTGGAATAGTCGCTGCTAGAAGCGTTTGGAGGACTGCACACAAATGGCTAAAGTTTTAGGAATTGATTTGGGCACGACAAACTCGTGCATGGCGACGATGGAAGGCGGAGACCCCGTCGTTTTAGAGAACAGCGAAGGCGCGCGCACGACGCCTTCGGTGGTTGCATTTACGAAAAACGGTGAGCGTCTGGTCGGTCAAGCGGCAAAGCGCCAGGCGGTGACCAATTCGCAGAACACAATCTTCTCGATCAAGCGGTTCATGGGTCGCAAGTTCGATGAGGTGCACGAAGAACAAAAGCGTGTGCCCTATAAGATCGTGAAGGCGGCAAATGGCGACGCCCACGTGCAAGTGGAAGTGGACGGCCAGAAGAAGACTTTCTCGCCGCCGGAAATTTCGGCGATGATTTTGTCGAAGTTGAAAGCCGACGCGGAAGCGAAGCTCGGTGAGAAAATCGCGCAGGCGGTCATTACAGTGCCGGCGTATTTCAACGACTCGCAGCGCAACGCAACGAAGGACGCAGGCAAGATCGCGGGTCTGGAAGTTTTGCGCATCATCAACGAACCAACGGCGGCATCGCTCGCCTACGGCCTCGACAAGAAGAAGGACGAGAAGATCGCCGTTTACGATTTGGGTGGCGGCACGTTCGACATTTCCGTTCTCGAAATCGGCGACGGCGTTTTCGAAGTGAAGGCAACCAACGGCGATACCCACCTTGGTGGTGACGATTGGGACGCGCGCATCATGGATTGGATCGTAAACGAATTTAAGAAAGAAAGCGGCATCGACTTAACGAAACAGCCGGACGCAATTCAGCGCATCAAGGAGGAATCGGAGAAGGCGAAGATCGCGCTTTCGTCCACCCAGGAATATGAAATTAATCTGCCGTTCATTACGGCGGACGCGAGTGGGCCGAAACACATTCAGAAGAAACTGACGCGCTCGAAACTCGAGCAGCTCTGCGATGATTTGTTCCAACGAACGATACCGCCGGTGAAGGCGTGTCTTGAAAGACGCGCAACTGACGGAGAAAGAAATCAACGAGCTGGTGCTCGTAGGCGGCATGACGCGCATGCCGAAGGTCGTCGAGATTGCGCGCGGTCTGATTGGGAAAGAGCCGCACAAAGGTGTTAATCCCGATGAAGTCGTCGCCATTGGCGCGGCTATTCAAGGCGGCGTGCTCAAGGGGGACGTCAAAGACGTGCTGCTTCTCGATGTGACCCCGCTCACCCTCGCAATTGAAACCGCGGGCGGTGTGGCGACGCCGATGATTCCGCGCAACACCACGATCCCGACGCGTAAATCGCAGATCTTTTCCACTTACAGCGACAATCAGCCGGGTGTGGAAATCAAAGTGCTCCAAGGCGAGCGGCCGCTTTCGCGCGACAACAAGAACGCTCGGCACATTCCATCTCGATGGAATTCCGCCAGCGCCGCGCGGCGTTCCGCAAATTGAAGTGACATTCGATATCGACGCCAACGGCATTCTGCACGTATCGGCGAAAGATTTGGGGACCGGCAAGGAACAGAAGATTTCCATCACCGGCAGCTCCGGACTTTCGAAAGAAGAGATCGAGAAGATGCAGCGCGAAGCCGAAGCCCACGCCGAGGAAGACAAGAAGGCGAAGGAAGCGATCGAGATCAAGAACAACGCCGATAACCTTGCTTATCAATGCGAGAAGCAGATTGAAGGAACTCGGCGACAAGATTTCCGGCGACAAGAAGAAGCAGGTGGAAGACGCCATCGCCGCGGTGCGCGAAGCAATCGAATAGAACGACACCGAAGCGATGAAACGGGCCTATGACGATCTGCAGAACAAGTTCCAGGAAGTCAGCGCTGAACTTTACAAACAGGCGTCTGCCGGGCGGGCCCGCAGGCCGGACCACAACCAGGCCCGGAAACGCAGCGCGCGTCGGGGTGCTGAACAAGGCGCCGGGGCTCGTGGAGGCAATGGCGACGTAGTCGATGCAGAGTTTGAAGTAGTCGACGAAGACAAGAAGAAATAACAACGAATTTGTCGGCGGCAGCTCGTGAGACTCCCGAGCTACTGCCGGCAACAACCTAAGTAAACAAAGGAGTAGAAAGAAAACTATGGCATCAGTTAAGGTCAAACCACTTGGAGATCGGGTGTTAGTGCAGCCGATTGAAGAGAGTGAAGTAAAGAAGGGCGGTATCATTATCCCTGATACCGCGAAGGAAAAACCGCAGGAAGGCAAAGTCGTCGCTCTTGGCACCGGTAAAATCGACGACAACGGCAAGAAAGTCGATTTCACCGTGAAATCCGGCGATAAGGTGCTGATCTCAAAATACGGCGGCACTGAAATCAAGATCGACGGCGAGTACCTACCTGATCATGCGCGAGGATGATATCCTCGGCATCATCGGTTGATTAGTCGATTAACCCGCAACTATCAACCAACAACTATAGAATATGGCAGCTAAACAATTACAATTTGATGAAAGTGCGCGGCACGCATTGCTGCGCGGAATCGAGAAACTGGCGCGGGCCGTCAAGGCCACGCTCGGACCGAGCGGTCGCAACGTGATTCTCGACAAGAAATTCGGCAGTCCGACGATTACGAAGGACGGCGTCACGGTCGCGAAAGAAATCGAGCTGGAGGATCCCTATGAGAATATGGGCGCTCAGCTCGTGCGTGAAGTGGCTTCGAAGACTTCGGATATCGCCGGCGACGGCACGACCTACCGCGACCGTTCTGGCCGAGTCGATCTACAAGGAAGGTCTGCGAAATGTGACCGCGGGGGCGAATCCTACTTCGCTGCAGCGCGGAATCATGAAAGCGGTCGAAGCAGTCGTCGAGGAGCTGAAGAAAATCTCCAAGAAAGTCAGTGATCGCACCGAGATCGCGCAGGTCGCGACGGTTTCAGCTAACTGGGACAAGACTATCGGTGAGATCATTGCCGACGCCATGGACAAAGTGGGCAAGGACGGAACTATTACCGTCGAAGAAGCCAAGTCGATCGAGACTACGTTTGGACGTAGTCGAAGGTATGCAGTTCGACAAAGGTTATCTCTCGCCCTACTTCGTCACCAACGCGGAAGCGATGGAGGCCGCGCTCGAAAATCCTTACATCCTCATTCACGAGAAGAAAATCTCGAGCTTGAAGGACATGCTCCCGTTGCTTGAGAAAGTAGCCAAGGCTGGCCGTCCGCTCCTGATCATCGCGGAAGATGTGGAAGGCGAAGCGCTCGCCACCCTGGTGGTGAACAAGCTGCGCGGCACCTTGCAAGTTTGCGCGGTCAAGGCTCCTGGCTTCGGCGATCGTCGCAAGGCGATGCTGGAAGATATCGCGGTGCTGACCGGCGGTCGTTGCATCACGGAAGATCTCGGGATCAAGCTCGAGAATGTGAAGCTCGACGATCTCGGCAGAGCCAAGCGCGTTACCATTGACAAGGAAAACACCACCATTGTCGAAGGCGAAGGCAAGCAGAGCGACATTCAGGGTCGAGTGAGCCAGATTCGCCGTCAGATCGAAGAGACGACGAGCGATTACGATCGCGAGAAACTCCAGGAACGTCTGGCGAAGCTCGCCGGCGGAGTGGCCGTGATCAACGTCGGCGCTGCCACCGAGACCGAGATGAAGGAGAAGAAAGCTCGCGTGGAAGATGCATTGCATGCTACGCGCGCGGCGGTTGAGGAAGGCATCGTGCCGGGCGGCGGCGTCGCGTTTATCTCGCGCGCAGAAAGCGCTCGATAACATCAAAGGCCTTGAAGGCGACGAGAAGGTCGGCGTGGCAAATCGTGCGCCGGGCCATCGAAGAGCCGACCCGCCAGCTCGCGGATAACGCGGGCCAGGAAGGCGCGCTCATCGTTCGAAGAAGTCAAGGCGCGCAAAGGGCAACGAAGGCTACGACGTCTCCGCTGACGAATACACCGACCTGGTGAAAGCGGGAATTGTCGATCCAACCAAGGTCGCGCGCACCGCGTTGCAAAACGCCGCGTCGATCTCCGGTCTGTTGCTCACCACCGAAGCGCTCGTGACGGAGATTCCTGAAAGGGAAAAAACTCCTCCGATGCCCGGCGGCGGAATGGGCGGCATGGGCGGAATGGATTACTAAGCCGAAAACAACAAATGAATCACAGCAGCCGGGCTCGAGAAAGAGTCCGGCTGTTTTGTTTTTGTGCTAAATCGTGCTCTTACTTCACAAAGATTCACGAGCTCGCCCAATGCAAGTTTATGTCCGCGTCGTCCGCTGCCTTGGCGAAGAAGGAAGGTTGTTTGCCTTACACAACGAAAACAATGGGAAGATCAGCTTTGCGCGACGAAGGGACCAAACTCGGATTTACCCAACATCATGGTTAGTGCAGATCTCAACGACCACTATTCCTATCGCTGTCGATTTGGCTTGCCATAGACACATCCGCTTCGCACAATGCGCTCCCGATGATCCGGGCGAATTGTCGGGCGCGCTTTACCGCCGCTGACTTCGACTTCGTTGTGCGCACGCTCGCGCGCTCGCAAACCGACCACGTCTCCCTGGTCGATCTTTCTGAGCGATATCGAAACACGCGATTCCATTCTCGATCATCCGCGATTAGTCGAGGCAATTTTTATCCACTGCGGACATCTGCGGATTTCGTCGCAATTTTATTTTTATGTTCTGGCCCGGCACGTTTTGCAGCAGGGCGGGATCGGCGACCGCAAGCTTTGCGATTACGTCGCGTCGTTGCTGGAAGCGTTTTCGCGCGCGAACCGGTTGCAGATGACCGATGAGATCGATGATGGCGTTCAGCAATATATTTCGGACATGCTCATCGCGTTGACCCGCGCGACTCCGAGCAGGCGTTTTTGCTTCGCGCGCACATCGGTAATTATTCGCTTTTTATCAGCGGGATCTTTCACGAGAACACGCAACGTCGCAGTTTGCGCGGCGGACCTGACATAAAGTTTTATGAGCAAGTCGGCCGGACCAACTTCCAAATGGTCGCTTCGCATGCAACCGCGCGACACTGCGAACTGGATGATGTATTCGAGGAGTTGGCCGATCGTTTTCGTGAAGTCCGGCTCGCGCTCAATCAACTTTCCGATCAATTGCTCAATCTGGATGAGGACATGCGTCCGTCGCTCTGCTTGTGAACGAGACGCTCTTTAGCCAAATCCAGAGATTGTTTGAGCGAACGTATGCGCAGGTCGGGATTAATCTGGAAGATTGCCTGATCGATCGGACGCGTTGTGCGCAATTGTCGATCCTGGCCGGGAAATCGGCCCGCGAGTTGAGCGAGCTCGCGCGCACGTTTCTACGCCGCGCCGGAGACCAGCTTTACGTTGGCATTTTTTATTCGCGCTGGCTAATTGAACAACTCGAACAACACGACCCGCGTGCCGGACTGTCCAATCGCAATATCCGGTCGCTCATCATGTTTGTCGAAGAAATCAATCACGCGCTGCATGCCGCGCTTCAGTTCAAAAGCGGCGCGCGCGAAGTCGCATCCGAAGATTTCGCGCGCAACCTCGAGCTTCAAGCGCAAGTCGATACCTATCTCGTCCTCCTCTTGTTTGTCGCCTTTTTCGGCAAACTCAACGGGTGTCACGAACCGATCGTCGCTGGTTGCGCTTCCATCTTTTCGCGCGTCAATGTCCGGACGCGTTCCACAACAAGAACCTGCGTGGCCGTTATCTCGAAACAAGCCAGCTCGCGGCATCCTACACGCAATATCTCGATACGTTGAACGGAATGCGTCGCCTCAATGAAATCCGATGCTTCCGCGCACTCGATTACGGCGCAAAACAGGGAGCGGATCCTGGCGTTAACGGACAGCGGCGCGAACTAGCCGGCAGTTGCAGGAGCATGGGAAACGACGATTACTTTCAAGCGTGAGCAGCTATCCGAAAGTCCGAAAGAAATGACCAAGGGAATGATGTATTTCCCGCGAATGCTGGATAAGATTCGATTGCACGCGCGCGAAGAGTTGAGTGCGGATTATCATCCCAATCTAGGCGGCGCCAGGGCCGCTGATGGCACCTGTTGCAATTTTCTGCGGGTAAATTATGCCGATCTTCGCGAACGCGCATCTAAGGCGGAACTGATGAAGAGATCCTGGAGTGGTGTTTCGAAAAAGGGCGTCGTCTCAATGAAGGCGACTTGATCGTCTGGAACGGGTTCGCCTCGAAGCTGGGTTGGCGCGATTTCGCGACGCCGATGCTGGAACGGGTCAAGAAGAAGCACGGAATTTTTGATCGCGACGATATAGTGACCATTCCCGACTTGATCGATTTCGACGAGGGCCGAAAGAACTAGCACAGCATTCGACGCGATTGCGCGGTATCGGTTTTCCTGACACGGTAGGCGCGTGTTTGCGCGCCGTCTTTGTTTGGCTGTCATCTATGGGGCTTTGACGGGGCAATTCGCGCATGGGCAGCAATCGCCTTCGAGTACGCCTCCCAAGCCTTCACCGACGCCAGTTGTCTTCTCGCAGCAAACGCTGGCCGATTTGAAACGGTTGCAGCAAGCGGCGTTGAGTAGCGATTACGCATACAGGCAGGTCGCCCATCTCGCGAATAACATCGGACCGCGATTGAGCGGATCGGCGCAGGCGGCAAAAGCCGTGGAATACATCGCGAATGAATTGAAGGCCATCGGCTGCGACGTGCAGCTCGAAAGAGTAATGGTGCCGCGTTGGGTGCGCGGTGAAGAAACGGCGGCGCTCGTTCAATTTCCGGGACAGGCCGAGAACACGACGCAGAAGATTGTGCTTTGTGCGCGCTCGGCGCAAGTGTCGCGACGCCTGCAAATGGAATCATAGCCGAAGTGATCGCTGTCAGAAATTTTGATGAACTGAAATCGCTGCCTCGCGAGCAAAGTCGCGGGCAAAATCGTGCTCTTCAATTATCCGTTCGACAAACAAATGGCCGCGGAAGGTCGTGGCAACGAAGCGTATGGCGAAGCGGTTGTTTATCGAAGTGACGGCCCGAGCGCAGCGGCGCGACAGGGCGCTGTCGCGTGTTTGATTCGTTCAGTCGGCGGCGCCGATTATCGGCTTCCGCATACTGGACAGACAGATTACGCAAGACGATGCGCCGAAAATTCCAGCTGGCGCGGTCACCGCGGAGGATGCAGATCTGATCGCTGATCTGGTCCGACAAGGACCGGTGAAAATGAAATTGAGTTTTGACGCCGCAAATTCTGCCGAATGTCGAAAGCGCTAACGTCATCGGTGACATCAAAGGCAGCGAACATCCCGAACAAGTGAGTCGTCGTTTCCGGTCACCTGGACTCATGGGACCTGGGAACGGGGGCGATCGATGATGGCGCTGGCGTCGCAGTGTCGATGGAGGCGGCGAACCTGATCCAAAAACTTCATCTCAAGCCGAAGCGGACAATTCGCGTGATCGCGTGGATGAATGAAGAGAATGGATCGGCCGGATCAAAACAGTACGCAAAAGATCACGAAAAAGAATGGATCGAATCATTTTGCGGCCATGGAAACAGATGGTGGCGCCGGCCATCCGCTCGGCATCAACATCAAGGGAAAGCCAGAAGTGAAAAGATGCTCGCACCCGTCGCGGCAATTTTACAGGAATCAGGCGCCGGCGTGCTTAATTTCGTCGAACACTGTGGCGCTGACATCGAGCCGCTGGAGAAAGCCGATGTTCCCGCTTTCAGTCCGATTCAAGACAGCCGTTTCTATTTCAATTATCACCACACTGCTGCCGACACGCTGGACAAAATTGTGCCGAAAGAATTGGCGGAGAATTCCGCTGTCGTCGCAGTCGTCACTTATGCGCTCGCAAACATGGAACAACCGCTGCCTCGTTGATAATCGTGGCGGCGTTTATGACGCCAGAACCGGTGAGCACAACAACTACTGATCGAAAGGCGCCGTTTCTGTCTCGAGCTGGGCGTTGGGTCGCGGAGCTGGTCTTGGTTTTTGTCGGCGTTTACGCGGCGTTCTGGCTCAATAATTATCAGCAGCACCAGCAGGACGCAGAACGGCGCGACCGAATCCTGGCGTCGATCGAGCAAACGCTTCGCGAAGGAATCGAGAGCGGAAAAATTAACCGCGCGAAAGAAGAACGAGAAGCCGCGGAGTTTCGGCGCGCGCTCGACGCCGGTGAAATGCCGCCGCTGCATCCGTTTGTTTTCACGACCGACTACAGCCCGGGCGACTTCGCCACGCTGCTTCAATCCGGCGGCATCCAGCTGCTCGACTTGCAGACGCCTCACCGCGTTGCGCAATGACGAATCGGTTATCCGCTGGGGACTGAGCCGGATGGCGCGTTATCAAAAATTAAGCGACGAACTGATCGTGCCGAATCTCGACCAGGACATTTCCTTCTTTACGATCCGGCCACCAAGAAATTGCGAAAACGGTTCGAGACGTATCCCGAAGCTCTACAGGCAACTGTGAAATTTGCTAACGACCTCGAACGAACCCACACGGAGCTGCTCAAACGAATCCAATCCGAACGGCAACGAAATCGTTAACATGAACCCAACAATCCGAATCTTCGCACTTCTCTTGTTCATCTTGGACGCGAGTTTCGCATCGGCCACCGATTATCCGGCGCCGAGCGAAGGCGATTACGCGATTCGCGATTTTAAGTTTGCTTCAGGCGAAACATTGCCGGAGTTGCGTCTGCATTACCGGACGCTGGGAAAACCGGAGAAAGATGCGCAGGGCAAAACGACGAATGCAGTTCTCATCATGCACGGGACAACCGGCAGCGGTGCGCAATTTATCCGTCCGGAGTTTGCCGGCGAGCTGTTTGGAAAAGATCAGCCGCTCGATGCGACGAAATTTTTCATCGTGCTGCCGGACGCGATTGGTCATGGCAAATCGAGCAAGCCGAGCGACGGAATGCACGCGAAATTCCCGCGTTACGGCTTATCTCGACATGATCGAGGCGCAGTATCGCCTGCTTACCGAAGGGCTGGGCGTAAACCATGCTCGGCTTGTGATGGGGACATCAATGGGCGGAATGCACACCTGGCTCTGGGGCGAGTTGCATCCCGATTTCATGGACGCGCTCATGCCCCTGGCGAGTTTGCCGACACAGATTTCGGGACGTAATCGCGGCTGGCGTCGCGTGATCATTGATGCGATTCGCAACGATCCCGATTGGCACGCCGGCGATTACACAGCGCAACCGCCGAGTCTGCGCACAGCTGCGGAGATGCTTTGGTTCATGAGCAGTAATCCGGTTCTACGACAAAAAGAAGCGCCGACCCTTACGAGGACTGACGAAGCGCTCAACAAATTCGTCGACGACTACATGAAAACCGGCGATGCGAACGACGTGCTCTACGCGGTCGAAGCGTCACACGATTATGATCCCGGAGCCAACCTTGAGAAAATTCGTGCGCCGCTGCTGGCGATCAATCTCGGCTGACGATCTGATCAATCCGCCCGAGCTCGGGATCCTTGAGCGCGAGATCAAGCGCGTGCCAAAGGGCCGTGAAGTGGTGATTCCATTGAGCGACAAAACGCGCGGTCACGGCAGTCACACCGTTGCAGCGCTCTGGAAAGATCAGTTGCTGAGCTTGCTCAAGGAAACAGAGCGCAAAAATAGCCGCAAAACACACGCCTCTCGCCAGCTCACCGTTAAACTCACGAGATTTGTCTGAGTCTGCCGCTACTGCGATTGGACGGAGCTTTATAAGCGCATCGGCGCGCAGTTGCGTGCACCGATGCGCAACGAAGCAGCTCTGCCGATCAGTAGGAGTAGTAACTGCCGTAGTAGTACGGCTCGTAAACGTGCTGGCCGGCGATTATGCGGTAACGCGGGCCGTTAGGCTACATCCTGATACGGGTAGGCTTGGTAGTAGCCCCAGTAGTCACGCACATAAGATCCGGTCGGATAATAATAACCGCTGTCATACGCGGTCACGTAAGGCGTTTCCGCGCACCCGGCCAGAAAGTGGCGATGACGCCGTGCGCAAGCCAGCGAGAGCAGAGCCCTCCCTTGCGGTGTTTACCTTCGCGTTTTTTATTGTTTTCATCAGATGATATAACACCCCTTTCATTGAATCGGTTTCATTGAATCTGAATTTCCCTTCTCTACATCGGGAGAGCTTTGTCTCCGGCTGGTAGCCATTTACGGAAAACACGGATCGTATTGATCCCGTCATTTTCCGCCTTCACAACTGCCCAGTCGGAACATCATCGCTGCCCCGACCGCGACCCGTTCGTATGAACAAGTCTCACTAATAGGAATCGCCCCGCGGTCCGCTTTCGGTCGTGCGCGCACAGCGGCGATTAGGCCGAGCGACCAAACGCGTGAGCACGGCAGCTACACCCTCGACGGCTTACGGAAGGAATTCCATTGACACGTATACGCTTATCCGTATATGTCTTCCGGCATGAATCCGACACAGAAATGGCGAGCCGCCCTTCCTCTTTAAGACGTTGGCTGATCCAACGCGATTACGCTTGCTCAATCTACTGGCGTGTGGCGAGACGTGCGTCTGCGAATTGACCGACACATTGCGCGTGGTGCAGCCGAAAGTGTCGCGACACCTCGCGCACCTCAAGCGCGCCGGTTTGGTGGAAGCGCGCCGCGATGGAAAATGGATGCATTACCGCTGGACGCAGCAGGCTGATCCACTCGTCCGCCATGTTCTTACCGGGTTGCGCGAATGGATGACAAAAGACGACCGCATGAATGGCGAGCGCAGTAGACGTAACAAAGTTTGCTGCAGAATGAGTCGAAGAAGACCGAAGGGAGCTAAAACCAAATGAAAACGAACGAATTCATTTCTACATTGCGCGCTGCCCCAAGCAACCAGTTGATCTTTGCCGGCCTTGACGGCCCACGCTGTGCCCAGTGGTTATCATCTTACGGAATTAAAAGCAGCCTCATTCGAAACGGTCGATTGCGGCGGTCAGACGAATCGCTGGGAGGAAACGATCGCTTCAACTTTGGAGTACCGTCGACACGCGGACGGTGAATACATGACAACCGCCAAATTCTAAAGATTTTCGACAAAGTGAACGGGATGATTCCGCTCGATTTCGATGCCGAAATTCGTGTTGAGCAAGGCGACAATGATTTCTTTCCATCGACATATCACGTTCGTTCGGTCACGCACGATCAAACCGCCACCCGTGTGTTGCTTGAGCCACCACACACAACGTGCAAGGCGCGCGATCGCCGTGTCGCGACTTTGCCGACAACAGATTCGTGTTGTGCGCCGCCGACGGAAACGTGCGTGATTCGGCCTAACCTTTCGGCAAACGTTTTGGGATCGACATCGTTGCTCGACGCTTCTTGAATCTGGGCGATGAAGCGCAATTTCTTTTGCCTCGGCGTTTTTCTGACAATCCTGTTCGCAGTGCTCGAGGAGAATCGGTCGCCGTCGCCAGGCACCGCGGATTTCGACGTTATCATCAAAGGCGGCACGGTTTACGATGGAACCGGCGCCGAACCGAAACATGCCGATATTGCGATTCGCGGCGATCGGATCGCCGGGATTGGCGACTTCGCCGCGGCGCATGCGAAAGCGATTATCGATGCAAACGGGCTCGCGGTCGCGCCCGGGTTTCATCAACATGCTGTCGTGGTCAAATGAATCGCTGATTCAGGATGGCCGCTCGCAAAGCGAGATTCGCCAGGGCGTGACAACTGAGATCATGGGCGAAGGCGAATCGATGGGCCCTGTGAACGATCGCGTGCGCGAGCACATGTTGCGCCAGCAAAGCGACATCAAATACGAGATCAAATGGAACACGCTGGCGGAATATCTGCGTTACCTCGAAACGCGCGGCGTTTCGTGCAACGTCGCCTCGTTCATCGGCGCGACGACGATCCGCGAGAACGTGATCGGCTTCGAAGACAAAGCGCCGACGCCGGAGCAAGCTCGATCAGATGCGCGAACTCGTGCGCAAAGAGATGGAAGCGGGCGCGCTCGGGATCGGCACGTCGTTGATTTATCCGCCGGCGTTTTACGCGAAGACCGAGGAGTTGATCGAGCTGTGCAAAGTTGCCGCGAAATATCAGGGCAAATACATCTCGCACATGCGCAGCGAGGGGAATCGACTGCTCGAAGCGCTGGATGAATTGATTCGAATCAGCCGGGAAGCGGGAATTCCGGCGGAGGTTTATCACATCAAAGCCGCCGGCCAGCAGAACTGGCGCGAAGATCGACAATCTGCTTTCGCGAATTGAAGCCGCGCAGAAAGAAGGACTCAAAATTACGGCGGACATGTACACCTACACCGCCGGCGGGGACCGGAGCTCGACGCTTGTCTGCCGCCGTGGACGGAAGACGGCGGTTATCCGGCGCTTGTTCAAACGGCTGCGCGATCCGGCGACACGAGAGAAAATTGCGGCGGAAGTCAGCAAACGACCAGCGACGAATGGGAAAATTTGTATCTCGGCGCCGGTTCGCCGGACAAATATTCTGCTGTCGGTTCAAATCCGAAAAACTGAAACCGCTGACCGGAAAATCGCTCGCCGAGGTGGCGAAGATGCGAGGCAAAGATCCGATCAGACACGATCGATGGATTTGATCGCCGAGGATGAGTCGCGCATCGGCACTGATTTATTTTTTGATGTCGGAAGAGAACGTGAAGAAAGAACTCGCGAAGCCATGGATTTCATTCGGCTCCGATGAAGCTTCGCAAGCGCCGGAAGGCGTTTTCCTGAAATCGAATCCGCATCCGCGCGCTTACGGAAATTTTGCGCGCGTGCTCGGCAAATATGTTCGCGACGAAAAAGTGATTCCGCTGCAGCGAAGCGGTTCGACGATTGAGTGGATTGCCGGCCACGAATCTCGGCCTCGATCATCGCGGTTTTATTAAAGAAGGAATGTTCGCTGACGTCGTCGTCTTCGATCCGGCGACGATTTCCGGATCGCGCGACGTTCGAGAAACCGCATCAATACGCCGGTTGGCGTGAAGCACGTATTCGTTAATGGCGTGCAAGTTCTCAAAGATGGCGAGCACACGGGCGCAAAGCCGGGCCGTGCTTTGTGTGGGGACCCGGAAAAATTCGCTAAAATCAGCTCCCGGTTGAAAACCGAGCGCGACGGGCCGAGGTTTAGTTTGTGATGGATCCAAACCGCAGCATCAAACTGCGCTGGCTGCACGGCGCGCTCCATGATGTGACTTCTGAGCTGGTGCGTTTGCAGTTTTCGCGGTTTGGCTCGCACACATGGCAGCCGGCGATCAACGCCTACCGCTGCGACAAATGCATTCGCGTCTGTGTCGATCTTGCCGGAGTTGAACGGTCACGCATCGATCTCACGGTCGAGCCGGAACGCCTCATTGTTCGCGGTGTGCGCGACGTCCCCGAGCCGACGCATGCCGAGGGGCGCGCCGTGCAGTTGCTCGCCATGGAGATTGATTATGGGCCGTTCGAGCGCGAGGTGCGTTTGCCGGCGCTGGTGGATATTGACAATGTGCACGCGGAGCAGCGCAACGGCCTCCTCTGGATTTCGCTGCCGTTAAAATCATGAATGAAGAACCAGTCAGCGCTTTGCAACCAGGCAGCGATGCGAAATCGGCTCCAGCGAATTTAGCCGGAATGGGAAACATCGCCGAGATATCGGCGCCGCAAGTTCCCGACCTGCTTTCCATTCTGCCGTTGCGCAGCTTTGTGGTTTTCCCGGAACCATCCTTCCGTTGACTGTTGGCCGCGCCGCGTCGATTCAAGCTGCTCGACGAAACGCTGCCTCAGACCAAAGTCATCGGTTTACTGACGCAGCGCGACGAAACCAAGGAAGATCCACAACCACAAGATCTCTACCCAGTCGGCGTCGCGGCGATCGTCTTAAAACTTTTACGCCAATCCGACAATCACGTCGTGATCGTGGTGCAAGGTCTGCGCCGGTTCGCACTGCGGAAAATCGTCAGCGCCGCATCCGTATTTACGGGCCGAAGTCGATTTGCTCACTTCCAAGCTTCCCCGAGCACCAAGGAATGGGAAGCGACTTTCCGGAACTTGCGCGATTCGGCCGCGAAACTTCTCGAGCTCACTCCCGATGTGCCCGAACAAGCGCGCGGCGGCTGTGCTCAGCATTGAAGATCCCGAACAACTGACCGATTTCCTCGCGCCGAATTTGAACGTCGAAACGGCCCAAAAACAGGCGATTCTCGAGGAACTAGACGTTGAAAAACGGTTGGCCACCGTGCAGACGGGTATTTCGGCGCAACTGGAGATCGCGCAGATTCAGCAGAAGCTGCAACAGGACGTGCAATCGCAATTTTCCGAGGCGCAGCGGCGCGCTTATCTGCGCGAACAGATGAAAGCCATCCAGCGCGAGCTTGGCGAAGAGACCGGCGCGACCGATCAGATCGAGCGATTGCGGAAGCGACTCGAGGAGGCAAAACCTCCTGACGAAGTGGTCGCCCAAGCCGATCGGGAACTGCGGCGGCTCGATGTTATTCCACCCGCCAGTCCGGAGTATTCCGTGATCGTGAGCTATGTCGAAACGATCGCAGAGTTGCCGTGGTCGAAACTGAGCGAGGATAATCTCGATCTCAACCAGGCGCAGAAAGTCCTCGATCGCGATCATTACGACCTTGAAAAAGTAAAACGGCGACTGATCGAATATCTCGCCGTCCGCAAATTGAACCCGCAGGGACACGGCCCGATTCTTTGTTTTCTCGGGCCACCCGGTGTCGGCAAGACAAGCCTCGGTCAGTCGATCGCGGACGCGCTCGGTCGGAAGTTCGTGCGCATGAGTTTGGGCGGCATTCGCGACGAAGCGGAGATTCGCGGACACCGCCGCACTTATATCGCTTCAATGCCGGGCCGCATCATTCAGGAGCTGCGCCGCGCCGGTACGCGCAATCCAGTGATGATGCTCGATGAGATCGACAAAATCGGCGCCGATTTTCGCGGCGATCCGGCGAGCGCGCTGCTCGAAGTGCTCGATCCGCGCCAGAATAATACATTTTCCGATCATTACCTCGATGTTCCTTTCGATCTGTCGCAGGTGCTCTTCATCGCAACCGCGAATTACATGGATGGTGTGCCGGAACCGTTGCGCGACCGGATGGAAGTGATTTCGCTGCCCGGTTACACCGAGCGGGAGAAGCTTGAGATTGCGAAAAGGTATTTGCTTGGGCGGCAGCTGGAGGAAAACGGTCTCAAACCGGAACAATGCGAGTGGCAGGAAGGTGCCTTCCGCCGGATCATCAACGATTACACGCACGAGGCTGGGGTTCGCGAACTCGAACGGCAGATTGGCGCGGTCTGCCGGGCCGTGGCGGCGCAGGTCGCGCGCGGGAAAGCCGAACGGGTAACGGTCACACCGGAGCTAGTGGCCGAGTTGCTTGGTCCCGCCAAGTACGTTCGTGAGACAAAACTCAAAACAAGTCAACCGGGCGTTGTCACTGGGCTGGCTTACACACCAGCCGGCGGCGAAGTGCTTGCATATCGAGGCGATGCGTTATCCTGGCAAGGGCAACGTCACGCTGACCGGTCACATCGGCGAAGTAATGAAAGAATCGGTGCAGGCTGCGCTCAGTCTCGTGCGCAGCCGCGACGGCCAACTCGGCGCGAATCCGGAAGATTTTCGCAAGATCGATATCCACGTGCATGTCCCGGCTGGCGCCGTGCCGAAAGACGGACCGTCTGCTGGCATCGCAATGTTCACCGCGCTCGCTTCGCTCTTCAGCAACAGGCCGGTCCGTCCGGACGTCGCCATGACAGGTGAAATCACTTTACGCGGACTTGTCCTACCGATCGGCGGTCTGAAAGAAAAAGCCTGGCCGCAATGCGGGCGGGCATTTCCACCGTCATCATTCCGAAGCTCAACGAAAAAGATCTTGTCGATGTTCCGGAGGAGGCGAAACAAAAACTCAAGTTCATTCCCGTCGAAAATGTCGATGAAGTCCTGAACGCCGCGCTAGAGAAGAACGGCACCGCGCCCGCGTCAGAATCGAAAGCGGGCGTAAGCAGTCAGGATCTCGCAGCGCCCTCGCCGCGAGTTACTTCCATTCCCAGTATTCAGAGTGTGTATTGCCCTCTGCGTCTACCGTCGTATTCGAATAATACCGCGACCTTGTTTAGCCGGGACAATCGCGGGGGCGTAGTTTGATAATAAATAGCGCCGCGATAAGTCGCGCTCCCGTCTTTCTTCATCGTGCCGACGCCGTGGCCTGTCCACGTGGCCATTTTCCCGTCCTGGTTATCGTCACCCCTTGCCCTTCGCCGTAGAGTGTCCCGTCCGGACGGACAACGGTCCAATACGTGCCCGTCTCCCTTACGTTTGTGCCCAGCAACGATCCGTTTGCCTGAAACGAGGTTTCCATTTTCGGACCTCCACCCACGTTCGACAACACCCGCTGCGAATTAATCTGGCCCGACATTTCACCAATCTTCTCGCCTAACATAAATCTCCTCTCGTTAACGTTTCTTCTAATTCGTCGAATTCGGTTCCGAAAACACTAGCAAAGAAGCTTTTGACCGTCTACGAAGCTCGACTCAGGGGCTTTCGGCGTTGGCTCGTTGCTCGATCTGCTCAAGGGTCGGATCACTGTCGCTGATCCATTCGCGTGCTTCGCTAACTTCAGCCGGATTCACCGGAATGGCGCGTGGAATTTCCTCTCCTCGCGCAACTAGAGCGCCCTCATACTTCACCGGCTTTGCGCGTCTGATCGGAAATTTCCAGTGATGCCCAAATCTGTAGAGCGCGTAAAACATCGTCTTAGCTTCGATCGCGCTCACGCCGCTGCAACGCATTGCGTAGTAGAACATCCGGTCACAATCCTGCCATGGACGGCTTGTGATCCCCGTAAGCGACGTCGTGCAACACAGAGGCATTCCGATATTTTCCTTCGAATGGTCCGCCCATGATCGACCAGAGGTAGCGCGGGATGGATGCGCCATCGACAACCGATCCGATTGGGGCGACCCAGACAAAACCCTGCGGATCGGTATAGCGCAATTCCAGTCAACAGCGTCATTGTCCGCCCATCGGGGTTCCACTTGGTCACGGGCTCTCCACTGAAAGAACCCCATTTGGACTCGACTGAAACAGATCGCTCATCCCGGAAACTTCGGCTTGCTCGTCATCGAAGCGCATACAGCCAACGCCGCCATGAAGCCGAAGAACGCGATCGATTGAATAACTCTCCTGTTTCCCATGTGAGAGCAAACGTTCAACGTTCTGCACCAGCTTTCAACTCGTGAACACTTTCGAGTCAACGCTGGACTGTCGCCGGAATATTTGGCGATCCAGCAGCTGCCGGACGCTTCTGTTCTTTCGGCTTTGCACTAGTCAGCGTGATCGGTTCGCCTTCGGTTTGTTTTCGGTACGGCTGGAGATAAAACATCATGAACACACCAATCACGACGAGCAGCGAACCGATCCATTTTAGCAACCAACCCGGATCGCGCAAAATCTGCACTGTGCTTTGCGCTGAGGTTCTCCGGGTTCCAAGACGCCTGGGAAATTTTGTAAGTGAGTCCAGTCCACGTGCGCCACCATGCGCCGGGATAGCTGAACGGATTGTTCATCCAGCATGAACCGCGTGGCGGTCTCGCCGTCGGCCGTAACAACGCGCAACGTGCTTTTGAACCCGGCGGGACTGTCGCTTCCCTTCGTTGCGTTTCACTTCAAAATCGAGCAGCTCGAGTCCGATCGGCAGCGCAACAATTTTCCAGCCATACGCCAATCATGGTCTCGTTAGGCGAAGTTGGCACGGTGATCTCCCAGCCTGCCGGGACCCATTGTTCGAATGTGTCGCCGTTCTGTTGGATCGCGAACGCGGACACCGTCCGGCAAATTTGCTGCGGACGGCGGTGTCGATGTTTTCTCCGCTTTCACCGGCGTGAAATCCATCCATTGCCCAGCGTGAGGCATCGCTTTATCAACAACGAGCTGCCAATCCGCCCAACCGGTCGGGAGCGGTTTGCTCATGCTCGATCTTGCCAGACGATTTTCCATTCTTTCGGGAAGCGAGTTCATAGGTGATTGCGCCGTCATCTGCGACGAAAGAGTGTTAGATGATTCAACGCGTCGGCCCCGGATGCCGGCATCGCGGGCGGGCCCCGGTGGCGTTGAATTCCGTGCCGGTCCCGTGTGGATTCGACGCCGTCTCCGTAGCCGGAACATCCGCGTCCCGGATCGTGACGAGGACCGCCGGATTGTTCGGCCGATCCGCTCACCGAGCTCGGTTTGCCATCCTGAATCCGAAAATCCGGCCAGTAATTCTCGATCTTTAGAGTATACGGAGTTCCGCGGATTTCGACACCGCGTCCAAGATTTTCCGCGACATCGAAACTTGCTTCTTTTCCATTCAATGAAATTAGCACGCGTTCTTTGTTTCCGCTTTGCGGCTGGCTCAAGCCGGACCTTCGCGCCGGTGCTGCCGCCTTTCGTCACGCGTCCAATCTGGTCTTCTGGCGCCTTGCTGAACGCGAAGATGGATTCCTCAAGATCGACACTGTCGTTCTTGCTCGCCTGTCCCTCCGAAGCCTCGCGAAGGCCGGTGCTCGATACGGAAGTCGGCGCCGCGCCGCGCTTCGAATTCGATGTTCGCCAGGCCCATCGAAAAATTTCCATGCTGCGGATCGTCGGCAAGCAGCCAGCTTTCGAGGCGCTGGTTCATCATGGCGGTCGAAATTGTAAAATGCAGCGCGGGCGCACCGCCGTCAGCGAGCGGTTTCGGATTCAGCTTCCCTTCAATGGCTGGTGCGTAATCGACGATCTGCAGGCGCGCGCCGGAGGCGAGCGAGCCCAGATTGCGTGGATGCTGTGGCGTTGGCGGATGATGCAAAAATTCTGCGGATACCCTTTTACGATTCCAGTCAACATCGCGGACGCGCAGCTGGCGCTGATCGGCAAGCAACCGATTGGTGGGCGATTCGCCTTTGAAAAGAGTGATGGTTCCTTCGATTCCCCAAATTCTGCCGATAAGCGATCCGATCAGCAGCGTGATGATGCCGAGATGCGTGATAAGAAATGCGAGATGATGTTTGCGCCATGGCCAGCGCGAAAGCGCGGAA
>ERZ1370068.5769-contig-478_pt1 | contig 81514 bp, 100 predicted proteins | sample MGYA00561227_ERZ1370068 | MGnify/ENA primary metagenome ERZ1370068 (study PRJEB38410, sample SAMEA6850437) | metagenome | study: Metagenomic assessment of the ecological functions of the soil: analysis of the soil microbiota associated with the...
GAGCGCCTGATCGGCCAGCGGCTCCTGCGACAGGAGGATCCGCGGCTCGTCACTGGCAGGGGCGCGTACGTGACGGACCTGGCGCTGCCCGGCATGCTGCACATGGCGCTGCTGCGCAGCCCTCACGCTCATGCGCGTCATCGCGCGCGTGGATGTCGACCGCGCGCGCGCCGGGTGCCCGGCGTCGTCGCCGTCTTCACCGCCGACCGACATTCGCGACGTCGGGCCGCTGCCGGTGCTCGCGCACCCACCGGGCCAGCGCCAGACCGACTTCCCCGTGCTGCCCGCCGATCGGGTGCGCTACGTCGGACAGCCGCTCGCCGCCGTCGTTGCCGAGACTCGGTACGCCGCCGAGGACGGCGTCGACGCCCTCGACGTGACGTACTCTCCGCTGCCGGTCGTCGCGGACGTCGCGCAGGCCACGTCGCCCGGCGCGCCGAAGCTCTACGATAGCTGGCCGGACAACGTGGTCGTCTCGCGGGAGATCAACAGCGGCGATCCCGACGCCGTGCTCGCGACGGCGACGACGGTCGTGGAGGCTCGCTTCACGATGCCGCGGCAGACGGCGGCGCCGATGGAAGGGCGCGCACGTGCGCCCGCTTCGACGGCGACACCCGCGAGCTGACGGTGTGGGCGTCGAGTCAGGCGCCGCACCTCTTCCGCACGGTGCTCGCCGCGGTGCTGCGCCTCGACGAGGAGTGCATCCGCGTGATCGTCCCCGACGTGGGCGGCGGATTCGGCGTGAAGCTCCACTACTATCCGGAGGACGTGCTGGTGGCGGTCGCCGCGATGCGGCTCGGCCGGCCGGTGAAGTGGGTGGAGACGCGCACGGAGCACTTCGCGGCCACCGTGCACGCGCGCGAGCAGCGCGTGCATGCGCGGGCCGCGTTCGACGCGCAGGGGCACGCTGCTGGCGCTACGGGTGCACGTGCAGGGCGACGTCGGCGCGCACCTCCACACCAAGGGCGCCGGGCCGATCTTCCTCGGCGGCGTCGTGCTGCCGAACATGTACGCCGTCCGTCATTTCAAGGCGAAGCTGGAGGGCGTCGTCACCAACAAGGTGCCGTTCGGCGCGTACCGCGCCTTCGGCATGCAGCAGGCGGCGTTCGTCACCGAGCGATTGATGGACATGGCGGCCGCGCGCCTCGGGATCGACCCCGTCGAGATCCGGCGCCGCAACTACGTGCCGCCGACGGCCTTCCCTATCGCAGCGCCGCCAACCTCGTGTACGACAGCGGCAACTACGTCCGCGCGCTCGACGAGGCGCTGCGCATCGCCGACTATCGGCGGACTCCGCGCGATGCAGCGGCGCGCGCGAGCGGACGGCCGGCTCGTCGGCATCGGCGTCGCGAACTACGTCGAGGTCACCGGCATGGGGCCGTCGAAGCTGATGGCCGCGATGGGCAACCGGCAGGGCGGCTACGAGAGCGCGACCGTCCGCCTCGAGCCGTCGGGGCGCGTCACCGTCGCGACCGGCATCATCGAGCTCGGCCAGGGCATCCGCTCGGCGCTGGCGCAGGTCGCGGCCGACGTGCTGTCGCTCCCGTACGATCGCGTCGGCGTCGTGCTCGGCGACACCGCGCGCACGCCGTATTCGTGCTACGGCACCGCCGACAGCCGCGGGTCGGTCACCGGCGGCGCCGCGGTGCTCCAGGCCACGCGCGCGCTCAGGCAGAAGCTCGTGCGCGTAGCGGCGCACCGGCTCGAGGCCGACGAGGCGGATCTCGAGGTCGTCGACGGTCAGTGTCGCGTGCGCGGCGCGCCCGGACGCGCCTCTCCTTCGCGACGCTCGCACAGGAGTCGCTCCGCGGACAGAACCTGCCCGACGGGATGGAACCCGAGCTCGAGGCGCGGTTCACCTACAACCCGGAGAACTGGACGTTCCCCTACGGGGTGCACGTCGCGGCGGTCGAGGTCGCGCGCGATACCGGCACGGTCCGTGTGCTCGGCTACTGGATCGCGCACGACTGCGGCACGATGCTGAACCCGATGCTGGTGGACGGGCAGATCCACGGCGGTCTCGCGCAGGGCATCGGCGGCGCGCTGAGCGAGGAGCTGTGCTACGACGATGCGGGCCAGCTCCTGTCGCGCACCTTCATGGACTACGCGATCCCCACGGCGGATACGATGCCGCCGATCACGATCGGTCACGTGGAAACGCCGTCGCCGCACACGCCGGGCGGGATGAAAGGCATGGCCGAGGGCGGCACGATCGGCGCGCCCGCGGCGATCGCGAACGCCGTGGCCGACGCGCTGGCCGGGCGCCGGCGTCGACGTCGCTGCCGTTGCCGCCTACCCGCTCACCGCGCCGAAGGTCTTCGCGCTCCTCGCAGACCGCCTCCGCCCGCGACTGGGGATAGGCGGCCCATAGGTTAGACTGCAGCTGCGCAAACCGAGTACGTGGAGGTATACCGATGCCGAAGATCAAGCACATCGCGCTGTCAACCCAGGACGTCGAGAAGACCGCGAAGTTCTACGTCGAGACGTTCGGCATGAAGGAAGTCGGCAAGATCGACGATCCGGGGACGCGCGGCGTCTTCCTCACCGACGGCGACATCAACCTCGCCATCCTCAATTTCAAGAACGATACGGCGGCCGGCAGCGAGCGCGGCAAGAACTTCTCCGGCATCCACCACATCGGCTTTCAGGTCGAGAGCCTCGATGCGATCGCCGAGCGGCTCACCGCAGCCGGATCGCGCCGCCGTCATGACGTCGAGCAGGCGCTCGGCGTCGCGCCGGGCACAGAGGGCAACGTCGAGGTGAAGTGGACCGGACCGGACGGCATCATGCTCGATGTGTCGAAGACCGGCTGGCTCGGCACGCCGACGTTCGGTCACTAGCTAAGGAGCAGCCCGAGAGGGAAGAAGCCTGGCCCAGCGGTGCCTTCATCGCCATGAAGCGAATGTCGAAGTGCGTCAGACACAGCCAGGCACCATTCAGGCCAACAACCCCTTCCTCCCGACAGCCCGGTTCGACACAGCGAGTGGCATCGGGGGTCAGCGGATCTCCTCGCGCCTCACCACGGCCCAGCCGGATGATCGGAGATCCCACGTCACGTCCCGAAGGCGCCGCTCCGTGTAGCGTCTCTCGGTCGGCACTGCCGTCTCGCCACGGCGCCGTTCGCGCCCTCGACGATCGAGGATCACCCTCACGTCCCTATTTTCGTCGGCGAATACGTCCCTGATCTCCGTGTACGTCTTTGGCTCGGTGCGAGACACGATGAAGAGCAAGTCGAAGAGCAAGTCGGCCATGATCGCCTCCGCCGCATTCCAGTCGCTGACTTACCTCCCGTGATTCGCTCAAGAACGGACGCCCTGGCGACACTGCGGGCGCTCGGCGCGAAGGTGGGAAGGTGAGCGGTCAGAAGACTCCGCGACCAGAGAGACGGAAGGCGGCCGCGCTGCACTGTGGGCGATCTGTCGGCTGCCTCGCACGATCACTGGCGGACCTGCCGAATACAAGTCCTCATACGACCATGGTATGCAGGCTGAGTGTTGGCCAGACAAGGGCGCAATGCCCCGAATTTCCCTAAGGGGAAACCTCTTATAGTCGAGTTCGCGCGCCAGTCACGTGGAGCGCCTTGGCCTCGCCGACGGCTTCTCCTTCAGGCGCGATGAGCCGCCAACAGGCCGGAGCTAGAGGACGCTCAGGAACGCGACCAGGTCGGATTCCTCCTGCGGCGTGAGGACGAGGCCGAAGCGGATTTCGTAAAAGCGCACGGCGTCCAGCAGTGTTTGCGCCGACCCGTTGTGGAAGAACGGGGCGCGGGCGGAGAGACCGCGCAAGATGGGGCCTTTGATCTTTCCGACATGGTCGAACTGGCCGTCTATCAAGGCCTGACCGAGGTCGGTCGTGGTCTTGCAGTCCTGCGTACCTGTCCTGCACACCGTGATCTTCGGCAAATAGCTCACATCAAGGCCCCCAAATTCACAGAGGGGTTCGCGCTACTGGGGTCCCCGGTCCCGATGTTCAAGGGTGTCGGGAAGGAATGATTGCCGACGTTGGGCGTATCGTGGCAAGTGCCGCAGGTGCCCTGAAGGACCGGAATACCGCCGGGAACCAGGCCGCCGGCCGACGCGTCATCGTTGATTCCCGCTACCCCCGAGATATTGATGGGCTTGGAATTGAAAATGGCCTGCCCGCGCGCAACGGCTGCTCGCGGATCTCGAGGTGGCAGTGCCGCCCAGCCCTCGAAAAGGTTGAAGATCGCCGAGCTGAACTCACCGTCGCCCGGCGCCACGAGCCCGCCCGGCTGCTCGAGCTGCGGCAGCAGGAAATGAACACTCGAGTTGACGCTGATGAAGAACGGCTGGCTGACGAGCGTGCCCGGTCCGCCGTTCGCCACTCGCGTGTCCAGGAGGCCGGTTTTCGTGCCGAATGCTTGCGCCGTGAAGAGCGCTGTCTCAAAGCCACGATCTCCTGTTGCTCCGCCGGCGTTGGCCTCGTCCCGTCTCCCTGGGCGTGGCCGGTGGTGGCGGACACCGACTGGTGGGCCAGATCGCTCAGAAGCGAAGCCGGATAGTTCTCGAACAGAATCTTGGTTGTGCCAGTGATCGGCGTTGATTCACGTCCGTCGGCCATGACCGCGCTGAGGAAACGCAGGTTGGTACTGGGCAGCGGCCGGCGGTACATCGAGATCTTACCGGTTTCGTTGCAGCCGTATTCATTGTCGACGCTGACAACCTGGTAGTCAGCGTTTGCCGGGACGTCGATCGCGATTCGAATCAAGCCACGAGTACGCAGCAAGCTATAGGCTGCCCTCCTGCCGGCAAACGTGGAGACGTCAACGCCGTGATCACAATTGGAACCGTCAACCGTCCGGAAGATCGGGTCCAGGCCCAGGGTCAGCAAAAACCGCTCCTGGATATGGGCGGCTGAAACCGACATGCCATCGCTGGGCTGGTGACAGCGTGCCGCAGCTACGGCCATTTGTGCCCAAGCTCTGAAAAAAGGGTCCGGTCTGGTCAATGCCTCGGCCGATCGTGCTGTAGGTTTGTGACGCGCCGCCCGGATTGGGGAACAACACTCCATTCGGGATGAAACGCACGAACGGAAGCGCGCCTTCCTCTCCATTCACCGCGGCAACCACGGCCAGCACGGCGCTGGCGCCGAGAACAACCGCGCTCACGATGCTGCGGCTGGGTTTTCCGATGCGGAATGATCGCTCGGCGAAATGGCGGAACACGCGGCGCATGCTGGCACCCTCCCTATCCTTCTCCATTTAGCGCCCGCTCGAATCAGCGGCAATTCCTCTAAACAGAGGAATAGGCGAACTCGACCATGGGCGTGCGCAGGAGCCGGGAGTCAGGCATCATCGCGGCATGACCTCATCCGGGCTGCGGACCGTGCGCACGATGTGTCCGATGAACTGCCATCCCGACGCTCTGCGGCATGCTGGTCGAGATCGAGGACGGCCGCGTGCGTCGGCGTGCGGGGCGACCCCGACAATCCCGACAGCCAGGGCTTCCTCTGCGTACGCGGCCAGGCCTCGCACGAGATCATCGGCAACCCGGCGCGCCTGCTCCATCCCGCTGGTCCGCGCGCGGCGCGGCGGACGACTGGCGGCGAGGCGTCATGGGACGAGGCGCTCGACCTGATCGCCGAGCGGATGCGGGCCGTCGGGCGGCGAGCGCGGTCGGCATCTGGACGGGCCACGGGCTGGCGGCCACCAACTACGGCACGCGGCTGTCCGGCGCACCTCGCACGGCGCTTCGCCAACCTCTGGGGCTGCCAGTCGTGGAGCGCGCACGATGATCTGCTGGGGCCTCGGCGGCTTCGGCCTCGGCGTTCACCGGCATCCTAGAGACGAACACCAAGGAGGACATGGGCGCGCACGCGCAGCTCGTCGTGCTCTGGGGCGCCAACCTCGCCAGCCAGCCGAACACCGGCGCGCCACGTGACGGCGGCGCGGCGGCGCGGCGCCCACGTCGTCACGATCGACGTCCGGCGAGACCGAGGCCGCCGCCCAGTCCGACGAGACGCTGCATCGTGCGTCCGGGCAGCGACGCCGCGCTGGCGCTCGCGATGATGCACGTGATCGTGGCGCGAGGACCTGTGCGACCGCGACGTTCGTCGAGCGCCACACGGTCGGCTTCGACGCGCTGGCCGACCACGTCGCGAGCTCACTCGCCGGCGTGGGCGGCTGACGATCACCGGCGTGTCGGCCGAGCGCATCGTCGCGCCTCGCGCGCCGCTACGCGACGACGCGCCCGGCGATGATCGTGCTCGGCGGCAGCAGTCATGCACAAGGGCGCCAACGGCTGGCAGGCCGCGCGCGCGATCGGCTGCCTGCCCGCGCTCACCGGCAACCTCGGCATTCCCGGCGGCGGCTTCGGCCCGCGCCACGGCGGCGCCTCGCACGGCCAGGGCCTGACGAGCATCACCGCCGAGGACCGGCGGCCGCCCGGCGACTACGATCCCGAGCCAGATGCCCCGCGTCACCGAGGCGATGCGTCGACGGCCGCGTGCGCGTGATGCTCCTGCTCGGGCACCAACATGCTGTCGTCCTATCGCCGACGCCGGCCGCGTGGCGGAGGCGCTCGCGCCGCCTGGACCTGGTCGTGTCGCTACGACCTGTTCATGAACGACACCGCGCGGCGGTTCGCCGACGTCGTGCTGCCGGGCACCGCGTGGCTGGAGGAGCTCGGGCTGCAAGAGCACCAACACGCACCTCTACCTGATGCCGAAGGTCGCTCGAGCCGCCGGGCGAGGCTCGGCCCGTCGTCTGGGTCCTGCGCGAGCTGGCGCGGCGGCTCGACGTGACGGACTTCTTCCCGTGGGACGACGAGAGCGGGCCGCTCGACGCGATCCTCGACCATCCGGCCACCGGCCACGCCACCGTCGGCCGCGCTCGCGCGCCGAGGGCGGCATGCGCGCTCTGCGCATCTCGCACGTCGCGCCATCCGGACCTGAAGTTCCGCACGCCGTCGGGCAAGGTCGAGCTCGACTCCGCGAGCGGCCGGCGGCTCGGCCTGCCCGCGCTGCCGGTGCACGAGCCGCCCGCCGCCTCGTCGCTATCCGCTCACGCTCTGCCAGGGCCGCACCCTGACGCACTTCCACGGCTTCTACGATCACGGTCGCGCGCTGCCCATCGCTGGCCACGGCCGATCCCGAGCCCGTGCTCTGGATCTCGCCGGCCGATGCGGCCGCGCGCGGCGTGACCGACGGCGCGGCCGATCCGCATCGTGCAACGAGCGCGGCGACGATGCGCGGCGCAGCGCGCGCGTGACCGAGCGCATCCCGGCGGGCACCGTGTGGATGCGCGACGGCTGGCTCGGTCTCAACGACCTGACGGAAGGCGACCGCGCCGTCCCCGATGCCGCCGTGGACGAGTTCCAGGCTCTGGGATTCTCGGGCGGCCAGGCGACCTTCGATGCGCGCGTCGAGGTCCAAGCCCGCAACCCGTCGCTAAGGTCCCACGTATCATCCGAGCCCGGCTGCTCGCGCGATCAGAAACAACCCTGCCCCGACGACGACGACCCCGATGGCTCGCGCGACGCGCTCACCGGCCGGTGCGAGACGTTCGACGGTGATGGCTGCCGCCACGACAGCCATCGCGCGAAGGTCCATGACCCCGATGACCAGGAGGATCGCCATCAGACCGGCACAGCAGTGGCTGCAGTGGAGGCCGAGGCGCAGGCCGTGTCGCCAGGCCGTGCCGGCGTCGGCCGGCAGCGTACGGCCGCGCCCGGGCGCCTCCCGGCAGCAGGCAAGGTGACGCGCCTTCCACGCGGTGAGCTGGAGGGCGCCGGCGATCAGCGACGACCACACCGACCGCGATCGGTACGGCGCGCGCCAGCGCCGGCTGCTGCATCTCGATCGCCGCCAGCGCGACGCCCAGCGGAAATGCGGCCATTCCGAACACGGTCCAGACGAAGAAGTAACCCACGCCCACGAGCGCGGTCAGCCGACCGAGGCGCGTCTCGCCTGTCCTGCCAACGGCCTGGCGGTAGCGCCACAGCATCGGGACCAGGGACGGCAGCATCATCGCCACCATCATCACGACCCACATGCCGAGGAACGACGCCGCGGCGCCGGGCCACGTCTGTCCGGGCATCCGCATCCACGCCATCGACATCGTCCAGCCGCCGGGCATCGGCATCTCGCCCATCGCCGACATGGACGCGCACCAGACGATCGTCACCGCCGCGCTGGCAGCGAAGAGCAGCGCTGAGACGCCAAGAAACGCTTGCTGGGAAGCTCGCTCGGAAGCCATGGCGATTTCGCTCAGCCCTTGCTGTACTCGTCGTGGCGGCGCCACCAGAGGCCCGTCTCGTTGCGCCCCTTGGGTGCGCGGTCGAGCCACTGGTACATGCCCCAGAGGCCGTCCAGTCCGCGCGCATAGGTGGAATAGGTGTGGTAGACGACGCCGTCCTCGAGCGCGAACGCGCTCATGCCCGGCCTCTCGCGCGTGTACGTCGCCGCGTCGGTTCCGGCCGATGGCCGCGAACTCGGCGACCGGCCCCTCGTCGCCGGCTTTCACCTGCCACGCCGCCTCGCGCTGGTAGTTGTACTCGATGCCCCCTCGCGCTGTTGCTCCTCGGTGAACCGGACGTTGAAGTCGACGTTGAAGTCGCCGCCGAACGAGGACGCCCAGGGGAACGTCCACCCCATCCGCCGCTTGTATGCCTGCAGCTTCGCGAGCGGCGCCCGCGACACCGCCGAAAGCATGACGTCGTGGTTGGCCAGGTGCGACGGCGAAGCCGTTGAACCCGTCCGCGATCGCCGAGCAGGACGGGCACCCCGCCGTGTAGTCGGGCCCGAACATGAAGTGGTAGACGAGGAGCTGCGAGCGCCCTCGGAAGAGGTCCTGTCAGCGAGGCGCTCCCCTCGTCGGTCTCGAATCGATACTCCTTGTCGATCCGAACCCACGGCAGCTCCTGCCGCCGCCGCGCCAGCTCGTCGCTGCGCCGCGTCAGCTCCTTCTCCGCCTCGAGCAGCTCGAGCCGCGCTGCGAGCCACTCGTTACGTGTCCCGGTCATGTGCTTCGTCATCGCTTTCTCTCCTTCATTCGGTCTGCCTTGCCGCCACGCTTCTCGATGCGGCTTGGCAGTTGTTGCTCATGAGATACATTTAGCGCCGGGTATCCGAACGGTGGGAGTGACAAGTGTGACGGGATTCCGATGGACTCGCTGATCACCGCCGCGGCGCGTGCACTCGCAGCGGGCGATCCCTCGGCGCATTGAAGCGGGTCGCCCTGCGCGACGACGCGCCGGCTCTCGCCCTTCGAGGCATCGCGATGGCGCAGCTCGGCGATCTCGTTCGAGCGAAGGCCCTCCTGCGACGTGCTGCGCGTGCCTTCGGTCCGAAAGAGGCCGTGGCCCGCGCGAGGTGCGTCGTCGCCGAAGCCGAGGTCGCGCTCGTCTCGCGCGACCTGGGTTGGCCTGCGAAGGCGCTCGACGCGGCGCGGGCGACGCTCGAAGAGCACGGCGACCGGGTCAACGCCGCGCACGCGCGGTATCTCGAGGTCCGGCGCCTCCTCCTGATCGGGCGCATCGACGAGGCCGAGCGTACGCTCGCCGAGCTCGACCCCGCGCCCTTCCCTCCCGCGTTGAGGACCGCCCACGAGCTGGTCGTCGCGGGGATCGCGATGCGGCGTCTCCAGACGAAGGCGGCGCGCGCTGCGCTCGCTCGGGCCGAGCGCGCGGCGCGCCACGCACGGATCCCGGCGCTGACGGCGGAGGTCGAAAGCGCATTCCTCGTCCTGAACACGCCCGCCGCGCGCCTGATTGCGAGTGGCGAGGAGCGACTTCTCCGGCTCGAGGAGGTCGAAGCGTTGCTGGCGTCGAACGCATTCGTCGTGGACGCCTGCCGTCATGTCGTGCGTGACGCACGCAAGGTGGTCTCGCTCGCCAGGCGTCCGGTGCTGTTCGCGCTCGCACGCGCGCTGGGCGAAGCGTGGCCGGGAGACGTACCGAGGGACACGCTCGTCGCGCGCGCATTCGGATCGAAGCTCGCCGATGAATCGCATCGCGCGCGGTTGCGAGTCGAAGTCGGGCGGCTTCGCACGGTGCTTCGGACGCTGGCCGGCGTGAGCGCGACGAAGCGAGGTTTTGCGCTGGCGCCGCGCCGCGCACGCGAGGTCGTCGTGCTGGCGCGGCCCGTCGAAGAGGAGCATGCGGCGGTGCTCGCCTTCCTCGCCGACGGTGAATCGTGGTCGAGCTCGGCCCTTGCGCTTGCGCTTGGAACGAGCCAGCGCACCGTGCAGCGGGCGCTCGACTCGCTTGGCGGCAGCAGGCAAGGTGCAGTCGTTCGGTCGCGGGCGAGCTCGTCGTTGGATGACCCCGCCCGTGCCGGGATTCACGACGACCTTGTTACTCCCCGCTCCTCTGCCGATTGACTAAGATGGAAGCATGAGCCGATCAACCGCCGAGATCGTCCGTGAGTATGGACCCTTTCCGGGTGCCGACAGCGTGCATGGGGTCACGTATGACGGTCAGAACGTCTGGTTTGCTGCTGGAGACAAGCTGAACGCCTTCGATCCTGCGAGCGGGAAGACGCTGCGCTCGATCGATGTCGCCGCGCATGCAGGAACGGCCTTCGACGGCCAGCACCTGTTTCAGCTCGCCGAGGATCGCATCCAGAAGATCGATCCGAAGACCGGCCGTGTGCTCGCCACGATCCCGGCGCCCGGCGGCGGCGGTGACTCGGGGCTCACGTGGGCCGAAGGGACGCTCTGGGTGGGGCAGTATCGGGACCGGAAGATCCATCAAGTCGATCCCCAAACAGGGGCGATTCTTCGCACGATCGAGTCCAACCGCTTCGTCACCGGGGTCACCTGGATCGACGGAGAGCTCTGGCACGGCACCTGGGAAGGTGACGAGAGCGATTTGAGGCGAGTCGATCCTCGAACGGGAGAGGTCCTGGAGAGGCTCGAGATGCCGCCCGGAGTGGACGTTTCGGGGCTCGAGTCCGATGGCGGCGATCAGTTCTTCTGCGGAGGAGGCAGGAGCGGGAAGGTGAGGACCGTCCGCCGGCCCAGGCGAGGCCCCGCGCCGAGCGATTGACCGTCCTTTGCCTTGACACTCGCCGCCGCTCCCGCCTAGTCTCCTGCTCGCGGAGGATCGTGACGAAGAGTCTGCGGCGGGCGGCGCGCAGCACCGTGGTGGTGGTCGGCGCGGTCTTCGCGCTGGTGATCGTCGGCATGGCGCTGTTCGCCGGCGGGCTGGCGCCGCATGCCCCTGATGAGCAGAACTTCGACCTGATCGAGGCGAAGCCCGGAGCGCAGGCGTTATTCGGCACCGACCGCTTCGGCCGCGACGTGCTGAGCCGGGTGATCTACGGCGCACGCGTCTCCCTCTACGTCGCGGTGACGTCGATCGGGCTGGCGATGCTGGTCGGCGGGGCGCTGGGGCTGACGGCGGGCTACGCCGGCGGCGTGTGGGACAACGCGATCAACCGCGTCATGGACGTCTTCTTCAGTATCCCGGGGTTGTTGCTTGCGGTCGGAGTGGCGGCGCTGCGAGGGCCGGGAGTGAACAGCGCCGTCGTGGCCATCACGATCGTCGTACACGCCGCTCTTCGTCCGCGTCATGCGGGGGCCGGTGCTGGTCGAGCGCGAGAGGGAGTACATCGAGGCGGTGCGGGCGCTGGGCGCCGGCCGCCTGGTCGTGGCGCTCAAGCACCTCCTTCCGAACGTGCTGTCGCCGTTCGTGGTTCAAGGCACCGTGGCCTTCTCGCAGGCTATTCTCATCGAGGCCTCGCTGAGCTACCTCGGGCTGTCGGCGCAGCCACCCACACCGTCGTGGGGCAACATGCTGAACGAGGGGCGGACGTATCTGGAGACCGCGCCGTGGATCTCGGTGTTCCCGGGCGTGGCGATCATGACCGCCGTGCTGGCGTTCAACCTGATCGGCGACGGACTTCGCGACATTCTCGACCCGAACGCATCATGAGGAGACGAGCATGAGCCAGTTGACTCGCCGCCAACTGTTGAAATCCGCCGGCCTGACCGCCGGCGCCTTCGCGCTCCCCCGTCGGGCCGGCGCGCAGACAAAGCCCGGCACTCTGATCTCGGCCCAGACGACGGAGGCGACCGGCCTCGATCCCCAGCTCGTGCCGGCGCTGTCGCGCAGCCGCCGCTCTCCCCTGACCTACAACCAGCTCGTGCGTTTCGAGCCCGACATGACGCCGGTGCCGGAGCTGGCCGAATCGTGGCAGGTGAGCCCGGACGGGCTCACCTGGACGTTCAAGCTGCGCCAGGGCGTGAAGTTCCACGATGGCCAGGAGTTCACCTCGGCCGACGTGAAATTCTCGTTCGATCGCCTGCTGGAAAAGTCGGCCGCCGGCAAATCGGACTTCAGCGCGGTGGACAAGATCGAGCCCGCCGGCAAGTACGCGGTGAAGTTCGTCACCAAGGAGCCGTTCGCCGCGCTGGTGGCGGCCCTGGGCGGCTTCTGGGGCTTCATCGTCAGCGAGGCGGGCGTGAAGAAGTACGGCGACCTCAACAAGTCGGCGCTCGGCACCGGCCCGTTCATCCTGGAGGACTGGAAGGTCGAGCAGCAGATGGTTTTCAAACGCAACCCCAACTACTGGAAGAAGGGGCTGCCGCACGCCGACGAGCTGATCGTACGCGTCATCCCCGACGAGGCCAATATCGTCGCGGCGCTGCGCACGGGGCAAGTGCATCACGCGTTCATCGAGGACAACAAGAACTACAACCTTCTGAAGGACGAAAAGTCGCTGACCGGCTATCGCTCTTCGCGGCTGGGCTACGACTACCTCAACATGAGCGCCAACCGTGGTCCGCTCGGGGACGTCCGCGTGCGCCAGGCCATCTCGTGGGCGGTCGATCGCTCCCAGGTCATGCGCGTCGCGACCGCCGGCTTCGGGCGCCTGACCGCGCCGTGCACGGCGCCCATGAAGCAGTGGCAGCTGCCCGAAGAACAGTGGATGAAGTACTACAAGCCCGACCTCGACCGCGCCAAGAAGCTGATGGCCGAGGCCGGCGTGCCCAACGGCTTCAGCGTGAAGTGCTCGGTGATTCCCACGTTTCCGACCATGGTGTCCGGGGCGCCGGTCATCGCCGCCCAACTCAAGCGCATCGGCATCACTATGGAGATCGAGAACGTCGAGTACGCCGTGTGGATCAAGCGCTGGCTGGCCCACGACTTCGACATGACCATGAACAGTACGCCCGGCTACGCCGATCCCGACGTGGCGTTCTTTCGCCCGCTGCACTCGACCAAGGGGCAGAACTGGAACTCGTGGAGCGTGCCGGCGGTCGACGCAATGCTGGAAGAGGGCCGGCGCACCATGGACGTCAGAAGCGCAAGGAGATCTACGACCGGCTGCAGATCTCGATCCTCGAGAACGTGCCACACCTCTGGCTGTACTCGGCCGATCTGATCGACTTCACGCAGGCCACCGTCAAGGGGTTCCGCCAGCACCCGACGGCGCTGCTGTACGGCCTGGAGGGCGCGTCGGTCGACAAGGCGTAGCCGGCGCGGTGGGACGCTACGTCATCATCCGGCTGTACTCGATGGCCGTCACCCTGGTGGGCCTCTCGGTGCTCGTGTTCCTCATGCTGCGCCTGGTCCCCGGCACCGTCGTCGAGCAGATGATCGGCGCCGACGCCATCGCGAGTCCGGCGATGGTGGCGGAGCTGAAGCGGTTCTTCGGCTTGGACCAGCCGTGGTGGCAGCAATACGGACGCTGGGTTGCGGCGCTCGCCCACGGCGATCTCGGTACATCCTGGCGGACAGGCAAGCCCGTGGTCGCGCTGATTCTCGAGCGGCTGCCGGTGACGATCGAGCTGACCGCGCTGGCCGTCGGCTTCGCGATGCTGCTGGGTGTCCCGGCCGGGATCCTCTCCGCGACCCGTCGCGACCGGGCGATCGACAACGTCACGCGCGTGGGCACGCTACTCGGGCTGTCCGTCCCCGTGTTCTGGCAGGGCACGATGCTGATCCTGTTCTTCTCGATCTACCTGCGCTGGATGCCGCCGGTCGTGTGGGTCGACTTCTTCACCGATCCGGGGCGCAACCTCACGATCATGGCGCTGCCCGCGCTGTGCCTGGGCACCGCCAGCGCGCGCCAACATCGCGCGGACGACTCGGGCCTGCATGCTCGACGTGCTGCGCTCGGAATACATCCGCACGGCGGCGGCCAAAGGTCTCGCGGACCGCGCTCGTCGTCCTCAAGCACGCCCTCAAGAACGCGCTGATTCCGATCGTGACGGTGGCCGGGCTGCAGATCGGGATCCTGCTCGGCGGCACCGTCGTCGTGGAGGAGGTCTTCACCCTGCCCGGCATCGGGCGTCTGGTGCTGTGGTCGATCTACCAGCGCGACTACCCGTTGACCCAGTCGACGATCCTGTTCGTCGCGGTGATGTTCATGGCCATCAACCTCGCCGTGGACGTGCTGTACGGATACCTCGATCCGCGCATCCGCTACAGCGCCTGAGCGGACGACGCCTGCAAAGGAGACGCTATGCGGGCCTCGGTCCTGTTCGAGCAAGGCAAGCCGCTCTCGATCGAGGAGCTCGAGCTGGAGCCACCGCGCACCGGCGAGGTGCGCGTGCGCATGGCGGCCAGCGGCGTTTGCCACTCCTGCCTGCACGCCGCCGACGGCTCGTGGAAGGGCGTGCCGGTGCCGATCGTGCTCGGCGACGAGGGGGCGGGCGTGGTGGAGGACGTCGGACCCGGCGTCGACGAGCTGCAGCCCGGCGACCACGTGATCCTGTCGTGGGCGCCGACGTGCGGACGCTGCCACTACTGCGTGATCGGCCGACCGAACCTGTGCGAGCGCCGGCAGCCGGGCCGGGGCGTGCTGCCGGACGGCACCACGCGGATGTCGCTGCGCGGCCGCGCCGTCTACCACTACGGCCACGTGGCGACGTACGCGTCGTCGACCGTCGTGCACGAGTCGTGCGCGATCAAGATCGACAAGAGCGTGCCGATCGACCGCGCGGCGCTCATCGGCTGCTCGGTGATGACGGGCGTCGGCGCCGTCATCAACACGGCGGCGGTGCCGCCGGGCGCCAGCATCGCCGTGTTCGGCGTGGGCGGCGTCGGGCTCAACGTGGTACAGGGCGGCGCGCTTGTCGCCGCGCACCCGCTGATCGCGGTCGACGTCAAGGCCGCCAAGCTCGAGCACGCGCGCGCGCTGGGCGCCAGCCACGGCGTGGACGCCTCGCGCGAGGACGCGGTCGCCGCCATCCGCCGCCTCACGCGTCTCGGCGCCGACTACACGTTCGTGGCGGTCGGCGACACGCGCGCGGTGAGCCAGGCCATCGAGGCTCTGGCGCCCGGCGGCACCTGCGTGCTGATCGGCGTGCCGGAGACCGGCGCCATGGTCCCGATGGATGTGCGGCCGCTCGTGACCGCCGAGCGCGTGATCCGCGGCTGCAGCTACGGCAGCGCGCGAACCCGCGAGGATCTGCCGAGGCTGGCCAATCTCTACCTGGCCGGCAAGCTGAAGCTCGATCAGCTCATCACGCGCCGCTACAGCCTGGACGAGGCCAACGAGGCCTTCCGCGCACTCGCCGCTGGTGAGCTGGCGCGTGGCCTGATCGTGTTCTGACCATGGCCGGGGGCTCGCTCACCCCGCACAAAAGCCCGCCTGCCGGCGGTCTATGGGCTGAGGGAGCCTGTGTTCGAGTTGGTCATCAACATGAAGGATGCGAAGGCCCTTGGCCTCAAGATCCCACCAGCTATTCTGGCGCGCCGCCCACGTGATCGAGTAGGTAAGATGCGCCCATGAGCGGCGAGCTGAACATCCGCGGAGGTCCGGCCGGACGAGCTCGAGCAGGTCTGGCGAGTGCACGTCGCCTCGAGCAGCGACCTCGCGGTGCGCAGAGGCCGGCCGGCGAGGCGGGCTGACGAACCGGCGCCGAGCGACGCCCGGGTGGGGCTGGTCAGCGACCCGGACGGCTACTTCTGCGCCATCGAGGAGGGGCAGATCCGTGGCATGGTCTCGGCCCTCGTCCGCGGCCGCGTGTGGTACCTGTCGATGTTCTTCGTGCTCCCCGGCGACCAGGGGCGCGGTCTGGGCCGGGCGCTGCTCGAGCGGGCGCTGGCCTACGGCGAGGCGCGCGGAGTGGAGGTGCGCTGCGTCTGGTCCTCGCTCGACCCTCGCGCTCAGGCTCGCTACGTGATGGCCGGGATGGCGCCGCGATGGCCGATCTACCGCCTGGAGGGAGATGTCGCCGCGGTGTTACGGCTCAAGGCGCGGGTCGGGCTCGACCCGCGGGCGCAGGATCTGCCGTGCGAACCCGCCGCCGCTGAGAAGCTGACCGCCGAGGTCTTCGGCCACGGCCGAGCCGACGACCTGGCCCACTGGCGGGGCGACGGAGGCGCGGCGGTCGCGATCGAGCGCGGCGGCGAGGTCGCCGCCTTCGCCTACCGGCGCGGGAGCGGATCGGGCCGGCGGCGGGGCGCGACGAGACGGCGCTCCTCCAGGCGGTGGCGGCCGCGGCGGCGGCAGGCGCGGATGGCGGAAGAAGCGTGACGATGCGCGTCCCGGCGCCTGCGCTTCGCTGCTCGAGGCGCTGGTCGGCTGCGGCTTCCGCATCGGCGAGCTGGCGGTGTTCTTGGCCTCGCGCGCCGTTCGGCCGGCCCGAGCTTTACCTCCCCTCGGGGCCGATCCTTTATTATAGGAGGCAAAGGCGCTCTGCTACTCACCGCTTGCCGGCAAGCACGCATCGATGCTCAACGACCGTCAAACAATGGGGGAGCGCAATGGACACGTCAAGCATCCCTGTAGCTCCGGGCCCAACCGCGACATCGCCAGGCCGATCGTTCTCGCTCAAGCTGCGGGGCGGCGAGACCGGCGACAGCATCATGATGTTCGAGGAGACCGTTCCAGCCGGGACCACAGAGCACATTCCACTTGCATCACGACAGCGACGAGGTGGCCTGCGTCCTGAGCGGCGAGCTCACCTTCAAGATCGGCGATCGAGGTCACGGTCGGCGGCCCCGGCACCTGCGCCTTCATGCCGCGCGGCGTGCCGCATGCCTGGAAGAGCACCGGCGCGCGAAACCGGGCGCGTGCTGTTTCTCTATACGCCGGCCAAGGCGGGCGGGTTGATCGAAGAGCAGCAGCGGACCGGCCGCAGATTCGGATCGATGAACGAGCGACGAGTTGGCAGACAGCTCTGCGAGCGCCACCGGCTGGGAAGTCCTCGGACCAGTCGCCGCTGTGAACGGCGGCGCGGGGCCGGTCCTAACCGATGACGATACCCGCCGTCTCGCGGCGCAACATCGCGATCAGGCTCGCCGCGACGGTGTGGATATCCTCCGCGCGTACGACGCGCGGCCTGGCCATCAGCTCGAAGACGCCGGCCCGCGAGCGCACCGTGAAGCCCATCGTGCGCCCGGCGCTTCCACGCGGCGGGCGCATGACGCGGACGTGAGTGGCGTCGAGTCCCGGGCCGGCCAGGGCCGCCGCGATCACGACGTTGACACCCTCGGGGAAGCGCAGCCCGACCTCCCGCGCGGTTCCCTCGAACAGCAGCTCGGGCTCGGACGCCTCCCCGGCGCCGAGATCGATGAAGACGTCCAGGCTCTCCAGGCCCCCGGCCATGGCGGTCGCGATGCCATCGAACGCGGCAAGCGCACCCGGCGCGATGCGCAGCGCGTGTCCAGTGGACGCCGAGATGCCGCGGATCTCGCGCTCGAGGACCGGATCGGCGAGAGGGATCGGACTCACCGCCCACACCTCGCAGCGCTCCAGCGCCGCCGGCACGAGGGCGCGGAAGGCCGCCGGACCGCCCGCCTCGATGATCAGGTCGTGGCCGCCCGCGAGGAACTTGTCGGCGATATCGGTCACCGGAAAGCCCGTCGAGATCGCGTGGGGCGCGAGCGAGCACCGCCGCCAGCGAATGGGCTCCGGCCTTTCCGGCCGAGCAGCGCGCGTGCCACGGGACGGCCGATCGCCCCGCACCCGATGAGGCCGACCCGCTTCATCTCGTCCAGCCTACCGACTCCTAGCACCGCGCCGCGGATCCGGAAGCGGCATCGACGTAGCGTGTCGACGATGGTCCAACACCGGTTATCTGCACGATCACGGGCTCATCGCGCGTTTCGGCGAAGTGCGTGCGATTGGACGGTTCCGTGTAGAAGCTTCCGGGCGGCAGCGCCTCCAGCTCGACGCTGTCAAACGAGTCGCCGTAGCCGATGTACCAGGTCCCCGAGACTACCGTCGCCACCCGGTCGTCCTGATGGTCATGTGCGGCAATGCGCGTGTGCGCCGGAATCTGCAGCATGATCGTGTAGAGACCGGCGCGGTCCGGGTCTCCCTCAGCACAACGGTTCGGATGCCGGAGATCCCCGAGGTCCCCGTGCCGGCGCCCGCACCCTCGGGAAACTTGAATTCGCTCGGGGTGACCCGCCGCTCGTCGGCCGAATGGACGGACTGCGCGACCGGTGGGGTGCGATCCTTCAGGAAGTCCTGGATCAGGGAAACGGTGAACGCAGGGCTCTCCTCCATCAACCAATGGCCGGCGCCGGGGACCACGGCTCCGCGCACATCCGTCGCGACATTACGCATGACGGCAGCCTGGGTCGCGCCAAACGACTTCTCGCCCCCGACAGCCAGCACCGGCATGGGCAGCTTCGTGCGCTGGAAGATCTTGTTGTCCTCGACGTCCTGCGAGAAGGCGGTGAACTGGGCGAACCCGGCTCGCATCGCCCCGGGCAGCGCGTACTGCGCCGCATAGTATTTGCGCGTCGCCTCGCTGGGCTGCCTCGGATCGCCCGAGAAGTCGTTCCAGATGCGGTCAAGATAGATGCGCTCGCGACCTTGCACGAGGCGCTCGGCATCGGGACCGCGGAAGGAGAAATGCCACAGCGCCGGATTTCGCACCATGTCATCCCACGGCGCGATGCCCGGGATCGGCGCGTCCATGACGACGAGCCGCTCGACCTTGTCCGGGTAACGCGCCGCATACGCATAGGCGACCATGATGCCGATGTCGTGCGAAACCACCGACGTCCGGTCGTACCCGAGTGCCGTGACCACGGCTCTGATGTCCGCGGCTTGCGTTTTCTTGTCGTAACCTCCCGGCCGGGCGCGAGGAGCGTCCCATCCCACGCAGGTCCGGCACCACGACGGTGTAGCTCTTGACGAGCTCAGCCGCCAGCGGGCCCCAGGAATCGCTGGTTTCCGCATAACCATGGAGAAGGACGACCACGGGGCCGGACCCTCCGGAGCGGACGAAAATGGTCGCGCCATCGGGGCTGGTGACTCTCTGCGCCTTGAACGTCGAGGGCAGCGAAGGTTGGGCGACGGCGGCGCTCGCGAATACGACGATGCCGAGCGTGGCCATGACAGAGTCCGTCTGATCATGAGGTCTCCGTGTATGCACCTGCGATGGGCTCCAACGGCCCATGCGGGCAGCTGTGAACCGAGTCCACCCGTCATCGCCAACGCGCGACCAGTCCCCTCCGATCGCGGCCGGGCTGAGACTACGCTACCAGTATCCTGATCCGTTGCGAGCCTGAAGCGCGTCGGAGTGCCCGGCGCTCGGCACTGCTTCGCTTCCGCGACCGCAGTCCGAGCAAGACATACGACGTGTCGGAGTCCGACATTGCCCGCCCCACTCGTGGCCGCGATAACGCGTACCATGTCTTCTCGTTGTTGCGGTGTATGCGACCAAAGGTCCGATTGATCGCCGAGACCGACCCTATAGTTTCGGGACACACCCCTGTCTACGATGTGGTCGTGCTCTTGAAATAGGAGGCCGTATGAAATGGAAGGCGCGTCTTCAACTCGGCATTTTGACTGTGGCGCTAACAGGTGCCGGCCATCGTATTCACGCCCACTGTCGGATACGCGCAAACCGACTCGAAAGAGCGGCGGGACGACCGGCAGGGTGATCGGCAGGACTCGCGGGACACCAAGCAGGACGGCCGCCAGGACGCGCGTACCAACAAAGCGGAATGCAAAAAGGGGACGAAGAACGACGCGGTCTGAGTGCCGGCAGGACAGCCGCGACACAAAGCAAGACTCGCGAGGGACGGCCAGGGACATCAAGAAAGACTAGCCATCAAAGATTAGTTCCGGCGCTCTGATTCGAGGCCTGCGAACAGCACCACCACGGAGCGCGGCTCGGCGCGATAGGTGTGGCCGGGAACCACGGGCGCCCGCTCCCACTCGACGATGTCGTGCGGAGAATCGAGGAAGGTGTCGATCCATCGGCGCCACGGATGTCGGCCGCCATCGGCGACCGCCGGGAGCTCGAACTCGAGCGGCTCCCAGTACGCGTTGAGGATCACGTGAATAGGACGTTCGATCCATCGCAGACCTCGCCGTGAACGCGAGGCTGTGCGAGGAGTGGCTCCAGTCCGGCTGCGTCGAGCTTGACGCCGTGCCAGGTCATGTCGGCCTGCCGGATCAGCTGGTTCAGGGCCACCCGCTGCCGCTCGTGCTCGACGTCGCGCAAGACCCGGCGCGCATTGAGCAAGGTCACGAACCGGTGCACGTCGGCCCGCTTCGCGAGCAGCGTCCAGTCGAACCAGCTGGTCTCGTTGTCCTGACAGTAGGCGTTGTTGTTGCCGCCCTGCGTGCGCCGCACCTCGTCGCCCATGAGCATCATGGGCATCCCCGAGCGACAGCATCGTCACGGTGAGGAAGTTCTTCACCTGCCGCGTTCGCAGCTGCTCGATCGCCGGATCGTCGGTCGGGCCTTCCACGCCGCAGTTCCAGCTTCGGTTGTCGTCGGCGCCGTCGCGGTTGTCCTCGCCGTTCGCCTCGTTGTGCTTGCGGTCGTAGGAGACGAGATCGTTCAGGGTGAAGCCGTCGTGACACGTCACGAAGTTGACGCTCTGCTCGGGCTCGCGCTGCTTGTGGCCGTAGAGCGACGGGCTGCCGACCAGGCGGTCGGCAAACCGCTCGACCGAGCCTTCCTCGCCGCGGAAGAAGCTGCGGACGTCGTCGCGGAAGCGTCCGTTCCACTCCTTCCAGCTGTCGCCGACGAAGCTGCCCACCTGGTAGAGGCCGGCCGCATCCCACGCCTCGGCGATGAGCTTCGTGCCCGCCAGCGCCGGGTCCGACTCGATGTCCCACAGCACCGGCGGGTTCGGCATCACGCTGGCCCGACTCGTCGCGCGCCAGGATCGACGCCAGATCGAACCGGAAGCCGTCCACGTGCATCGCCTCGACCCAGTAGCGGAGGCTGTCCACGATCATCCGCCGGACGATCGGGATGGTTGGCGTTGAGCGTGTTGCCGGTGCCGCTGTAGTTCGCGTAGCGCGAGCGATCCGCTCTCGAGGATGTAGTACGTCGTGTTGTCCAGTCCGCGGAAGCTCAGCGTCGGCCCGCGGTGGTCCCCTTCGGCGGTGTGGTTGAACACGACGTCGAGAATGACCTCGAGGCCCGCTCGGTGCAGCGCCTTGACCATGTCGCGAAACTCGTCGACCGGACCGAGCGGATCTCGACGTGAGCTGTAGCCCTGGTGGGGCGCGAAGAAGGACACCGGCGCGTAGCCCCAGTAGTTCACCAGTCCGGGCGGACAGTCCTGGGCGTCGAACTGGAACACCGGCAGCAGCTCCACCGCCGTGATGCCCAGTCGCTGGAGATAGGGAATCTTTTCGATCGAGGCCGGCGAACGTGCCGCGCGTCTGTTCCGAGAGGCCGGAGCTCGGATGACGGGTGAAGCCGCGCACGTGCATCTCGTACACGATGGTCCGCGACGACGGCCGCTGCAGCGGGGCGTCGCCCTCCCAGTCGTACGCGGAGACGTCGACCACGACGCTCTTCATCGCCGTCGCCGGTGTTGTCGCCCGGGCGGCGCGCGGCGTCGCGACCGTACGCGCTCGGAACCACGACGCCTCGGCCGTAGGGATCCAGGAGAACTTTGGCGGGATCGAAGCGCATGCCGCTCGACGGATCGAACGGGCCCTCGACCCGATAGCCGTAGAGCTGGCCGGGTCGTACGTTCGGGCACGAACACGTGCCAGTAGTAGTACGTGCGGTTGGCCGATGGATCGAGGCGCACCACGCGCGCGGCCTTGCTGTCGTCGACCCCATCGAACAGCAGCAGCTCGACGCCGGTGGCGTGTCTCGAGAAGACGCTGAAGTTGACGCCGTCCGGCGACGGCGTCGCGCCCAGCGGCGAGCTGCCGCCCTTCTCGCAGCCGTCGCTCACTGCTTGCCGAGCAGCTGCCTTGGCCGCCGCCGACGATCGCGATCGGGCTCGAAGCCGAACTTCTTCTGGAGCGCCTTCAGCGGCGCGGAGGCCCCGAAGGTCGTCATGCCGATGACGTGGCCGGAGCTGCCGACGTATCGCTCCCATCCGAACGTCGAGGCTTGCTCGACCGCGACCCGCGCCTTCACCGTGGGCGGCAGCACGCTGTCCCGGTACTCCTGCGTCTGGTGGTCGAAGATCTCCCACGACGGCATCGAGACGACGCGCGAGCGGATGCCCTCGGCGAGCAGCTTCTCGTGGGCCTCCACGGCCAGGCTCACCTCGCTGCCCGAGGCGATCAGGATCACCTCGGGATTGCCGCCCGGCGGGTCCGCGAGCACGTAGGCGCCACGCGCGACCCCGCAGCCGACGCGAAGGCGCGCCGATCCAGAGTCGGCAACGGCTGGCGTGACAGCGCGAGCACGGCCGGCTGGTGCCGCAGCTGCATGACGTAGCGGTACGCCTCGACGACTTCGTTGGCGTCGCCGGGCCGCAAGGTGACGAGGCCGGGGATGGCGCGCAGCGAGGCCAGGTGCTCCACGGGCTGGTGCGTCGGGCCATCCTCGCCATCGCCCATGGCGTCGTGCGTGAACACGAAGATGGTCGGCAGCTCCATCAGCGCCGACAGCCGGATGGCCGGGCGCGCGTAGTCGCTGAAGATGAAGAACGTCGCGCCGAACGCCCGCAGCTTCGACAGCGAGAGGCCGTTGACGGTCGCCGCCATCGCGTGCTCGCGGATGCCGAAATGGAGATTCTTGCCGCCCGGGCTCCCGGCCTGGAAGCTTCCCGCGCCCTCGTACGTCAGGGTGGTCTTGTTCGACGGCCCGAGGTCCGCCGAGCCGCCGAGGAACCACGGGATGTTCTGCGCGAGCACGTTGAGCACCTTGCCCGAGGCCTCCCGGCCGGCGATGCCCTTGGCATCCGCCGGGAACACGGGGAGGTTGCGATCCCACCCTGCCGGCAAGTCTCGTCGTTGCATCTGATCGATCTCGGTCGCGAGCTCGGGATGGGCGGCCCGGTACGACGCGAAGAGCGCCGTCCACCGGCTGCGAGCCGCGGCGCCGCGCGCCCCGATGCCGGCGGCGAAGTGCTCGCGGACGCCGTCGGGGACCAGGAACTGCGCCTCCTCCGGCCAGCCGTAGCTGCGCTTGGTGAGGCGGACCTCCTCCTCACCGAGCGGCTCGCCGTGGGCCGCGGCCGTGTCGTGCTTGTGCGGGGCGCCGTAGCCGATGTGGCTGTCGAGGATGATGAGCGTGGGACGCCCTTCGTCTCCCGGAAGACGCCGAGCGCGTGCTCGATGCGCTCGAGGTCGTTGGCGTCGCCCACGCGCAGGACGTTCCATCCGTAGGCGAGAAATCGCGCGGCGACGTCCTCCGTGAAGGCGAGGCTCGTGTCGCCCTCGATCGTGATGTGGTTGTTGTCGTAGACCCAGCACAGGTTGTCGAGGCCGAGGTGGCCGGCCAGCGAGGCCGCTTCCGGACGCAACGCCCTCCATCAGGCAGCCGTCTCCGCACACGACGTAGATGTCGTAGTCGAAGATCGCGAAGCCCGGTCGGTTGTAGCGGTCGGCGAGCCACTTCTGGGCGATGGCCATCCCCACGCTCGTCGCGACGCCCTGCCCGAGCGGGCCCGTCGTGGTTTCGACCCCCGACACCCAGTGATACTCCGGGTGCCCGGGCGCCTTGCTGCCGATCTGGCGAAAGCGGCGGATGTCCTCGAGCGACACCGAAGGCTGCCCCAACCGCTCGTAGTCGGCGATTCACCGCGCACGTCCCGGTCAGATGCAGGACCGACCAGAGCAGCATCGAGGCGTGACCGTTGGAGAGCACGAACCGATCACGGTTGGGCCAGATCGGATCCTGAGGATCGAAGCGCATCACGCGGTTCCAGATCGTGTAGACGAGCGGCGCCAGCGCCATCGGGGTGCCGGGGTGCCCGGACTTGGCGCGCTCGACCGCATCGATCGAGAGCGTGCGGATGGTGTTGATCGAGAGCTGGTCGAGCTCGGCGTCGGTCATCGGTGCGGCGACATTCGTCGTGCTCATCGGCTTGTCCTCGTCGGTTGGAGCTCCAGGAGCGCGACCTTGCTCAGGCGGCGCAGGTGTCGCGGGGCTTGGCTGTACTCGGCGGCCAGGAACGTCTGCACGAGCTCCCAGGCGACGCTCGGCCCCACGGTTCGGCCGCCGAGACAGATGATGTTCATGTGATCGTCCTCGACCCCCTGCCCCGCGGAAAAGTGGTCATGGATCAGCGCGGCCCGGACACCCGGAATCTTGTTGGCGCAGATCGAGGCGCCCACGCCACTGCCGCAGACGGCCACGCCGCGCTCGACCGTACCTCGCCGCCACCGCCTCGGCGAGCGGGACGACGAAGTCCGGATAGTCATCGTCCGGGCTCAGCGTGTCGGCCCCGAAATCGACGACGTCGTGCCCGGCGGCGCGGAGCTGCGCGACCAGATCCTGCTTTCAAGCCAAAGCCCCCGTGATCGGTGGCGATTCCCACGCGCATGGTGTCTTCTCCGCGTGTGACGTCAGTGTCGATCGAGTGTCCGTGGAGTCCGATGCGCTCAGGGCGTCCGGTGATCCCATGCCGCCGCCTCGCGGTCGGCCAGCACCAGCGCTCGGTCCCGACGGACGCGCCCGGCTGGAATCGAGTCGTCGCCCTTGTACAGGCGCGCCAGCATGTCCGCCTTGTCGCGCCCGGTAACGAGCCAGACAATGCGTCGGGACCGATTGAGCACGGGATAGGTCAACGTCATCCGGCGCCGTCCTTGATAGACGCCGGTGAGCGCGACGTCCGCCCCGGTGACGTCGAGCACCGGATCCCCGGGCACCAGCGACGCGGTGTGGCCGTCGGGTCCAAGGCCGAGATGAACGAGATCGAGGACGGCCGGGGCGCCGGCGATATCCCGGAGCGTCAGGGCGTACTGCGCCGCTCGCCGCTTCCAGGTCCGTCCGATTCCACCGGCATGGCATGAACCTGCTCGGGGCGCAGCGGACAATGCGCGAGCAAGCTTTCGCGCAGATGGGTGAGGTTGCGGTCGGGATCTCCCGCCGGCGCCACGCGCTCGTCCACCTGGACCACGTGCACACTGCGCCATGGCATCTTTCATCGGCCAGTGTACGCAGCATCTTCCATGGGGTATGACCCCGCTGAAGGCCACGATGAAACGACCACGCGCGGCGACGGCCGCGCGCGGCCTCCTCGGCCGTGAGTGCGGCGCCCGCCCGCGCGACCGCATCGGCGTCGGTCAGCGCTTCGATCTTCATGGTATGTTTCACCGTCGGGTTCTGCCAGCCTCCGGGGGCGCGACTCTCGAGTCGACTTCTTTCGGTCCCCAGGTGCCCGGCTCGTACTCGTAGACGGGCGTGCCGGCCTTCAGGACTGGATCGACGATTCGCCACGCCTCCTCGACGTAGTCCTCCCGGGCGAACAAGCGTGGCGTCTCCGCGCATGGCGTCGCCCAGCACGCGCTCGTACGCGTCCATCTCATCGGCGCGCGGGAGCCGAGTCCCCAGCATCTCCGAGGTCTGGCTGACCGTCTCCTGCCCAGGCGCGATGACGTTCGCGCCGATGGCGATCGTCATGTCGGGGCTGATCCGAAAGCGGCAGTAGTTCGGCTCGAGGTCGAAGCCGTGGATACATCGTGGGCGGCTGGCGGAGTCGGACGACGACCTCCGTGCACGTCACGGGCAGGCACTTGCCGGCCCGGATGTAGAAGGGCACGCCCTGCCAGCGCCAGGAATCGATCTCGAGCCGCAAGGCGACGAACGTCTCTACCGTCGAGTCTGCCGCCACGCCCTTCTCCGACCGGTACCCGCGAAACTGTCCGCGCACGACGTTGTCCGCGGTGAGGACGGGGATCGCCTTGAGGATCTTCACCTTCTCGTCGCGGATGGATTCGCTGTCCGGCCTGACCGGAGGCTCCATGGCCAGGTTGCTCAGGACCTGGAAGAGATGATTCTGGACCACGTCGCGGACGGCGCCCGTCCCGTCGTAGAACGCGCCTCGGCCCTGGATCCCGAAATCTTCGGCCATGGTGATCTGCACGCTCTCGACGTGATTGCGGTTCCAGAACGGACTCCAGGAAGGCGTTGGCGAAGCGGAAGAAGAGCATGTGGTGCACCGGCCGCTTGCCGAGGTAGTGGTCGATCCGGAAGATCGACGTCTCGTCGAAGGCTCCGAGCAGGATCCGGTTGAGCTCCCGCGCGGAGGCGACGTCGTGGCCGAACGGCTTCTCGACGATGACGCGGGCGCCGTGCGCGCAGCCCGCCTTGCCGAGCTGCTCCACGACCAGCTCGAACAGCACCGGCGGGATGGCGAGGTAGTGCGCCGGCCGGCTGGGCGGAGCCGAGCTCCTTGCGGATAGCCTGGAACGTCGCCGGATCCTGGTAGTCGCCATCGACGTAGCGCAGGAGACTGCGCAGCTTCTCGAACGCCGCGGGATCGAGCCCTCCGTGCTTCTCGAGGCTGTCCTTGGCACGGGCCGTGGAGCTGCTCGAGCTTCCAGCCGGCCTTCGCCACGCCGATGACCGGCACGTCGAGGTGGCCGCGCTTCACCATCGCCTGCAGCGCTGGAAAGATCTTCTTGTACGCGAGGTCGCCGGTCGCGCCGAAGAATACGAAGGCGTCGGAACGGACATCGCTCATGGTGCGCTCCGCTTACTGCGACGGCTTTTCGAGGTGACCGCCGAACTCGTAGCGCATGGCCGAGAGCAGCTTGTCGGCGAAGTCCGCCTCGCCGCGCGAGCTGAAGCGCTCGTACAGGGCGGAGGAGAGGACAGGGACCGGCACCGCCTCGTCGATGGCCGCCCTGATCGTCCACCGCCCCTCGCCGGAATCGGACACGCGCCCCTGGAAGCCCTTGAGCCCAGGATCCTTGATGAGCGCAGCCGCCGACAGGTCGAGCAGCCAGGAGGCGACGACGCTCCCGCGCCGCCACACCTCGGCGATGTCGGGCAGATTGAAGTCGTACTGGTAGTGCTCCGGATCGCGCAGCGGCGTCGTCTCGGCGTCGACCGCGTGGCCCTGCTTGCCGATATTGGCGGAGCGCAGGATGCCCAGCCCCTCGGCGTAGGCGGCCATGATCCCGTACTCGATGCCGTTGTGGACCATCTTGACGAAGTGGCCGCCGCCGTTCGGCCCGCAGTGGAGATACCCACGCTCGGCGGTGCCGCCGATGGCCTCGCGCCCGGGCGTGCGGGCGATGTCGCCGGCGCCGGGCGCCAAGGTCGCGAAGATCGGATCGAGGTGCTTGACCACCGCCGGCTCGCCGCCGATCATCAGGCAGTAGCCGCGCTCGCGTCCCCAGACGCCGCCGCTGGTCCCGACGTCCACGTAGTGGATGCCCTTCGCGGCGAGCTCCTGCGCGCGCCGGATGTCGTCGACGTAGTAGGAATTGCCGCCGTCGATGAGGATGTCGCCCGGCGTGAGATGCGGCAGAAGGTCGCTGATGGTCGTGTCCACGACCGCCGCCGGGACCATCAGCCAGACGGCCCGCGGCGTCTCCAGCTTCTTCACGAGATCCGCGATCGACGAGGCGCCGACGGCCTTGGCCCGAGTCAGCTCCTCGACCGCCTTCGGCGACCTGTCGAAGACCACGCACTGGTGGTTGCCCGCGAGAAGCCGCATGGACCATGTTGGCGCCCATGCGGCCGAGTCCGATCATTCCGAGTTGCATCACCGACTCCTTTGCAGCGCTGATGGTTGGGCGAGTTCGGTTTCGTCCTGCCTCACGTGTTGGACGCCTCGAAGATGCTCTGAATGGATGCATCGAGCAGGGCGTTGTACTCGGCATCGGATTGCTGGGCCGACAGCCCCTCGACCAGCGCCCGCGAAAAGCTCGCCACGACGCCGTGATTCCTCCGCAAGCGCTCGTTGCCTTCTTCCCGTGAGTAGCCGCCCGACAGCGCCACCACCCTCACGACCCTGGGATGCCTGACGAATTCGGCGTAGAGGTCGTCCTTCTCCGGCAAGGTGAGCTTGAGCATGACCAGCTGACCCGCCGGCAGTCCGGTCGAGCTCCTCGAGGATGGCCGCCTTGAGCAGCTCTTCGGCCTTGGCTTTTCCGGGCAGTGAATGTCCACTTCCGGCTCGACGATCGGCACCAGGCCCGCGGCGATGATCTGCCGAGCCGCTTCGAACTGCTGGGTCACGATGTCCTTGATGCCCGCTCCGTTGGCTTGCTTGATGAACGAGCGCATCTTGGTTCCGAAGATGCGCTTCGCCTTGGCCTTGTCGAGCAGCGCGGCGAGCTCGGGCATCGGCTTCATCAGCTGGACACCGCTCTTCTCCGCGGCCAGGCCCTTGTCCACTTTCAGAAACGGCACGACCCGTTTCACGTTCCACAGATAGTCCGCGGTCGGCTGCCCCTCGATGTCCCGGTCCATGGTGTTCTCGAACAGGATGGCGCGCGAGAATCCGCTCCCCGGTGAACGACGGGCTGGTCATGATGCGCGTGCGCATCTGATGCACGATCGCGAACATCTCTTCCTCGTTGGACCACGCGTTTTCCTTGATTCCGTACGCACGCAGCGCGCCGGGCGTGCTGCCTCCGCTCTGGTCCAGCGCCGCGATGAACCCGGGATGTGTCTTCATCTTCTGCAGTTGCTGTTCCTTGACGGTGGCCATCTCCGATCACCTCGTGCTCTTGCTCTGCCGATAGCGCCGGATGAGGTTGTTCGTCGAGCTGTCGTGGCCGAGCTTGGGCTCGGTCTCGCTCTCGAGCTCGGGGATGATGCGCTGGGCCAGCACCTTGCCCAGCTCGACGCCCCACTGATCGAACGAGTCGACGTCCCAGATGGCGCCCTGGGTGAACACGCTGTGCTCGTAGAGCGCGACGAGCTTGCCGAGCGTTTCCGGCGTGAGCCGCTCGGCGAGGATCGTGTTCGAGGGACGATTGCCCTGGAACATCCGATGGGGCACGAGGCTGTCCGGCGTGCCCTCGGCCTTGACCTGCTCGCGCGTCTTGCCGAAGGCCAGCGCCTCGGTCTGCGCGAACACGTTCGCCAGCAGGAAGTCGTGGTGCCGACCGAGCGGGTTCAGGGCGTGGCTGAAGGCGATGAAGTCACAGGGGATGAGACGGGTCCCCTGATGGATCAGCTGGTAGAAGGAATGCTGGCCGTTGGTTCCCGGCTCGCCCCAGTAGATGGGCCCGGTCGGGTAGCTGATCTCGGCCCCTCGCGCGTGACGTGCTTGCCGTTGCTCTCCATCGTCAGCTGCTGCAGGTAGGCCGGGAAGCGCTTGAGGTACTGCTCGTAGGGCAGGACGGCCACCGTCTCGGCGCCGAAGAAATCCGTGTACCACACCGTCAGCAGGCCCAGGAGCACCGGCAGGTTGCGCTCGAACGGGGCGGTGCGGAAGTGCTCGTCCATCTGGTGGAAGCCGTCCAGCAGCGCGCGGAAGTTGTCGGGACCGACGGCGAGCATCGTCGACAGGCCGATCGCCGAGTCCATGGAATAGCGCCCGCCCACCCAGTCCCAGAATCCGAACATGTTCGCGGTGTCGATCCCGAACTCCGACACCTTCCGGGCGTTCGTGGAGACGGCGACGAAATGCTTGGCCACCGCCTTGGCGTCGCCGCCGAGCCCCGCGAGCAGCCACTGGCGCGCGCTCTCGGCGTTGGTCATCGTCTCCGAGCGTCGTGAAGGTCTTCGACGAGGCGATGAAGAGCGTTTCCGCCGGGTCCAGGTCGCGGGTCGCCTCCACGAGATCGGTCCCGTCGACGTTCGACACGAAGCGAAAGGTCATCGCGCGATCGCTGTAGTGCTTGAGCGCCTCGTAGGCCATCACGGGGCCGAGGTCGGAGCCGCCGATGCCGATGTTGATGACGTTGCGAATGCGCTTGCCGGTGTGCCCCTTCCACGCGCCGCTCCGCACCCGGTTCGAGAAGTCGGCCATCGCGTCGAGCACGGCGTGGACCTCGGGCACCACGTCCTTGCCGTCCACGACGATCGACGTGCCGCGCGGGGCGCGCAGGGCGACGTGCAGGACGGCCCGGTCTTCCGTCAGGTTGATCTTGTCGCCCCGGAACATGGCGTCGATGCGCTCGCGCAGGCCGGACTCCTCGGCCAGCCGACAGAGCAAGCGCGAGCGGTCTCGTCCGTGACGCGATTCTTGGAGTAGTCGAGATAGATGCCGGCCGCCTCCGCCGTCAGGCGCTCGCCGCGTGTCGCGGTCGTCGGCGAAGAGCGTGCGGAGGTGCAGCGATCGGATCTTCTCGTGGTGGGCCTGGAGTGCCTTCCACGATTGGCGCGCGGTCAATGGCAACATTCCCGTCATCGCTCGTCCCTTCGTTTCTTGGGATGCGTTCAGCCCATCATGCGTTGGCTCCCACAGGCGAAAACCCCCGAGGAACGCGTTCGCGTTGTCGCCGGCCCGGCAGCCCGGCGGCAAGGTGTCGAGCTGGTGGACGTTGCCGCCCCCGAGCACGACGTCCTCAGGCTCGAGCGCGGCGATCAGACGGCTGACGACGTCCTCGACGTCGCGCCGCCATTGCGCCAGACCGTGCGCCTGCAACCCGTGCCACTCCGACGTACTCCTCGAACGTTCCGTTCCGGTACGGCAGGTGGCCCAGCTCCATCGGCTCCACGATGCCGTCGACGATGAGGGTCGAGCCCAGGCCGGTTCCCAGGCCGAGAAAGAGCATCTTGCCGCCCTCGGTAGCTGCCCAGCGCCTGCATCGCGGCGTCGTTGACGACCTTGACCGGGCATCCGAAGGCGGCCCGATAGTCGAATCCGACCCAGCCCGGGCCGAGGTGACGCGGCTCCGCGACCGGACGACCGTGGAGCACCGGGCCCGGATAGCCGATCGAGACCGCGTCGTACGTCCAGTCCGCGGCGACGGTCTTGACTCCGGCGACCATCTGCTCGGCGGTGAGCGTCGGCCCGGACGGAAACTCCCGCGGCGCCTTCTGTCCGGTGGCGAGAACCTTCACGTGAGTCCCGCCGACGTCGACGACCAGCACGCGCATGGTGAGCCTCAGCTCGCCTTGGCCAGGGCGGCGCTCTTCCCGGCGATCACGTCCATGAGCTCGTGCCAGGAGTTGACGAACGACTTCGCGCCTTCGTCCTGGAGCTGGCTGGCGAGGGCGTCCACGTCGATGCCGGCGCCGGCGAACCGGGCCAGCACTTCCTCGCAGTCGCCACCGTCGGCGGGCAGCATCTCGCCGAGCGCTCCATGATCGGCGAGCGCCTTCAAGGTGCCCTCGGGCATCGTGTTCACCGTGAACGGCGCCGCGAGCGACTTGATGTAGAGGACGTCGGACGCGCCGGGGTCCTTCGTGCCCGTGCTGGCCCACAGCAGGCGCTGCGGGCGGGCGCCGGCGTTGAAGACGCGCTGCCAGCGCGGCGAGCCGAGCAGCGCTCGGTACGCCTTGTACGTCCGCTTCGCGATCGCGATGCCGAGCTGATTGCGCAGCGCCTCCGGCACTCGGTCCTTGACCGCCGCGTCCCACCGGCTGATGAACACCGAGGCGACCGATCCGATCTCGGGCTGGAGCCCGGCGGCGACGCGGCGCTCGATGCCGCGCATGAACGCGTCGGCCGCCGCCAGGTATTGCTCGGACGAGAAGAGCAGCGTCACGTTGATCGGTATGCCGGCGAAGATCGCCTCCTCGATGGCCGGCAGCCCTTCCTTGGTGCCGGGGATCTTGATGAGGAGGTTCGGTCGTCCCGCGCGGGCGTGCAGCGCCTTGGCGGCGGCCAGGGTGCTGGCGGTGTCGTGGGCGAGCAGCGGCGACACCTCGAGCGACACCCAGCCGTCCACGCCGCGGGTACGGTCCCAGACCGGGCGGAACAGATCCGCGGCCCGGGTCAGATCCTCCAGCGCCAGCTCGAAGAACAACTCCTCGCCCGACTTGCCTTCCTTGACCTTCTTCCGGATGGCCGCGTCGTAGGCCGAGCTGTTCTTGATGGCGTGATCGAAGATCGTCGGGTTGGACGTGAGCCCGGTCACCGAGAGCTCGCCGATGTAGCGCGCGAGCGTGCCGGTCTCGAGCAAGTCGCGGGTGATGTTGTCGAGCCAGAGACTCTGGCCTCGGTCGTGGAGCGTCTCCGTGGCTTTCATCGTGTCACCTCCGGCGACAGGAGCTCGGACAAGTCATGCGTCAGGAGGTCGCCGATGCGTTCGACCGTCAGGTCGGCCGGACGATAGGCCTTCGCATCGCGAGCGTACTGACCCTGGCGGGGAAAGATCGTGGTGACGCGGTCGCCCCAGGCTGTCCTTGACCGCGGCCAGGATTCGCGGTTTGTCGTCCACCAGGACGTAGTGCTGCGCCGGATAGCGTCGCTCGACGTCATCCAGCGCTTCTTCCTTGTGGATGTAGATCAACACGTGGCCGTCCACGGCCTCCCAGATGCCGGACCGCTCGACCTTGCGGGGCTGGAAGACCACGTCGCCGTCCGGAGAGGATGACCGTCGGGCCCCACGCGCGGAACCGTTCGAGGACGTCGAGCGCTCCGGGATAGAGGCGATTGGCGAACGGGTAGTCGACCAGGTACGACGACATCGCCATGAGGTGCACGTCCTGAGGGTGCTCGGTCCGGTAGCGCTGGAGCGCGCCGAGATAGTCGCGATAGCCGAGCTCGACGAACAGCGCCTCGAGGATCGCCCAGTACCGGTCACGACGTCGCGGCGCCGAACTCACGCTCGAGATGGCGCTTGAGGTCGTCCTGGATGCGATCGTTGTCCAGCAGCGTGTTGTCCACGTCGACCAGGAAGACGATGGGAGCCGGGGTCATGATGCGGCCGCCATCGAGGCGTCGGGCGCGGGTACCGAGAGCCGTGCGGTCAAGTCTCGCAGCGACTGGAAGGCCGACGCGGACAGCATCTCGTCGGTGCAGCGCCAGCGCCAGTTGCCTTCCGCGCTCCCGGGCTGGTTCATCCGCGCCTCCTTACCCAGGTTGAGAACGTCCTGCAACGGGGCGATCGCGAGCGCGGCGACCGACGACCACGCCAGACCCAACAAGGCGGACGCGGCGTCCGCGCTGGTGCCGCGCCGCGCGCTTCAGGTAGCGCCACAGATTGCGCCGCTCGGCGTCGGGCAGGTCCTCGTACCATCCGCGCGTCGTCGGATTGTCGTGAGTGCCCGTGTACACGACCGTGTTGGGGACGTAGTTGTCGGGCAGATAGCGGATTGTCGGAATGGCCGTCGAAGGCGAACTGCAGAACGCGCGACCCCGGGAGCGTGAAATGCGTCGCGGAGCGCGCTCACGTCCGGCGTGATGGTCCCCAGGTCCTCGGCGACGAACGGCACGACCGCCGAAGGCCTTCTCGACCGCGCTGAAGAAGTCGGCGCCCGGGCCGGGCACCCAGTCGACCGGATCGCGCCGTCGGCGCCTCGGCCGGTACGTGCCACGCCGCCGCGAAGCCTCGGAAATGATCGAGGCGGATCGCGTCGACGTGAGCGAGCAAGGCGCGCACGCGGTCGATGCACCAGCGGTAGCCGCCCGCGGCCAGCGCGTCCCAGTCATAGATCGGATTGCCCCACCGCTGTCCTTCGCGCGCTGAAATAGTCCGGCGGCACGCCGGCGACGACGCGCGGCCGGTGCTGCGCGTCGAGCAGGAACAGCTCCGGGTATGGCCCACACGTCGCTCGAATCCGGGGAGACGAAGAACGGCAGATCGCCGATCAAGCGCACGCCTTTGGCCCGCGCATGAGCCTTCAGACGCGCTCCCTGACGGAACAGCAGGAACTGAGCGAACCGAACCTGGTCGATCTGGCTCGCCAGATCGCGCCGCGCCTGCGTCGAGCGCGGCCGGCCGGCGGCGGACGAGCTCTTCCGGCCACTGCAGATACGAGGCGCCGTCGTATCTGGCCTTGAGCGCGCGGAACAACGCGTAGTCGTCGAGCCAGTGGGCACTGTTCCTGACCGAAGTCGCTCGAAGCCGGAGCGCAGATCCGAGCGCGCGCCGCCGGCGAAGTTCTTCCACGCCGTCTCGAGCAGGGTCGTACTTGAATCGCTTGACCGCGTCGAAATCGACGGCGGTGGCCGAAAACGAGCCGCCGGCGCAGTCGCTCGCGCTGCAACAGTCCGTCCTCGATCAGCCAGTCGGGGCTGATCAGGAGCGGGTTGCCGGCGAACGACGACAGAGACTGATACGGCGAATCGCCATAGCCGGTGGGACCCAGTGGCAGCGCCTGCCACCAGCGTCTGCCCCGCCTCGTGGAGCCGGTCGACCCACGCCACCGCCGCCGGGCCGACGATCGCCGATCCCGTACGGCGAGGGCAGCGACGTGACGTGCAGCAGGAGGCCGGACGCCCGGTACTCCGCCGGGAACGGAGGCAGGCTCATGTGCGGTCGCCGACCGCGGTGTCGACGAGCGCCTGTGCCTCGCTCACGAGCGCGTCCAGGTGCGCCGTGCCCCTGAAGCTCTCCGCGTAGATCTTGTAGATGTTCTCTGTGCCCGACGGCCGAGCCGCGAACCACCCGCCCGGCGTCACGATCTTCAGGCCGCCGATCGGGGCGTCGTTGCCGGGCGCTCTGGTCAGCTTGGCGGTGATCGGCTCGCCGGCGAGCGTCTCTTCCTTGACCGCCTCGGCTGACAGCTTCTGCAGTCGCGCCTTCTGCTCGGGCGTGGCGGCCGCGTCGATGCGCGTGTAGTACGACGCGCCGAACTCCGCCGCGAGCTCCCGGTAGTGCTCGCCGGGATCCTTGCCGGTGCGGGCGGTGATCTCGGCCGCCAGCAGATCCATGATCGGGCCGTCCTTGTCGGTCGTCCACACGGTGCCGTCGTGGCGCAGGAAGCTGGCCCCGGCGCTCTCCTCGCCGCCGAAGCAGCACGAGCCGTCGAAGAGACCGGGCACGAACCACTTGAAGCCCACGGGCACCTCGTAGAGCCGGCGGCCGAGCTTGTCGACGACGCGATCGATGAGGCTGCTGCTGACCAGCGTCTTGCCGACGGCGGCGTGCGCCGGCCAGCCGGGCCGATGGCTGAGCAGATAGCGGATGGCCACCGCGAGGTAGTGGTTGGGGTTCATCAGCCCGGTGGAGCTCGTCACGATGCCGTGCCGGTCCGAGTCGGGATCGTTGGCGAAGGCGACGCGGAACTGATCCTTCGAGCCCGACGAGCCGCGCCATCGCGTACGGGCTCGAGGGGTCCATGCGGATCTTGCCGTCGTGATCCACCGTCATGAACGAGAAGGTCGGGTCGATCGCCGGGTTCACGACGGCGATGTCGAGCTTGTAGATCGGCGTTGATCGGCTCCCAGTACGGGCGCGCCGCTCCGCCGAGTGGGTCCACGCCCAGCGTGAGGCCGGCCGCGCGGATCGCGTCCATGTCGACGACGTGCTCGAGATCCTCGCACGTAGGGCAGGACGAGATCGTCCTCGTGCGTGCTCGCCGCCTTGATGGCCGTCGCGAAGGGCACCCGCTTGACGCCGGCGTTGCCCTTGCCGCAGCAGCACGTTGGCCCGACGCTGAACCCACCCCGTCACATCGGTGTCGGCTGGACCGCCGTTGGGTGGGTTGTATTTGAAGCCGCCGTCCTCGGGCGGGTTGTGCGACGGCGTGACGACGATGCCGTCCGCGAGGTGCTCCTTGCGGCCGCGGTTGTAGACGAGGATGGCCCACGAGATGACGGGCGTCGGCGTCACGCCGCCGTCGCGCTGGATGATGGTCTCGACGCCGTTCGCCGCCAGCACCTCGAGGGCGGTGCGCTGGGCCGGCTCGGACAGGGCGTGCGTGTCCTTGCCCATGTAGAGCGGGCCGTCGATCCGCTGGCCGCGGCGGTAGTCGCAGATGGCCTGCGTGATCGCCGCGATGTGGGCCTCGGTGAACGAGCCGTCGGAACGGTGAGCCCCGGTGGCCGCTGGTGCCGAAGCTGACGAGCTGGGTCGGATCGCTCCACGTCGGGCTTCCGCTCGTAGTACTCCCGCTCGAGCCGCGCCAGGTCGACGATCATGGACGTCGGCGCCGGCTTGCCGGCCAGCGGGGAAATCGCGGCGGCCTCCTTCATGTCGTGGACCATCGCGGCTCCATCACGACACCGGGCACGGCTTGACGTGCCAGATGTCGGCCGCGTACTCGGCGATCGTGCGGTCGCTCGAGAACTTCCCGGAGCCGGCCACGTTCAGGATGGCCTTGCGCGCCCATGCGTCGCGGGTCCGCGTACAGCGCGCGGAGGCTGCCGTCGGCCTCGAGATAGGACGCGAGGTCCGCGAGGTGCATGTAGTAGTCGCCGCGCGTGAGCAGGGTGTCGCGCAGCGGCGCGAAGATGCCCGGCTCGTTGCGGCTGAAGTGGTCGGAGAAGATCAGGTCCAGCGCCGCGCGGACCTCCGGCTGGTTGTCGTAGTGCCAGCGCGGGTTGTACCAGCCGCGGCTGCCGGCCACCTGCTCCGCGGTCAGGCCGAAGAGGAAGAAGTTCTCCTCCCCGGCCTCCTGCGCCATCTCGATCGTCGCGCCGTCGCGCGTGCCGATCGTCAGCGCGCCGTTCATCATGAACTTCATGTTGCTCGTGCCGCTGGCCTCGTAGCCGGCGGTCGAGATCTGGTTGGAGACGTCGGTGGCGGGAATCAGCCGCTCGGCCAGCGACACGTTGTACTCGGGCAGGAACAGGACCTTGAGCCGCCCTCGCGACCGACCGGATCGGCGTCGATGGTCGCGGCGAGGTTGTTCAGGAACTTGATGATGAGCTTCGCCAGGTGGTAGGCCGGCGCCGCCTTGCCCGCGAACAGGAACGTCCGCGGCGTCATCTCGAGCGTCGGGTTCTCCCGCAAGCGGTTGTAGAGCACGACGATGCGCAACGCGTTGAGGAGCTGCCGCTTGTACTCGTGGATGCGCTTGACCTGGCTGTCGAAGATGGTGTCCGGATCCACCGTCTGCCCCGAGGTCGATCGCAGCCACTCCGCGAAGGCCGCCTTGGCCGCGCGCTTGGCCGCGCGCACCGCGTCGCGGAAGCCCTGTCGTCGGCGAGCGGTCTGAGTCTCGCCAGCTGGCCGAGGTCGGTCATCCAGCCGTCGCCGATGGCCTCGGTGATGATGCGCGCCAGCGCCGGGTTCGCCAGCAGCAGCCAGCGCCGCGGCGTGACGCCGTTGGTCTTGTTGCTGAAGCGCTCGGGGAACATCTCGGCCAGGTCCTTCACCGTGGTCGAGCGCAGCAGCGCGGAGTGGATCGCCGCCACGCCGTTCGTGCTGTGCGAGCCCACGATGGCGAGGTTGGCCATGCGGACGTGTTTGCTCGGGCCCTCCTCGATCAGGCTCGTGCGCACGACGCGGCCCTCGTCGCCGGGGAAGCGGCGTCGCACGGCATCGAGCAGCCGGCGGTTGATCTCGAGGACGATCTCGAGGTGGCGAGGCAGCAAGCGTCTCGAACCACTCGAGCGGCCATTTCTCGAGCGCCTCGGGCAGCAGCGTGTGGTTCGTGTACGCGAGCGTCCGCTGGGTCAGGTCCCAGGCCTGATCCCATCCGAGGTGCGCGTCGTCGAGCAGGATCCGCATCAGCTCGGGGACGGCGAGCGCCGGGTGCGTATCGTTGAGCTGGATGGCGACCCGTTCGGGAAGCGCGCTCCAGTCGGAGTTGCCGCGGCGGAATCGTCGGATCAGATCGGCCAGCGAGCAGGCGACGAGAAAGTACTCCTGCACGAACCGCAGCTCTTGCCCCTGGGTCGTGGAGTCGTCGGGATAGAGAACCCGCGTGAGGGACTTGGCGGCGAGCGACTCCGCCAGCGCGCTGACGAACTCGCCATGACTGAACGTCTGGAAATCGAAGTCGTCGGGCGCGGCCGCCGCCCAGAGCCGGAGCGTGTTGATCGTCTTGCCGCCGTAGCCCACCACGGGCCGATCGAACGGAATGCCGAGCAGCGTGGACGGCCGGCCGGGGACGGCGCGCAGCGTCCCATCCCGCACCTCGATCGAGTGGTTCAGCCTGATCTCGACCTTCTCGTCCGGGCGGACGACCTCCCACGGGTCGGGGCGGCGAAGCCAGTTGTCGGGCTGCTCGTGTTGCCAGCCGTCCTCGATGGTTTGCCGGAACATTCCGTACTCGTACCGGAGCCCGTACCCCATGGCCGGCAGCTGCATCGTGGCCATCGAGTCGAGGAAGCACGCGGCCAGACGCCCGAGCCCGCCATTGCCCAGCCCGGCGTCGGGCTCCTCTTCGAGCAGGCCGAGCCAGTCGAGCGACGCTCGCTTGACGACGTCGCCCACGACGGGACTGAGCAGCATATTCGTGATGTTGTTGGCCAGCGAGCGGCCGATCAGAAACTCCATCGAGAGGTAGTAGACGCGCTTGGGATTCTCGCGCTCGTAGGTCTGCTCCGTGCGGACCCAGCGCTGCGAGAGGACGTCGCGGACGGAGCGGGCGAAGGCCTCGTAGCGCTCGCGCGCGCCGACCGCCGCCGGATCGGCGACGTTGTCGAAGAGCAGGTGCCGCTCGTAGAGCGCATCAGCGCTGCCCGTGAGCTCCACCGGACCGCATCCGTATTGCCGGCGCAGCGCCGCCATGGTGTCCGACGCGGTCGCCGCTCGAGGAGCCGCCGCCTTTCTTGTGCTCATCGTCGTGCCTTCTCCCGATGCCCCTGCGCCTGGACCGGGCTGATGCGCCGTTCGTGAGGCATCTCGTCCCAGAGGCGGATCACCGGCTCGGATCGATCGTGCTCGTACCCCACCACGCTCAGGCTGGCCGTTCCGAGCAGGAAGTACCTGCCCGCCCCGGGTCGAGCCCGAGCCAGCGCGCGGCGAACACTCGGAGAAAGTGCGCGCTCGAGAAGAGCAGGCGTGTTCCCCTCGATGGCCCGCACCCGGCGTACCACCCGGTCGGCCCGCGCCCCGATCTGGTCCGGCGACTCCCTCCCGGGCAGCCGTCGCGGAACAACTGCCAGTCAGGACGCTCGGCGTGGATTTCGGCGCTGGTGCGACCTTCGTACGCGCCGTAGTTCCATTCCATGAGGTCGGGCTCGACCTTCGCCATGGAGCCGAAGCCGGCCAGCTCGCACGTGCGGACCGCCCGCTGCAAGGGGCTCGTGAGCACCGCGGCGAACGCCAATCCCTCGAGCCGCTTTCCGAGTCCGAGGGCCTCGGCTTCGCCCTGCGCGGTCAGCGGCAGGTCGGTCGTCCCCGTGTGCTGACGAGAGATGGTCCAGGCCGTCTCTCCGTGCCTCGCCAGGTAGGTGAGAGGAAGCGGGTCGCTCATGTCCGGCTCCCTTGAAACGAAAGTCCCGTTGCCTTGAGTTCGAGGTCACCGAGGACCCACCCGAACGCCTCTTCGATCACGCTACCATCGGCGTCGAGCACCTCCGCTTTGAGACGGGCGTTGCGCAGCCGGAGAAGGTCCCGGATCGCGCGTGATTTCCTCCCTCTCAAAGCGTTCTCCCGCGGCCAACCAGAAGGGCACTGTACCAGCGTGGTGGCGCCAGCGGGCCGGGCTGGCTCCGTCAGCACCGCTCACCTTTAAGACTAGGATGCGGCGGAAGCTCGAATCGTGACTGCTCGGTGGTCTTTCCTGACGCTCGGGCTCGGATCCGGTGGTCATCTGGCGATCCGGTGCTCATCGGATCCACGTCGGTCCACCCAGAGCCGAGTGATGATCTCGCATTGCGGGCTGCGGCGCTTGTCGCCTGACCAGCAAGCAACCGGAGTGCCATGGTCGAAGCGTCCAAATGACGTGAAGCTCATGAATGGCAGAGAAACACTCAGGACGTTACATCTACCACTGCGTCGAATCGCCCTGTGTCTCGACTGCGAGACGTGTTTCGAAATCGGCAGCGGGTCCGTGTCCGGCTTGTGGCAGCGGCACAGTGGGCCTCGGTGGCTCGCTTTCTGGACGGGAGGCGAGATCATGAAAGAGATCCTGGAACACGTTCGATTTCGCTCGGACGACGAACCCATCGCGCCCGTGACCATTCTCGACGCTCAAGGGCGCGTGGTGCGCGTGTTAGCCGCGGAAGAGTTCCGAACGACTCACCCGCTGGATGGCGCCTCTCGCGCCCCGGCGACGGCCCTCAGCCGTCAACGAAGAAGCGTCAGGCGGATGGCGCGGGACTAGCGAAGGGGAGCCAGAAGGAGCCTGATCAAGGCAACTACCAGCGGCCGACATGAGAGCCGCCATCGACGTAGAGGATGTGACCAGTGACCGTCGCGGCGTCGGTCAGGTACATGACTGCGTCCGTGATGTCCTTGACCGTCGAGGGCCGACCCATCGGTGACAGGCTCTCCATCACGTCCTTCGGAGTGTCCCGATGAAGCGGCGTGTAGACGACGCCCGGCGCGACGGCGTTCACGCGGATGCCGTCTTTCGCGTACTCCATCGCAAGGTGCTGGGTGATCGTCTCGAGACCGCCTTTGGTGATCATCGGCACCGCCGCCGTGACGCCCCGGATCGGGTTGCGAGCAAGGGCCGCCGTGATCGTGACGATGCTGCCGCCGGTCTTCTGCGCCAACATCTGCTTGATGGAGAGCTGGGTGACGTACAGGAAGCCCTCGACGTTCGTCGAGACGAGCGACTTGAAGTCCTCGGCCGTGTAGTCGGTGAACGGCTTGGTGAAGAAGATGCCGGCGTTGTTGACCAGTGCGTCGATCGACTTGAAGCGAGACAGCGCCGTCTCGACGATCTTCGCGGCAGTTGCCGGCTCGCCGATGTGGCCATCAACCAGAGCCACGTGATCGGAAGCCGCGACTTCGGTGGATTGGGTCACCTTGCGGGAATTGGCAACGACGTTGAAACCCCGTTCGACAAACCCTTTCACGATTCCCGCGCCGATCCCCTGCGAAGCTCCGGTCACGATGGCTGTCTTCAGTGAGCCGCTCATGGTTGTAGCTTCCCGCCCTGTCCACTGCCGAGCACGAGCCCGTTGTACCGCTCCGATGCAGCCATACGTTCCCTCCGGCAGAAGGCGCTTGGACGTCTTAGCCTTGTGATGGGCGTATCGGCACTTCGGTTGCGGAGGCCTTTCGATTTCCATGAACGTCGAGAGCCGTTTCGCGGAGCAGGAGCGCCAGAAAGGTCCGAGGGGCTCACGAGGCGCATAGGCGCGCTGCCAGTTGCGATCGAAAGGTCGAGGTGACGCCGTGGCGCGCGGGAGGCGCGGTGCCTCGGCGTCAGGCCGGCTTCCAGAACCCTTGCGATGGGATGCGGAACGCCCGGTTGAAGCGCGAGGACGCGTTCTCCCACGCGATGATCATCGTCAGCTCCGCGATGGTGTCGTCGTCGTAGTGCCGTTGCACGCGCGCGAACAGCTCGTCGTCGACGTCGCGGCGCGTGTCCGTGATCGCGTCGGCGTATTCGAGCGCCACCTTCTCCGCGTCGCTGAAGAGCGGGCTCTTCGCGTAGTCGTTGAGCGCCTCGATCTTCTCCGTCGAGACGCCGAGCCTGCTGCCCACGGCAGCATTGGCGTCCTGTCAGAACTCGCAGCCGTTCCACCAGGCGACGCGACGGTTGAGCAGCGCCCTGAGCGTACCGGGCACGCGCTTCGTCTCTTGTTGGAGGGCGGCCCACATCGCCTGCGCGGCGCGGAAGTACGCCGGGTTGCGCGCGTAGAAGAGGTACGGATAGAGCGGCGCGCCCCGGAGCTTGCGCTGTTCCTCGAGCGTTTCGCGCAGGTCGTCCGGGAGCGTCTCGACGTCGACCGGCGGGATGCGCGTTTTCCCTTCCAGCATGGTCACCTCCTCCACGTCAGGCATGCCGGACGACCGTTCACGGTGCATGATGGCCGCGATCATATCGCCGAAACGGTCGGACGCGCCGATCGACACTTCGACGGTGATCGAAGCCTCCACCGGGCTCGCGGCGAGCTCCTCCGCGGCGCGACTAGCGTTTCCGGCGGTCGCCTGCTTCGGACGCGTCGATGCCGAAGGTCTTCAGGAAGCCCCGCCGTCCCAACGGGGTGACGATGACCGCGTGGCTGCGGTTCATCCTTTCCATCCAGCCGAGATCGAAGTAGCGCTTGGTGATCGCGGCCCCGACCGCACCCGCGATGTGTGGGCGTCGCTCGGTCCAATCGAGGCAGAGTCGGCAATAGTGGCGGCGGGTCGAACGCCGCGTGGGAAGCTCGATCCCGAACTCGGTGAGAAAACGGGTGCCTGCTGTCGTGATCTCAGCGACTTCGTCGTCGAGCACGACGTATTCGCGGGCGACGAAAGCATCGGTGAGATCAACGCTGAGGCGGCCCGCAAGGTGGTCGTAGCACATTCGGGCCGCATTCGAGCGCGCGGGCTTGACGGGAGAGCGGGCGGTATCGCGGTCTCTTCTCGAGAGCGACGGCGACGATCCCGTCGATCATGTCGGCCACTGCTCGGCGAGGCAAGCCGGAAATAGCGATGCCGCCCGTGACGGACCATCGAGAGCAAGCCCGCCTCCGTCAGCTTCGCGAGATGGGTGCTGGCGGTTTGAGGCGTGATTCGCGCCGCGACGGCGAGCTCGCTCGCGGTCAGGGCACGGCCATCGAGAAGCGCCGACACCATCGTCGCTCTCGCAGGGTCTGCCGAGCAGCGCCGCGATCTCGGCGATGATAGGGCCTGTGATCATTCCGGTATCTAACGATCCGGCGCGCTCCCATCCCTCTACTTCTTCGCGCAGCGAGCATCGGCCTGCTGGAGCGCGGCGATCGCCTGATCGTTGAACGGGATCGGCGCGCAGCCATGGCCCTTCTCGCATACGAAGTCGAACTTGGCCGCCGGCTGATGACAGCTCAGGCACGTCTTGCCCTGGGAGAGATTGACGACGCTGTCGCCGCGGTCGCGGATCTTCGTGCCGGCCGCGGAGATGTCCAGCGCGAAGAATTCCCAGCCGTTGGTTTTCGGGAACTTCTCACGCGGATGCTTCACCATGGCTTCGAACGGAACCAGCTGCAGGATGGTGCCGACGGGATACTCCGTGTTGGGGACGCTGTCCCTGAAGATGCGCATCGCCTCCGCCAGCTGCTGGGGATCCGCGTGTTTGATGCGCGTGTTCCGGACCTGGGGCCAGTCGAGGATGCACCCAAAGGTCCGCTCGGACACGGAGACGTCAGCCGAGGACGCGACGGATACCATCGCTCCGATGACGGCACCGAGGAACACGAAGTGCAGGCTGGCTCTCATTCGTCTCTCTCCTCTTCATTTCGTCGCAGCCTCGCCCGACCACTGCGCGTCCGTCAGCGCCCAGCCGCCGCCGAGCGCCCGGTAGAGCTGGGCGTAGGCGAGCAGGCGATTCTGCCGGATCTGGGCGAGCGTGTTCTGGGCGGGGTAGAGCTGCTGCTGGGCTTCGAGCACCTCGAAATAGTTGGCCAGGCCCTGCCGATAGCGATCCATCGCGTGCTCGACGGCCTCCCCGAGCGCCTTCACCGCCATGTCCTGCGCCGTCTCGGCCGTCGCTCAGCCTGGCCAGCCTGGTGAGCGCATCCGAGACCTCGCGCAGCGCGAGGAGAACGGTTTGCTCGAACTGCAGCCGTGCCTGCTCCCACTGTGCGACGGACGCGCGATAGGTTCCCAGCGTGCGGCCGGCGTTGAGAAGCGGCCCGCTCAGCGAGGCCGGCGACCGCCCAGATCGTCGCGCCTCCGCTCGTGAGCGCGGAGACCTCGGGGCTGGCCGTGCCGAGGAGCGCGGTCAGGCTGAGCTTCGGGAAGAACTCGGCCTTGGCGACGCCGATCCGCGCGTTGGCGCTCACGAGCGCCTGCTCCGCCTGGCGAAGATCGGGACGGCGCTCGAGCAGCGTCGACGGCAGTCCGGCCGGCACCGACGGGCACGACGACCTGCTCGTACATCGGCTTCCCACGCGGCAATCGGGCCGGGCGCTTTGCCCAGCAGGACGCTGATCTGGTTTTCCTTGGCGACGATGTCGCTCTCGATCAGCGGAATGTTGGCCTGCGCATCGCCGAGCGCACCCAGGGCACGTGACGTCTCGAGCTTCGACGCCACGCCGAGGTTGAGGCGATCCAGGAACAGATCGTACGTGCGCTGATAGGCCGCCGTGCTGTCCCGCGCGATCTGCAAGCGAACGTCGAGCGCGAGCAGCTCGAAGTAAGCCTGGGCCAGGTCGCTGACCAGCGTCAGCCACACGGCCCGTCGCGCGTCCTCGGTGGCCAGCAGTGCGGCGCGGGCGGACTCGTTCGAGCGACGGATGCGACCCCAGACGTCGAGCTCCCACGACATGATCGTCGAGGCGGAGTAGAAGTTGGTCGCATTGGGCACCGGGCCGCCGGGTGCCCCCAGGATGCCGGGGCCGACTTTGCTCCTTCCGGCGCCGACGCTATAGTCGAGTGACGGGAAGTAGTCCGAGCGCGCCACACCGACATTGGCGCGCGCCTCCTGCACGCGCGCGGCGGCGATGGCCGACGTCGTAGTTGCTGCGCAGCGCCTCCTGGATCAGCGCCTGCAAGATCGGATCCTGGAACACCTCCCACCACGGCGCATCCGCGAACGACACCGCCTCTGCCGTCTCCTGGCCACGGAACGTGGGTGGCTCGGCGACGACGGGACGCTTGTAATCGGGACCGATCGCGCAGCCGGCGAGCAGCGCCGTCGCGACGATCATCCAGGCGGAAGTCCGGTAGTCTCACGGGCGCGATCCAGCCGCCGGAGGCTCGTCGCCGGCCCCGCCGGAAATCGCCGCCGGAGCGGATACCGGCGCGGCGCGGCGTGCGGCGACGTCCGGCGGAAGCGCTCACTGACATAGAAGCTCACCGAGATGAAGAGACTGGCGATGAGCGTGTCGGTCAGCATCCCGCCGATCACGACGGTGCCGAGGATCCGGCGTCCAACCGCGCCGGCGCCGGAGGCGGTCCACAACGGCACGCAGCCCAGGATGAACGCGAACGAGGTCATGAAGAGGGCGCGCCGACGCACACGGACGCCTTCGAGCGCGGCGTCGACGAGCGACATGCCGCCCTCGTACGCGACCTTGGCGAACTCGACGATGAGGATCGCGTTCTTGGCCGCGAGGCCGATCACCATGAGCAGGCCGATCTGCGAGAAGACGTCGAGCTCGAAGCGGCGGAGCCAGAGCGCTCCGAGGGCGCCGAACATGGCGATGGGCGTGGCGAGCAGGACGGCGAACGGAAGCGTCCAGCTCTCGTACAGGGCGGCCATGAGCAAGAACACCACCAGCACCGAGAAGCCGATCACCGCGCTCGCCGGCACCCCCTGGGAAGCCACCTGCTCCTGGAACGACATCCCCGAGTAGTCGAAGCCCATGTCGCGCGACATGGTTTGCGCGAATACCTCTTCGAGTGCCTGCATCCCCTGCCGGGTGCTGTAACCCGGGCGCGAGAAGTCCGTTGATCTGCGCCGCGCGGTACTCGTTGAATCGGGTCGTGAACTCCGGGCCGTTGACCTCTCTCATCCGGACCAAGCGTCGACAGCGGCACCGGCTGGCCCGCGGCGTTGCGCACATAGAACCGGCCGACGTTGTCGGCCTGGGTCCGGAACTCGCCTTCGGCCTGGACGTACACCTGCCAGACGCGTCCGTACTGGTTGAAGTAGTTCACGAAGGCGCCGCCGAGGAACGCCTGGAGGGCCTGGTACACCGAGGTCAGGGCGATGCCTTGCTTCAGAACCTTGTCGCGATCCACCTCGGCGAAGAACTGCGGCACACTCGGCAGCAGGGTCGTGAAGAGCCGCGCGAACTCAGGTCGCTTCCGGGCGGCGGCCAGGAATCTGTCCGTGTTCTCGGCGAGGAACGCGGGATCCTTGCCCGAGCGATCCTCCAGGATGAAGGTCACGCCGCCGGATGTCCCGATGCCCGGGAATCGCAGGCGGTGAGAACGCGAAGACCTGAGCCTCGGCCACGCCGGCCAGCTTCTGGTTCAGCTGTTGAATGATCACGTCGGCCGTGAGCCCGTGCTTGTGGCGGGCGTCCCAGTCGTCCAGCGTGATGAAGTAGAACGAGTTGTAGGTCGTCGTGACCAGGCTCAGCAGGCTGAAGCCCGCCACGCCCGTGTAGTACTTGATGCCCGGCTGCGTCTTGAAGATCGCGTCGAGCTTGTCGTTGACCGCCGCGGTGCGGTCGAGCGAGGCGGCCAGCGGAAGCTGGACGTTGGCGAAGATGTAGCCCTGGTCCTCCTCCGGGACGAAACCACCGGGAAGCCGGATGCCGATGAGGCCCGACACGGCCGCCGCGGCGAGCAGCAGGAGTATCGCGAAGGCGGCCTTGCGGATCAGGAAGCGACTCCCGTCGAGATACCCGCCCATCACCCGCTCGAAGACGCGGTTGAAGCCACGGAAGAACCACCCGAGCGGGCCGCGCATCTCGCGCCTCGGCCGCAGGAGCAGCGCCGAGAGCGCCGGGCTCAGGGTGAGCGCGTTGAAGGCCGAGATCAGGACGGACACCGCGATGGTGACCGCGAACTGCTGGTACATCCGCCCGGTGATGCCCGGGATGAACGCCGTCGGGATGAACACCGCCGCCATGATGAGGGCGATGGCCACGACCGGTCCCGACACCTCGTCCATCGCCTTCAAGCGCGGCGTCGCGCGGCGAGAGCCCTCGCTCGATGTGTTGCTCGACGGCCTCGACGACCACGATGGCGTCGTCCACCACGAGGCCGATGGCCAGCACGAGGCCGAAGAGCGACAGCGTGTTGATCGAGAATCCCAGCAGCGGAAAGACCATGAACGCGCCGACGAGCGCCACCGGCACCGCCAGCAGCGGGATGAGCGTCGCGCGGAAGCCCTGCAGGAAGACGAAGACGACGATGACGACCAGGACGAGCGCCTCGACCAGCGTCTTCGACGATCTCCCGGATCCCCGCGCTGACCGCGAGCGTCGTGTCGAGCGACGTGCACGTAGTCGAGGTCGGCCGGGAACCTGCGCCTTGATCTCCTCCATCAGCTTCGTCGCGCCCTTCATGGTCTCGATGGCGTTCGAGCCGGGAAGCTGGTAGACGGCGATCGAGCGCGGCCGGCTGGCCGTTCAGGCGGCCGCGGCGGATGTAGTTCTGCGCGCCGAGCTCGACGCGCGCGACGTCCTTGATCCGCACCAGCGCGCCGTCCGGCTTGGCGCGCACGACGACGTTCTCGAACTCCGCGAGGCTCGCCAGGCGCCCCTGCGCCAGCACCGTGTACGTGAACTCCTGGCCGCGCGGGACCGGATCGCCGCCCAGCTGGCCGGCCGGGTTGACGGTGTTCTGCGCCTGCAGCGCACTGGCGATCTCGTTGACGGTGATGTCGAGCTTCGCCAGCGTGTCGGGGTTGATCCAGAGCCGGATCGCGTACTGCGACGCGCCGAAGATCTGCACCTGGCCGATGCCGGGCACGCGCGTCATCGGGTCGTTGATGTTGACGTACGCGTAGTTGGCGAGGAACAGCGGGTCGTACGTGCCCTTCGGCGAGTACAGCACGAAAGATCCCAGCGGACTCGTCACGGACTTCGTGACGCTGACGCCCTGGTTCACCACGTCGGGCGGCAGCTGGGAGGCCGCCTGCGAGTATCGCAGGTTGGTGAGCACCTGGTCGACGCTCGGGTCGGTGGTGACGTCGAAGTCCACCCGCAGCTGCATCTGGCTGCCGGCGCTCTGGTTGAGCGAGTACATGTAGAGCATGTTGTCGACGCCGCTCATCTGCTGCTCGATCGGCGTGGCCACCGATTGCTCGAGCGTCACCGCATCGGCGCCCGGGTACCGCGCGGTCAGCAGAATCTCCGGCGGCGCGATGTTGGGGTAGAGCGCGATGGGCAGCTGCACGATCGCGACGATGCCGAAGATCACCATGAGGATGGAGATGACCATGGCGACGATCGGCCGGTTGATGAAGAACCTGGCCATGGCGGATCTACTTCGGCGCGCTCGACTCGGCGGGCGTGTTCGCCGCCAGCCGGACCTTCTGGCCGGCGCGTACCCGGTCGCCTCCCTCGACGACGACCCGCTCGCCGGGCTTCAGCCCCTCGGTCACGGTCCACAGCGAGCCAACCCGCACGTCGACCTTGACCGTGCGGATGTCGATCGTGTCGTCGGGGCGGACCACCGCGACCTGATGAATGCCCTGCACGTCCTGGACGGCGCGCTGCGGGATCAGGAGCGCCGACTTCTTCACCTCGACGACGGCGCGGACCTTCGCGTACTGGCCGGGGCGCAGCAGATTGCCCGGGTTCGGAAAGACGCGCTCGCGCGAGCACGGTGCCGCTGGTAACGTCGACCTGTCGGTCGAGAGCCGCCGCCACGCCCGCGCTGAGGGTAGACGGTGCCGTCCGCCAGAATCAGCTCCAGCTCGATCCTGCGGCGCTCGCTCGGGTCCGCCGCCCATCGCCGTAACACGGTGAGAGCCCGTTGCTCGCTGACGGGGAATTCCGCGTAGATGGGATCGACCTGCGAAACCGTCGTCAGCGGCGTGCTGTCACTCGGCCCGACGTAGTCGCCGATGTTCGCCCCTGCGGAAGCCGGCGACGCCGGCGATCGGCGACAGCACCCTGGTGTAGCCGAGGTTGAGCTGGGCGTCCGCGAGCGCCGCGCGCGCGGCGGCGATGTTGGCCTCTTGCGTCTTGACGTCCGCGAGCGCCTTTTCGAGCGCGGCGCGCGACTGCGACACGCTGGCCTGCGAGTTCAGGACCGCGGCGCGCGCGGCCGCCACCGCCGCCAGGTTGGCCAGGTTGCTCTGGACCGCGTTGTCGAGCTCTTGCTGGCTGACCGACCCGCGCTGGGCCAGCGGCGTGTAGCGATTGACGTCGAGCTCCGTCTGCCGCTGGGTCGCCTCCGCCCGCTTCACCTGGGCCTCGTCCTGGGCCACCTTCGCGATCGCCTGCTCGACCTGGGCCTGGCTCGCGCTGACCTGCGCCTTGGCCTGGCTCAGCTGTGATTCCGCGAGGTGCAGCTTGGCGTCGGCCTGATCGGCGGCAGTCTGGAACGGCCGGGGATCGACCTGGAACAAGAGGTCGCCCGCCTTGACCGGCGAGCCCTCCGTGTAGTTCTGACTCACGAGGTGCCCGGCGACACGAGCCCGGATCTGCGCGTTGATGTAGCCGACCAGCGTACCCGACATACTCGACGGAGATCGGCACGTCGCGCTCCACCACCGGCTCGACCTTCACGACGGCCGGCGGCGGCGTCGCGGTCGCGCGAGAGGCGTCGCCACAGCCGGCGGCGGTGATCGCCACCAGCCCGATCAGCGAGAACTCCGAGCAGCGCGCGTACGTCGATCATGTGGCGTCTTCCTATGCGGTCCCGCGAGGGACAGTCGGGCACGTCTCATCAGGGGCCGATTCGAGCGATCACCGCTTCCCGTAGTCCGTGAAAACGTAATCTCTTGTCTTCACGATCGTGTGGCACGCGAGCCCGCACTTGGCGTCGTTCCCCTGCGGCGGCTCGTCAGCCGTGGTGGCGGGCGTGAACGTATCGGACGCGGCGTCATACTTGAACGCGGCCCATCCCCATCCGCCGCTGTCCGCGAACCTCTTGCTGTCCTTCACCATGAAGTCGACGTCATGCAGGCTTGCCGGCACCGTCGCAGTGGGGAACGTCTCGAGCTTTTTCGGGTTCCAATGGATCTTCGCCATCTTGGAGCCGTCGGGGAAAGGCTTGCCGTTGCCGGGAATGCCGGACTGGTAGGCCTTGATCATCACGGGATTGGCGAGGATCACCGCCATCACCTTTTCGTTCTGACTGATGGAGACCGTCTGCCAGCCTTCGTATCCTCTGAACTCAGAGAACGCGAGCCCATTCGGCACTCGCACGGTGTACTTGGCCTGGCCAGTGTCCTGCGCGGAAATGGCCCTGCCGCCCAGGACGGCGAGCACTGAGACAGCGAGCGAGACCACAACGATCACAACCGCCGGGATCCTTTTGCTCTTCATCGCCACTCTCCTCGCTGGTTGGTGGTTGCGTCGAGTACCGAGTTGGAACGACGCGTCGGCAACACGCGACGTCATCAGGGCTCGATACCGCCGTTCGGTTCCATGCGGAATCGGTACCGCCACCTATGATAAGCATCCCGTCCAGCAACTGCATGGCCGAGAGCGTTCTCGACGAGGCTGAATCTCGTGCTCACCAGGTTGAATAGCCTAGTCGTAGCGCGGAGACCGCCGTTTGCCGCGAACGATTTCAGCAAGAATTCGCAAGCGGCCGAAGACGCAGACCGACCTTCTGAATCTCGAAGCTGCGGTGGTTCATTGGCGCCGGGGGTCCACGCTCGCGGCCGGAGCCGTTCTGGCTACCGTCACGGTCGAACTTCAGCATGACTGCCGATTCAATTGCCGGGTCGTGCGCCACTCCATAGAGGACGTTGCCGCCGTCAGAACGGGCGAGTGTCAGCCACCCCCAGTTCCCATTGGTTCTGAGCGTGACGCGATTCCCCTGGCGACCACTGTCCCTGACCACGTCGTTGGCTTCGCCAGGTTGTTCCGCCACCGTTCGGGGTCACAGTCGCGCTGAACGGTTCCATCCTCCCGGATCTGGAGGACGATCCGCGCGCCTCGTCGTCGTAGAGATCCGGGCGGACCCATCCGTGAGTACCGTGCCACGTTCCGGCGAGATCACTGGATCGAGCCAACGCGCCGGTCTCGGCACAGCCGGCCGTGAGGGCGACCAGCGCGACACCGAGAAGGCCGGCGGCGAACATTCGATGATTCATAGAGTGCTTACCCTATTGATCCTCGAACTCTCCCAACCTTAGGATGCCCCGCTGGATGCTGGAGATTCGCTCGCAAGAATCTGAAACGCCGGCCGGCGATCTGCTCCTCTGCGCGACCGCTTCACAAGCCGCCGCGTCTCCCACGTCGCCGAAACCGGTTGATGAAGATGATCCGGCATGCCGATCCGACCGGAAGCGACACGCTTCTGCAGATTCCAGCGACATGCGTGACGCCCTCGACTTCAGGGTCAGTGCGTCGAGCTGTCACATCTTTCCGTTAGAGACGCACACGTATCGATCTGGCAGATTTCTGGTGACGAGGATTGGGCAGGGTGCGCCACGCAACACGAGACGCCCGCTGCAGAAAGTGGCTGGCGGCCGACGGTGTCATCGGCCCGAGCGCCACGCTCGATTCGCGATCAGCCGAGTTCTGGTGTGGGCGGTCGCCGTGAGCGCCGCCGTCAGCGACTCGGCGTCCCAGGGTCCATCGTGACGGACGCCGTTGACGAACATGGTCGGTGTACCGTTGACGCCGCTTCGCACGCCACTCATGAAGTCTTCGTGGACGCGTGACGCATATGTTTCCGCGCGCAGCTCGGATCGGAAGCGTTCGACATCGAGGCGCAGCGACTCCGCGTATCGCGCCAGGCTGCGCTCGTCGAGGGCATCCTGATGCTCGTACAGCAGATCGTGCATCGGCCAGAACTGGCCCTGCGCGCCCGCCGCTTCGGCCGCCATGGCGGCCTTCAGGGCGTGGGGATGCATCTCCGTCAGCGGGAAGTTGCGGAACACGAAGCGCAACCGACGCCCGAGATGCCGCTGCACCGCCTTGATGATCGGATAGGCCTGCCCGCAGAAAGGACACTCGTAGTCGCCGTACTCGACGAGGGTCGCCTGCGCATCCGGTGGTCCCTCGATGTGATCGCGCTCGCCGACGGGAAGCACGAGCCGAGCGACTCGCGATTGACCGGTGGTCATGGGCGGCTCCTATCAGGCGACGCGCCGCTTCGACAGCGACTCCAGCGCCTCCAGAATGCCGTCGGCGCCGGGATTCACCCCGACCGGCGACAGATAGCTCCAGTAGATGAGTCCCTGCTCGTCGATGACGAACAGCGCTCGCTCCGTGGTGCCTTCGATCGGGCGGTACGCACCGTAGGCTTGGGCCACCGCACCCTTCGGTTCGAAGTCGGACAGCAACGGGAAGTGCAGCTTTCGATTGGCGGCGAAGGCCGCGTGGCACCACGCGCCGTCCACCGAAATCCCGATCAACGTCGCCTGGTGCCGGTGGAACTCGGGAAGAATCTCGTTATACAACGCCATCTGATCGCCACACACCGGGCTCCAGTCCGCGGGATAGAACGCCAGAACGACGGGCTTGCCGCGGAAATCCGATAGCGACACCTTTTGGTCCGGCGTCGCGTTCAGCGTGAAGTTCGGCGCCGGGGTCTTGGGTGTGAGCATGCCGCGTGACTGCTGAGGAAGCGGAGCGGGATCGGTCGCCATGGTTCCAGATACCTCCGGTGGGACGAACGATACACCCAGGCCAGGGGTTAGCGGCTCCTGCGTCCGCTAACCCCTCGCTAATCCTTCGCCCCTATTTGCGCAGTGACCTGAAGCCCGCGCGAACCTCTTCTGAAAAGAGCTGCGGCTGTTCCCAGGCCGCAAAGTGGCCGCCTTTCTCGACCTTGTTGTAGTGGATCAGTTTGGGATACGCCCGCTCTGCCCAGCTCCGCGGGGCTGGATAGAGTTCGTCAGGGAAGACGCTCACGGCAACCGGGATGGAGACGCCTTTGGCGTTGAAATACCCTGAGCTTTAGTATCTCCCAATAGAGACGGGCGCCAGAAAGCGCCGTGTTCGTCAACCAGGTGATCGTGATGTTGTCGAGGATGTCGTCGCGCGTGAGGCCCTCAGACTGTCCGTCAAAGACGCGCGCGATGAGCTCATAGCTGCGCGCGTCGTGATCCAGGAAATACGCCGCCAGGCCGACCGGTGAATCCGCGATTCCGTACAATCGTCTGCGGTCGCAACCCCATCTGGAAGCCGTAGCCGATACCCTTTTGATAGACGAACTGCAAACGCTCGTAAGCGAGTTTCTCGTCGGCTGAGAGACCCGATGGCGCCGGCGCCCCGGAAAAAGCCGCGTTGTTGATGTCGTCCGGAAAGACGCCAGGCATGTTGGTGTGAATGCCGAGCAACTCCGGAGGCGCAAGCAGACCCATTTGTTCGGTGATGACCGCGCCCCAATCGCCGCCTTGCGCCACGAATTTCGTGTACCCGAGGCGCTTCATCAGCACGACCCAGGCACGCGCGATGTGGGGACAATCCCACCCGGTGGTGGTCGGTTTTCCTGAGTATCCGTAGCCCGGTATTGACGGGATCACCAGGTGGAAAGCATCTGATGCATTTCCACCGTGTGCGGTGGGATTGGTCAGCGGATCGATGATCTTCATCTGTTCGATGACCGAGCCGGGCCATCCGTGCGTAACGATCAGCGGCAACGCATTTTCGTGTTTTGAACGGACGTGAATGAAATGAATGTCCAGTCCATCGATCTCGGTGATGAACTGCGGCAGGGCGTTCAGTTTTGCCTCGATCTTGCGCCAGTCATAATCTGTCGCCCAATAGCGCGCCAGCGCCTGAGTCGTCGCGAGCTGCACGCCTTGGGATGCATCTGTAACCGTTTCTCGTTCAGGCCACTTTGTCGCGTTGATGCGCCTGCGCAATTCGGTGAGTTCCGCTTCGGGAACGTTGGTCACGCGAAACGCGCGAATCGGCGGTCTTGTCAGCTGTCTGCTCGCTGCTCACGGTGTCCTCCTCTTAAGTTTGTGGCGATCCGATTCAATCGGACGCTGAAAGAGAGATCTGGCACCGACAACCGCATGTCCAGTTGTACCTTGGTCCCAGCGCCTTCGTGTGCCACCTACCTCGAGCGACGCAGCGTGAAGTGAAGCCCGAAGGCATTGCTCGTCATCATGTTGTCCTGCTGGACCCAGATGTCGCCGAACCGGGCTGGGTTGGTCAACGACAGTGTGAGCAGCTCGCCTTTGATACTGCCCGTGACGCGGCCGGAGAGATCCGGTCGCCCGCCAATGTTCATCATGCCCGTGACGTCGGTGCTGGTCTGGGCCAAGGTCAACGTGATCGGCAAGAATTTTCCGTCCCCCGTCGTCTTGCCAGTCCAGGTGCCTGCGACGTCGGCGTTCGGCGCGTCGAGCGCGGCCTGCCGTGCCTCCCAGGCGGCGCTGCAGCCGGTTAGAACAACGGCCAACACAGTTAAAGACAAGATCGCCTTCGTCCTCATCGCTATCCTCCTAAGAACCACGCGCTAACGGGCCGAGGGTAGAAAATCAACCACCCCGGACTCCAGGTTGTACATCGCGCCCGGCGATCTTGACGGCGCCCGTGGTCTCGAGCGCGGCGATGACGGCACTACGACTGTGGATCCCGGCCATCGTGAGCTCGACATTCTTCCGAGCAACCGCGTCGACGAAGGCATAGTTCTTCGCGGAGCGCTCGCCCTGATACGCGGTGGCATCGACCGCCGGCTGGATCTTTGTGAGCAGGCCGGTGAGGTTGCCGAGCTGGACCCGGTCGATGGCGCCCTTGATCGCGCCGCAGGCCGTGTGGCCCATCACCAGCGATGACCTTCGCTCCGGCTAGCTGGCAGGCGAACTCCATGCTGCCGAGGATGTCGTCGTTGGCGATGTTGCCGGCCACGCGCGCGTTGAACACGTCGCCGATGCCGAGGTCCATGATCGTCTCAGCCGGCGCGCGGGAATCGATGCAGCTCAGGAGCACCGCGGCCGGATACTGTCCCTTCGCACTCGCTCTTTGCTGGGCCAGGTAGTCTTGCGCCGTCTTCTGGCCCGTTCGGAATCGCTCATTGCCTTTCTTCATCAGCTGCAATGATCTCGTCCGGCGTCATCTCGGTCGCGCTCCGCTTTGGTCAGCGCGGCCGCCCAGACGATCCGGTTCGGGAGTGCGGAAGCCACGAGGCGTAGCGCCGCCAGCCACGGCGGCGGTTTTGAGGAATGCTCGGCGATCGATACCCTCCGGATCGCTCATGCGGATCTCCTTCGGTCGAGTGAAAGAGCACAGAGAGAGTAAGAACGCCACGCCGGGTGATTGAAGCCTAGCCGAGAGATCTGTCTCAATAGGACGAAGGTCGGATACCGGTCCGAAGGGGTTGGAGGCCCACCTGAAGCGCGGAGTAAAGATAGCGCGGTCGCTACCAAATTCTATCCGGAGGCCCGCCATGCAGAAGTCCGAGTTCAAGCAGTCGCTGCTCGTCAAGCACTACGAGGACACGACGTTCGCGGCGCTGGAGGCGAACAACGGCGCGCCGCGGCCGCAGTTCCTCTACCGGCAGCTCGGCGTCGAGGAGGCCACCGGCGGCGCGTACGACGCGCACGTGATCAAGGGTGTGCCGGGCTCGAAGCCGCCGATCGCCGAGCACAAGCACACCGAGCTCGACTTCCTCTTCGTCTATGTCCTCAAGGGCTGGATGAGCTTCCACTACCACGGCCACGGCGAGCACAGGCTGAAGGCCGGCGACTGCCACATCATCCCGCCGGGCCTGTCGCACACGGTGACCGGCTGGTCGGAGGACGTCGAGATCCTCGAGATCACCGCGCCCGGCCACTACAAGACGATCGACACGGTGAACGGCGTGGAGGTCGCGCCGGCAACCGCCTAAAGCGGAGAGGCCGATGCGTCAGCGCCCGAAGCCCGTGAAGTCCAAGGCCAAGGCCCTGTCGCCGCAAGTCGCCCAGGGACGAAGACGCTACGGTCCGCGACCTGGAGAAGCGTCTGGCGGAGGCGTTGGCTCGGGAAACAACGACCAGCGAGATCCTGCGAGTTATCAGCCAGTCGACAGACCGATCTACAGCCAGTCTTCGAGGCGATCGTCCGGAGCGCGACCCAGCTATGCGAGGCGACGTTCGCTGTCCTGCACCGTTTCGACGGCCAGGTGGTCGCGTTCGATGCTCACTACGGCATGACCGAGCAGGAAGTCGCAGGGAGCCGCGACAGATTCCCGCTACCGACCGACCGGGGACGGCAGTGGGCCGCGCGATCCTGGATCGGCGGATCACCCACATCCACGATATTCGGCGCGATGCAGAGTACCGCGTCAGTGCCTGGCAGGCGTCGTTTCAGACCGTGCTGGCGGTGCCGCTGCTGCGAGAGGGCGTCCCCGTTGGCGCGATAGGCCTCTGGCGGCGCGAGGTCCAGCCTTTTTCGGAAAAGCAGATCAAGCTCGTTGAAACCTTCGCCGCCCAGGCGGTCATCGCGATTGAGAACGTGCGACTATTCAAGGAGCTCGAAGCGCGCAACAGTGCGCTCACGGAATCCCTCGAGCAGCAAACGGCCACGAGCGAGATCCTGCGTGTGATCTCGTCCTCGCCGACCGACGCCCAGCCGGTGTTTGACGCCATTGCCGCGAATGCCGCTCGCCTGTGCAGCGCGAACGACGCCCAGGTGCTTCGCGTCGAAGGGAGATGCTCCGCCTCGTCGCCGCCTTCGGTGTGTCGGCGATGCCATCGGTGCGGCGACTGACGAGGGGACACCTGGTGGGTCGCGCGGTGATCGACCGCAAGACGATTCATGTCCGGGATCTCAGGCAGGCCCTGGCGGAGTATCCCGAGTCGACCGCGGCCCAGTACGGCGTGCAGTCGGCGCTCGCCGTGCCGCTCCTGCGCGATGGGGTCGCGCTCGGTGTCATTCGTATAAGCCGAACGGAGATCCGGCCCTTCACCGACAAACAGATCGCGCTCCTCCAGACGTTCGCCGACCAGGCAGTGATCGCCATTGAAAACGTCCGGCTGTTCAAGGAACTCGAGGCCAGTAACCGGGAGATCGCCGAGAAGAGTCGCCAGATCGAAGTCGCCAGCCAGCACAAGTCGGAGTTCCTGGCGAACATGTCCCACGAGCTGCGGACGCCTCTCAACGCCATCATCGGCTTCTCTGAGGTCCTGACCGACCGCATGTTCGGTGAGCTCAACGAGAAGCAAGAGGAGTATCTGAAGGACATCTACGCCTCGGGCACCCATCTGCTGTCCCTGATCAACGACATCCTCGACCTGTCGAAGATCGAGGCCGGGCGGATGGAACTGGAGCTCACGGACTTCCATCTCCCCACGGCACTCGACAATGCCCTGACCTTGGTCCGCGAGCGGGCTGGGCGACGGAGCATCACATTGCAGATGAGCGTCGATGAGCGGCTGGGCGAGATTCGAGCGGACGAGCGGAAGATCCGGCAGGTCGTCCTGAACCTCTTGTCGAATGCGATCAAGTTCACGCCGGAGGGCGGGCGGATCGAAGTCGCGGCCGTGCCAAAGGACGGGTTCGTGGAGGTCTCAGTCAGCGACACCGGGGTCGGCATCGCGCCGGAGGATCAGGAAGCGGTGTTCGAGGAGTTCCGTCAGGTGGGGACGGCGGAGAAGAAGGCGGAGGGCACCGGGCTGGGGCTGACCCTGTGCCGGAAGTTCATCGAACTCCACGGCGGGCGGATCTGGGTGAAGAGCCAGGTGGGCGTGGGCTCGACGTTCACGTTCAGTCTGCCGGTGCGCTATGAGGAATGAGGCCGATCCGCCTATGCCCTCCCAGCCCGTAGAGCGCGGCCGCATTGTCGTGAGTCAGCTTGCGGCGCATCTCCGGCGACAGGTGCCGCATCTGCCGCTCGATCGCGTCTCGGGAGTTGGGCCAGACGCTGTCGGGGTGGGGATAGTCCGACGCCCACAGCAGGTGGCCATCGCCAAAGAACGGAATGAGCGACATCGCCACGTGGTCTTCCTGGAAGGTCGCGTAGATCTGCCGCTTGAAGAGCTCGCTCGGCTTCGTGACGAGGGCGCTGCCGCCCTTGTCGGCCCAGAACTCCTTCGCCTCCCAGAGCCGCCAGTGGCGGTAGTCGAGCTCCTCGACGAGCCAGGGGAGCCATCCCGTGCCGGCCTCGGCCATCACCATGCGCAATCTCGGGTGGCGCTCGAGGATGCCCCAGGCGAAGAGGTCGACGAAGGGCTCGAGGAAGTTCGCGAGGAAGAACTTGGTGTTCTCGAAGACGCTCGCCGCCTTGCCGGCGACGCGATCGCCCGGCTTGCCGACGAACACCGTGATGTGCCAGGAGAGGATGATGCCGCTCTCCTCGAGCGCCTGCCAGAGCGGCTCCCAGGCCGGGTCGTCGAGCTTGGGGTTGACGTTGGCGATCATGAGATTCACCTGGCGCACGCCGCCCTTCGCCCTCACCCGCTCGAGCTCGGCGAGCGCGCCTCGGGCGTCTCCGGCAGCATCGGCAGGCCGATGAGCCGGTCGGGCGCCGCCTTGCAGAAGTCGAGCAGCCAGTCGTTGTAGACGCGATAGCAGGCGGTGCGCAGCACGGGATCGTCGGTCGAGATCTGGAAGATCGGCCCGAAGATCACCTGCGTCGCGACGCCGTCGCGGTCCATGTCGGCGAGACGCAGCTCGGCGACGGCCGGGCGGCGCGCGCTCGCGTCGTGGATGCCGGCGCGGTCGAAGGCGTTGTAGAGCGCCTTGATCGGCCGCGCTGAACCCGTCGCCGGCGGCTTGCCGTCCCAGCGGCCCCACACCTTCCCGTCGCACACCCAGACCGCCTGCCCGTCGCGCTCCTCGACATGCGGCGCGCGGTCGAGCAGCGACGCGGGCAGCCGCGTGGTCCACAGATCCGCGGGCAGCTGGCTGAGATCCATGTGATCGTCGCAGGAGATGAGCCGGTCAGTCATGTGATCCTCCGGTCGATGGCCGTGTCGCGCCGCCGGGCGGCGACTGGCCGATCCTACCGCGGCCCGCCGCTCTCATGCGTGAGACATTGCCCCTACTGGTCAGGAGCGGACGCCGATGATCTTGTCCCAGTCGGTCGCGTGCTGGTAGGCGTATGCGACCCGCATGAGGAGCGGATCGTCGAAGAAACGCCCGACGAGCTGCATGCTGACCGGGAGACCCGCCGACGACTTGCCCACCGGGAGGGCGAGCGCCGGGTGGCCGGTGTAGTTGAAGGGCTGGGTGTTGCGGGAGCCGGCCCTGGCTCATCGCCATGAGATTGTCCTCGACGGCCTCGAGGTAGCTGCCCGGCCTGTGGTTCTTGGGCGCCGTCATGAGGCAGGTGGGCATCACGAGCACGTCGACGTCCGCCAGCGCGGCGTCGTAGGCCTTGATGTAGGTGGGCCGCACATTCTGGGCCTTGGCGTACACGCGGCCGTGGTAGTTGCGGCGGCTCAGCTCGGCGGCGATGAGCGACAGCTTGGTGCGTGGTGCGAGCACATCGGCCTGGGCGGCCCACAGCTTGTTGATGGCCGCGATGACGGAGGCGGGGTAGTAGGTCCTGGTGAAGGCGCCGAAGAAGCCGGTCTTGAATAGCGCCAGGGCGCCTTCGCCCGAGAGCGCAGCCTGGGCGGTGCGGATGGCATGGTGCGCGGGGATGGAGACCTTGGCCACGTCGGCACCCGCCTGGGCGAGGACGTCGACCGCCGCCAGCACCAGGTCGCGCACGTCGCCCTCGCGCGTCGTCGAAGCCCTCCTGGAGCACACCGATGCGCAGCCCGGCCACTCCATCGGCCAGCCGGCCGAGCACGTCCATGCGGGTGGGGACATCGCGCGTCTGGCGGGGATCGTAGGGGTCGTACCCCGCGGTGGCCTGGAGCGCCGCCGCCGCGTCCTCCACGGTGCGGGTCATCGGACCCGTGTAGTCGATGGACTGGTCCGAGCCGAACCCGATCCCGAAGTGCGACACGAGCCCGAACGTGGGCTTGTGGCCGACGATCCCGCAGAACGCCGCCGGGATGCGGATGGAGCCGCCCTGGTCGCCGCCGAACGAGATGTCCACCTCGCCAGCGGCCACGGCCGCGCCGGAGCCCGACGACGATCCGCCGGTCACGTGCTCGCGGTTGTGGGGATTGAGGGGCCGGCCGTAGTCCCCGATGGCGCCGCCGGTGCCGAAGCCGCCACTCAGGCCGTTCATGACGTTCTTGCCGATGATGGTGCCGCCCGCCTGCAGCACGCGGGTGACCACGGTGGCGTCGAAGTCGGGGATGAAGCCGTCGAGGGCGAAGGAGCCGAAGCTCATGGGCATCCCGGCCACCGCGATGTGGTCCTTGTAAGCTGACGGTCTTGCCGGCCAGCAGGCCTTCGGCTGCTCCCTCGATCCGGCACTTCCACATCCAGGCATTGAGCGGGTCTTCTTCTGGCCGCGGCCGGTAGCCGGGTGTCCGGGCGGCCGAGACCATCGGCGGCCTGGGCTCCTCCACCCGCGCCTGCACGAAGGCGTCGAGCTGGCTCAGCTGTTCCATGAGGTGCTTCCGGTACAGGACGGCCTCCTCCGGACTCAGGTGGATGCCCAGCTCCTTGGCCACCGCCACGACTTCATCGACGTCAGGGACCGCGTACATGGATTGTCTCTCCTTCTCAGCTTCGCTGCGTCATGTTTTGTCCGGTGTCCCCAGCCAGAACGGGCTGGTCTTGCCGATCCGCTCGAGATAGGCGCGGCGCTCTCGCCACGACGCGGGTACCAGATCGACAGGTAGTCGGCGTCGAGCATGTGGTGGCGCGATTCCGTGGCGAAGAAGCCGGCAAGCTCCGCGAGACCGATGAAGCCTTCTTCCGAGCGCGCCTGAAACGCCGGCCAGCGACGCGCGTGCTCTTCCGACCGGAAGAGATTCATGCCGGTTCAGAGAAACGGCGGCCGGCCCCGGGAAGGGCCGAAGCCGTAGTTGAGGTGTCCCACGACTCCTGGCGGATCGACCCACACGATCCGGCCGTCGCGCATCTCGACGCTCACCGGATCGCCGCAATCGAGGCACGGGGCGTCGACGCGCACCGTCTCGCCGGGAAACAGCCAGGTGACCGAGGTCGCCTCGAACCCGCACTGGGCGAACCAGCGCTGCGCGCCGCGCACGGTGATCCGGTACTGCGTCGGCAGGTTGTTCAGCGGCGGGAACGACGCGATGTAGTCCGTCTCGGGGTGCAGCCAGCCGATCGGATAGGCGCGCATCACGTCGTGGAGGAGCAAGCGTCCCTCCTCGACGCCGAGGCCCAGCGCCCGAGCGAGGCTCCGCGTAGTGCGGCGCGGTCCCGGTGTCGACGAGCCCGCGCATGATGCGCTGGAACATCCGGTCCATGAGAAGCGCGTCGGCCATCGCTGCCTCCCCGCGAGTATATGTCACGCGCCGTCGGCCGGGCCGGCCGACGACAATGCCCGAGAGTGCTAAAGTTGCGCTCTCACGCGGAGGGTGAGGCGATGGATTTCGGGATCTTCAATCTGATGGGGTCGCGCGAGGCGGACAAGCCGACGGCGCAGGTGTTTGGCGAAGTCGCCGAGCAGACGAGGCTGGCCGACGCGCTCGGCTACACGATCGCCTGGTTCGCCGAGCACCACTTCTCGAACTATTGCCTGTGCGCGTCGCCATTGATGATGGTGGCGCATTGCGCCTCGATCACGAAGCGGATCCGGCTCGGCACCGCGGTCGTGGTCTTGCCGCTTGTACAACCCGGCTCGGCTGGCCGCCGAGATCGCCACCGCCGACGCGTTGTCGAACGGCCGGCTGATGCTCGGCATCGGCGCCGGTTATCAGCCCTACGAATTCGAGCGGTTCGGCGTCGACATCGCCCGGAATCTCGAAATGACCGACGAGTTCTGCGACATCCTCGACCTGGCCTTCAGCCGGGATTTCTTCAGCTACCACGGCAAGCACTACCAGATGCCGGACACTCACATCCCGGCCCGCCCGGTGCAGAACCCGCTGCCGATCTACGTCGCCGGCCATACCCAGGCGATGTTCCGCGCCGCCGCGCGGCACGGCTATCGGGTGCTGACGTCGGGCCGGGTCGGCGGCGTCAAGCTGCTGGCCGAGCAGTATGCCGACATCGTCGCCGCGTTCGCCGCCGAGAAGGCGCCGCTGTCGCGGGCGCATATCACGCTCAACCGCTTCGCCCACATCACCGGCAGCCGCGAGGAAGGGATGCGCTTCGCCGAGAACGCGCGCTATCAGTCGCGGCTCGCGTCGAGCCTCCGGCGCCGGCAGGAGGTCATGCAGGGAACCGTTCTGGTCGATGTGCCGTTCCCCGACGAGCCGCCGCTCGAAACCATCTACGACGACCTGCTGATCGGCGACGTCGAGACGGTGGCCGAAAAGCTCGTCGCCGAGATCCACGCGACCAAGCCCGTGCACGTGTGCTTCTCGTTCAAGGTCGGCGACACGCCGCACGCGGCGGCGATGCGCTCGATGGAGCTGATGATCGGCGAGGTCAAGCCGAGGGTCGAACAGGCGCTCGGGCCGGTCGAGCACGTGGCAGCGGAGTGACCCATGGCACTTGAAACCCGCGATCCTCGTCTCCACGACCTCGTCGCCCCCGACGCGCCGATCGATCGCATCGCCGGCGGGCTCACGTTCACCGAGGGCCCGATCTGGCGTGGTGGAGCGCTGCTGTTCAGCGACATCCCCAACAAGCGCATCGCGCGCTGGCGACGGCTGCCCGAGGGCCCCGAGCTGACGACGTATGCCACGGGCATGTCCAACGGCCTCACCGTGGACCGCCAGGGACGCGTGCTGGCGGCGGAGCACGACGGCCGCCGCGTCACGCGCGTCGGCGACGACGGCGCGCGCGCGGTGCTGGCCGAGCGCTTTCAGGGCAAGCGGCTCAACAGCCCCAACGACATCGTCGTGAAGTCCGACGGCTCCATCTACTTCACGGATCCGCCCTACGCCGTCCGGCCCCTACCGCCGGGGACGGTGCGGCCGGCCGGATGGTGGACGCAGCCGATCGAGGGCAAGGAGCAGTCGATTCACGGCGTGTACCGGATCACTCCCGACGGGACCCTTCACCTGCTCGTCGACGACTTCGCACTGCCGAACGGCCTGGCCTTCTCGCCCGACGAGTCGGTGCTCTACATCGACGATTCCGCCCACAAGCACATCCGGGCGTTCGAAGTGCGGCCGGACGGCACGCTGCGTGGAAGCCGAATCCTGCTGGACATGGCCTCGGCGGATCCCGGTGTACCCGACGGTCTCAAGGTGGACGTCCACGGCAACGTATTCTGCACCGGGCCGGGCGGCGTCTGGGTGTGCCGGGCCGACGGCACCTGCTCGGGCGGATCGTGCTGCCCGAGCTGCCGGCGAACCTGGCCTGGGGCGAGGACGGGACCGTGCTCTTCTTCACGGCCCGGACCAGCGTCTACCGGATGCCGACGAAGACGCGAGGGACGCTGCTGGGCGGTGATCAGAACGCCGGGCGCCGCAACACTCGAGGATCGATCTTGCGCGGCAACGAGCTGCCCATCGCTGGGCGAGCCCAGTAGCTGGCCATTCGCCACCATGACTTTGCCTCTCAGGATCACCGTCGTCGGCCAGCCCTCGACCTGCCAGCCGTCCCAGGGGCTGTAGTCCCGCACGTGCAGGTCGGCCATGCGCAGGTCTTCTTGATCGCCGGGTCGATGATGGTGATATCGGCGTCGCTGCCCACCGCGATGGCGCCCTTCCTGGGATAGAGGCCCAGCAGCTTGGCGGCGTTGGTCGAGGTGACGGCCGCGTAATCCTCGAGGGACATCCGCCGGCGGACCACGGCTTCCGTGTAGTTGACCCCCATGCGAATCTCGATGCCGATGTTCCCGCCCCGGACGTCCACGACATTGCGTCCCGCGATCTTGTCCAGATAGGTCGTGAAGCTGCTGTCGGTGGCCGTGAACGAGAGATCGCCCCGCAACAGGCCATCCCACAGGAACCGCTGGTCCTCCGGATACTTCAAGGAGGGGTACGTGTGGTACTTCATCCCGTCGGCCTCTTTGTAGCGGTCGCAGGTGAAGGACAGCGCCAGCGTCAGCACCTCGCCGTAGACCGGCAATCCCCGGCTGCGGGCCTCCGCGATGGCGTCGAGGCCTTCGCTGGCCGTGACGTGCACGAAGTAGGTGCCGGCTCCCGTGCGCGCCGCCAGTCGCACCACCTGCTGGAAGGCCAGCTCTTCGACCAGCTTCGAGTGGATGAGATGGACGTTGTACCAGTCCCACTGGCCTCGCTGCTGGGCCAGGAGGTAGTTGTACATGACCAGCTCATCGTCCTCGCCGTGGACCGCCAGCACGCCCCCGTGCCGCGCGACCTGCCGCATGAGGTCCTCGAGGCGCCCGGTGTCGATCTTGCCGATCGGGGTCAGGCTCGTCTGTCGCCCTTCGGGAGGTCGGATGTCGGTCGTGAAGATCTTGACGCTGGGGAAGCCCGCCTCAGACGAGCTCGTGGTAGCGGGCGATCGCGTCGGGAGGAGTGCGGTTGGAGTAGATGCAGTGCGTGGAATAGTCCGTGTACGCGTTGCCGCGCCAGGGCGCCAGGTAGTCGTGGATCCCCTGGGCCAGGTCCCCTGCGTGCGGCACGGGGCAAAATCGATCACCGTCGTCGTCCCGCCCCAGATGGCCCCCAGAGAGTGCTCCAGCGGCCCGGCGTTGGGAACCCCGGCCACCAGGGTACGGGCGCCGGGCTGGACGTTGGCGACGGCGTGGGCGTGGGTCTCGATGCCGCCGGGCACCACGATCTTCCCGCGGGCGTCGATGACCTGTGTCGCCGTCGGCCAGGGAGCACGCCCGGAAAGGCCACGGACACGATCTTCTCGCCCACGATTCCCACGTCCCAGTCGCCGACCCCGGCCGGGGTGACGACGCGACCGCCTTGAATGAGCATGTCGAGCATGGCTCACCTTCCCTTGTCCGGGTGTGGGGCTGATGTAGATGACGGTTAGGTGCGCTTGATGGTGCGTCGGCACAGGGAGCGTAGTACGGAAATGGGGCGAGCTGTGGCCGAAGATGTCGCCCAATCTACCGACAATTGACGGTTTCGCCAGTTCAGGATAGATTCCGCGCTGCGCGACCGGCCGCGCGGGTAGAGGAGGCAATGGCGGCAGCACCGGTCTTGGTTCCAATCGAATCCCGCTCGACAACGCACGACACTGAGGCGCTTCGGTTCCAGCGGCTCGAGCGCGTCAGAGCGCAACGGCGTGCTCGTCGGCGCTACCGATTGTTCCTTGGCACGACGCTGGCGACCATGCTGGCGGGCGCGGGCATCCTGGGTTTCATCGCTATTCGCCGCGCGTCGTTCGAGCGTCTCGGTTTCCCCAGCTCGCCGGCGCCCGTCGAGATGGTGAAGCCGGCGGCTGCAGGGCGCCGGCGGCGACGGCGGCTCCGCGTTAGGTCCACTCATCTGAGGCCGTGCCCCAACCGGCACGACACGGTAGGGCGCGGCGCGACTCAGCCGCCTCGTATCCAGGTCGAGGCCGACCGCGCAGCGCGCCCGCGGTCTAACAGCGAGGGTCCCGGCGCGGTTGCGCCTCGCGCGATGAGCCGCACGATGCCGAGGTCGTCGATCCCGCGGCAGCGATCGACTGGCTCCCGAAACGTCCCGGACACGCGCACGCCGCTAACGCTCCCAACGGTGGAGAGGAGAAATTGCAATGACCCCGGATGACATCAAGGCTCAGCGCTTCGGTGTGCGGCTCCTACGCGGGCTGAGACCTGAAGAAGTGTCGGCGTTCCTCGAGGAGTGTCGCCGAGGCGTATGGGGACGTCCAGAAGTGGAACACCGAACTGATGGAACGGGTGGAGAGCTTGCAAAACGAGATGCGAGCTCTGACAGCGCGTGGCCAGGAGGCCTCGGCGTCGACCCATATCGAGACGCTCAGGACCGCGACCCTGCGTGAAGTCGAGGCGTTGGTGCACGACGCTCAGGGCCGCGCGCAGACGCTGATCGATGGGGCCAAAGGAGAGCTGAAGCCGCCACTACTGCGAGAAGCCGAGGCGGCGGAAGGCGCGGATGCAGAGCGAGGCCGAGGAGCATGTCGGCGAGAGCAACAGATCAGGCCCAACCGCTGATCATGACGGCGAGGAGCAGGAAACGGCACATACGAAGCGAGATCGCCCGCCTGGACCAAAGCCGTCTTCAGCTCGTCGACGACATCCGCGCCGCGCTGGATACCTATCAACAATGGCTGGCGACCGTAGATCCGCGCGCGGCCGGGCGCACGGTCGACGAGAAAAGCTCGAGATGTCGAACGGTGGCGATGAGAGCGTCAGCACCCTCGGTGAGTTGGAAAGCCGGATAGTACGCGAATCGCCCCCACCCGGCAGACTGGACCCCTGCCCGCCCCGTGAAGCGCGGCGGCCGCTTCTCGCGGAACGCGGCCACGCCTTCCGCGCGGTCCGGGTGCGGGCGGCGATCGCCTGGTTGCGCGCCTCCATGTTCAGGACGTCCTCGAGCGACATGCCGAGTCCCTGGTAGAGTCCCGTCTTCGCCAGCCCGTACGCCACGGTCGGCCCCTGGGCCAGCCGCTCGGCGAGCTTCAGCGTCTCCTGCTCGAGCTGCTCCGCGGGAACCACGCGGTTCACGAGGCCGATCCGCAACGCCTCCTGCGCGTCGATGATGTCGGCGAGCAGGATCATCTCCATGGCCTTGGCGGTGCCGACGAGGCGCGGGAGGAAGTACGTCCCCCGCCGTCCGGCACGAGACCCACGCGCGCGAAGACCTCACCGAAACGCGCCGTGTCGGCCGCGATGCGCAGATCGGTGGCCAGCGCGATGTTCATACCGGCTCCCGCGGCCCACGCCGTTGATGCTGCCGATGATGGGTTTGTGGAGCCGCTGCATGCGAAGGACGCAGCGGTTCAGGCGCTCGATGAGCGCTCCGCCGGGATCGCCCTCGAAGAACGACGGCGGGACCTCGGCGCCGTCGCGCTTCTGATCGCCGCCGGACGAGAACGCCCGTCCGGCGCCGGTGAGGACCACCACTCTCGCCGCGGTGTCGGCCTCGAGCTCGATGAGGATGCGCTCGATCTCGCCCATCATCGCCTCGTTCATGGCGTTGAGAGTCTCGGGTCGGTTGATGGTGAGGGTCACGATGCCGTCGTGCTGCTGGTACAGAACGGATCCGTTCGTCATTCGCGAGCTCCGTTGACAAGCGCGACTGCGCGCTCAGTTCGGGTACACGATCGTGCGCAGCATGATCCGGCGCTCGTCCGGCCGGTAGTCGCCGGCGCCGCGGTGCATCGTCGCGCGCTCGTCCCAGATCAGGACATCGCCGACGCGCCAGCGGTGGTAGTAGACGAAGCGCTCCTGGGTCGCGTGAGCGGCGAGCTCCTCGATCAGCGGCCACGCCTCCTCCCGCTTCATGCCGACGAAGCCATGCGTGTGCATGGGATTGACGAACAGGATCGACCGTCCGGTCACCGGATGCCGCGTGACCGCGGGCCACTGCACTTCCTGATACTTCTTGTCGGTCACGCCCTTGTCGTCGCCATACAGGCGCTCGCCGGCGGGACCATTGGTGCGGCCGTGCAGGCCGGTGAGGCCGGACAGCAGCTGCTTCCGTGCCTCGGGCAAGGCGTCGTAGGCCGCGCGCATGTCGGCGAACATGGTGCCGCCTTTCTCCGAGGGCACCTCCTTCGCGTGCAGCATGGCCAGCAGCGGCAGCGCGTCCTCGAACGTCGAGTCGGTGTGCCAGTCGGTGGCGCGCTTGACGCCGTACCAGTCGATCTTGCCCGTCTCCTCCACGTTGGTCAGCCAGGAAACTTCCGGACAATCGACGTGGCGATACTTGGTCAGCGCGTGGGGGCGCGGCGCGCCGAAGCGGCGGCCGAAGGCGGCGAGCTCGGGCGCGCCCAGGTCCTGATCCCGGAAGACCAGCACCGGATGCTCGGCAAAGGCCGCCTGGATCCAGGCGAAGGTGCCTGCCTCGAGTGGCTTCGACAGATCGATCCCGAGGACCTCGGTTCCCAGCGCTGCGCCGAGGGCGCGAAGTTGCGGTGCCTGTGTCATGGCCGATCCTCCATGCGGTCGTCGACTAGTTCCAGCCCCACCAGGCGCACACGGCCTGGCCCATGACGAGATGCTTGTCACGCTCTGGCAACCAGGGTAGCTCCTCGGTGAACATCGTCACGCACTGCCGCCAGGAGCACGGCATCTTCGTGATGTCGGTTCCCCAGAACATGCGCGCCGGCCCGAAGGCGTCGTAGATCTGGCGCAAGTACGTGTGCATGCTGGTGAACGGATACGGTCCACTGCAATAGCCTGGTGCGCCGGTCGCCTTGACGGCGACGTTGGGATGCCGCGCCAGCTTGATGAGCGCCGGCATGTGCTCCATCGCCGCGTCGTCCTTCAGGGTGGTGGTGCCCCCCGACCGCCCAGGTGGTCGATGGTCAGCCGCAGGCCCGGATGACGCTCGGCGATCCGGCCGATGTGCGGCAGCGAGTCCGTCGCCAGCATGGCGATCGGCACGCCGGCCCGCTCGGCGGCGGCCCACAACCAATCGAGCGTCCCATCGGCCAGCCAGCCCCGCATCGGCTCCTGAAGAAATCCATAGCGCAGGCCCAGCATGCCCGGCTGGCTCCGCCACGTCTCGACGAGGGCGCGCTTGTCCGGCTGATTCAGCGGGAAGGCGCCGAGGATCGCGAAGCGGCCGGGAAAGTCCCGCACCGCCTTGAAGGCCATCTCGGTCGAGTTGGGGTCCCAGCCCGGCGGGTGGATCACGGCGGCGTCGACACCGCCCTCGTCCATGAGGCCCACGGCCTCCTCGGTGGTGAACGAGGTGACCTGGCGATGGGCCATGTTGCTGGGCAAACCGCTGCCCCAGAGATGGATCTGAGCATCCACGATGCGCATCACGCCTTCCCCTTCATGCTCGCTCCTTGACAACCGTCCCCCATTGACAAGAGCCGATCGACGTTCCTATAGTCCGCGTGCGCCTGGCCCTCTGACCAACACCGAGTCGAGGAGGGGTAGCCATGAGATCACACCGCTCCATGACGTGGGCAGCGTTTCTCACCGTGGCCGCGCTCCTTACCTTCGCTCCGGGGGCCGTCCGAGCGCAAGACGTCATCAAGATTCGGGGTCTCGACGCCGCTCTCCGGCCCGGCCGCTCCTGGGGCATCCCCCACAAGAACGCCACCGAGCTGATCTTCGACGAGATCAACAGCCAGGGCGGGCTCGACGTGGGCGGCAAGAAGTACAAGCTCGAGGTCGTCGCCTACGACCACAAGTACGTGATCGCCGAGGGCGTGGCCACGGTGAACCGGCTGATCGCCAAGGACGGCGTGAAGTACATCTCCGTCCTCGGCGGCTCGGTGGTCAAGGCCATCGAGGAGCCGGTGAACGAGGGCCGGGTGCTGAACTTGCCGCTGGCCTACGCCGACGGGCTGGTGAGCCCGAAGAACCCGCTCACCTTCCACGCCTTCCCGTCGCCGCCCGGAGACCACCGCATTCTGGAGCTGGATCAAGGAGAAGCACCCGCAGATCAAGCGCGTGGCCACGCTCTCGCCCAACGACGATACCGGCTGGTGGTCGATCAAGGTCGAGACCGCGTTACGTCGAGAAGCTCGGGTACGAGGTGGTGTCGAAGGAGTTCTTCGAGCGCACGATGACCGACTTCAACCCGGTGCTGCTGCGGCATCCTGGCCCAGAAGCCCGACATCATCAGCGTGCTGGCCTCCCCGGCGGGCAGCGTGGGCCTGATCATCAAGCAGGCCCGGGAGCTGCGGGTTCAAGGGGCGCTTCATCCACATCGGGCAGATCGACACCTCGGTGGTCGCCAACATCGCGGGCAAGGCCAACGTCGAGGGCACGTGGGTGCACGGCTACGTGCAGAATCCGCTGCCGGAGAAGATCAAGAGCTGGCAGGCGCGGTACACCAAGAAGTACGGCGAGTGGAACGCCACCAGCATCGACTTCGCCAATCCCGGCCTTCGCCTTCGTCGCGGCGGTGAAGAAGGCGCAGAGCCTGGACCAGAAGAAGATCGCCGAGGCGCTGCAGACCGTCGAGTTCGAGAACCTCTGGGGCATGGCGCACTTCGGCGGCAAGGAGTACTACGGCATCGGCAACCAGATCCTCTACCCGATGCCGTTCTCCGAGGTGAAGGACGGCGTCGCGAACCTCGTGGTCCAGCTCTCCGCCGCCTCACAACTGAGTCTGTCGCTCGCCCCCCCCTCCGCCGGCGAGGCGCCGGGGCGACGTAGAGCCCCATGACGCCCGCCCTCCTGCTCCAGAGCGCGATCATCGGAGCTGTCCATCGGCTCGATCTACATCCTGATGGCGCTCGGGCTCACGCCTCATGTTCGGCATGATGCACATCATCAACTTCGCCCACGGGGCGGTCTACATGCTGGGCGCGTTCGTCATCTACTACGTGCTTCTTCCAGTGGGGCGCGCCGTACTTCGCGGCCTTCGTGCGTGGCGATGATCCTGCTCGGGGCGTTCGGGTATCTCGTCGAGCGCGCCGATCTACCGGCCGATCAAGGGCGGCATCGAGCCGACCCTGGTGGCCCTGCTGGCGCTCGACGACGTTTCTCGCAGGCCGCCGGCTATCCGGTCTTCGGCCAGCTCGACAAGCACGTGCCTCCGGTGTTCGAGGGCACCCGGAACGTCCTCGGCGTGATGATCTCGGTCGAGCGGCTGATGATCATCCCCATGGCGGCGGTGCTGGTGGTCGGGCTCTACCTGTTCATCAACAAGACGCGCGGTGGGCGCGGCGATGCGCGCCATCGAGCAGGACAAGGAGGCGGCCGCGCTGCAGGGCGTGAACGTGCACGTGGTCAACGGCCTGGCCTTCGCGATCGGCTTCGCGCTGGCCGCGGCGGCCGGCGCGCTCATGGCGCCCATCTTCAAGCTGCGACCCGATGATGGGGGAGCAGCCGCTCCTGAAGGCGTTCATCATCATCATCCTGGGGGTCTCGGCAGCATCCCGGGCGCCATCCTCGGCGGGCTGATGCTCGGGCTCATCGACTCCGATCGTGGCCACCGCGCTCGGCGCCGAGCCGGCGTTTCTCCTGAGCTTCGTCTTCATCATCGCTGCTGCTGCTCTTCAGGCCAACCGGACTCTTCGGTCATGCCCAGTCCCCCACGCAGGCCGGGACCGCTCGGTAGTCCGCTCTGGCCGGGCTGAGCGCCGTGCTGTCCTCGCGCTGCTGTCCTCCCGTTGCTCCGCCTGCTCGGCGACTACTACGTCCACGTGTTCGCGCTGGTCTTCACGAACGTCATCCTCGCGGCCAGCCTGCGCCCGTCGCTCACCTGCGGCCAGCTCAACATCGGACACTCGGCGTTCATGTGCGTCGGGGCCTACACTTCGGCGCTGCTGGCCAAGAACACTCGGCGTTCCCGTTCGAGCTGACTCGCTGCTGAGCGGCGCGCTGCTGGCCACCGCCGTCGGGGCTCGCCATCGGCTATCCGGCGCTCAGGCTGCGGGGCGTGTACTTCGCGATGGTGACGGTGGCCTTCGTGGAGGTGATCCGCCTCATCGCCGCAGATCTGGGTGCCGCTGACCCGCGGCAATGAGCGGCTCTGAGCGGCATCCCCAAGCCGAGCCTCCTGGGCATGACGCTCGCCACCGAAGACGAGCCAGTACTACCTGGCGCTGTTCCTGATGCTGATCGTCGCTCCTCGTCCTCTGGCGAGCTCGAGTCGAGCCGCCTCGGACTCGTCTGGAAGAGCATCGGCCTGGCGGACAACCTGGCGCAATCGCTCGGGGTCAACATCGCCAACCACAAGCTGCTGGCCTTCGCGGTCGGGTGCTTCTTCGCCGGCGTGGCCGGAGCCTTCTACGCGCACTTCATTCGCTTCCTGTTCCTCCCGAGTTCGGCTTCCTGGTGGCCACCAACATCCTCGGTGTACAACTTCGTCGGCGGACGCGGCCACTTCGTCGGGCCCGATCGTGGGTGCGACTCTTCCTGTCGCTCCTCTCCGAGCCGTTCCGGGGCAGCGCCTACGAGACGATCTTCTTCTCGATCGCCATGCTGCTGACGATCCTGTTCCTGCCCGGGCGGCCTCATCACGCTGCCCGGCAAGCTCGGCCGGACTGCAGGTCGGTGGCGAGCGGCACGGCGGCGCCGACACCGCAGCCCGGCCGGCCTGACCCCGTGGCGCTGCTCGAGACCCGCAGACCTCACGCAAGCACTTCGGCGGGCTGGCGGCTGTCAACAGCGTGGATCTCACCGTCGAGCAAGGGCGAGATCGTCGGTCTGATCGGCCCCAACGGCGCCGGCAAGACGACCTGCTTCAATCTGCTGAGCGGCTTCCTGCGACCGACCGCGCGGCTCGATCGTCTTCGACGGCGAGGACATCACCGGCCTCAAGCCGCACCAGATCGCCGCTCGCGGGCTGGTGCGCACCTTCCAGCTCACCACGCTCTTCCAGGAGATGACGGCGCTCGAGAACGTGCTGCTCGGATCTGCACCTGCACAGCGGCACGAGTGCCGCGCCAGGTGCTGTTGAGCCGGCGCGATTTTCCAGCCGACGAGATCGCTCCGGAGCCGCGACGTGCTCGACTTCACCGGGCTGGCGGCCCACGCCGACCAGCTGGCGCGGAACCTGCCACACGGGCATCAGCGGGTGCTCGGCATCGCGATGGCCCTGGCCGCGCGACCACGGCTCCTGCCTGCTCGACGAGCCGGTCACCGGCATGAACCTCGACGAGAGCGGCCGCGTGATGGACCTGGTGAAGACGATCCGCAGACCGCGGCACGACGATCCTGCTCGTCGAGCACAACATGAAGGCGGTCATGGGCACCTGCGAGCGCATCGTCGTGCTGAACTTCGGCCAGAAGCTCGCCGAGGGCACCCCCGCCGAGGTGAGCACCAGCCGCCGAAGTGATCGAGGCCTATCTCGGCGCGGGCGTCGGCTCATGCTTGAGGTCGAGAACCTCTGCGCGTCCGCTACGGGACGGTCGAAGCGGTCAAGGGCCTGTCGTTCAGCGTCCCGGCCGGGTCGATCGTCAGCCTGATCGGGGCCAACGGCGCCGGCAAGACGACGAGCCTCCGGGCGCTGACGGGGCTCGTCAGGCCGAGCGCCGGCGAGCTACGCTTCGAGAGCACCGTCGCTGGTCGGCCTCGCCCCGCACCAGGTCGTGGGCCTCGGCATCGCGCACGTGCCCGAGGGTCGTCGACTGTTTCCCAAGATGACGGTGCTCGAGAACCTCACAGATGGGCGCCTATCTGCGCTCGCGCGCGGACGTGGCACGTCCACCCTGGCGATGATCTACGAGCACTTCCCTATCCTGCAGGAGCGCGGCCGCCAGCTCGCCGGCTCCATGAGTGGCGGCGAGCAGCAGATGCTGGCCATCGCGCGCGCCCTCATGAGCCGTCCGAAGCTCTTGCTGCTGGACGAGCCCTCGATGGGCCTGTCGCCGATCATGACCGCGGAGGTCGGCAAGATCATCCGCCAGATCAACGCACTCGATGTCTCCATCATCCTGGTCGAGCAGAACGCGATGCTGGCGCTGACGCTCGCCCAGTACGGCTACGTGCTGGAGACAGGGCAGCTCGTGATGCAGGGTAAGGCGCGAGGACCTTCTGCGCGACGAGGGTGTGAAGAAGGCCTACCTGGGACTCTGAACGACCGAGAGACGCGCTCGACAGAGGAGGCAATCGCATGAAACAACGGGTTCCCTTGATCTTCGTCACGCTCTTCACCGCGGTGGCGCTCGTGGCCGCGAGCTCGGGACCTTCGCTCGCGGCCGACGTCATCAAGTTCGGTATCTCGACGCCGCTGTCGGGTCCGGCGGCGCCGTGGGGCATCCCGCACAAGAACGCGACCGAGCTCATCTTCGACGAAGTCAACGCCCAGGGCGGACTGGACGTGGGCGGCAAGAAATACAGGCTCGAGGTCGTCGCCTACGATCACAAATACGTGATCGCCGAGGGCGTCGCCACCGTCAACCGGCTCATCGCCAAGGACGGCGTGAAGTACATCTCCATCCTCGGAGGCGCGGTCGCCAAGGCCAACGAGGAAGCCCATCAACGAGTCCGGCAGCCTCGGGCTTGACCCTCGCCTATGCCGAGGGCCTCGTGAGTCCGAAGAATCCCCTCACCTTCCAGTGCTTCCCGGCGCCGCCGGAGACGACGACGTTCTGGAAGTGGATCAAGAGCAACCACCCGCAGATCAAGCGCGTCGGCCTCGATCGCGCCCAACGACGACACCGGCTGGTGGTCGGTGAAGGTGGAGACGACGTACGTCCAGAAGCTCGGATACGACGTCGTCGCCAAAGAGTTCTTCGAGCGCGTCATGACGGACTTCAATCCCATCCTGTTGCGCATGCTCGCCCAGAAGCCGGACGCGATCAGCGTCATGGCCTCGCCGGCGGGCAGTGTCGGCCTGATCGTCAAGCAGGCGCGCGAGCTCGGCTTCAAGCGGTCGCTTCGTCGCGCTCCACCAGATCGACAGCTCGGTGGTGGCGGGCATCGCCGGCCGTGAAAACACCGAGGGCATGTGGGTGCACGGCTATGTGCAGACCCCGCTCCCGGACAAGCTGAAGAGCTGGCAGCAGCGCTACACGAAGAAGTTCGGCGAGTGGAACGCGACGAGCATCGACTTCACCAACCCGGCGTTCGCCTTCGTGGCCGCCGTCCGGAAGGCGCAGAGCCTCGACCCGAAGAAGATCGGCGAGGCCATGCGCACCGTGGAGTTCGACAACCTCTGGGGCAAGGCGCACTTCGGCGGCAAGGACTACTACGGCATCGGCCAGCAGATCATCTATCCGATGCCGTTCTCGGAGGTGAAGGACGGCGTGGCGACGCTTGCTCCTGCAGCTGCCGCCGCCGCACAACTGATCCAGCGCACCGACGTGGATCTTCCCCGGTGAGCGACGCATGTTCGCGCTGCTCGGAGTCCGCGCGGTCAGTCGATCTTCGTCGACCCGCAGAGTCGCCTCGTCATGGTGCATACTGCGGTACGCAAGCTAGGAGGCGGCTGGTCCTGGCCCCCGCGAATCGACGGCCCTGTGGGCCGCAGCAGTGCGCGAGCTCGGAGGAGCGCGCTGATCACTCCTCGCGGTCGGTAGCTCCAGCACGTACACCAGTGATCCAACGGGGAGAGAGCGCCATGGTCAGCCGCAGAACGTTCCTGTCACTGGTCGCGGGTAGCATGAGCGCACCGCGAGTCGCGTTCGCCCAGCCGGAGACGCGCAAGGTCGCGCTCTACGCCAACGTCGGGGCCGATCTCACGCACTACGACGTCGACGTCGCGGGCGCCGCGCTGACCAAGCGCGCCACCGTCACCCTGCCCGCGGGCGTGCAATACGCCTGGCCGCACGTCTCGCGGCGGTATCTGTACGTCGCGACCAGCAGCAGCGCATCCGGATACGGACCGGCGGGGACCGAGCATCACGTCACCGCGTTTCGCATCGACCCCGCCAGTGGCGCGCTCACCAAGCACGGTGAGGCGATCCGGCTGCCCACTCGGCCGATCCACATGACCACGGACATCCCCTCGGAGAACATCCTGGTCGCGTTCAACAATCCGAGCGCGTTGCGCGTGTATCGGATCAACCCCGACTTCACGCCCGGCGAGGAAGTGAAGCAACCGGGCCCGATCGACGCCGGCATCTTCGCGCATCAGGTGCGCGTCACGCCCGACAACCGGCTGGCGATCCTGGTCACGCGCGGCAACGAAGGCACCCCGACCAAGGCCGAAGACCCCGGCGCGCTCAAAGTCTTCGACTACAAGAACGGCGTGCTGACCAACGAGGTGTCGATCGCGCCCGACGGAGGCAAGGACTTCGGGCCGCGGCATCTCGATTTTCATCCGACGAAGCCCTGGATGTACGTCTCGATCGAGACCCAGAACAAGATGTACACGTACAAGATGGAAGGCGGCCGGATCAATCCGGAGATCGCCTTCCGCGCGGACACGCTGGCCGAGCCGAACGAACCGCCGATCGCGTCAGGCGGCCGGCACGGTCCACGTGCATCCGAACGGCCGGTTTCTGTATGGGGCGAATCGCGCCCAGGACACGGTCGAGTTTCAGGGCAAGAAGGTGTTCAAGGGCGGCGAGAACAGCATCGTGGTGTACTCCATCGACCAGTCCACCGGCGAGCCGACGCCCGATCCAGCACATCGAGACCCGCGCCATCCATCCGCGCACGTTTCACATCGATCCGAGCGGACGCATGCTGGTGGCGCAGCACAATCTTCCGGTGGACGTGAGAGACGGCGACGCGGTCCGGACCATCCCGGCCGGCCTGTCGGTCTTCCGCATCGGCGACGACGGCAAGCTCACGTTCGTGCGCAAGTACGACATCGACGTCGGCGGCAAGACCATGTTCTGGATGGGCATGGTGCAGCTGTAGCGGTCGAACCGCGGGTCGAATACCGACCCATCACTTCGATTCCTGGAGAGGAGACCATGCTGAGAGCCACGATCCTGTTCGCGGTCGGCTTGTGCGCCAACGTTCTCATCGGCCTGCCGGCGATGGCGCAAGCGCCGGCCGAAGTCACGCTGACACGCATCGACTGCGGCACCGGCGCCACGCCGACGGACGTCGGCCGAGCGCTTCACCGACACGTTCGCGTACAAGGACCTGAAGCTGACGTTCACGTTCAGCTGCTACCTGATCAAGCACGGCGACGAATACATGGTGTGGGACACCGGCTTCGCGCCCGGCACGAATCCCAACGCGCCGAAGGTCGGCATCGTGGATCGCCTGAAGGAGCTCAAGGTCACGCCCGAGCAGGTCAAGTACGTCGGCATCAGCCACTTTCACGGCGACCATACCGGCCAGCTCGCGCCGTTCACGAACGCGACGCTGCTCATCGGCAAGGGCGACTGGGACGGGATCACCGCGCCGACGCCGATGCAGGGCGCGAACGTCGCGGGCTTCAAGAGCTGGATCGAGCGAAAAGCGGAAGGTCGAGCCGCTGACCGTGGACAAGGACGTGTTCGGCGACGGCAGCGTGATCGTCCTCAGGATGCCGGGTCACACGCCGGGCCATCAGCTGCCTGCTGGTCAGGCTGAAGGAAATGGGCCCGGTGCTGCTCACCGGCGACCTGGTCCACTTCCGCGAGAACTACGAGAGCGGCGGCGTGCCGTAGCTTCAACTTCGACCGCGCCGCAGACGGTCGCCTCGATCGAGCGCATGAAGCAGATCGTCGCAAACCTCAAAGCGACCGTCGTCATCCAGCACGACATGCGCGACATCGGCAAGCTGCCGGCGTTCCCGGCGGCCGCGAAGTAACACCAAAGCCGTGCGAGGGGTGACGCTCGCGCCCCTAGCGCGCTACGGTAGTATTGCAGGCGATTCGATCGCCTCGGAGGGATTGCCGATGACGCGCGCGTACAACGTAATCGACGCGGACGGTCACATCCTCGAGCCGCTCGACCTGTGGGACAAGTACATCGATCCCGAATTCCGCGAGCGCCGGCCGCGGTTCGTCATCGACGACAACGGCAAGGAGCGCCTGAGCGTCGAAGGCAAGCTGCTGGGCAATCCGCGGGGATCGGCAGCCTGGGTTCCGTCGGCGTCCGGCAGGGAATCGTCAAGGCCAACACCCTGAAATACGCCGAAGGGCGCAAGGGCGGGTTCGACCCGCACGCGCGCATCGTCGACATGGATGCCGACGGCATCGACGCCGCCTTCCTCTATCCCAGTCTCGGCCTGTTCGCGGGCGCCGTCGAGGATCCCGGCCTTGCCGCCGCGATGTGCCGCGCCTACAACCGCTGGCTCGCCGACTACTGCAAGCCGTATCCCGAGCGCCTCTTCGGGGTCGCGATGCTGCCGATGCAGTCGGTCGATCTGGCGGTCGACGAGATGCGCTACGCCCGCGAAAAGCTCGGGATGCGCGGCGGATTCCTGCGGCCCAACCCGTATCACGGCAAGAAGATGATCAGCGACCCGATGTACGAGCCGTTCTGGAAGATGGCCGAGGACACTCGACTTCTCCATCGGCTTTCACGAGGGATCGACCACCGCGATGCCGACCGTCGGCGTCGACCGCTTCGAGGACGACCGCGCGGCGCGCCACATGGTCTCGCACACGATGGAGATGATGCTGGTCGCGCTGAGCGTGATCTGGGGCGGTGTCGTCGACCGTCATCCGCGATTGCGCGTCGCGTTTCTCGAGTCGGGCGGCGGCTGGATCGCGCCGTGGCTCGACCGCATGGACCGGCACTTCGATGACCAGGGCTTCAACGAGTCCGCGCCGAAGACGAGGCCGAGCGAGCTGTTCCAGCGCAATTGCTGGATCTCGTTCGAGCCGGTCGAAAGCAGCATCGCGGTGCTGGCCGACTACATCGGGCCGCACAAGATCATGTGGGCCACCGACTATCCGCACTCGGACGGCTTCTTCCCGGGCGCGCCGCAGATGCTCCGCGAGCGGCTCGGGCCGCTGTCCCCCGAGGCGAAGCACCAGGTGCTCGCCGGCGGCGCCCTCGGCTTCTACGGCCTGAGCTGACCCAGCGACGCCAGACCGGGACCACCAAAGCGGCGCCAACGTCCTGAGTGAAGCACGATGACTGAGGCGATCCGCATCGCCGTTCTGAACTTCGTCCATGAGACGGTGACGTTCCTGCCCAACGACACCACGCTCGACGACTTCGTCCATGACGGTTCGCCGGCCAGAGGCGAGGCGCTGCTCGCCTGGGAGCCGCGGTCCTACATGGGCGGCTTCGTGAAGGTGGCGCGCGAGCATGCCGGCGTCGAGCTGGTCGGCATCGAATCGCCGCTCTGGCCCAGGACCGGTACCGGCTCAGGCTGGATCACGACGGAGGCCTACGAGCACTTTCTCGGCCGCATGCTCGCCGAGCTCGAGGACGGCGGGAGATGGCACGGCGTCTATCTCGCCCTCCATGGCGCGATGGGCGTGCGCGGCGTGGCGCGGCCCGAGGCCGACATCGCCCGCCGCGTGCGCGAGGTCGTGGGCCGCGACGCCTTCATCGCCGGCACCTTCGATCCGCATGGCAACGAGGACGCCGAGTTCCTGCGCCAGGCCGACTTCGCGTTCTGCGCGAAATACTTCCCGCACTACGACAGCCGCCTGCAGGGCGAGCGCGCGGCTCGCATGCTGATCCGCGCCATCCGCGGCGACTACACCCCCGCCACCGCCACGGTGAAGGTGCCGATCCTGACCGCGACGGTGCTGCAATGGACTGGCGCCTCACCGTGGATGGACCTGGTCCAGCGCGCCCTGGTCTGGGAAGCGCGCGAGCCCGACCTCTACATGAACGTCTTCTTCGGCTTCCCCTTCGCCGACGTGCCGGATGTCGGCATGACGGTCCAGGCGATGACCAACGGCAAGCCCGAGCTTGCGCGCAAGGCCGCTGAGGACGTCGCGACCTGGGCATGGCGCCGGCGCGAGGCGCTGCTGAAGACGGCGACGGTGCATCCCATCCCCCAGGGCGTGAAGCTCGCCAAGGAGGCGGTGGCGCGCGGCGCGTGGCCCGTGGTGCTGGCCGACCATTCCGACCGCTCTGGCTCGGCGACGTGGGTCCTGCAGCAGGTGATCGCGCAAGACCTGGCCGACGTGCTGATTGCCACCATCGCCGATCGCGCCGCCGTCGAGGCAGTCGTGGCCAAGGGTCTGAAGGCGGGCGATCCGTTCGACATGGACGTTGGCGGACTGGCAGACGAGTCCGCCGGCCAGCCGGTGCGGATCAAGGGCACGATCGCGGGCGTGGCGCACATCGCGGGCAGGCACTGGGTGAGCGTCGCCTTCGGGCGAGGCAACGTCGTGCTGATCAGCGAGTACCTCACCCAGGTCATGGACCCGCTCGACCTGACAGGCGCCGGGATTCACGATCGATCAGTTCAAGGTCTTTGCGATCAAGTCGCGCGTGCACTTCCGCCGCGGCTTCGACGATTCGGGCTTCGCGAAGACGATTCTGCTGGTCGAGCCGGAGCAGCCGTTCCTCGGCACGGTACGGCTCGAGGCGCTGCCCTACCGGAACGTCGACATCTCGAAGTTCTATCCGTACGGCGACGTCAGCTTTCCCTGAGACATGACGCTGCCCGTGTTCGAGACACCGCGCCTGACGCTGCGGTCCATCACCGCGCACGACGCCGAAGGACTGCACGAGGCGTACGGCGATGCCGACGCCATGCGGCACTGGGACCTCCCTCCATCGCGGGACGTGTCGCAGACGGCCGAGCGCATCCGCATGTCCGCTGAAGCCGACCCACGCTGGCATGGCATGTGGGCGATCCAGACCCACGCGGGCCGGTTCGTGGGCGCGATCAACTATCACGCGCACAACGAACAGCAACGGCGACTCGCGCTCGGGTGGATCGTGGTGCCGTCGTGCTGGCGCCAGGGCCTCATGACCGAGGCGGCGCCGCCCGTGATCTCGCACTGCTTCACGCGCCTGAACGTGCATCGGATCGAAGCGCGGATCGAGCCGGAGAACCTGTCGTCACGGCGGCTGGCGGCGAAGCTCGGCTTCACCGAAGAGGGCACGCTGCGCGACTGGCTCTGCGTCGCGGGCGAGTTCCGCAGCGTCGTGATGTACAGCCTTCTGCGCGCGGAATGGATGACGCGAGCGTGATCGCTGCCTGTCCGTGAGGCGACACCGCGCCCGCTTCCAGCAAAGGAGCCGACCATGCTGATCGTCGACGCGCAGATTCATCTCTGGAATGCGGGCAACCCCACCAGCCCGTGGCACCGGCAGATCCCCGCCTATCTCAAAGAAGATGCCCTGAAGGAGATGGACGCCGGCGGTGTCGATGCCGCCATCCTCACGCCGCACACGCCGTGGGATCCGAACGCGAACGAGCTCTGCATGGAGGCCGTGCGCGCGCATCCCGACCGGTTCGCGATCCTCGGCAACTTCCCCTCGACAAGCCCGAGAGCCGCGCGCTGGTCGACACGTGGAAGCAGCGCCCGGGAATGCTCGGCTGCCGCTTCACCTTCATCGGGCCGGAGCAGAGCAAGTGGCCGACGGACGGCACCGTCGACTGGCTGTGGCCGGCAGCGGAGCGGGCCGGCCTGCCGATCGCGATGATGGCGGCGAACTTTCTGCCGAAGGTCGCCGAGGTCGCCCAGCGGCACCCAAACCTCAAGCTGATCCTCGATCACCTCGGTCGCCCGAGGGGGACGCGAGCCCGAGTGAGCGGTGGGCGAATCTGGCGGACGTGCTCGCGCTCGCGAAATATCCCAACGTCGCGATGAAGGCGACCGGCGCGCCGAGCTACTCCGATCAGCCCTACCCGTTTCGCGACATCCACGACAACCTGCGCCGGCTCTACGACGCCTTCGGCCCCGCGCGCTGGTTCTGGGGCACCGACATCACGCGCATGCCCTGCCCGTGGCGTCAGTGCGTGACGCTGTTCACGGAAGAGCTGCCCTGGCTGAAGGGCCGCGACCTCGAACTGGTCATGGGCCGGGCCGTCTGTGACTGGCTGGGATGGAAACGATAGGAGAGACGACATGAGACCCAACAAGCTGCGCGAGCTCCTGAAGTCCAACAAGCCCACGCTGTCCACCCACATTCACACCACGTGGCCGTCCGTCGTGGAAGCCATCGGGCACACGGGTCTCTACGACTACGTCGAGTTCGTCGGCGAGTACGGCCCCTTCGACCTGCACGACCTCGACAACCTCGCTCGAGCCGGGGACATCTACAACATGTCGATGCAGCTCAAGGTCGACCAGGAGCCGCGGGGCTTCCTCGCGCAGCGGGCGATCGGGTCCGGCTTCCACAGCATCCTGTTCGCCGACTGTCGCTCCGCCGCCGACGTGCAGGAGTGCGTGCGCATCGTGCGCGCGGAGACCCCGGAGGACGGAGGAACCTACGGCGTGGCCACCCGTCGGTTCACCTACATGGGCTATGGCGGCACCAAGGAGTACGTCCAGGCCCTGCGCGACATCGTCGTGGCCATCATGATCGAGAAGCCGGGGACGGTCGACACGCTCGAGGACGTCCTGTCCGTCAAAGGTGTCGACATGGTGCAGTGGGGCGGCTCCGACTACTCGATGGGCATCGGACGACGCCGGCGAGCGCTATTCGCCCGAGCTACGAGTGGTGGAGCGCCGCGTGTTCGAAACGGCCATCAAGATGGGCGTGCCGCCCCGCGCCGAGATCGCCACCGCGGATCAGGCGAAGTACTTCCTCGACATGGGCGTCCGGCACTTCTCCGTCGGCACCGACATCACGATCCTGCACCAGTGGTGGAAGTCCCAGGGT